>Ga0137403_10003824_pt1 | contig 17943 bp, 13 predicted proteins | sample CZOMad2_1_16fung_FD_122057 | JGI IMG/M metagenome (GOLD analysis project Ga0137403, IMG submission 122057) | Vadose zone soil fungal communities from Angelo Coast Range Reserve, California, USA - CZOMad2_1_16fungal (Hybrid Assembly) | ecosystem: Environmental > Terrestrial > Soil > Vadose zone...
GGCCGTGACAAAAGCAAGATGGCACGATTTATTTTGCTCCTACTATTAGAGGGCGGCCAGGTCTTCGTAGAGATGCGCGATGGCCTTGATGCCGCCGTAGTAGTTTTCGAGGGCGAGATGCTCGTCTGGGGCGTGGGCGTTTTCATCGGGAAGGCCGAAGCCGATGAGAACACATGGCACTTTGAAGGTGTCGTGCATCTGGGTGACGAAGGGGATGGAGCCGCCTTCACGAATGAACACTGCTTTCTTGCCAAAACCTTTTTGCAAAGCAGATTGGGCCACCTGGAAAATAGGAGCTTTGTAGGCCGCCACCCAGGGTTTGCCCGTGCTCAGCACTTCGAAGCGGCAGTGCACACCTTTTGGAAGCAGCTTGCGGATGTGCTTTTCCACGAGCTTGGCGATTTTTTGCGGATTCTGATTGGGAACAAGGCGCGTGGAAAACTTCGCGTAGGCTTTTGAAGGAATGACGGTTTTCGCGCCTTCGCCCTGATAACCACCCCAGATTCCGTTGAGTTCCAAGGTGGGGCGAATCCAAAGCCGCTCGACCGTGGTGAAACCTTTTTCTCCGTCATAAGCGGGGGCGCCCACGGCCTGTTTGAAATCTTTTTCTTTCCAGGGAAGCGCATTCAAGGCTTTGCGTTCCACGGCGGGAACGGCGGCGACATCGTCATAGAAACCGGGGACGGTGACGCGGAAATTCTTATCGTGCAGCTTGGAGAATAATTCCGTAAGAATGGTGAGCGGATTGGGAACCGCTCCGCCGTAGACGCCGGAATGGAGATCGCGCGCGGGGCCGGTCAGTTCGATTTCGTAGTAATTCAAGCCGCGCAGGCCGTATGTGATAGATGGGACGCCTTTGCCGAGCATGGAAGTGTCGGAGACGAGCAATGCGTCCGCCTTCAATTTTTCCTTGTGACTCTGGACGTAGTCCCACAGGCTGACGCTGCCGACCTCTTCTTCACCTTCGATCAACACTTTGACATTAACGGGAAATTTTCCGTGCAGCTGATGCAGCGATTCGAGCGCCTTGATATGAATATGGACCTGGCCTTTATCATCGGCCGTGCCGCGCCCAAAGATATTTCCATTGCGCACTTCCGGCTGGAAGGCGGGGGAGGTCCAGAGTTCCAACGGCTCGGCGGGCTGTACATCATAGTGGCCGTAGAAAAGAACGGTCGGCTTGCCGGGGGCTTCGAGGGATTCGGCGTAAACGAGGGGGTGGAGACCGGTAGGAACGATTTCAACTGTTTTGAAGCCGGCGGCACGAAGACGATCGGCAACCCACTTGGAAGCGCGATCGATATCAGGTTTGTGCTCGCTTTTTGCACTGACGGAGGGGATGCGGAGAAATTCGTAGAGCTCGCCGAGATGCTGCTGGCGGCGACTTTCTATAAATTCAGCAAGGTTCATATGAGGCCCCCAGGCGCAATGATAATAATTCAGATCTACTTTCCTAATTATCTAAAAATGATGAAGAAAAGCGCGGCAGCGGTTTGGTCTTGAGTGCGCCCGGCATGAAGCCGTAGCCGCATTGGTATTCTACGGCCAGCCTGTTTAGGCTTACAAGTTCGAGGGGCAAAAAGCATGGTAATTGGGCACACCTGTCCGAAAGGGCAATTGACGCTTTCCAGCGCCGGGCCGAAGATGGGCACACTATGCAAGAAACCGCTTTCGCGACAAACCGGCGCAGCCAGCGCATATTTCACCGCATGAAGCTGCAGGCCCTGGGCCGCAATCACGCGGGCAAGAAATTTCGCGAAGTGTGCGAAACGCTGGTGGTGAACTCCCACGGCGGCTTGCTGATGTTGACGCACGAAGTAGACAACGACGAAATGCTGGTGCTGGTGAACCCGGAAACGCAGGAAGAGCAGGAGTGCCGCATCGTGTTTACCGGAGAGAGCGGGGCAAGAGGGATCCGGGTCGGGGTTGAGTTTTTGACGCCGGCACCGCACTTCTGGGGCATTGATTTTGACGCACCACGCCAGGGCTCTACGCAACAAGACCAGACTCACTGAACGGCATTTTCACTCCTGGTAGCGATTCCAATCCCGTTTGCGGTCGTCTGCAGCCATCACAAACGGTCCATCCCAAATATCAGATTCGTTTTGACGCGGGGCACCCCAAGCACAACCACGTGACGGCTTCGCATTGCAGGCTATAATTGAAGGCGGAGGAGTGGGTGAGCGGTTGAAACCGGCGGTCTTGAAATTTTGTTTCGCCGATTTGCTAACTGACGTCGAATAAGCTAAATCCCTTTGCCAGCTGTCAGTTAGCAATCTTTCGACTTCTATCTTCTTCGCTCGTCTTTCGCTGCGTTGCGCAGCCTTTGGCCACAATTTGGTCACAGTCGACCCGTTTTAACCCCTCGCGCACATGACTGTGACACGCTCATATGTATCTCGATCATTCGTTAACTGGTTACAAAAAGTTAGCAATCTCGCATTGTCACACTCAAGTCTAGCTAGCGGACTTCACGTGTCATCCCTTTCAAATTTGAGATTGTCTCCGGGAGCTGTTTTCCCTCGAGCCGGAGACAAAAATCCTGACGAATCGCATAGACCCTCAAGAGGCTCTGCTTAACAAGTCACTTTGAGTTCATCGCGAGCTTGCCGCAGCATTCGGGGCGCTGGGGCAGTTCGGAGGAGTTCCAGCCGCCGCCGAGCGCTTGAACCAGTGTCACCGCGTCGACCATGCGGCGGCCGAGAATATTTACAGCCGTTACTTCGTCGGAGAGAGCGGCGCTCTGGGCGGTGGTCACTTCCAGGTAACTTGTGACGCCCCCTTTGTACCGGGTGTTGGCGAGTTCCAGGTACTTCTGCGCGGCGACAACTGCGTTCTCTTGAACCTGCGCTTCGTGCTCCAGGATGCGCAACGCCGCCAGGTTGTCCTCGACTTGCTGAAAGCCTGTGAGCACTGTTTCGCGATAATTGGCGACGTTCTGATCGTACGCTGCCAGCGCTTGATCGACGTTGGCGCGGCGGCGGCCGCCATCAAAAATAGGCGCTATGGCCGAACCGCCGAGCGACCAAAGAGCGCTCGGGCCAGTCAGCAACGCGCCAATCGCGCCACTTTCGAACCCACCTGTGGCGCCCAAACTGATGGTCGGATAATAAGCCGCCTTTGCTACCCCGATTTGGGCGTTAGCCGCGGCCATGCGCCTTTCCGCCGCTGCAATATCGGGACGGCGCTCAAGTAATTCTGACGGTAGACCCACCGGAATCGAAGGAGGAGGAGTTGTGAGCGGAAGCGGGGCAAGACTGAAGTTAGCCGGAGGCTTCCCAATTAGAACCGCCACCGCGTGTTCGTACTGCGCTCGGGCAACTCCGACATCGATTGCCTGCGCGCGGGTTGTTTCAAGCTGAGTTCGCGCCTGTTGGACTTCTAAATCCGACGCCAGGCCACCGGTAAATCGGCTCTCAATCAATTCGAGGGCCTGCTGGTACTGCGTGACAGTGGAATTTAGGAGCTGCTCCTCTGCATCAAGTGTGCGTGCTTGAAAATAATCCAAAGCCACCTGGGCATGCATGGAGAGATTCACGGTTGCCAGGTCGGCGGCGCTGGCTTGTGCCTGGTCGCGATAGGACTCGACATTGCGGCGCACGCGTCCCCACACGTCGACCTCATACGAAAGTTCGAAGGGAATTTGAAAGTCGTTGTACGTCGCTCCATTGGTGATGAGGCTGGGAGGCCGGTTGTTCGAGATTTTGTTTCGAGTCGCGCTCGCACCTCCGCTGAGCGTGGGGAAATAATCGGCGCGGTTGTAGCGGACAAGCGCGCGAGCCTGCGTATATTGGGCTTCGGCTGCCTTCAAGTTCTGGTTGGACACATTGACTTGTTCTTCGAGGGCATTCAGTTGAGGGTCATGAAACATCTCCCACCAATTCCCTCCGAGATTCTGTTCGTCCGGTTGGGCGGGCTTCCAATTTCCCGCTTCTTTGTATGTTGCCGGAACTTCAGCGGCGGGCCGCTTATAATTTGGTCCAACCGCGCATCCGGCAAACAGTGCCATGCTCAGAATTGTGAAAGCACCCGCCATGCGCTTCGAGAGGTGATTTTTTGTATGCCACAGCCGAGGGAAACTCATTGCGCCCCTCCTGCCGTAATAGCCTGAGCAATCTGCACCTTTTCTCCATTCACCACGGAATCCGGAGGGCTCACGATGACGGACTCGCTGCCCTGCAGACCGGAAATGATTTCGATCGTGTCACCAAAGTCGCGGCCGGGTGTTACCGGCACCAACTGCGCCTTGCCGTCCTTAACAACGACGACGCGCAGACCCTCCTTGCGAAACAACAGAGTTTCGGTCGGCAAGATGTAGGTAGACACTTTCCCGGGCACTTTGAAATGAACTTCAGCATAGGAGCCGGAGAGCAATTTTCCTGTGGGATTTGTTACATCCACTTCCGCCAGAAGGGTGCGTGTTTCGTAGTTAATGGCCTGGGAAGTGCGCACGAGTTTGCCCGTGAATGTTGTTCCGGGAAACTCCGCCAAGTTCAAGTCCGCGGTCAGGCCAGCGGTAGTTGCCTGCGAATATTCTTCCGGGACATTGACATATACGCGCAGTTGGTCCACCTGAGACAGGTGAAACAGATCGGTCTTGACGCCAGCACCGCTACCCGAGTCGACCAGGGCACCGACATCTGTATTGCGGGCGGTAATAATTCCGTCGAAGGGAGCGTAGATCTTCTCAAACGATTGCAAGGCCTCCAGCTGATTCACATTGGCCTGGTCGGCTTCTACAATCGATTTGTTGACGTTATACGTGCCGACTGCATTGTCTACGTCCTGCTGGGATACAGCATTCGTTTTGAGAAGGCCTTGGTAACGATTTTTGGTAATTTCGGCAAGCCTTAGATTAGCCTCGGCAGTGGAAAGATTACTGCGCGACTGCCGCAGTTGTTGGTCTACCTCGGGTGTGGCAATCACGGCCAGTAACTGCCCTTTCTTCACGTGTGCTCCAATATCGAAATACCACGCCTGCAAATAGCCGTTGGTGCGAGAGAAAATGGGAGCCGTGACATAAGGTTGTACGTTTCCGGGCAGCACGATTTCCTGCGAGGGCGCGGCACGCTGCGGCGAGACCACGGAAACAGTTGGCACCGCCATGTCAGCGGTTTCGGTGCGAAGCGCGGCGCTGGCGTGCATTCGCTGAAGAATTCCGGAAATCAACAGCCCGCCGAAGATGGCGATCGCCACGACAGCCGTGAACCAACCCCGTCGCGGCGGCCCTTGCTTGCCGGCGACCGGCGGTGACTGCGGTTCCTGTGTGGAAGTCTGTTTTTTTATTTGTGATTGCATTGACGTCACCCCTTCAAATTCCATTTCAGAGATTTTCCTGCGATTGAGCTGTGGTCCCCGCAGGCAGACTCTTGAGGCCGTGCAGGAAACTAAAGATAGTTGGGACAAAGAGCAGCGTGGATACGGTGGCGAAAAGCAGACCGCCAATGACCGCACGTCCGAGAGGTGCGTTTTGTTCGCCGCCGTCCCCGAGCCCCAAAGCCATGGGCAACATGCCGATGATCATGGCCAGCGCCGTCATCAGCACGGGGCGAAAGCGCGTGAATCCAGACTCGAGCGCGGCCGTGATGGAATCTTTCCCCTCGGCCATCTGCTCCGCCGCAAAACTCACGACCAGGATGCTGTTCGCGGTGGCCACGCCCATGCACATGATGGTGCCGGTGAGAGCGGGCACGCTCAGGGTGGTGTGAGTCACAAAAAGAAACCACGCGATTCCAGCGAGGGCCGCGGGCAAGGCGCAAATGATGATGAAGGGATCCAGCCAGGACTGAAAGTTGACGACAATCAGGAGGTACACAAGGAGCACCGCGAAGACTAATCCCGCCAACAGGCCGACGTAGGAAGAGCGCATCGTCTGCGCCTGACCGCGCAGGACGACTTGCGAACCGCGGGGGAGTTGGCTGCGAGTCTGGGCGAGAATGCGCGTGATGTCACCCGAGACGCCTCCCAGGTCGCGTCCTTGAACGGCGCCGTAGATATCGATGGCGGGCTGAATGTTGTAGTGAGAAACCACAGCCGTTCCGCTGCCCCGCTGGACGGAAGCGAAGCTCGCGAGAAGGGACGGCGGTGCGTTGGGGGTCGGGCCGGTGATCGGCATGTTCGAGAGATCCTGGAGCGAGGCGACACGATACTGGGGAGTCTGCGTTGAAACTTGATAGCTAACTCGATTCTTGGGATCAAGCCAGTAGGTTGGAGCCGTCTGAAAGCTGCCGCCCAGAGAAATCAGAACGTTTTGCGCAATGGCCTGAGTATTGAATCCGACTTCCTGTGCCTTCGTGCGGTCAACCCAGAGATGCATGTACGGTTGATCGAAAGGCTGCTGAATTCGCGCGTCTGCAATCCCGGAAACGTTCCTGACATGCTCGAGCAATGCGTTGGCATACGCCCGATTGCCTGCCAAATCATTGCCGGTTATTTGGACGTCGATGGGAGCCGGCAACCCGAAATTCAGAATTTGGCTCACCATGTCGGAAGGCAAGAAAGAAAAGGTCACTCCGGGAAATTGCTTGGCCAGGCTGATACGGAGGTCGTGAACGTACTTTGCGGTTTTGTGATGGTTGACGGCAAAAGTGACAAGAATATCCGCGTCCGAGGTTCCTACTGTTCCCGTGTTGTTGTAGGACGTATTGATGCCGCTATAGGGCAGCCCAATATTGTCAATCACATTGGAGATTTCACCCGGCGGCAGTTGCTGCCGGATGGACCGCTCGACGAGATCGCACAGACGCGCGGTTTCCTCGATGCGCGTGCCGGTCGGCGCTCGAAGGTGGAGATTGAACGAGCCGCTGTCAGTCGTGGGGAAGAAGTCTTGCCCTAACCAGGGAATGATCAAGGCCAAGGAACCGAGACACGCGGCGAGAAAGGCAATCAGGAAAGCACGACGGTGATGCAGGCAGCGCTCGAGCAATCCGCGGTAATTCTCCCGGAGCCGCTCGAAGGCCTCCTCAAAGCGCAACTGCATCCGGACGAGGGGATTGCGCGAAGTTGCGCTTTGCGCGGCGTCGTGCTCATGGCCACGCAGCAGGAATTTCGCCATGGTGGGAACCACGGTGCGCGAGAGGAGATAGGAGGCCAGCATGGCGAATACGACGGCTTCACCTAGCGGCACGAACAGATACCGTGCTACGCCCGTGAGGAGAAACATCGGAACGAAAACGATACAGATGGCGAGCGTGGCCACAAACGCCGGGACAGCGATCTGTTGAGCGCCATCGAGGATGGCGTGTTCGACTTCCTTCCCCAAGGCGATGTTTCGGTTGATGTTTTCGATTTCGACGGTTGCGTCATCCACCAGGATACCGACAGCGAGCGCCAGTCCTCCCAGTGTCATGATGTTGATCGTCTGCCCGATCGCGCTCAGCACGATGATGGAGGTGAGGATCGCCAGCGGAATCGAGGTCGCGATGATGAGCGTGCTTCGCCAGCTGCCGAGAAAGATGAGAATCATCAGGCCCGTAAGGCAGGCAGCAATACTCGCTTCTTTCACCACACCCTGAATGGCGCTTTTCACGAAAATGGACTGGTCGGCGAGCGGCTTAATTTCCAAGGCCGACGGCACCGTCTGCTTGATTTGCGGCAAGAGCGCCTTAATCCCGGAGATGATGCTAAGAGTCGAGGCATTGCCATTTTTCTGCACGGTCAGGAGAGTGGCGCGCTGACCGTTCACGCGGACGATGTTGGTTTGCGGCGGGTAGCCATCGCGCACCCAGGCGACATCGCCGATGTAAGTGGTGGTGGTCCCGACAGTCTTGATAGGGATGCGATTCAGCTGATCGATCGTCTGGGGAGCCGCATTCGAAATATCAACTTCGTATTCCTTGGAACCGATCTTTGAGGTGCCGGTTGGAAGGATCAGATTCTGGGCGCTGATGGCGGTGACAACGTCGAGAGCGGAAAGACCCTTGGACTGCAAGGCGGCAGTATTCAGGTCCACTTGTACCTGGCGCTGCTTGCCGCCATAAGGATAAGGCACCGCGGCCCCCTCAATTGTGACCAACCGAGTGCGAATGAAATTCAGGCCATAGTCGTTTAGTTGCTGTTCCGAAATGCCTTTGCCCGAGAGCCCCAGTTGGAGTATCGGCACAGTCGAAGCGCTATAGGTGATGATCAACGGCGGCGTGGTTCCGGTGGGCAGCTGCCGCAGCTGCGTTTGGGAATTTGAGGTGATCTGGGCAATGGCTTTGTCGATGCTCACCGAGGGTTGGAAGAAAACCTTCACCACGGCGATGCCGTTGTAAGATTGCGATTCGATGTGCTCGATGTTGTCCACCGTAGTGGTCAGATTGCGTTCGGTGATGGAGATGATCCGGTCAGAAATATCCTGCGGGTCCAGTCCGTTATAGTTCCAGATAATGCTGACCACGGGGATGTCGATATTCGGAAAGATGTCTGTGGGGGTGCGAAGAATCGCCAGCCCGCCGAAGACGAAAATCAGAATAGCGAGTACCGCGAAGGTGTATGGCCGCTTCAGTGCTAGTTTTACAATCCACATGATTTTCCCTCGTTTTGACCGGACTGCATCTTCATCGAATGGACCTTAGGGCCTGTGTTTCGGGGTCTTGGCATCCAGGGTCGAGACCAATTGCTTCGCTGCCGGAGGCACCGCGACCCTTCTGGACAAAACGATCCTCTGCGCAGGAATCTCTCTGCCGTACACGCGTGTGTTGTCACGATTGTCGGGACGAATTGTGGAGCCCTCGAGAGAGATGCCGGCAAACAAACCGCGCGCCCTGGAGTAGCTCAGGATTTCGGCGCGCAGGGTGGCGTCCGTATCAGCCGACGCATCGCGGCCGACCGGACCCGCGGCTACAGAAGCGTCGGCTCCCAGCTTGACCTTGCTGGCGAGAATGCCGCGCGCGCCGCGCTCGTTCATCACTAGCAACACAAAATCCGTGGCTTCGCCACCGATCTGAAAGCCAAAGCTGCCGCCCTCCAGGGCCATCATCGTGGGAGCGCCCCAAGGTCCGCGGAAGTCTTCCCCGCTGCGGCACGACATCGCACCCCGCCCATAGCTGGCGCCAACGATAAATGCGGCCTTCAGGACGGATGGGAAAACAACCACGCAATCCGCCTTGTCGAGCAAGTCCTGTGGAATGTTGTCAGGAACGTCGAGAATTTCCTTCACCACTGTTCCACTATTTCTTAGCCGGTCGTCCTCTTTGTTTTGATCCGCTGCGCTCGCCACTTCGGCGAAGAGCGGTGTAACCACGAATAAAATGCAGCTCAAACTCGTCAATAACCTTCGCATGGGATCTCCCTCAAATAGTTTTTGTCTTGCCTCGGATAATGGAGAGTGCACCCCGCATGCCACTTCGAGGAGGGAGCGAGATCTTGTGGAAGTGATTGACCGGCAAGCACTTAATGAAATAGACGTGAAATCTCGCGCAAGGGCCGAGGAGCCTGGAGTCCAGCCGATTGGACGATCGTCTATACGCCGACGACTTGTTATTTGGGGTCGCGAGCAAGTTCCGAACAACTAAGAACAAATGTGAATGCGAGATATTTGCGCTGATCTGGCTTCGCTGGAATTTGGGGTGTCTCGCTGAGGCTAATTTACGAATTGGCAGTGAGGGAGCCGTCAAAATTGCATTTGACGACGAGAATGGTTACATCATCGTTGAAGTTATCACCGCAAAAATCTGCCGAGGCGTTATAGATACTGGTCATGAGATCATTCGCAGACAACGATGAACCGCGGAGCACGGCCGAGGAAAGCCGCTTTATACCGAATTCTTCGCCAGCCTGGTTCTGTGCCTCGGTGACACCGTCGGTATAGAAAACCAAGACATCCCCAGGCATGAGATCTTCGGAAGCCAACTCGCAAATCTCTTCTGGAGACAATCCGATTGGCAGGCAGGACGAGTTCAGGCGAGTGACCGCGCCGGTGGAGCCGCGAAACAATAGCGCGGGATTGTGGCCACAGTTGACATACTGGAGCGTCCGTTCGTGCACATCGATTTTCGCAAGCATCAGCGTGACGTATGCTTCGGGATGGGACACGGCGCCGATCTCGGTATTCAACCTTTGTACCTGTGCCAACATATCTCGATCCTGGTTGGCCTCCAGCCGCAAGGCCGCCGCCGTTGCGGACATTAACAGGGCTGCGGGAACGCCTTTTCCGGCAACGTCCGCAACGATGATTTGGGTGATGCCTGCGTCGACGGGGAAATAGTTGTAGTAATCGCCGCCTACACCGCGTGCTGGCAGCATCATTCCGGCTATATCGAGTCCAGCGATGGCTGCTTTGCCTGAGGGAAGAAACAGACGCTGGACCTGCGCGGCCAGTTCGAGATCGTTAAGGAGATCATCCCGCTGCTGCTGAACGGTCTTGGCGAGCGCTTCCCGTTCCTCGATATATCGTCGGATCACGTAAACGACAAAGGCGAAACAGAGCATCGCGGAGAGTTGGTGGAAGACACGGACTTCCAGGTGAATAGGCCGCGGAGAGTAATAATCGTGGAGCAACATACAGACAACGATCAGGCTGTAACTGATTGCGCGCCGCAGGAAAATTGCACCGACTGCAAAGGGGAGCATGTAAAGGTAGACGAGGGAAATTGAAGTAACGCGATGGTCTGCGTAGGCGACCGCCGCGATGGCCCCTACCACCATGACGAATGGAAGCCAAGCCTCTCCGTTGGAAGCCACTTCTTTTCGAAGCAGAGCCAAGAATCGAATCCGCTGGCCGGATTCCCGCAAGCCGGCGGGCAGCGGATCCTGCAAGGGGTTTTGTGCTAGGCCGCTCATTCAAACAGCACTTTCGCCATCATCCCTTTGTCTTCATGATTGAGAAGATGGCAATGAAAAACGGACATGCCCTTGATCACCGGGTTGGTGAAATCCATAACCACATCAACAGTGCCGCCGTAAGGGACATTCACTGTATCCAGCCAGAGCGGATTGGCGACGGGTTTGTCGTTTTCAGCAAACGCAAGAAAATGGACCTGATGGATGTGTATGGGATGCAGCTCTCCCGTCGCATTGACAATTCTCCAATGCTGATAGGTTCCCACCTTCACGTGAAGCATCGGGTCCGCGTCGGGCGTGAACTTCTCGCCGTTGATGTAAAACCCGTTCTTATCTTCCGTAAAGGTAACGACAAATTTCGGTGCTGAGTTTTCCTCGGCAGTCAGATCGAGCGTTTTTGTATCAGGCTTTACGGAGCTTCGGGAAGCTCTTGGCGTTGTCGCCCCTGCCGGCCGCGCCGCGATATCGGCGAGTATCATCGCCGGATTGGGGTCGCCCTCTGGACCTGTATCCACGCAACGCGAAATCAAGTGCCGCGATGTATCGGCCGACGGCCCGGTCACAATCGCTTCCAGCCTGCCCGCGGGTGGCAACAAAACGTGATCCGCAATGCGGGTCGGATGACCTGGATCGTGCTGGGCAATCGGGACTCCGTCCATCGCTACGAGTTCAAACGGTTGTCCCTCTAGTTGCAGATCCATATAACGATCAGCCGAGGCATTCACCAAACGCCAGAATTGGCGTTCGCCCGGCGCGATCTCGATTTGCGGGCGTACAGCCCCGTTTACGGTAAATATTTCCTCTGGCGATTCCGCCTCTCCGCCGCACTCACTCGAACTGAGTTTCACTCGCTGCTTCAAGTCGGCCGAATGAGGGTCTTCCACGATGGAACGGCCACGCAGCACCAGCACGCGCTCCGGCAACCCGGCCAGCTCAGGGAAATACGCTTCAATTTCTTCGATTACGATTGCGCCGGACATGCCGTCGAGAGCCTGGCGATGACTCTCTCCGTGAGGGTGCGTATGGTACCAATACAATCCTGGCGGGTGGTCCTTTGGAATCTGAACGGTATAGCTCAGGGATTTCCCGGGCATAGCCATCATGTCCAAGACGTCATCCTGCGGGGCATCGGGAGAAACCTCCAAGCCGTGAAAATGCAAATTGGTCATGTCCATACACGGGGTGATCGCGCAACTCTCCGTGGGTTTGGCAGGAAGGTCATTAACGTAGGTAATCTTGAGCTGGTCTCCGGGCGAGACTCGCAACGTCGGTGCTCCTGGTTGGCCGTTGAAGTAAAAGGAGTCCTTTCCTTCGGGAGTGATGCCGGCGTGCAAAGTCAGGGACAATGTGTGATTTTTTGCACGCAGTTCCGGGGGATTAGGAAGCGTGGCTCGTGGATGCCCCGCCAGGCTAACCGAGCACAAAACGGCGATCGCCAAAATAGCGATAGCAGGAATAGTGTGCCGTAGAGAAAACGCAGTGCGCGACATCTGTAACTCCTCAACTCTTTCTCATTTCGCCTGCTGCTCATGTTCCTCGGGTTCCAACCTTATGGAGTTTCCTGGCTCCGCAGCGTCCCTGGAGGGATGACATTGTGGCGGGCCAAGTCTTCCAGTGCGTCAAGCGCCGCCCGCGCCTCGCCGACGCGTTGGCTAAGAATTTCAATTCCGGCTTCGGGAGTGATGCCTATGTCGCCGGCTTCAAAATTTATTCCGCCTGTCATTTGCTTCAGGCTCGTTGCGTCCTCGATCCCTTGACGGTATTCAGCGAGCTGAGCATTTCTCCGCTCGAGTTCATCGCGAAGCTTCGCCGCCTGCTCGGCATACCACTCCGGGTCTTGGGTCTGCGCGTACTGCGCAGGCGAAGATTCCGACTTTGGCGTTTCTTGGTTCGTTCGGCCCACGATGCAAATCAGGCCGGGAACATGGAGGCTTTCAAGGTCGTCGGTGGTCCAAACCAACGCCTGGCGGCTGCGTGTTCCCGCGTGCGGCCGATGGGCCGCACGCACGGGAATGGCTACTGCAATGAGCCCCAGTGTCATGGCGGCACACAAGTAGCGAGTCATATCGGACTCCGTTACTTCTTCGAAGAGTCTGGAGGGAAGTGCTTGAACATTTTGTCCACGCCCTTATCCAGATTCTTGATGTTCTTGTCGGAGTTGTTGGAGAGAGTGTTACTTGCGGTGCCTCTCCAGATCAGCTGCTTGGTCTTGGTATCGAAGAGATCGACCACCACAGTGCCAACTTTGTACGTATCGGTCGTTGTCGTTGCCTCACCAAGACCACCGCCACCGAAACGCCGCCAGCCCCAGCCTCCTCCAAATCCGTTATAGAAGGTATTCAAGGTCTGCTGCTCACGGGTGATTTCGATAGCGACGATGGAAACGTCACCGCCCGACTCCACCTGGGACAAGCCTTTCTCGGCCAAGTCAGCATTGACGGCATTCTTGATGCGATCGACATCCAAGGGATCTTTCGTCTTAACGTGCTCCCACGAATAGGTCTTGTATTGCGCGAAGTGTGCGCTGCGGTCGTAGTCGGTCTTCACCTGCTGTGCCGGCGACTTGGCGGCGAACAAAAGCAACATTCCCATCAAAACGAATACCACTCTTTGTAATTTCATAATTTCTATCTCCTCTTTCTCCTTCCGATGCTTTCCGTTTGTCCAACGGCCCAATTGGAAAAGGCAAGAGGATTGCCAAACCTGCGTGGTACCTAAGTGACTGAAAACAGGGCTCGACACAGGCGACAGCGTACTATGTGATGCCGGCCCGCTGGACGCGGCTCCGGATGCTGACAGGAGCGTGTGGCTACTTAATTGATTTTGGGTATGAGACAAACGGAATGAGGCCAACTCGAAGCGCGATCGTAGAGGCTTTGCGTGACAAGACTCTGCTACAAGGGAAGCGAATCCTTTTTGTTACGTGAGATCCCCAGCTTTTGCATCCGGAAATATAGAGTGGACCTCTTGATGCCCAAGCGCGCAGCCGCCCCGTTGGGACCGGATACCACCCACCGGGTTTGCTCAAGAATCTTGATAATGTGGTCGCGCTCAGCGTCCTCCAAGGTAATTGCCCCAAGGGATTCCACTTCCACGGCAGTCCGTAAGCTCGCGAGAGGGGGTTGCAGGATGTTGCCTGAAGTGACGATGACGCTACGCTCGATGAAGTTTTGAAGCTCGCGAATATTGCCCGGCCAGGGGTACGACGTCAGTTCAGACATCGTTTCCTTGGAAACCTGGTCGATTTGTTTTCCCATCCGGCGGGAATAGATCTCTACAAAGTGCTCCACCAGGGCTGGAATGTCTTCGCGGCGCGCCCGCAAGGGTGGCAGAGGGATGGGAAAGACATTCAGACGATAGTAGAGATCGCTGCGAAACTCGTTTCGCTTCACCATTTCAACCAGATTTCGGTGGGTCGCGGCTACCAGGCGAACGTCCACCTGGTGAGTCCGGCCGCTGCCTAAGCGCTCGAATTCCTGCTCCTGCAGGACACGCAGGAGCTTCGGCTGCAGCGGCAACGGAATGTCTCCCACTTCATCCAGAAAAAGCGTCCCTTTGTGGGCTAACTCGAAACGACCGATCTTTTGTGCGATTGCTCCGGTAAAAGCGCCCTTTTCATGGCCAAAAAGCTCGCTTTCCAGAATATCGAACGGGATGGCGCCACAATTCAATTTTAAGAACGGACGACCAACTCGGGAACTCAAGTCATGGACGGCCCGCGCTATCAGTTCCTTGCCGGTGCCCGTTTCTCCCTGTATAAGAACGGTGGAATCCGTGGGCGCGACTTGCGCAACCTGTTCGAGCGCCATTTCCAGAGCAGGACTGCTGCCGATGATCTGCTCGAACCTGCGCGGTTCGCGGTCCTGGTCGGCGGATCCGAATGTTGCAACAGCTGCCACGGAAAACCTCCTGGAGGAGCCTGATGCGCACTTCTACCTGGTGGCTTAACTTTCCAGAGCTGCTCGAACACAATCGAGCAGAACTTCGTTGTCGAATGGTTTTGACAGAAATTCGACTGCGCCTTCTCTCCGCGCTTGCAATCGCATTTTTTCGTCGCCATGGGCTGTGATGAAGATGATCGGCATCTTGCATCGTTCGGCGTTCAGGTGTGCCTGCAACTCAAGGCCGGACATTCCAGGCATGCGGATATCCGCGATCAGGCAAGCGGTCCCGCGTTGTTTGCCGGACTTCAGGAATTCTTCCGCCGACGCAAAGCCTTGTGCCGCCAGGCCCACCGCTTCGAGGAGGTCCTGCACCGCGGTGCGCAGCGAATCATCGTCATCAACGATCGCCACTAGTTTGTCATTCCCAGGAGTGACCATGGAGATACTATACTCCTGGCTCAGAAAGCGGTGCAATCACACCTTGGTATTACGCTTTTTTGTGCCGGGCGCAAGCTCCAATATCCCCGCCATTTTCACCAATTCCGCCAATGATCCAGCCTGCATCTTCTTCATCGCGCGGCCGCGTTGGATCTTCACGGTGACTTCACTGGTCCCGAGCTCAGCGGCGATTTGCTTATTGAGCATGCCCGAAACCACAAGGTGCATGACCTCGCGCTCGCGTGCGGTCAGCGCTTCGTATCGTCCCCGCACCTCGGCAAGGTTTGCTTGCTGTTGGCGTGTCGCCCGGTCACGCTCCAACGCCTGGCGGATTGCACCCAGCAGGTCGCGTTCCAGGAAGGGTTTGGTGAGGAACTCTACCGCACCGGACTTCATGGCCTTAACCGTCATCGGAATGTCTCCATGGCCGGTGATGAAAATGACCGGGATTTGGAAACCGGCGTCGACCAATCGGCTCTGAAAGTCCAGGCCATTGACTCCGGGAAGTCTCACGTCCAGGACCAGGCAGCTTGGCCCCTCCGGCCGTTTGCTTCGCAGGAACTCTTCCGCTGTCCCGAAAGACTCGGAACGCAATCCCAACGACTCCAGCAGGTCTTGAATGGACTCGCGCACAGAGGCATCGTCATCAATGATGAACACGGTGGCAGCGCCAGCGGGAGTCATACGCGTGCCTCGGATTTGGCGGGCAGGGTGATGTAAAAGTTCGCGCCACGCGGGGAATTGTCGGTAGCCCACAACCGGCCGCCATGTGATTCAAGGATGGAGCGGCAGATCCGAAGCCCCATGCCCGTTCCGTGAGGTTTGGTGGTGAAAAACGCATTGAAGATTTGGTCTGCCCGCTGTGGGGGCAGCCCAACGCCAGTATCGCTGACCGACACCAGAACTTGCTCGTTTTCTGCTCGCTGCGACTTGATGGCCAGTTCGCGCGTCCCGTCCACAGCCTTCATCGCATCGATGCCGTTAATCATCAGGTTCATCATGACCTGCTGCAATTGCACGCGATCCCCCAAGACCGGGGGAAGATCCGCCGCCAATTCTGTCCGGAGTGAGATCCAGTGTCGCGTTGCTTCGCCGCGCAGCAGGACGATCATCTCTTCAGTGATTTCGTTTACATCGACCAATTCCAACTGCGGAGAACCTTTTTGGAAGAGAAGGCGAATTCGGCTGATGATTTCCGCTGCCCGAGTTCCGTCTTTCGCGATCCTTTCGGCGGCCGCGCGAGCCTTGTCAAGATTTGGGACCTCGCCCGCCAGCCAATGGAGGCAACTATTGGCGCTCGTGACGGCGGCGGCAATCGGTTGATTCACTTCGTGCGCCAGGGAAGCGGTCAGCTCTCCCATGGTGGTCACCCGGCTGACCCGTGCCAGATCCGACTGCGCCTCGCGCAACCGTTCGCGTTCTTCGCGCGCCAGCTTGCGTTCAATGGCAATGCCGGCGAGGTGCGTGGCCAGTTCCAGGGCGCGGGTTTCAGCAGGGCGCGGACTGCGGGGCTCGCGGTAATACATGGCAAACGAACCCAGCGCCTTGCCCGAATGCGCGAGTATGGGAACGGACCAGCAAGCGCGCAACCCATAGGGTTTAGCCACTTCCCGGTACAACTCCCAGAGCGGATCCTGAAGAATGTCGGTGACAACAACAGGTTCTCTTCGATACATGGCCGTGCCGCACGATCCCGCGTTCGGTCCGATGCAAAGGCCGTCGATGGCCTTGGTGTAGGCCTTGGGAAGGCTGGGCGCGGCGCCATGCCGCACATGTTGCCCGTCCTCGTCGAGGAGCAGGACCGAGCAAAGCAATCCGGCAAATTGGGCTTCCACGGCCAGTACCAGCTTCTCCAGTATTTCCTCCAGCGGAGCATCGCGGGCTATCATCTCCAAAATATGGCTCTCTTCGTCACGCAGCGCCTCCGCCAACTTGCGCTCGGTGATGTCCATTACCGCCCCGACAAACTCGATTTCGCCCGACTCCTCTATTTCTGCATGAGCCACAACGTGGACGTGTTTGACCGCACCATCGGGCATCACCAGGCGATATTCATGCTCAAAATCCTTTCCATCTTGCGACGCTCGAGCAACGGTTTCTTTGAAGGAGGACGCATCTTCCGGATGAACCCGTTGGAGAATGAGTTCAATGGTCGGTTTCGTGGATCGCTCGTATCGGAAGATTCGAGACGTTTCCTCTGACCACTTGATCTCGCCCGTGGAAACGCACCAGCCGAAGCTCCCGGTGTGGCTTAACCGCTGTGCCTCTGATAAATAGGTTTCACTCCGCCGGAGGGCATCTTCGGCTCTGTGGCGTTCCTCGATGTCGATGGCGGTTCCATACCAATTAACAATGTTTCCCCGCTCGTCGCGCAGCGGCATATTGCGGATCAGCAACCAGCGGTACTCCCCGTCCATCCGACGGACCCGTATTTCGCCTTCCATTGGTTCCCCAGATGCCACGGCTGCCTGCCACTCACCGATGTACCCCGTGAGGTCATCGGGATGAACCAGGGAACCCCAACCCCACCCCAGCATGTCTTCGTTAGATCGACCGGTAAATTCCAGGAAACGCCGATTGATGAAATCAACGGAGCCGTCAGGCAGAGCGCTCCAAGCGTATGCGGGAATCGTATCGATGACGAGGCGGAGGCGATCTTCGCTGCTCTGTAGAGTGGCGTAGAGGTCTCGCAGGCGGAGGGCGGTATCGTTGAAGACCCGCCCGAGGTGAGCGAGTTCATCATTGCCGGTTACAGGCACTCGATGTTGAAACTCGCCGCGCGCCAAGGCCTTGGAACCCTCCACCAATCGGGCCAGCGGCTGGGTGATGCTGCGCGTAATGGCCACGCCGAGGGTAG
>Ga0137403_10003827_pt1 | contig 17936 bp, 13 predicted proteins | sample CZOMad2_1_16fung_FD_122057 | JGI IMG/M metagenome (GOLD analysis project Ga0137403, IMG submission 122057) | Vadose zone soil fungal communities from Angelo Coast Range Reserve, California, USA - CZOMad2_1_16fungal (Hybrid Assembly) | ecosystem: Environmental > Terrestrial > Soil > Vadose zone...
CGGGGACGGGCAGCTCGCGCAGCTCCAGGCGGCGCGGCGCGGTCTGCACGACGGCGCGGCTGGTGCGCATGGCGCATCCAAGCACGGCGCCGCCCGCCGAGTCCAGGCGCTTGCAACGGACCGCCTCGTCGACGATGAGGGGGAGGCGCGCATGCAGTGCTACCGCTGCGGGACGCGGTTCGACGGCGAGCGGGTGCCGGTCCGCGGCGTCTGCTCGCGCTGCGCCGCGTTCCTGCACTGCTGCCGCAACTGCGACTTCTACGCCCCCGGCCTGGCCAACGACTGCCGCGAGCCTCGGGCCGAGCGCGTCGCCGACAAGGAGCAGGGGAACTTCTGCGACTGGTTCCGCCCGGCGCCCACCCCGCGGCCTGCGGCCACGAGCGCGAGCGGCGCGCGCGCCGCCCTCGACGCGCTCTTCGCGAAGAAGCCCGACCGCGAGGATCGCTAGACCGCGCTAGGCCGACGGCTGGCACTGAGGCTGGCACGCTCGCGGTGTTCGGGGATGACCCGCTGAGTGAGAGTTCCACGCCCTCCTGCAAGGCAGCCGGCGCGCGGCCGGCACCGCTCGTGACCCCGGCGCGCGCGCGCCGTCGTCTCACAGGCCGACGAATTCGTTGATCGGTCCGACGATGAACGACCAGAGCAGATAGTAGCCCGCGGGCACGCTCAGGAACGCGAGCAGCATCAAGGGGAACCACTGCCCGCGCGCGAGGAGGAGCAGGTTGGCCCCCGCCACCAAGAGGACGCCGAGCGACGCGCCCCACGTGCCGATCCGGAACCCGGGCCGACGTCGCTGATACCAGAAGTTCCAGAGTCCCCACGGTACGGGCAGGAGAAAGAACGGGAACGAGTACGCGAGGTCCCGCAGGTGCGGGAACGCCGCGGTGACGAACGAGCGGCCCACGTAGGGCGCGAAGAGGAAGCTCCCCGCGATGCCGGCTCCGACCAGGTAAGCGATCACGCTTCGCTGTCGACTGCTCATTCGACCCACCCTACTCCGAAGAGCATGAGGGTCGTGACGGCGCGTGCCCCGGGCACGAGCCACGACACGCTGATCAGGATCGCAGCGGCGAGCGCCGCCCGCCGCCATTCGTCGGCCGGGAGCTGAAACCGGGCCGGCCGGGGCTCCGACGCGAGCCTCGCCGTCACCCGGCCCCACAGGTCGGGTCGCGCGCCGCTCTCCGTCCGCCACACCAGCTCGAGCGCGGCCAGCGTCTCGCGACAGTCCGCGCACTGCGCGAGATGCTCGCCGACGTGATCCGCCTCGGCGCCCGCCAGGCGACCGCGCGCTCGATCGGCGAGCCAGGGGGCGACCGCGGCGCACTCGCGCGGCGCCTCGCCGCCCGGATGGATTTCGAGCAGCTGCCTCATGTCGCCCCTCCTCGCGGGTTCATGTCGGCCAGGAGCTCGCGCAGCCGCCGCTGTCCGTAGAAGAGGCGCGACTTGACGGTGCCGAGCGAGGCGCCGGTCACGGCCGCGATCTCCTCGAGCGTGAGCTCCCCGAGCAGGCGCAGCGAGCAAGCCTCACGCTGGGGTGAGGGCAGCGCGCCGAGGGCCGCCCCGACCCGCTGGCCGACCTCCGCCTCCGTGCCGGGGGGCCGGGGGTCCGACGCCGGCCGTGCCGCGTCGAGGACGTCGAGCGGCAGCCAGCGTGCGAGCCGGGTACGGCGGTGCCGGTTGCGCGCGAGGTTGCGCGCGATGGTGTACACCCAGGGGCGGATCGCCGCGCCAGCGCGGAAGCGGTCGCGATGGACGTGGAGCCGCTGGAAGGTCTCGACCACCAGGTCTTCGGCGGCTGCCCGGTCGTCCATCATGCGCTCCAGATGCCGACCGAGGGGACCCTGGTAGCGCCGGAAGAGCAGCTCGAACGCCCCTTGGTCGCCGCCGCGGTAGGCCGCGAAGAGATCCTCATCCGTCGTCTCACCGGTCCACGCCATGCATGAGCCGTCAGGTCCATATCACGGTGCCCACCATCCAATTCACCCACCGGTACCCGCGACGCCGCGCGAAGGTTCAAATCGAAGAGACGCTGAACCTTTGCGCGTCCCGGGGGGTACCCGTGCGTAGAGAGCAGCCCGGTGAGGAGGATGCCATGCTGATCACACTGCCGAGGGCCATCGCCCCGGGACCCGTGGGAGCCACCTTGCTCACCATCGACGGACGCCTCGCCGCCGCCCTCGTCGTGGCGGTCGCCGCGATCGCGGCCGGGATATTCGCCGAGGCGCTGCACGGCTGGATGCTCCGTCGCCGGACCCGCGCAGCCGCGGGGCGCACGCTGTCACCGCCGACCCGACGGGCCGCCTGATCGCGAGCCGCGCACGCGGCGCACGGCAGAGCGGCGGGTCCCGTCACTCGCACCGCTGCCACCGATGGCGCGCGCCGCCGGCCAACTCTGGCAGGCTGCTCTCCGACACCGCGATGGAGCCCCCGCATGCTCGTCGCCCAACGCGCTCCGCTTCCAGTCTCACGATCCTGGCCGGCAGCGGAAGGCGTGAGACCTTTACGGCCTCGGGCGGAACGATTGACCAGGTGGAGCCAAGCGGAGTACTGCCGCTTACATAGGAGGGCAGACCACGCGGGCAAAAGCACCGGCGTTCGTCATCACGCTGGCTGCGCTCAGCCTGCAGCTCCAGGCGCCCGATGCCTGGTGCTGGCGAACAACCCTGGATGGGTTTGCCCCGTACGCGCTGGCGCTGGACCGTCAGGGTCGCGTGGTACTGAGCGGCCCCCTCGACAGCATCACGAGCCCGCTCGGTTTCGGCGTGGTCAACGCGACCCGAAGCGGCGCGTTGAATTGGCGCCACGTGGTCACGAGGAGAGGCAACGCACTAGCGGCGGCGTTCGATGCGGCGGGGGACATCGTGACGGCAGGCTTCATTCGCGACCGTGGCGACGACCACTTCATCGTCGCCGCGCTGTCTCGGGCAAACGGCAGCGAGCGCTGGCGCGCCGTGCTTCCGGGCGGGGACGGCGCCGCGGACGCGGTCGCTGCCCTCGACGATGGCGACGTCGTCGCGGGCGGAGACCTGGCTTACGTCGACTCCCTACACACCTTCACGGTGGTCAGGTTGTCGGGCTCGACTGGAACCGAGATCTGGCGCCGGAGCCTGGGTGCCGGAAGCGCCTCCGAGCTCGCGGTCGACCCGGAAGGAAACATCGTCGCGGCGGGAGAGACATACGAGACCTCGCACTTCACGGTCGTGAAGCTGGCGGCAAGCGATGGTGCGGTCTTGTGGCAGCAGGATCCCGCGGACCTCCTGTACGACGTGGGGCAAGCCATCCCGTTCTCCATCCACACGCTCGCCACCGACGCGGCCGGCGACGTCGTGGCTGCGGGCCTCGCCGTGGATTTCCGGGCGACGGTCGTCAAGCTCGCGGGAATCGACGGAACCCCGCTCTGGCGCGCGACGTTCGCTGTTCCTCCGGATATGATCGACGTCGATCCGGCTTCTGACGTTTTCGTCGCCGGTGCCACGACGATGGCGAAGCTGTCGGGTCAGACGGGGGCCGAGCTGTGGCGCCGCCAGGATATCCCCGCCGATGGCGGCTATGGGGCCCGCTTCGTGCTCGACTCCGCAGGGGACGTGATCACCGCCGGTTTCGTGCAACCGGCCGGGCAGCGCAACGACCTGTCGATCGTCAAGTTCGCCGCATCGACAGGGGACATCCTCTGGTCTCAGACGGCGGCAGGCCTGGCTACCGCGCCGCCGGCAAACGGGCGAGGATCTTCTTTGGGTCTTGGTAGCGCCGTCGCCATCGACGCTTCCGGAGCGTTCCTTCCCGTTGGGCTCGTGATCCGCTACCCGCCGATCCATACCCCGGGGGGCCCCTGCGTGTCCCTCGATGCAGTTCCGGTCGCGCGGCTGACCACCCTGCCAGTCTCGCAACCATCACTGACGCTCTTCGGCGTAAAGTTTTCCGATCGCATCGCGGGCCGGAGCCTTCGCGTGCGGGAGAGCAGCTCGGGGGCCACGCTCGTGCTCGCGTCGACCGATCCGAACATTCTCGCGCCCGCCATCGGGAGTCTCGGGGACCCCACACAGCACGGTGCCCTGCTGCACATCACGGATGAGACGGCCGGGACGCGAGAGAGTCTTGCTCTGCCGGCTTCCAGGTGGCGGGCCAGCGGGAGGGCAAGACGGGGAGGCCCGAGCTTCACTACCGCGACGCCGCTGCGGCCTTGGGCCCTTGCCGAGACGTCATCCTTCAGAGCGGCACGCTGCTCACTGCCCGTTGCGCTGGCGGCAAGCCCCCCATTTCGTTCGATGAAGCCGGCGCGCGAGCTGTCGGCATCGACCTCACTCTCCCGGGATCGCGCTTCCGGTACTGCTTGCGCTTCGCAGGCACCGTGTCTGCCGCGGCGACGGGGGCGCGGCGCTTCACGGCTCGGCACGCGCCGGCGCCTGCGAGTTGCCCCGCGCCAGGCGGGGAGTAAACGAACAGCGCGACCAGCGGGCCGGTGTCGACGAGGATCACCGGGAGCGCTTGCGGCGTAGAAGCGCACGCACCGCCCGCTTCGCCTGCCGCGCGGGCGCGCGCGCATAGCCGCCGGGCCCGAGATCGATCGCCCGGTAGACGTCGAACGGCGTGACGGTGCTCTCGCGGTGGAGCGCGTCACGCGCGGCGACGAGCCCACGCTTGAGAGCGCCGGACACGGACGTGCCCGTAGCGCGCTGGACATCGGCCAGAGCGAACACATGAGTTAAAAATGGAACCCACTTCGCGATTCACTGTCTGAGCAGCGATTTGCGCATCTCCTGATGTTTGGTTTGCGGATGAAGCCATACGCTCATAACTGCCGGGCAGAATGACGGATCCGCAACCTCGCCGGTGCTCGAATCGTTCAAGTAGGCAATCGTCCGGTTGGTGTCCGAGCAGAAGATAACGACCTGATCACTTGGCTGAACGTTGGGAATAATCTTCTTCATTTCCGCCTGCCAGGTTCTGAGCTTCCTCTCATCGCCAACCTTGAGGGCGCGCATCTCGGCGATGGCGTTCTTCACCAAGGTGTCAGCGGAAACGGCTCGGTTCGGCTCAAGATCGAGCGCACGCGGCTCGGCCGCAGACCATTGCGGGCCGACTATCCACAGTGTCGCGTCGTACATCTGGATGCCCCACCACGAGTGGCGGCCTTTCCCGAACGGATGAATACCGGGAGCCTGGGAAGACACCTGCGGCGGCAAAGGCCTATGGCCACCCGGCGGCGCGGCGACCGCGGAGACAGCGAACATCAGAACCACGAGTATGGTCCCGAGTCGCAAGGACGCAGCGCCGGTAGGAAGTCTATGTGTCACGGGCACCCGCATCGTGGCCGAGAGTCGCGCGGCCCGCAAGCCGCGCGAGCCGGGGGGCCTGGGGCGATGGGTCGGACTCCGAGCGTTGAACCAAGCCGCTTCGCGGCAGCAGGACCCAGCAACCCGCCGCCGATTGACGGCGCACGCGACGCATCGGGCCCGTCGCTCGTAGCGGTCGATCCCACCTCCGTGCTTTTTTCTTCCCCGCCCAATCCCGGGCGGCGAGCGGTGGAGGCGAGGCAATGCCGGCACCGCTGCCGATGCGAGCGTTTCCGGAACGCCTGCCGACGCCGCCGCTCAATGGCCCTTCCGGCAATCGTTGCCGAAGTTCTGCTCGATGATCCGGAGATCCGCGCGGTCGGTCAGGCCGTCGAAGTTGAAGTCGTACCAGGTCGATTGACCGCCCTGCGCGAAGATCTCCCAGTTCCTCATGTCGGCCGCGTTCACGATCAGGTCCAGGTTGCCGTCCCCCGGGCAGCCGGCGTAGCTCGCGTTCGACGGGAGGTGAGGCTCCGAGGCGAGGAGCTTCTGCAGGCTCGCATTCAGCTGGTCGAAGTTCACCTGCTCGATGGGACTCAGCCCACCGGGGCGTTGCAACAGGTCATCGTCCTGGTTGTCGAGCTTCGGAACCGGAACGCCCTCGTCGATCTCGTAGAACTCGGACCGAGAAACGTCGACGGGTGGATTGGCGTTGGCGTTCTCGCCTGAGCAGTCCGGAACCTGCGACACCACGAGCTTGTAGCGGTCGTTACGGATCGCCGCCGCGAAATCCGGCACGATGCTGAACGCGGGGTCGTTCTGAAACTGGGCGAGCTGACCCACCTGACAGCAGGTGGACAGGGCCGGGGAGACCACGTCGCTGCCCTCTCCGTACCAGACGCCGTTCTCGTCCTTGCAGAGCGTCTCCGAGGCGAACTGCTGGAGGCAGATCTGGACGGGGCCCGTGGGCGATCCGAGCGGGATCACGCAGGGTCCGGGGAGTGCGAAGCCGATCTCGATATTGTTGCCGGTCTGCGTGAAGTTGGTCTTGCGGATCTCAGGCGTGTGCGGGCGCGTCAGGTAGGGCAGCACAGGCTGCGAGTCGATCCGGTGCGAGCGAGGCACCGCTTGGTGCACGTCGACGCCGGCGATCTCCCCGAAGAGCTCGAAGAGGTCGGCGACGTTCACCATGGCGGTGACCTCGCGGTCCGGGGACTGGACGAGCGGCCCGGCAATGAGCAGCGGCACCCAGGCACCCGTCTGGTAGGTGAAGCCCTTGGACCGCGAGGGGTTGAACGGGCGCTTCACGGACGGCGCGAAAGAGCCGTTGTCGCCCAGGATCACGAGCATCGTGTTGGTCGCTTCGGGGTGGTAGTCGAGTCGCCCGTCCGGCAGTCGGGTGGCCAGCCCGATCTCGACGAGCAGTCGCCCAAGCTCGGCGTCGAGGACCTCGATCATCTGGTTGCTGAGCGTCTTTTGGTCGGGTGAAGCGGAGCCGCAGGCCAGGCCGGCATTGCTTCCCGAGCCGGGTGGCAGCAGCGCCGGCGGGGGCTGTTGATAAGGCGAGTGGTCGGACGAGTAGCTCACCGTCGCCATCCAGGGCCCCCGATGGGCTCGCCGGGTGATCCAGTCGATCGCGCCGTCCGTCTCGAGCCGGGTTCGATACGCGCGCGCAGTCACGGCGAGCGCAGGTGCGTCGCCATCGATTACCACCAGAGGCGACACGTAATAACCGTTCAGATGAGGGCAGCTCTGGAAGCTCGAAAAGTCGACGGGACGGCCGGGCTCGCAGAAGTTGGCGGAGTCGAACGGCGGCGTGGAGGCACAACGTTGGTTCCGGACGAAGATGCCACCCTGCTCGAGACACGAGAATCCCGGTGCGGACATGCCAGGTCCGGTCGCAATCTCCTGGCAGGGACGATCGTGGGCGAAGTAGCAGGCGCCCTGATTCGCGCCATTCTGTGGGTCGGTGGTCTCATCGGGGACGAATCCGCACGGATAGGTATCCATAGGCGCGACGCCTCCCGCGGTGGTGTCGATCGGATTCGGCGCGCCGAGTAGGAAGCCGAAGAAATAATTCCAACCGAGTGCATGGGGCGTGCGCTCGCCGAAGGGATTGTTGTCAGGTCCCGCTATGTGGAATTTTCCGAAGAGCGCGCTCTCGTACCCAGCCCTCGCCAGCAGGCGAGGCGTCGTTACCTCGAATGGCGACACCTGTGAGTTCGCCAGATCCTGCGACGTGAGCGCGGTGTAGACGTTGGTGCGGAACGGGTAGCGTCCCTCGAAGAGGAGAGCGCGGCTCGGGGAGCACTCCGGCATCGCCCAAGTATTCCGGAACCTGACGCCCTCGCGGGCAATGGTGTCGATGTCCGCGGTTCGCGGCGCCCCGCTGTCTGCTGGCGTGCCCCCGTAGCCGAAAATCCGCATCTGATCGATGCCGACATCGTCCAGGATGATGAGGAGGATGCTGGGCGGCACCCTCGAGGCGGGCGGCCCTGCCGCCGCGGCGGGCCAGGATGAGATCACGAGTGCGAACAGCAGAATCAGGGCGCGCGAACTTTCGCGGGTGAGGTGGTGTCGAGAGGTCATGGTCGGATCCCTCAGGTGGTTAGTCACTATGGACGGTCTGAGTGCGGAGGAAAGAGTGCTGACGTTCCGCGACAGATGAGCACAAGTATCGCGACGAGCGACACGGTTAGCGCATCGGGAGCCTCTCGGACCATGCCGCGAGTGGCGGGCGTCAGACGAGCTCCCGATGTCCGCGTGCGCGGCATTGATGGGCACCGATCCTGGTGCTTACGCGCGTCAACGGAAACCGTCAAACGAAACAAAGCATGCGAACGGCGAGCTTGCCTCGGCAAGCTTGCTTGTGATTTTAGCAGGAGTGGCGGAAATCCGTCGACGACCTCGGGGACCATCCCATACCCGCAAGGATACGCTGATACGAAGCACCCGGAAGGGCCGCTCCGAGTCAAGGGCGCGGCGCCCGGGAGCGAGTCACCTCCGGCAGCACCGAAGGTGAATCGGACCGGGCCGACATCGCGGCGGCCTACCTGGTGGCGCGCCAGGCTCTCGGCGCATCGGGTTGAATGGTCGCCGCAGCCTCAGCGTTCGCGACTTCGGGGCGGTCGATCGTTACGGCGGCGACGGTTCCTTCGCTGCGCGCATGCCGCGGCACTCGGATGTCCGCCTCGAGTGGAGCGACCGGGTGCCCGACGTCCACCCGGTGCGGGAGGTCGTTCCTGCCTACTTCCCGGCCTTCTCGACCGCCACCGCGAGCGCCTCGGTATAGGTGATGTCGACGAGATCCCCGACCTGGACGGTGCATAGCGGGTGCATAGCGGCCATTGGGCGCCAAAGTTTACGTAACCCTGCCTATCAGACCCTGGCCCCGCCACCCCGCGCCGCACCCTTCCGCTCTTCCCGATCCCGACGTTCCTCTCCGGAGCCTCAAATACGGCAGCCGTCGGCGCAATTGGCCTGCGCCCTGTCGATGACAGGCTGGCGGCTCTGTCGTACGCGGTGCTCGCGGAGGCGCGCGGGCAAGGGTTCGCGTCGCGCGCCGTGCGATTGCTGGCCGAGGCCGCGTTTCGCGCACGGATTTACGCGCCTCGAGATCCGCACCGACGTCGACAACGTTGCGTCGCAGCGAGTCGCCGAGCGCGCCGGCTTTATACGCGACCGCGTGGCGGTGGGCACCGGCGTATACCGTAACTACGCGCCGTTCGCAGGCGCCGCGCGCGACGAAGTGTTCTACGTCCTCGGCGTCACCGGATAGAGGCCGTCGCGGTGCGCGTCGCCGTGATGGCCCTTGATGCCAAGCGCGCGCGTGAGCTCGCTGCGGATGTCGCCACGTAGCTCGCGTGCCTGCGCGAGCACGCTCGCGAAGTCGTGCCTGGGCCGCCAGCCGAGCTGGTCGCGCGCGAGCGCGTTGTCGTAAACGCGGCTGATCGACGGCGGCAACCGCCAGCCGAGCTCGTCGTAGACCTTGCGCCAGCCGGGTACGTAGCGCGTGACGACGGCGGGTGCATCGCGGCGCAGCTCGTCGACGTCGTCGCGGCGAAACGGCGTGGTCGCGGTGATGATGTAGCGGCCGAAGCCCAGGCGCGGCGCGTGCTCGAGCGCGCGGACGTGCGCGTCGACGCAATCTTCGACGTCCAGCCGGCGGTAGAGCAGCTCGTTGAGCTTGAGGTTCGCGTCGTCGTAGGCGGCGCGCGCCGTCGGATCGTCGTCGGCTTCTGGGAAGAACCGCGACGTGCGGAGCACGAGGCATGCGAGGCCTTGGTTGCGATGCGCGAGCTCGCACAGGTCCTCCGCCGCCACCTTCGTCACGCCGTAGATGTTCTTCGGGACAGGGCGCACGCGCTCGTCGATCCATGCGGCGGGCGCGCCGGCCGGCGGTTCGAGTGCGGCACCGAACGTGCTGGTCGTGCTCGTGAACAAGAACGCGATCACGCGAGCGCGCACCGCTTCTTCGAGCAGGTTGAGCGTGCCCGTGATGTTGGTGTCGACGAAGTCCTGGCGCGAGTGCGTCGCGACGTGCGGCTTGTGCAGCGTCGCGGCGTGAATCACGTGCGTGACGCCGTCCATCGCGCGCTCGACGAAACCGCGATCGGTGATCGTGCCGACGAGATCGGTGTGCGCCGACGCGACGCGATCGATGCCGCGCACGGTGCGGCCCGCGCTGCGCAACACGCGGACGAGACCTTCGCCGAGGTGGCCCGCCGAGCCTGTCACCAACATGAGACCCATCGCGGTCGATCGTAGCACGACGCGCTACCCGATCGGACAGCCCGGACACGGAGGTGCCCGTAGCGCGCTGGACATCGGCCAGAGCGCGCTCCGACTCCTCGTCGGAGCCGCACGGTACGCGTCGCCATGTAATACCCGTGTATGACGCGGCGGGACTTGGCAAGCCTCCCCATCCGCTGCATGCACGCGGCGCAGCGGCGGCAGCCATGGCTCCGGAGCGCGGCGTCGGGCCTGCGGTGGCGCGCCCCGGGGTGGCGAGCGTCAGCGTCGGATAACCAGGGTTCGGTCACTTTGGGCCTTAATGGCATCTATGCCCGGCGGTACGCCGACGAGCTGCGGCTCGGGCGGTGGTGGATGCCGGAGCGCGAGTGCGCGTCAGCGCAGCGGTAGCACCGGAGCGCGACCGGCGGATTTCCATCAGGGTGGAGAGGTCACCCAGACGATCCGTGACTCGCCGTCACGCGTCGACACGGGGCCCCCGACCGAGGTAGAAGGCTGTCGGCAGGCCTTTGTCTTGACACCCCCTTCCGACGAGCCAGCGGTACACCGGCGGCGCCACCTCGGCACCGCCGCTAGGGCGCGCGCGTGATTCCCGCCGGATTCGCCGCGGGCCGTTACACCGTGCGCCGCCTCCTGGGCGAAGGGAGCCGCAAGCGCGTCTACCTGGCGCATGACACGCGGCTCGACCGCGAGGTGGCGCTCGCCGTTATCAGGACCGAGGGACTCGACGACGCGGCCCGCGCCCGTGTCCGGCGCGAGGCGCAGGCGATGGCCCGCCTCGGCGACCACCCTCACATCGTCACCGTGTACGACATCGGCGACGAGAACGGCCAGCCCTACCTCGTGAGCCAGCTCATGGCGGGCGGCGACGTGGCGGTGCTCCTCGGCGCCGCGCCCGAGCGCCGCCTGCCTCTCGGCCGGACGCTCACCATAGCCGAGCAGGTGTGCGCGGCCCTCGAGCACGCCCACCGCCACGGCATCCTCCACCGCGACGTGAAGCCGAGCAACGTCTGGCTCACGCGGGACGGCACGGCCAAGCTCGGCGACTTCGGCCTCGCTGCCTCACTCGACCGCACGCGGATCACGATGCCGGGGACTCTGCTCGGGACGGCATCGTACCTGGCGCCGGAGCAGGCGCTCGGCCAGGCGGCGGATGCGCGCAGCGATCTCTACGCGCTCGGCGCGATGCTGTACGAGATGCTCGCGGGAGGCCCACCCTTTCTCGGCGACGACGCGGTCGCGGTCGTGAGCCAGCACCTGAACACGCCTCCGGTCGCGCCCTCGTGGCACAACCCCGAGGTCTCGCCCGCACTCGAGGCGCTCGTCCTGCAGCTCCTGGCGAAGGTCCCCGACGAGCGGCCCGCGAGCGCGGCCGAGGTGCGCCAGCGGCTGCGCGAGATGAGCGCCGCACCCGCCGCCGCCTCCGAGCCGCCGCCGCCCGCAGCAGCCGCGCGCATCACCTGGGGCCGCTTCATCGGCCGCGCCCAGGAGCTCGCGGCGCTCAAGGCCGCCGTCGAGGCGGCGCTCGGCGGCCGAGGCTCGCTCGTCCTCGTCGGGGGTGAGCCCGGGATCGGGAAGACGCGCCTCGTCGAAGAGGCCGGGGTCTACGCGCGGCTCCGCGGCGCGCAGGTCCTGGTCGGCCGCTGCTTCGAGGCGGAGGCTGCGCTGCCCTACCTCCCCTTCGTCGAGGCGATGCGGGAGTACATCCTCGGCCGCCCTGCGGAGGCACTGACGCACGAGCTGGGCGACGGCGCCTCCGAGATCGCGAAACTGGTGCCCGAGGTCCTGCAACGGGTAACGGGCATCGAAACAGCGACCAAGGTTCCACCGGAGCAGGAACGCTACCGCCTCTTCGAGAGCGTCTGCACCTTCCTCGTGAGCGCGGCGAAGGCCACCCCGCTCGTGCTCGTGCTCGACGACCTGCACTGGGCGGACAAGCCCTCGCTGCTGCTCCTCCGCCACCTGGTGCGCCGGCTCGGTGAGAGCCGCCTCGTGGTCCTCGGTACGTACCGCGACGTCGAGCTCGACCGCCGCCACCCGCTCGCCGAGGTGCTGGCCGAGCTCCGACGCGAGCGGCTCTACGACCGCATCCTGCTACGCGGCTTCTCCGGGCCGGAGGTGCGGGCGCTTCTCGAGGCACTCGCCCAGCACGAGCTCCAGGGGCGCGGCGTCGAGCTGGCCGCCGCCATCCACCGCGAGACCGAGGGCAATCCATTCTTCATCGAGGAGACCCTGCGCCACCTGATCGAGACCGGCGCCCTCACGCGCCGCGAGGGACTGTGGGTCATCGGCGTCGGGTCGGTCGCGGAGATGGGCATCCCCGAGGGCATCCGCGAGGTCCTGGGCCGGCGTCTCTCGCGCCTTTCCGAGGGATGCAATCGCGTCCTGGCCCACGCCGCCGCGCTCGGGCGCGAGTTCGACTTCGCCGTCCTCGGCCGCATGGCGCAGCTCGGCGACGACGCGCTCCTAGCCGCGATCGAGGAGGCGCTGAACGCACACCTGGTGGTCGAGGTGCGCGGCCGGTCGGCGCCGACCTATACCTTCACGCACGCCCTCGTGCGCCAGACGCTCTACGAGGAGCTGAGCCTGCCGCGCAAGCAGCGCCTCCATCTCCGCGCCGCCGAGGGAATCGAAGCCGCGTACGCACGGAACCTCGCGCCGCACGTGGCGACGCTCGCCGTCCATTGCCGCCTGGCGGGCGCGGCCGCCGATCCGGCGAAGGCACTCGACTACACGTTGCGCGCCGCCCAGGCTGCCGCCGCCGTCTTCGCCTGGGAGGACTCGGCCCTCCACCTCCAGGCGGCGCTCGAGCTGATGGAGGACCAGGGCGCCGATCCGGTGCCGCGCGCCGATGTCCTCGAGCAGCTAGCCGACCTCATGTACGTCACCGGGACCGACCCGGCGAAGGGGGTGGCGTACCTCGAGAAAGCGCTCCGTCTGCACGAGGGCGCCGGAGAGGTCGAGCGGGCGGGGCAGATGCACTCGCGCTTGGGCTTCCACCATGCCTTCTTCATGGACGCGATGGACATCGGCCGGGCGCGCGAGCACCTCCGGGCCGCGGAGGCGGTGCTCGGAACGGGGCCAGAGCGGCCGGCGCAGGCCTATCTCTACATCGGCATTGCGACCGCCGCCCTTTGGAGCGTGCGCACCGAGGAGGGGCTCGCCGCTTCGCGGCGCGCGATGGAGATCGCCGACCGGCTCCGGAGCGAGGGCCTGTGGGCGAACGCCGCGACGCTGCACGGCTGGCACCTGAGCGAGAGGGGTCAGCTCGCCGAGGGCTTCGCCCTCCTCGAGCGCGCCTGGGAGATCGCCGACCGGCTGAACCACCAGGTGACGGCGTTCCTCGCCGCGTGGTTCCGCGCCCTGCGGGGCTCTCAGTGGCTGGGTCCGCGGGATGCGGTTTTCTGGCTCGAGCGCGAGCTCGGCAAGCCCCGCCTCGCCCAGGCCCCGATCCAGCGCCAGATCCTACTCGAGGCGCACGCCTTCAACCGCGTGGTGAGCGGCGAGCTCGTGGAGGCCCGCCGGCTGCTGCGCGAGGCGTACGGCGAGATTCCGCCGTCGACCCCAGCGACGGGGTGGCTCCAGTACTGCGAGGGCGACTGGGAGGCCATGGCCTTGCGCCGCACGGAGGCAAGGGAGGTCTACCGCCGCAGCGGCAACCACGTGGCCGAGGCGTTCACCATCAGGGACATGGCCCGCGCCTGGCACGCGCTCGGCGACGACGTGCGTGCCGAAGCGCTCTACCGCGAGGCGATCGCGAACGCGGTTGAGCGGAAGATGACCGTCAACATCATCTTCGCCGCTGCCGACGCGGCGCTCCTCCACGTGGAAACGGGCCGTCTCGACGAGGCAGCACGGTGCGTCGCACTCTGCCGGGACACCCTGGCCGAGGGACCGGGGCGTGAGGCGATGGCCACCAACTACGTCTACGGCATCGACCTCGCGGCGGGTGCGCTAGCTGGCGCGGAAGGAAGGCTCGCCGAGGCCGAGGCATGCTTCGCGCGCGCCCTCGAGGCCGCTCGCTCCCGGACCTTGCTGTGGAACGAGCCCCGCATCTTCCATCACTGGGGCCGTGCGCTGCTCGCCGCAGGCCAGCGCGAGCGGGCGATCGAGAAGCTCGACGCCGCGATCGAGAGCTACCGCCGCCAGGGGTACGGCACGCCCTGGATCGAGCGCGTACTGGCCGACAAGCTCCGCGCGCAGGGCGTCGAGGGGCAGGACGTGCAGACCTCGATCGACGCCGTCGCCGCGAGCGTGGAGCGCCGTCGCCCGGACCTCCGCCGCTTCGCCGCCCCCGACGGCCGCGTGACCCTCATGTTCAGCGACATGGAGGGCTTCACCGAGATGACCGAGCGCCTGGGCGACCGCGGGGCGCACCGGGTCATCCAGGCCCATCACGTGATCGTCCGCGAGCAGCTCCGAGCGCACGGCGGCGTGGAGCTGGAGCTCCAGGGCGACGGCTTCCTGCTGGCCTTCGCGGATCCCGTCGCGGCGCTCCGCTGCGCGATCGCCATCGAGCGCGCCTTCGCCGCCTACAGTGCCGAGCATTCCGAGCAGCCGATCCGGGTGCGCATCGGCCTCCACACCGGCGAGGCGATCCAGGAGGCTGACCGCTTCTTCGGGAAGACCGTCATCCTCGCGGCGCGCATCGCGGCGCAGGCGCGGGGCGGCGAGATCCTCGTGTCGTCGGACGTCCGGACGGCCGCCGAAAGGGACGATGACTTCCGCTTTGCGGGGACCCGCGAGACGTCGCTCAAGGGGCTGGCCGGCACCTACGCGCTCCACACGGCGGCGTGGGCGGAGTAGCGAGCTGCACTCCCAGACCGCCGCCTCCCGAGCGTCCCGAGAACCTGTGACCCGCTGATTCCTGATTACCGCACGGCTGCGGGCTCAGCGTGACCTCGTTGGACGCCCCGCTCAGCCCTCGAGCGTCTGAACGAACAGCGCCCGCACCTCCGCGACATGCCGCTCGAGCGTCTCCACCCGCCAGCCCTCGGTCGGCACCGGCGGGTGCACGACCACCTCCACGGTCGCCGGGCGGATCACGAGCCCGTGCTTCGGGAGCGCGTCGAGCGCGTTCCTGAACACGATCGGCACGATGGGCACGCCGGCGCCCATCGCCATGTGGAAGGCGCCCTTCTTGAACGGCCCGAGACGTGGCGTCGGGCTGCGCGTGCCCTCGGGCGCGATCACCAGCGACGTCCCCGCCTTGAGCGCCGCGATCGCCGGCCGGAGCGCCGCCACCGCCCGCTGGCGGTCGGAGCGGTCGATGAACACCGTCCCCGCGAGCACGAAGGCGGGGCCGAAGAGCGGGTTTCGCCGCGCCTCCTGCTTCGCGACGCCGACGAAGTCGCGCCGGAGGAGCTTGCAGAGGAGCAGCATGTCGATCGCGCTCTGGTGGTTGAAGACGAAGACCGCGGGCCGATGCGACCAGAGGTGCTCCTCGCCGTGCACCTGCAGGTGCACGCCGGCGAGCGCGGTGCCGACCTCGCCCCAGGTGGTGAGGGCGAGGTTCACCATGTCGCGCCGGCTCCAGTTGAGCACCCCGGGCACCGCGCCCAGGACGAACGAGGGCACGATGCTCGCGAGCGCGAGCGAGGAGCGCACGACGTCGGTCAGGCCCGGCGTCCCGCGCGTGGTGAAGCGGCGCGCCGGCCAGCCGCGCAGCGCAGCGACGGCGGCGAGGCGGCGGTTGGGATTCGTCGGGCGGGGCCGGCCGACGATCTCGAGCAGCGGCAGGTCCTCGTGGCTGTCGGTGTAGAAGTAGCTCTGCGCGAGGTCGATGCCTTGCGCGCGGGCGAGCTCGCGCGCCGCCATCGCCTTCCCGCCGCCGTAGACCGTGGGCCAGAGGTGGCGCCCGGTGAGCCGCCCGTTCTGCACCTCGAGCCGCGTGCAGAGGACGTTCGGGATGCCGAGCTCGCGCGCGATCGGCTCGATCTGGTAGCGGGTGGCCGACGAGACGACGGCGAGCGTGTGGCCGCGACGCCGGTGGGCTTGCACGAGCGCGCGTGACTCGGGGTAGATCGCGGTCGCCAGCGCGCGCGCGAAGATGCGCTCCGCGAGCTCCTCGAGCTCCTGCTCCGGGACGTCGCGCAGCCAGGCGGCCGTCGCGGCGATGAGGCCCGAGAAGCCGAGGCGCCCGAGCTCGAAGCGCGCCGTGCTGAGCAGGGCATCGACGAGGTCGCGGGCACCCATCCGCCCGCTCGCCAGCCGATCGCGCAGGAACGCCACCGCCGAGAAGCCGGCGATCAGCGTGCCGTCCACGTCGAAGAAGGCGCCCACCGCCGGCCCGGCGGGGCCCTCGTCGATCTCGCGGGTCAGGTCGGCGTGGAGCGCCATACGAAGCCGTCGCGGAAGATACCTCCGCCGGGGGCCGGGGGTCGAGGTACCGCCGGCTTCCCGCCGGGCGCCGGGCTTGGCTAGAATCCGCGCCGGTGGCGACGCCCGCGACCCTCGCGCCTCCGCAGTCCTGGCCGCCGGCCGGCGGGCGGCGCATCGTCTTCCTGCTCGATGCCTCGAGCCGGCTCGAGCGGCGGCTCCTCGAGCGGTGGATCGAGCGCGCGCGCCCCGAGGGCGCCGCCGCGGCGGCGTACGACATCGTGGCGATCCCTCCTTCGCGCCGGCCGCGACGCGCGGGGCGCGTCGATCCGCGGCTCGAGGCGGCGCTCGCGGTGGGCGACGACCCGCTGCTCGCCCCGCTGCGCGTCGCCTGGCTGCCGGCCGAGCAGGACGGGGTGCGGCCGGCGCGCCTCGCCCAGCTCCTGACCCTCGGCGATCCGCGCGACCCGGGCCGGCTCCGCCAGGCGCGGGTGCTCCGGCGGCACCCGCACCGCTGCTGCATCGTCGCGGGCGAGCCGGCGCCGGCCTCCGAGCTGCGCGAGCGCTGGCGGCGCGCGAGCGGCGCCGACGTCGCGCACACCGCCGGGCTCCCGGACTTCGTCGCGCGGCAGGCGGCGCTCGCGCTCGAGCGCGCGGAGCGGCGCCTTCGGGGCGCGCGCTACAAGGTGCCACGCTTCCTCGAGGAGGAGATCGTCGCGCGCCCGGCCTTCCGCGGCGGCATCGCGCGCCTGGCGCGGCGCCTCGGCCGCGACGAGGCGGGTGTGGCGCGCGACGCCCGCCGCTATCTCCGCGAGATCGCCGCGCGTCACAGCCCGCACCACCTGGACCTGGCGGCCAACCTGATCCGCTTCATGTACACGCAGGGCTACGGCGAGACCCTGCACTACGACCGCGTGCAGCTCGAAGCGCTCGCCGCGCTCGGCCAGCGCCATCCGCTCGTCTTCCTGCCGACGCACAAGTCGATGCTCGACAGCCTGGTGCTCAAGTACGCGCTCTACGAGAACGGCCTCCCGCCCAACCACACCGCCGGCGGCATCAACATGAACTTCTTCCCCATGGGCGGGCTCATGCGCCGCACGGGCATCTTCTTCATCCGGCGGAGCTTCAAGGACAACGAGGTCTACAAGTTCGTGCTCCACCACTACATCGACTACCTGGTCGAGAAGCGCTTCCCGCTCGAGTGGTACATCGAGGGGACGCGCTCGCGCTCGGGCAAGCTCATGCCGCCGCGCTTCGGTCTCCTCGCCTACGTGGTGGACGCCTACCGGCGCGGCAAGAGCGAGGACGTCCTCCTGGTCCCGGTGTCGATCGCCTACGATCAGATCCAGGACGTCGCCGGCTATGCCGCCGAGGAGCGCGGCGGCCGCAAGCGGCCGGAGAGCTTCGGCTGGTTCCTGCGCTTCGTGCGCGCGCTCCGCCGCCGCTACGGCGACATCTACATCCGCTTCGGCGAGCCGCTCTCGCTCGCGCGCGCGCTCGGGCCGCCCGACCCGGGAGCAGAACCCGACGCGAACGAGCAGAGCCTCGCCCTCCAGAAGCTCGCCTTCGAGGTGTCGGCGCGCATCAACCGGG
>Ga0137403_10003829_pt1 | contig 17935 bp, 19 predicted proteins | sample CZOMad2_1_16fung_FD_122057 | JGI IMG/M metagenome (GOLD analysis project Ga0137403, IMG submission 122057) | Vadose zone soil fungal communities from Angelo Coast Range Reserve, California, USA - CZOMad2_1_16fungal (Hybrid Assembly) | ecosystem: Environmental > Terrestrial > Soil > Vadose zone...
CTACATCCCCGATGTTATAGGCAGCCACACTGACTGGAGTTCTGACAGTGGCTTGGGGTGCGATGGGATGATGCCCACTGTGTCCAGTTGGGTATGATCAGGACTGATTTGTGGGACCGATCAGGTCAGGGAACTTCTGAAAGGTGTTGGTGAGGTGACGGTGATGGGGTCTGAATATGGGCGACTAAATGGGACTTAGCATTGGGAACGGATCGTGACAGTCTCAAGGAGCCTTGCGATGACTGTGTGTTGGATGGCCAGGAGTGCTTATGGCTGGAAGATTGATGGCAACAATCCTGTCTGGAGTGCATCTCAGGACAGAAAACTTGCACTTTGAATGGAAAGGAAATGGTCTTGTGTTCTCCTGAAAAGTCCAGGGGTGAGGGGTTGTCCAAGAAGCAGAAAGTTGCTGAATTGCCTCCTTCAGGTGAGGCATCAGTACAGGACACGATGGTAGGCTTGTTGGATGAGGTCAAACAGCTTTGGGGGGGGTGGTGGTGGTGTAGCGGCAACATCACGAGCAGCATCAGCATGCATGTGGAATGACTTTCAAGCTCTGCACAGCAATTTTCTACAATTGCATACTTGCCAGATCGATTCTCCCCCCCCACACAATTTAGGTGCTTGCCTGGTTGTTTTTCAGCTGCACCTGACTGGCCAACACTTAGTACCCGGCCTGTCCCTTTCATATTGGAACCCCATCATTGCTACCATAAAAACACCCATCATTTACATAATCACCAACCTCGCATCCCTGTCACTGGCTGTCCAGTGTGCATTAATTACATAAGCCCACATGTGAACTGAGCCAGCCCCTCAGTGAAGCCCAGGAAATGTCAGGCCAGCCCACCTGGCCAAGCCCAGGGTCACCTTGTTAGTCAGAAGAACCCTCTCCCATTGGAGGCCAATTGCAGATTCTCAATATGGCAGTGGTATTGAGGGCATTCACTGTGGCAGCATAGGTGCCTGGAGTAAGCCAATGTGCAACACCTCATGCAAGGGGCTTCTGTGCCTCTTAATGTATCTGGTAGCAGCCCAGCTTGCATGTCTTTCCAGGGGGTGGGTGCAGGGGAGTGTTGTGATGCTAACTGTGGTGCAGTAAGTCAGCTTCTGAACTAACAAGTGGAAGGGTAGAAGGTCTGCACATGCATCTGCCACATCTGTGGGGGTGGACCTCATTGTGCCAGTGACATGCAGGCTTTACTGCCTCTGTATTCTACATAGCCTGTTTCTATATCTCTTTGTGCCTTTGCTAATGGGGCTTTGTGGGATGAGGAACAGGTCAGCCACATACAACATCTTCAGCACTGAAATGGTTGTGTAGAACTTCCACATGTGCTTAGCTGATATGCCTCTTGATGGCTTTGCCAGCTGCTGCTATTGCTCCACCCACTTGGTTCCCCTCTGCAGGGAATAGTGCACAGGCTCCTTCCACCACAGTTCTTGGGCATGTATTACTCCTGGGAACTTGTGTGAGTGGACTGATGGGATTTTGATGCCTCACAGGTAGATGGGCTTCCTGGTCATGGGTCTGGTGTGTGTCCTGCCCCCTCGGTTTTGCTCCCTCCATCTGGTGAGCCCCATGACACCAAACTTTTCAATCAGCCATTCGGCATAGGCTGGAGGGGTTTTTGTATCCCCGGCGAACGCTGAAATTGCTCCTTCTGTTTCCCGCTTCTCGATAATTAGCATCTTGTCGCGAGTTTCTGCGATGAGCTGATTCACACTGTTCTCAATGTCACCAGGCGTCTCGGCCGATGCAAAACGTGGGCCCAACTGTCGGATTAGCTCCATTCGTATTGCTTGACCTAAATATTCACGCAACATCGTTGCTCGGCGATCTTTGGATTGTTGGAGAATGAAGTCGTATGGAAACCGCCGCTGTGCGCTCAGTTCCCGCAGGGCCTCAATGTCAGTTGTCAACACTTGAGCGGCCTTAATATTCAAGAACAGTTCTCGTGCCACTGATCTCGTTACAGAGAGCAGTCTGATGCCATTTTCAATAGCCAGATCTTCGCCTTTGCAAGTGAGTTTTCCGACCGCGATCTGTTCAACAAAAACAAACCCATCGCCCTCGTCAATCGATCCCGCCAGAATAAAAACAATCGTGTCGTGCTGTTTGATTTGTTCGATGGAGCGTTCTAGGTGAGGAGCTTCTTTGGTTAGGCGAGTTCGGATTTCGTCATTGATCACCGTAGGAAGATCAAATTCTATTCCAATCCGCAGTGGAGTTGAGTCATCGCTGTCGTTGAACTCTCCTTTGGGCCGCCGGGATGCGGGCCAATTGCCAGCAACCCTTCCTCTTGCCAAATGCAGCAGCGTCAGTTCAATCGCGCTAAGAGCATTGGATTTACCCGCATTGTTTTTGCCAATTAAAATGTTCAGTGCCCCGCATTTTTCGAGTCCGGACGAAGCAATGCTCCGAAATCTGCGTATTTGGACAGATCGAATACCCAAGTTTCGCCTCCAATGCGCCGCGAGTTGTCTCTACATGGAATAAATTGACAGACGATACAATACACATAAATGGAGCATGAAGCGACTTGATTCAATATTGCGGTTGGCGGCGAACCGACGTGGTAAGGGAGCTTTAATATCAAAGCTCAATTGGATATCGAGGAACAAAGCTCATATCAGTCGTGCGCGCAAATTGGATTTGTTGCAAAAGAATCGCTTCATTCCAATGTGCCTACTTTTGCCGCCAGTATAATCATGTAGTGCTCCCAAGTAGTGGACGTTTGCATTGATTCTAGCGCCGGATTCCCTGTCTCGGTACGGTGCGTGGGAGGATGATATGTGCAGTATGTTAAGATCCCCGTACCCATGCCGCCCCGTAACGCATGCTTCATTAGCTTCCGAAACGGCACTCGTGAACTGACACGACGCTTCGTACGGGAACTTCATGATGGGTTGTCTGCAGAGTTGGAAACTCAATTGGGTCGTGGCATTGGAATCTTCCTTGATCAGGAAAGATTGCAAGGTGGTGATTTTTTCAACGAGATAATCGCCCAAGACCTGTGCGACAGTTCATGCTTAGTCTTGGTGTACACCCCCTCGTACTTTGACCTGGACCACACCTACTGCGCACGCGAGTACAAAGCCATGCTGGAAATGGAAAGTCGGCGTTTCGAGTTACTGGATGGTGCGGACCAAAGGCTACACGGCCTAATTATTCCGGTGATTTTTCGCGGTACGGTGCCCGCCGAAATTGGTGATGTTCGTCACTGCTACGACTTCTCGGATTTTCTCCTCGCGGAAGGAACGATGACAAAACACAGGAGATATGCCCCTAAGCTAAGGGAAATAGCTGAATATATCGCTGAACGACATCGCGTAATATCGGCATTAGAGAATAGGAACTGCGCGGATTACCGACTACCTTCAACGGATTCAATTAGAGATTGGTTGGCTGGCGTAGTTCCCAAGCCTCTCGGATTGCCGGGTCGTGTAAATGTCTGATCAGAGGAACAACGGTCGAATTGTAACGTTCTACTCTTACAAGGGAGGATCTGGACGTTCGATGGCACTCGCTAATACTGCGTGCTATCTGGCACAAAAGAAACGTGTGCTTGCGATTGACTGGGATCTTGATGCGCCTGGACTGGAATACTATTTCAGTAAAATATCGCGCTTGAATGTGGGGCTGCACAGAGGTGTGTTGGACTTTTTTAAACAGTTTACGCAACGGTCAGTATTGAGTCCTCCTACATTATCAAGCTCTGAGTTAATACAGGAGGCCAGACCACTCGATTTTGTAATCTCTGACATCTACCCGAATCTAAGTTTCATGCCGTCTGGCATGATGAACGATACATACGACAAGCTATTGTCGGAATTTGATTGGAATCTCTTGCATAGTAAGTTTCCGGGTCTAATTGCCTCGTTTGCAGACTACTTGTGCCGTTGTTTTGATTACATATTGATTGACTCTCGAACGGGATTTTCCGACATCGCTGGAATCTGCACTTCTATCATGCCGGAAAAGCTGGTCGCCGTTTTTACCCCGAATAGGCAAAGCCTTGAAGGGCTCCGGCGTGTGATCCAGAAAGCGACTGCATATCGCAGAAAATCTGACGATATTAGGCCTTTGGTGGTATTTCCGTTGCCATCGAGAGTAGATATAACTGAACCCGCACTACTCGAAGCGTGGCGATATTCGCAGCTTCAAGGATATCAACCTCTTTTCGAGAAACTTTTCGAAGACACATACGGCCTTGAGTCGTGCTCCTTAGGATCGTACTTCGATGAAGTTCAGATACAGCACGTACCTAGATACTCTTACGGTGAGGACATCGCATTTCTAATGGAGCGGCAGGAAAGGTTGTCCCTCTCGCGCAGCTTTGAAGAGTTCGGCCAGATTCTTGATGGCTATGGGACACCATGGGAAATGCGAGCGACCCGTGACCGTGGACGAAACGGCGACGATGCTCGGCTGGAGCAAATCGACTTGGATTGGTTCGAATCCCAGAGAGCGCGTGCGACCAAAGGGTTGCGCGAGATGGGGTTCGAAGCATTTTCGGAGTGCAACGCATCACTCCTGCGGAATCGACCCACGGTCGATCAATCAAAGCTTTTGGAGGTCGCAAGACAGTCTCAGATACATGCTTTTGGTTGGCCCGTCGGCGTCATTCTCGACAACGATCCCGACTTTAAGCCTTATCCCACCAACGATGGAATAAGAGCTGAGGTGTCCGTCCCATCCGGTCCATTGGAACATAAGATGTACGACTATTGGGCTTGGCGGCGAAACGGTGATTTTTTTGTACTTCAATCGCTTTTCGAGGATGATACCGATTCTGGACGCGAAAAGCGGGTAGTGTTCTTCGAGCCGCGAATGACCCGACTCGTCGAAACACTTTTGTATTGTGCGGGGGCCTATCAAAGACTTGGTATAGACGACGAGACGCCAATCTTCTTCTCGTGTAGGTGGACCGGACTTAGCGGAAGGACTGTTAGGCCAGCGGCACCGACTCGGATTCTTACTGCAAGAAAAACTCAAGAAGATGAAGTAGCCACCTCTGTCAACGTCACAATAGGTAGAATTCACTCAGATATCGTGGGTGTCGTGAAGCAATTGTTAGAACCCCTTTTTGTTTTGTTCGACTTCCTGCGGTTCGATGACAACATTTATAAACAAATCGTCGAAGATTTTTGGGAGATGGTGGCGCGCGAACGAACAAGAATGACTGGGTATCGGTTAGACTTGGACAACTATCGCCTGGAAGTCGAGCAGCTTTCGAATGGCAAGTGGACGTCTAGGGTTTTTCAAAAAGGCGACTTCGCCAAACTAACGGAGACCACCGAAAACACCGCCGATTCAGCAAAACTAGATGCCCTGAAATACGTTCTCGCCCGACTCGATCAAATAGATCCCACAGTGCCGGACGCTGATCTACTCAAGCAACATAAGTGGTGGACTTACAAGTCACTTAGAGTGTGAATCGAGACGCGACTCTTTCCAAGAAAGAGGACCTGTGAATTCAGAACTCAAACTAAAGCATCTGGAATTCCTTCAGTCCGTTGTTAGTCGAATGGCAAACAATTCGTTTTTACTCAAGGGATGGAGTGTCACGCTTGTTGCCGCACTTTTTGCGCTCGCGGCGAAGGATTCTGACAAGAAATACATCGTTGTCGCGTATTTTCCGGTCCTAGTGTTCTGGATCCTTGACGCATATTTCCTTTCAAATGAAAGACAATTCAGGAAGCTATACGATGCTGTGCGGATGAAGAAAGAAGACGAAATCGATTTTTCGATGGACGCTTCGACGCTTATTGGCAAAAGAACTGATTGGATGAGCAGTTTGTTCTCAAAAACGTTGTTTATTTTCTATGGCTCTATGGTTCTTATAATGATCTTCATTATGTACTGCGTGAAATAAAAACAACACAGCGTTTATGGCAAAGCGCGTTTATTTCGCTTTTGATTATCAAGATGTGATCGACTTTCGCGCAAACGTCGTGCGAAAGCATAACTTTGCGGAGGGTGTGAAATCTGCGGGCTACTATGATCACTCCATCTGGGAAGAAGCAAAAACGACTAGCCCTTTGGCGTTGAAGCGGCTAATTAATTCTGAATTGGAAAATACCACGGTAACTGTCGTTCTGATCGGATCCGACACCTGGGCGCGCCGATGGGTTCGATACGAGATTTTTGAAAGTATCAGGCGTGGCAATCTTGTATTTGGCATTCATATCAACACCATCGAGGGAAAAGACCAGAGTACCAAGCCGCTTGGCCCTGATCCATTCAACAATCTCGCGCTTGAATTTAGCAAGGACGGTTCTCTCATTAAGCCAACCGAATGGAAGAATAGTACGTGGCAATACTCCATCGACATCAACCCATATCCCCCAGCGGAAAATCCTCATCCGAAGAGGGGTCAGCATCTCAAACTATCCTTCTGGCATCGGGTATATGACTGGGTGCAAGACAATGGGTACGAAAACTTTGACTCCTGGATTGCTTGATTCTCTCAGCTACACTGGGCCAGCCTCGACGAGGTTAGAAAGACTTAGCCAATGCCGTGGGTGCGGTAGTCTCCGGCCAGCACGAATGTCGGAGGCGTAGGGCAAAGAAACTCCCAGAGTTAATGCAATAGTAGAGATCGTAATTTTCACAAGTTGAGGACGAATTCGTTTGTCGTAGGCGGTTCGGTCCAGCCATTTCGGATTGTCGCTGGGCTTCCGGGCACGTTCAGCCAATCTATGACTTCTCTGTTTTGCTCCGAGTCGCGACAAGACTTGGGGAGTCTGTGCGGCAATCCGTCCCTTCTTGGCGGCCTCAACAAGTGCTTCTCTTGAATTGGTAAGGGCACATGCTGAACAAAATCTCTGTTGTCCCATAATACGCGTTCCGCATAGTTTACATAGTCTGGGCGATTCCGGGATCTCCTGGACAGATGGAACCAACCTACGCTTCCTTTAGGCTCCCAGTTATCGATGTATTCAATCCGGCTCCAAGAACGGGGACAACTCTGGGTCAATCAGAGGGGCAATCAAAGAGGCTTTATTTCTGACGTAAGTGCAACGGTCCGAACGGTTTATCACTCGATTCAACTCATATCCAGAATCTGGAGTCCTACCGTTGGACGATCTCCCACCGGTTGCGAGGAAAAAAAGGAACCGCAGCCTGCTCCCGCTGATCGGGGCAGCCACGATTCTACCTATCTAATTTAATCGGGTTTCAGGCAGTCGTCAACCGCGCCAGGCGCGAAGAAGTTCCAGGTCTACGGCCGAGGTGTGTTTTCCGTAGCTTTCGTTGGCGCGCTCTCGCCACCCGTAATCGGCACCATTTGCCCCTGCCGAATCGCATATTGCACATTTCCCCAGCGGATATGATTCGAACCAAAACTGGCGAGCCAGACCACGAAATGGATAGCGTCGCGCAGCGGCACCAGCCAAATCTTGCGACGCAAGACTTCGTCCTGGACGCCCCAAATCCCCACCGTCCAAGCCATCGCAAGACGCAGGACCGAGTACGCTAGGAGATAGCCGACAGCGATCCATTTCGCCGGCGCGACGAATGCGGCAAGCAGTGCCCATGGAAGCCCCTGGGTAAAAAGCAACCCGAGATAGGAGAGTGGTCTGCACAAACGCACCGTCCGTGCCCAGCGCATTTGATGGTTCCAAAAGCTGCGAAGAGTCTGCGCGGGATACATGGTCCACACAGATTCGCGTGAGAGCACCACCTCGCCGCCGGCTTTGGCAATGCGGTTGCCGAGTTCATAGTCGTCGGCAAGCGTCCCGGCAATGGCTTCGAATCCGCCCGTTTTCCCGAGCCATTCCTTGGTCGTAGCGATAGAGGCTCCGAGCGCAAAGGTGATTCCTTCCATCCATTCGGCCATGACAACACCCGCGAAAAAATCGCTGGAAGCACCGACGGCTTCGATTTCCGCGCCAAGATTCTTCTCGGCGATGCCGCGATAAAAGCAAGTCACGGCCCCGACCTTACGATCCGTAAGCGGAGCCACGACTTCGCGCAAAAAGCGCGGTCCGACGCGCACATCGCCATCAGTAAGCACGAGCACTTCGTTCTGCGCCTCCCGCGCGAGCCGCGCCAGTTTGTTGACCTTGCGGTTTGCGCCGAGATGCTCCGCACCCACGAGCAAACGGATCTGCCGTTGCGGGAATTCCGCGATGACGCGGCGAATCACGGGAACCGCGGGGTCTTCGTCATCGTTCACGGCAAACAAGATTTCAAAGTACGGGTAGTCCTGGCGGCAGAAACTGGCGAAATTTTCGTAGGACCCAAAATCCACGCCGCGCACGGGTTTGAGTATGCTTACAGATGGAGTGAAATCCGGCAATACTCGTGCGCGCTCCTTGTTGAAGAAGCGCAAGGCCACCAGCGTCGCAAGCATGTAATAAACCAGCGGACCCGCCGCCAGCAGTAGCACGCCATCACGCCACATCGCAGATTGCAACATCATGCTGGTTCGCTCGTCATGGGTGGAAGAATGCCGTGGTTCGTGATCAGCCGGCAGCAACCAGCGCGACCCCGGCGCAAACCAGCAGGACCCCGGCCCATCGCGCGGTACTGATCTGTTCGCCCAGGATGTACTTGGCTCCAAGCGTGCCCACCACGTAGCTGAGCGCTGATGCCGGAATCACCAGGCTGATTGGCTCCCACGAAAGCAAGATCAGCAATGAATAAAAGGACAGAGCCATCAGTGGCACGCCCGCCCAGAACCAGCCATTGCGCACCGCTCGCCCCAGGAACTGCAGCAACTCCAGCGGCCGCAATCGCGCGGGCTCACCAGTCTCCTTCATTCCATAGGTGATGGCGATTTCGCCCCCGGTACTGCCAAAAATCAAGACGGCAAGTGCCAGAACGACGCGCATCAAGCCACAGCCTCACTGGCCGCGGCGGTCGTCCGCGGTTTCGTTTGCCCTACTAAGAGCACACCCACGCAGATCAACACGACTCCAAACCAGCGCCGCGGCGAAACCGACTCATGTAAGAAAACAACCGCCAGCAGCGTGAGCAGAGCGTATCCAAACGCCCCCGCCGGCATCACGTAGCTGTAGTCCGCCCAACTGAGCACCGTCATGTAGCTGAGCATGAAACCGCTTAGAAAAAAAATCGCCACCCAGATCGTCCCGCTGGTCACCGTCAGACGAAACGCTTGCGCGATTCCCGAAGCCGTGAGTTGAACCTCGCCGATCTGCGACATGCCGCGCTTCAGCATCAAGTCTCCCGCGTTGGCGCACACCACCATCGCCAAGACCATGACCAGCGTCTTGATGCGCAGCCTTTTCTCGCTCGCCATTTTGGAGGGGTCAGTCGTTTCCGGAAGCCGGAGATGCTCCCGGCACGGAAACGATGGTCTTGTCGAAATCGCCGCCCTTGCGCACCCACTTCAGGCGCTCGGCGCGAAGTGCCAGAAATTCCGTCGCTTCGTGGTACAGGCGCTTGCGCTCGTGGCTGTCCCACAGAGCTTCCTTCACGATGCGCCAAACCACTCTGGGCCGGAAGTAATACTCATCGTAAAAGCGGTTCACGCCAGCCATCATCTCCGCCTTGGACAAGTGCGGGTACTCGATGTGCGGGAGTTGGTGCCCGCCGGAATCCGCCAGCGCTTCCACTTTCAAGAAGCCTTGTTGCGCCATCGTTTCGTGCAGTTCTGTTCCGGGCATGGCATGGGCCAACGAAACCTGAATGGTCTCGCAATCCAGTTCTTTTGCGTATTCGATGGTCTTTTGAATGGATTCTTTAGTCTCGCCCGGCAGGCCGATGATGAAATCGCCGTGAACTTTGATCCCGACTTTGCGGCAATTCTTCATGAAGTTGCGCCCCATCTCCACCGTGGCGCCCTTCTTGATGTTCTTCAATATTTGGGCATCGCCAGACTCGAATCCCACGATGAACAGCCGTGCTCCGCCTTCGGCCATCGCCTTTACGGTTTCGTAGTCACTGTGCACGCGCGCCGTCGAAGACCACTGGAACTTCAGCGGCTTGAACTTCGCGCTCAGATCCATCACGCGATCTTTGCGGATATTGAAAGTGTCGTCGTCGAAGAAAATCTCTTTCATCTGCGGGAAATGGCCGAGCGCTTGCTTCACTTCGCGCGCCACGTTCTCCGTCGAACGCGTCCGCCAGGCATGACCCGAAATCGTCTGCGGCCACATGCAGAAAGTACAAAGCGCCGGACATCCGCGCGTGGTGTAGAACGAAACGTAGGGGTGCAACAGGAACGGCACGTTGTAGCGTTCGATTTCGAGGTCGCGCTTGTAAATGTCGGTAGCGAACGGCAGCGCATCCAGCTCTTCCGTGTGCAATTGCGGGCGTTCCGCATTGTGGACGATCTTTCCGTCTTTGCGGTAGCTGACGCCCATGATTTCGCTGAGCGGCTTGCCGTGTGCGTACTCCACCACGGAATGGTCGAACTCTCCACGCGTCACAAAATCAATGTCTTCGCTGGCGTTCAGCGTTTCATCCGGCTTGATGTGCCCGTGCGGCCCGACGAACGCGATTTTCAGGCTCGGGTTGGCTTCCTTGATTTTCCGGATGAGCTTGACGTCGCTTTCTATGCCCACCGTGGAAGTGAACAGGACCAGAAACTCGTAGTCTTTGCAGATTTGAATCGTCTGTTGCCAATTGATTTTGTGGGGAGAAGCATCCAGCAGCCTGCTGCCGGGGATCATTCCCGCGGGGTACGTCAGCCAAACGGGGTACCAATACGATTCAATCTCGCGCGTTGCGGGCCAACGCGAACTCGCTCCGCCGTCGAAATTCTCGAAACTCGGCGGATTCATCAGCAATGTCTTCATTACATCCGGCATTCTTCACCCTCAGACTTCGCACAATAAAATAGTCCGCCCCAAATCCCTGGTTCCCGCGGACAGATAGCAAAATGGGAGGGTCGCGCTAGCGCGCGGACTGGAGCCCCCCATCTACACCTATATTCTACCCGACTTCGTTCTATCGCCTCAAACCTTTCTGCCAACCGGTGTTATCAGGCAGCGAACGACAATCTGAAGCATTGGATGGCGTTTACGGGAATTGGGTTGCGGGTCAATGGCAAGCGCCCACTACTTCGTCTGTAGCCGACGAGAGCAAATTCCAGATGCGGTCCAGCCAATCGAGGTGTTCGGGCTTCATCAGGACCGAGCGCAAGCACGTCATCGTTTCGCGATCGCGCTTCATCGCTCCCAGATTCGCCTCCCAAAAACGCACCGGCAGCTCCGCTATCGCCAGATGCAGATTGTGCTGGGCTGCCGCCTCGAATACCTTGCGGCTCAAGACAGAAGCCTCGCTCACGCTCCCCGCTTTTGGCGCAAATACGACGATGTCCAGTTCAGGTTCAAACGCGGGGACAAACCGTTCATCCGCACGTACTTTTTGGGATAGCGACAATGCTGCTTGCCTGCCGCGTTCCAGGCTGCGTGCAAATTCGCCGCCCCTTTTCAGCGGCAGCAGTCGTTGCGTCGCCCACAATGCCGCTGCAGCCGCTCCCGGACGGGAACACTCCAGGCTGATCTCGCCAAGATGCAGCTCCGCGGAGCTGAAATAGGTGTACGGCGAATCGTGTTTGTACAGTCGGCCGACTTCAGGATCGCGAAAGAGCACACAGCCGCAACCGTAGGGTTGCAATCCGTGCTTGTGCGGATCGATCACCACTGAGTCCGCCTCCCCAATCTGCGCAAAAGCTCTCGCGGCTCCCTCCCCGAGGTTTTCCGTTAACACAAAATAGCCGCCGTAGGCCGCGTCCACATGAAGCCGGAATCCGTGTTCTTCACGAAGCGCCAAAATTTCGGGGAGTGAATCCACAGAGCCCGTCGCCGTTGTTCCCAGCGTCGCGACAACCGTCCCCACATCCCCTTGCTCCACGCGATTCGCCAATGCCTTCATATCCATGCGGCCCCGCGCGTCGCACTCCACCGATTCGAACGGTAGTTGCAGCACGCCGCTGATCCGTCCGTGTGTGTAGTGCGCCTGTTCGCTAGCCAGTATTTTCTTTCCCGGATGCAGTTGACTCGCGATCCACAGGGCTTCCAGGTTCGCCATTGTTCCGCCGCCGCAAAGATGCCCCAGAAAATTTGTCCAACCATACATCCCAGCGATCTGCGCGACCGCTTCCTTCTCCATTGCCGAAGTCGCTCGCCCGCCATCCAGCGCATGATTGTTTGGATTGATCCACATGGCCAGCGCATACGCCAGCCGCGCCACCGGGTGCGGCGGCTTCAGCATCTGTCCCGCATACAAAGGATGAAAATAAGGGTAGTTGTCCTTCAGCCTTTCGGCAGTGGCATCAAGTGTTTCAGTCAGCCGCTCAATTCCCGGCGATTGAGTTTGAAAAGCTGGAAGACTTGCGAATCCGCTTTCGAGCTTTCTCGCCACCTCGGCGAACACGTCCAAACTCTCCCGATCAAGCATCAGCAATCACCAATCACGAGTCACAAATCACTTCTTCACTGCCACACCTTATCCAATTGCCCCGCCGTTTTCAGCAGTTCCAGCTGGGCCTGCTGCCTCTGAAAATTCGCATCCAGATACGCCATCCACTTTTCATTCTCTTCCAGCCTGGCCTTCTCGACTTCCCGAAGATTCAACTTTCCTTCGGCGAATTGCGATTGAAACACTGCCACGTTTTGTTGCGCCAGCTGCAATTCCAGCCGCGCCACTTCTTTCGCCGCATCCCTCTCCCGCACCCGCCGTGTCTTTTGCCGGACGTCCGCGGAGAGTTCCGTTTTCTTGTTCGTCAAGTTGACCTTCGCCGCCTCCAGATTTATTTGTGCCAATCCGATCGCTGCTCTGGTTTGCGCGCTGAAGATCGGCACGTGCACGTCGATCCCGGCGTTGAAATTATTCCGCTGAAAGGTGGTAAAAAACTGAGAATAATTGTTGAACTGCGCCAGAACGCTGTACACGCTGACCAGTTCCAGTGTCGGGAGATAGCCTCGCTTTTCACCCTTCAGCCGAAACTCTTTCGCGCGCACATCGGACTCCGCGAGTTGCAACCCCGCATTGTGCGTCATAGCCATCGCGACGAGGTTATCTCCCGCTAACTCGGCTTCCCCCGGCAATTCCTCCGGCGTGACCTCGATAGCCTGGGTCTCTGGAAATCCCAGCTGGTACCTCAAAAAAACTTCCAGGTCATCCTCGCGCGCCTCTAGTTGCAAAATTCGTTGGACCACTTGTGCTTTCGTCAGTTGCGCTTTCGTCACTTCCACCGGTAGCTCATACCCTTCGCCCTGTCGCTCCTGCGTCACTTGCAGAATTTTTTCCGCGCTCTCCTGCTCCTTGCGCAGCAACTCGAGAGAATGCCGCACTTTCCCCAGCTCCAGATAGGACATCGCCGTTCGAGTGATCACGCTGTTCCTTGTATCTTCAAACAGAATCTTTTGAGCCTTGGACTGCTCCTGCGTCTCTTTCGCCTGGCCGCGGAGTGGTTCATTGAAAATCTGTTCCGTGTACGTCACGTTGAAGATCGAGGGCGCCCGCCCGCCTGGCGTTTCCGGTATGCCGTAGGTGTACCCTGCCCCGGAGCCCGCGTAGAGATTCGGCATGAACTGCGCCTTGGTGATCTGCGCGGCATGATCTGCCACGCTGGCCTGAATCTTCGCCACCTGAATCTCTTTGCTGTTTTGCAGCGCCAGCTCGATCGCGCGTTTTAGCGTAAGAGCGACGGTCGTTCCGTCCTTCGGCGAGTCCTGTGTCGCGGGCGCACTCTGTTTCAAGGCAGACGGCTCTTGTGCTCCTGCGGGGCCAGCGCACACTACCAGCAACACCGTCAGTTTCGCGAAAGTTCCCGGCAATCCCATTTTCATGCTCCTTCGTATGGATCCATTTCTACCGGCGTGCCCCGGCAATTTCCGCCGGAAGCTCAGTTTCCCCAAAAAACGAAAAGGGCCGCCAATCGCGTCCCGGTTCACATTCCTTGCCATTTCCCCAAACTTCTGTTCGCTCTGTACTCACTCATACCTGAGTGACTCGACCGGTTGCAGGCTTGCCGCCTGATTCGCTGGCAAGTATCCGAAAAAAAGTCCCGTGGAACACGACACCACAAACGCAATCACCACGCTGAGCCCGGAGACCGGTACGCGCAGGTTTCCCGGCAGAAAAAATTGCGCGCCCACCGGAATGGCGATGCCGATCAAAATCCCGATGACCGCCCCGCCTCCGCTAATCACAAACGATTCGATCAGGAACTGATACATGATCTCGCGCCGCGCCGCTCCTATCGCCTTGCGAATCCCGATCTCCCGAGTCCGTTCTGTCACCGTTACTAGCATGATGTTCATGATGCCGATCCCGCTGATCACCAGCGCGATGAAGGCGATGATGATGAGCACAATCGTCAGCGCCAGCGAGATGTTCCTCGCCGCGCTGAGGATCGCCGTCAGCGTTTGCACTTTATATTCCGCCTCGGCAGGATGCCGGCTCCGCAGCACTTGCCCTACTTGCCGTTCAACGGATGCCACGTTTTCGGCCTTATCTGCCTGCGCGTCCAGCAACCGCACCACCTCCATGCCTGTGTAATATTTCATCAGTGTGAAGGGAATGATGACGGAGTTTTCCTGTATGTCGGAGAGGCCGAAAGTCTCAACGCGCTCACGGAAAACGCCAATCACCGTAAACGTCAGCTCGCCCATGCGCATCGGCCTGCCGATCGGATTCTCCTGCCCGAAAATTCGATCCGCGAGTTGCGTGGTGATCAGGCACACCTTGCTGCGCATCTCCATGTCTGCCGCATCGAAATATCGCCCGCGAAGAACAAGCAGCCGGCGAATGACCTGGTAACCCTCCGTCACGCCAACTAAGTGCACCGGGCGCTCCACGCCGTCCACGACCACCGACGTTTCCAGTTCGCGCGTTCCCGCTACTTCGATCACGTTGGGTATGGCTTTGACCGTCTCCACATCCTCCAGCGTCATCTCATAATTTAGCGGTTGCGGCTTGTCTGGCCTCTGCACCAACTCGACCCACACCAGGTTAGAGCCGACGCTTTCAATCTGCGAAAGGATGAAGGTCTTGCTCGTCAGGGCCACGGTGACTACCAGCACGATGGAAGCGCTGCCGATAATAACTCCCAGCGACGTCAGAATCGCGCGCAGCTTATTCGCTCGCAGCGCATCGATCGCCACTGACACCGTTTCTCGGATGTCCATCGTTGACCTTTGACAGGAATATTCCCGCGCCGCAGTACGAAAGTCTTAGCCCTTCTTCAGCCGCTTCAACCCTTCTTGGGCCAGTTTGTTTTTAGGATCCAGTTTGCGGGCCACCTCAAATTCCTTCTCGGCCTCTTCCATTTTGTTCTGCCCTTCATACAGGCGCCCCAGCCACGCGCGGGCGGTGGCCGGACGTGGATATCCCGATCGCACCGGAGCTTTACTCGCGTATTCCCTCAGCAATCGTTCGGCTTCTTCGGGATTTGCTTTCTTCAAGACCAGCGCTACGGCACGGTAAAACTTTGCCCGCGGATCTCCAGGTGCCACGCGCTCCCCGGTATCTGCTACCGCTTCCAGCCGCTCTGGCTGGCCATGCTTTGCCGCGTAGTCCCCGATGTCGTAGATCAGCTCCGCCGATTTGGGATGGCTCTGCAGCGCTTTGGTGAATTCCTCGTCTGCAGTGGCAAAGTCATTTTTCTGCCGCCGGCAATTTCCAGCCGCAAAATGTCCTTCGGCGGCGTCCATCTCTGCCAATTGCTTTATATGTGGCAAAGCCTTCTCCTCGCCACCTCCCAACATTCCCGGAGCGCTGCAATCGAATTCGATCAGCACTTGCCGTGCGGAGTAATTTCGCGCATCGAGTTGCACCGCAGCTTCGAATTCCTTGCCTGCTTTCTTCGCCAGCGATATTTTCGAGGGAGGCCAGCCGACCTTATCGGCCTTTTCTCCATAGGCTCGGCCAAGCCACTCGTGATAGACGGAATTCTGCGGGTCGATCGCCACGGCCCGTTCCGCGGTCTTGATTGCCGGGTCGTGTTCTTCCAGCTCGAGATAACTTTTCGCCAGCAGCAATTGCACGTCGCCGTTCTGCGGCTCTTTGGCAGCGGCAGCCTGCAGCGCAAGGATGGCATTTCTATATTCGCTGGCTTCGTAAGCACGCTTTCCCGCTTCGAAGTTTGGTTCTTGCTTCACGGTTGTCGCTGCCAACGCCCCGCCTGTGATGAAGAGACCGGCAAGCAGCCAGTTCAAACGCTTAACCATTCCATTGTTCCGCAAAAATAAAAACTTCCGTAGTTATGACCCTGACGGTCATGCCGTCTCGCAAATCGACGTCTCCAGGCAAAGCCACCAGATCTTCTTCTTTGAGCCCGCTCACCACTTCGTAGTTAGTAGCGTCTGCTATGCCCACGTGAATCTCGCGCTTTTCCAGCGTGGATTTCCCTACGCCAAGTTGATTGGTTCGCACTACGAACACGTACCGTTTCCCACCCTGAGCCGCCACGGCGCCCCGCGGGACAGACAGCACGCCGATTCGTTCCCGCGAATTGATACGCACATTCACGTTGATATTGGGCAGCAACTCAAGATTGTCGTTGTTAACCGCGCAAAGTAACTCGCCCACGCTTCGCGTTCCGTGCGGTACCACCTGCTTTGGAATAATCTCGGTCTTTCCCGGCCATGTCTTACTCGGCAGAGCATCCCAAGTGATTTTCACTGGTTCATTTGCTTCCAGAGCGCCAATCTCCGGCTCATCGATGAATGCCCGCACGCGCACCTTGTGCAAGTCCGCCATCTCCGCCAGCAGATCCCCAAGCTTCACGTAATCCCCGGCCTTCACCGGCAAGGAGTAGAGCGTCCCATCTGCGGGCGCTGTGATTCGCCCTTGCCGCACTTTTTCATTCAACGCGGCGACTTCATTTTCAATCTGTTGCACATGCAGTTCCGCCTGGCCGGTGTCCAGCTTCACGCTGCGGTCAAACTCCTGTTTCGCCGCCGTCAGCCGCGTCACTTCCGCTTGCGCTTTCGTCAACGACAGGTCGTTAGCCGCAAGTTCGTCCTGCGTCGCCGCTTGTTCTTTAATCAATCGCAGCAACACATCGTGATTTTTCAGCAGACGTTCGCGCTCGGCTTGTGCTTTGGATAGATCGCCGGCGACTCTGGCCACATCGTCCGTCCTGCCGCCCGCCCTGGCCGCCCGCAGGTCGTCCCGCGCCCGCAGCAGCTTGCTTTTTGCCTCGGAGAGCCGCGCGGCCGCTTCCTTCACATCCAATTCCAAAAACACTTGCCCCTTCTTCACCGCTTGTCCCTCTGTCGCGCGCACTTTTTCCACAAACGTATCCAGTTGCGCTCGAATCACGTAAGGCGAGATCGGCTCAACTTTGCCATTGCTGCTGATCGACGAGACCAGGTTTTCCCGCATCGGCGTCACCGCATGAATGCTTGGCACCGGCTTGCGCCCGCTGAATTCGATCCCCACATACGCCAGCACCGCCGCCAGCGCCAGATAGAGCAATATTCGATTTCGCAGCTTGCGATCCATGTCTTCCTATTCTGCGTCGTCCCGCGCTTCACACGCCGCGAGACGCAATGGCGCATCCCTCAGACGCAGTCGATCACTTACTTGTCCGTGTCTTGCTTGACCCCCGTAGAATGGCCCCAAGGTACTTCATTCTAACAAGAGCAGCGCGGCTTTCTCTAGATTCCTCGCAGGCGTTGTTTATTCTGCGCCCTGCCTTCCCTTGCTCGATCCCCAAATTGCAGCATCTCTCGTCCTTGATAAGGATGCGACTTTTGTACCCACGGATGCCGTCAAGCTACTATGGACGGGGGACTTCGTCATGCTAGAATTCGCCCATGTCCACTGAAAGCACCACTGAAAAAACTGCCGCACCTCTTTCGGTTGGCCCGGCCAAACCCACGCAGCCCGGCGCCGTCGTCAGTCCTGTCATTCATCGCGTCTGCATCCAGTGCAACAATATGTTCCGCGTCACTCCCGACAGATTTGATGCCAAGCAGTGCCCCATCTGTCACAAAGGCTGACTTC
>Ga0137403_10003830_pt1 | contig 17928 bp, 16 predicted proteins | sample CZOMad2_1_16fung_FD_122057 | JGI IMG/M metagenome (GOLD analysis project Ga0137403, IMG submission 122057) | Vadose zone soil fungal communities from Angelo Coast Range Reserve, California, USA - CZOMad2_1_16fungal (Hybrid Assembly) | ecosystem: Environmental > Terrestrial > Soil > Vadose zone...
TACTGCTGTTCGTGCCCTCGACGTCGCCCTTCGACCTCGCCGATCCCAACCGCAAGGGCCGGGTGAAACTCTATGTGCGGCGCGTCTTCATCACCGACGACGCCGAGCTCCTGCCGCCCTGGCTGCGCTTCGTGCGCGGCGTCGTCGACAGCGAGGATCTGCCGCTCAACATCTCGCGCGAGATGCTGCAGAACAATCCGCAGGTGACCCAGATTCGCAACGGCCTGGTCGGCCGCGTGATCGGTGAGCTGGAGAGCGCGGCGGACAAGGACGCCGAGACCTACGCCAAGATCTGGGCCGCCTTCGGTCCGGTACTGAAGGAGGGTCTGTACGAGGAACAGGAGCGCCGCGGCCAGCTTCTGGCGCTCGCGCGCTTCGCCACGACAACAGGCGATGGCCTGCGCTCGCTCAAGCAGTACGTGGCCGACCTGAAGCCCAACCAGACCGAGATCTACTATCTCGTGGGCGAGAGCGCGGAACGGGTGAAATCGAATCCCAAGCTCGAGGCCGCCCGCGCGCGCGGCATCGAAGTCCTGCTGCTGACCGATCCGATCGACGCCTTCTGGACGATGATGCCGCAGGAATTCGACGGCAAGCCGCTCAAGTCGCTGAGCCAGGGCGACGTCGATTTCGCGCTGGTGCCGCTCCTCGATCAGGCGGCAGAGCAGAGGCCGGCATCCGATGAGGACGGCACCGTCATCAAGGCCGTCAAGGACGCGTTGGCCGAGCAGGTCTCGGAGGTGCGCGCCTCGCAGCGGCTGACGGAGAGTGCCGCCTGCCTCGTCGCCAGCGCGCAAGGCCGCGACCGCGAACTGGAACGCCTGTTGGCGCGCCAGAATCGCGGCAGCGGCACCAAGCCCATCCTCGAGCTCAACATGGGCCACGATCTCGTCAAGGCGCTGGTCGTCGCGCTCGGCGACAAGCGCGACGCCGACGTTGCCGACATCGCGGCCCTGTTGCTCGACCAGGCCCACATCCTCGACGGCGAGGTGCCGGCCGATCCCGCTTCGTTTGCCAGGCGGCTCAACGCGCTCGTGGTTCGCGGCCTGCGCGGCTGATTTCGCCGAGGTATTGCTTGTTCGCCCGGTAAAGAGCACCACCTCTTGCCTTAGATGTCGCCTTGCGAGCGCCAGCCGCGAGCCGCGGCGTCGACGCCGGTTCATCTGTTGGAGGCGTCATGACCCTGCGTCGCGAATATTCCCTCGGCCATTCCGAGTACAATGACTTCCTGTTCGCCTCGGTCGGCGAGGAAAAGATCGGCATGTCGCTCACGGTCCTGACCGCATTGACGCGGCTCGGCGTCGATCCATGGCTGGAAGCCGCGCGATTGGCGGATCTGTCGAAGGAGGCGGCGCTGCAGGCCTTCACCGCGACCATCGCCAAGCTGCCCGAAGGCGACTGGAATGCCGCGGACGCGGCGGCCATCGCCGCGCGTCTGCTGCGGTGGCTGCCGGGCAAGAGCGCCCAAGCCGTCCCGGCAATGGCCGTCCCCCGCAGCATGGGCGACAGGATGAAGCTGGGCCTTGCGCCCTGGCTGGTTTGGGGCGCGCTGGCCGTCGCCATTCTTCTGGTTACGGTTTATCTGCAGGCCGACCACAATCTTGAGCCTGCGACGCGCGGCGGCGGGACCACTCAGCAGTAGCAGCGGCGGCCAGTTGACGCCCGAAATGGCCAGCCTGTAGCCCATCTGTGGAACTACAGGCTGAACACCTGGGGCTGGGAAGACACGTTCGTCGGCGGCGGCGGCCTTCGTTCAGTCCCACGCCGCGTCGACGATGCGGCCGTCTTCCGACAGCACGAGCGTGAGCTGGTTGGGATCGAAGCTGTAGTTCGGCACGCCGTCATTGGGCTTGATCACGCGCAGCTTCCACGGCAGGTCGGCCTCGCGCACGATCTGGTCGGCCGCCACGCCGGCCGGCGGGTTGGCGCCCTTGGCCACGAAGTACTTGCCCAGGCACTTGGCGCAGTCCTCCTTGGCCGCCGCGCCTTCGGCGTAGCCCGGCGCTTCGATGTAGCCCGGGATCGTCTTGAGCGTCACCGCATTGGTGCTGCCGCGCACCCGCACGGCCTTGTAGGGATGGCCGCTCTCGATCGGCAGGATCGCCTCGACCGGCATGAAGGGCCCGAGCGGCTGCGCGCCGCTGGGCGAATGCGCCTGGAAGATGAGGTCGAGCACGCCGTCGAGCGGCTCACCCTGCGTGATCGGCAGCAGATGCGGGTCGCCCCAGCCATCCGACGTCACCAGGCCGCGCACGCGGATGATCTCCAGGTGGCCCTTGATGTGGGAGCGCAGCGTCTCGACGCTGGTCACCACGAGCACCGGCCACGGCGTCGCGCTCCACGGCGGCGCCAGCGCGGGCGCCGTCTCTGCGTCCACCGCCGCCTTCAGATAGACCTCGACCTCGGGGACGTCGTACAGGAGCTGCATGTCGCCGAGGTCCTTGATCTCCTTGCGGACGCCGAGCACGCGCACGGCGGCGACCGCGTCGCGGGCGGCGGAGGCGTAGGGATAGAGGATGTCGGCGACGCTCATCCGCTGGTCGTCGTGCGTCTTGGACAGCAGCACGCGGTAGACGATCTTCGTCCGCGCCGGCACGCCCGCGCCGGCCGGCGTGAGCGTCGATGGAAGCAGCGCGTCGGCGGGAGCCTCCCTCACCTCGCTCACCGCTGCCGGCCGCGCGCGGTTCGGAATGAAGCGCGCGCTGTCGGGGTCGAGCAGGAGCGCATCGTCACCGACGGCCGACCACACGAGCCGGCCGGCGGCGTCGGTGAAGCCGCCGATCGGATTCCACGCCGCGCGCGGCCGGCCGAGCACGCCGACGCGCAGCCAGCCGTTCCACGGGAAATCCTTCAGCTTTGCGGTGCGGATGAAGATCGGCGACGCGATGCCCGCCTGGGAATCGGCGGCGACGTTCTCGATGCCCTCGGCGTAGTCGTTGTTGAGCGGCTCGCGGCGCAGGGTGTAGCCGAGCACGACGCGCTCGCAGCCCGACGAGGCCTGCGCCACGATGCGCCGCTCGAGGTTGACGCGCTCGGCCGGCGTACGCCAGTCGCCCTCGACGCGACGGCGGAAGGCGTCGTCGGCCGCTGCGCGCGCCGCCGGTGAGGATTGCAGCAGCCACGCGTGGAACCACCCTTTCTTGACCCAGGGCGGCGCGCCGGTGAGCAGCGTCGAGAGCTCGACCTCCTCGAGCACGGCGTCGGCGTCACGGCCCGCCGTCGGCACGTCGGTCCTGGCCAGGGCCTGGGCCAGCGCGCCCGTGGCGCGCACGCGCGGCGCCTTGCCCGCCGCGTGCTCGCGCGCCTTCTGCACCAGATCGGCGTGCAGCAGGTAGTCGTCGTGCAAGGGCGTGACGGGATAGGGATGCGCAACGAAGGGAGCGCGCGCGCCGAGAGCGCGCGCCACCTGCACGCCCGCGGCGCACCGGCTGTCGGCATCGGTGAACGCGCCGGCGGCGCGCGGGAACGTCAGCACCACGAAGCCGCGCAGCGATTCCGCCCAGCGCGTGTCCGGCGGCGCCGCCCCCGGCGCGAAGGGATCACCGCCGACCCAGGCGTGTAGCGCGTTCTTCCGGAACAGCGCCGCCGCCGCCGCCGGCGACGCAACGAAGCGGACGTCGACCTCCTGCGGGTAGTACGACGGATAGAACGTCAGCTCGTGGCCGGCGCGCGCGGGCGCGGCGACGAGCAGCAGAGCGGCAAGGGACAGCGCGGCAGGGAATCTCACGGACAGACGACGGGGCCGGGCGCTCGCCCGGCCCCGTCGCGCGACCTCAGGCCTTCATCTGCGGCCAGGTCTTGTCGATCCAGGTGAACGTCGACGTCGGCTCACCCTTGGGCCAGCCGGGAGGCGCCGTGATCGAGCGGATCGGAATCGTGATGATCCGCGCCGGATCGAGCACCGGGAACGGGTACTCGTCGGTGTTCTTGCTGAATCCGATGAGCGCGTCCTTGTAGCCCTGGTGGTTGTCGGGGCGGATGTAGACGTAGCCCGCCGGCCCCGCCATCATCATGCCTTCGAGCATCGCGATGATCGCGTCGTCCTCGGGCCAGCCGCCCACGAGCCGGTTGGCCTTCTCGATGGCGGCCTTGAGCATGTACGTCGTCGTGTACGCGCCCTCGGCCTGGAAGTTGGGGTACTCGTTGAAGCGCTTGTGGTAGCGCTCGACGAACGTCTTGTTGTAGGGCCACTTGTCGCCGGCCGGATAGGTGAAGTGGTAGTTGCTGTGCACGCCGGCGATGACCCCTTCCGGGTGATCCTTGCCGAGCGCGTGCGGCGCCACGCCCAGCGCGAGCGTGGTCGCGAACTTCGCCTTCTGGAACATGCCGTACCGCAGGGCCTGCTTGTAGAGCGCGACGTAGTCGCCGCCCCACACCGAGGACACGATGAGGTCGGGCTTGGAGGCGAGCGCCTTCGTGATGTGCGAGGAGAAGTCCGTGGTGCCGAGCTTCGGCCAGCCCTCGGACACGATCTCCGCCGCCGGCATCATCTTCTTCATGACGATCTTGACGTGGTCGAACGCGTTGCGCCCGTACGAGTAGTCGGGATGGATATGGGCGATCCGCTTGGACTTCGGCCACGTCTGCACGATGGCGAGCGCGGTCGTCACGCCGTCCGCCGACTGGATGTTCGTCGTGCGGAACACGTAGTGCGGGTTGGGCACCGCCTTGTCGAACAGGAAGTCCGTGCAGCCGTCGACGAACATCGTGAGGACCTTCAGCTCCTCGGCCACCGGCCCGAGCGCCGGCGTGTTGCCCGAGGACGTGATGCCGCAGAAGAAGTCGATCTTCTCCGACAGCTTCAGACGACGCAGCTCCTTGACGTTCGCGTCGGTGCCGGCGTTCTCGTCCGCCTTGAGCAGCTCGATCTTGCGCTTGCCGAGCAGGCCGCCGGCGGCGTTGATCTCCTCCGTTGCGAGCTGCTGGCCCTTGAACATCGGCTCGCCGAGGACCGCCGCCGGTCCCGTGAAGAACGTCATGTGACCGATCTTGTAGGGCGTGTCCGGGATGTTGCCCTTCGGTGTGCTCTGAGCATGCGCGATGCCGACCGCCGGGAGGATGCCGGGGACGGCGGTGAGCGCCGCTCCCATCCCCACGCCGAGCCCGGCTAAAAAGTCACGCCGATTCACTTCCGCCATGTGTGTTCCTCCTGGTGAGAGACTGCTCGGTTCGGGGCGAGACGCTTACAACGTGCACTCGCTGTAACACGCTGGTCTGACCACGTCAAGTCGCCCACTATAATAAGGACCGTGGCTCTCGGGTTCCCGTCCGCTATCGGCGTCGTGGTGCGCGGGGTTGGGCGTGCTATCCGCGCGCGGCCCGCGGTGGTGGCGCTCGTCGCCGTCGGCGTGGTGGCGCTAGATGTGCTCCTGCCGCCGCTGGTGCTCTCCGTGGCGCGGGCGCCGTGGACGTTCTTCACGTTCAATCCCTGGCTCAAGAGCGTTCCGGCCTACCTCGCGTCCAGCCAGCCATGGTCGGAGAAGCTCGAGTTCCTCTCACGGGTCGCGCTCTTCTGGTTCTCGGCCGACGGTCCCTACGGTGCGCCCGAGTGGGGCTTCGCCGTGGACGTGATGGACGTGGCGCGCTTCGTGTTCACCGCGCTCCTGATCGGCGTCTACGTCGCGCTCTGGCTCGAGCGACGTGCCGCGGCCGCGCGCGGCTGGCGCGCCGGCGCCGGAAGCACGGGCGGCGCCGTCGGTGCATGCGTCAGCGTCCTGGGACTCTCGACGGGCCCGTGCAGCGTCGTCGGCTGCGGCGCGCCCGTGCTGCCGGTGGTGGGACTGGTCTTCGCGGGACTCTCGAGCACGACGCTCGCCGTGATGTCACAGGTCTCGCGCATCTCCGCAATCGCCGTGGTCGTCGCGCTGCTCCTGGCGATCGCGTGGCTCGGCTCGCAGATGGGTGATCGAGGAGCGCCACGGCTTCGCCGGGGCGCTCCGAACGTAGGGGGGTCTGGGGGGCCATTTCGGGGCCCCCCAGCCGAATAGCCTAGCCTGCTAGCTCTTGCTGAGCGAGCGAACGATCTCGCGGCAGAAGGCCGGCAGATCGTTCGGGTTCCGTGAGGTGATGAGGTTGCCGTCCACGACGACCTCGGCGTCCTTCCAGTCACAGCCCGCCGCGACGAGGTCGTCCTTGATCGAGAAGAACGACGTCGCCTTGCGGCCCTTGAGGATGCCGGCGGAGACGAGCATCCAGCCCGCGTGACAGATGGCGGCGACCACCTTCCCCTGCTGCGCGGCTTCGCGCACGAGACTGACCATCGCGGCATGACGGCGCATCATGTCCGGCGCGTAGCCGCCGGGCACGATGACCGCGTCGAACTCGACGGCCTTCACCTGCTCGGCCTGCGCGTCCACGTTCACCGGATAGCCGTGTTTGGAGGTGTAGGACTTGGCGCCGCCGGCTCCGATCACTTTTACATCCGCGCCTTCCTCGCGCAGACGGTAGTACGGCACCCAGAGCTCCATCTCCTGGTACATGTTCTCGGCGAGAATCGCGATCCGCTTGCCTTCCAGCTTCATGGACCCTCCTTCAGGATTTGCGCGACGTCTGGGAAAAGAACGTGCCGACGAGCGGCCGGAGCGATCGCCCGCCGCATTCCGGGCACGTGGCGCTTGCCTTGTCGTGCTCGCTGATCGACATGGTGCGCGTGACTTCCTTCTTGCACCCCTCGCAGAAATACTCGTAGATGGGCATGGCCATCCTCCTTCCGGGCAGGACGGGTTGAGAAGTTCGGCAACGAGGAGAGTCTACGCCCGGCGGAGCGAGTCGACCAGCCAGCGCGCCGTGCGCAGCAGGCGCCCGTCGCCGTGGCGAGCGCCGACCAGCTGCACGCCGAGCGGCAGGCCGTTGGCGCCGCTCATGAGCGGCACGCTGAGCGCGGGCAGCCCGCACAGCGTCCACAGCGAGCAGAACATCGGATCGCCGGTGGACGCGAGCCCGGCCGGGGCGATGCCGGTGGCGGCGGGCGTCAACAGCGCGTCGTATTTCTGCTCGAACAGCTCGGTGAAGCCCTCGTTGAGGCGCGGGATCTGGGCCAGCGCTTCGAGGTAGTCGGCGGCGCCGTGGCTGCGCCCGCGCTCGATGCGCCCGCGGAGCCGCTCGGACAGGCGCGCGCGGCCCTTGTCCCACTCGCGGGCGAGGCTCACCGCCACCTCCGACTCCATGATGATGCCGTGCCAGTCCCACGCCCGCTCGATGGCGCCCGCGAGCTCGACTTCTTCCACGCGGTCGTCGAGGCGCTCGATCAGCTCGGCGAACGCGTCCTGCGCGTCGGCATCCACGCGGCTCCAGTGCGGCGTCTTCACGAAGCCGAACGTGGGCGGGATCGGCGCCTCTTCGGCAGCCACCGCGCGGTACGGCGTGTGCGCGCGCGGGCTCGACTCGAACTCGTCCTCGTCGTGGACGACGCACGACTCCAGCAGCAGCGCGACGTCCTCGAGCGTGCGCGCGAACAGGCCGACGGTGTCCAGCGTCTGCGAGACGCGCGACATCCCGCGGCGCGGAATCAGCCCGCGCGTCGGCTTGAGGCCGTAGACGCCGCAGTAGGACGCGGGCCGGATCGTGGAGCCCCCTGTCTGGCTGCCGAGGGCCAGCGGCACCATGCGGGCGGCGACGGCGGCCGCCGAGCCGCTGGACGAGCCGCCGGGCGAGTACGCGGGATCGTGCGGATTGCGCGTCTTGCCGGAGGCGCCGCACGCGAACTCGGTGGTGACCGTCTTGCCCATGATCAGAGCACCGGCGCCGCGGAGCCGCGCGATCACCGCGGCGTCGCGCGACGGCGTCCGCCCCGCGTGCAGCGGCGAGCCGTTTTCGGTCGGCATGTCGGCCGTGTCGATGATGTCCTTCACCCCGATCGGCACGCCGTGGAGCGGCCCGATCGGCTGCCCGGACAGGCGCCACCGGTCGGCCGCGCGCGCCTGCTCCAGTGCGTGGTCGGGATCGAGGAACGCCCAGGCCTCGATACGCGCGTCCGTCTCGCGCACGCGCGCCAAACAGGCCGCGACGTATTGCTCGGAGGAGATGACACCCTCGCGAATGAGTCGCGCAGCGTCCACCGCCGACAGCGCGTGCAGATTCGACACGTCCATCGCCGGTAAGGTCGCCGGAATCATCCGCCTTTGCAAGTCTTCACGTTCAGGACGGCCGAGCGCGGAACGGTCAGCGATCAGCGCTCGTCCGAGCGCGGGCTTCGCCCGCGCAATCCTACTCGAGGGGGAGGCAGGAAGGAGCGCGCCGCAGGCGTGCGACGACCGTCGGAAGGGGGACGAAGTCCCCCTCCGAGCTGCGAAGTCCCCCTCCGAGCTGCAAAGCCCCCCTCCGAGCTACTTCCCGTACAAGAACTCCGGCAGCCAGAGCGTCATGCCGGGCCAGATGTACATGAAGGCGAGGCAGATACAGACGATGACCATGTACGGCATCATGCCGGCGAAGATCTGGTTCAGGGTGACGTGCTTGGGAGCCACGCCCTTGAGGTAGAACGCCGACATCGCCACCGGCGGCGACAGGAAGGCCGCCTGGAGATTGACCGCGACCATCGTTCCGAACAGGATCGGGTCGATCTGGAAGTGGCTGAGCAGCGGAATGAAGATCGGGCAGAAGATGACGATGATTTCCGTCCACTCGAGCGGCCAGCCGAGCAGGAAGATGATGAGCTGCGCGGTGAACTGGAAGCCGAGCGGTGAGAGGTTCATCGACAGCACCCAGCGCTCGATCAGCCCCTGGCCGCCGTGCAGCGCGAACACCGCGGAAAACAGCGCGGAGCCGACGAAGAGCCAGCACACCATGGCCGTCGTCTTGGCGGTGAGGAACGTCGACTCCTTCATGTTCTGGCGGAGCTCCGGGGACACGCGCAGATACCAGAGGCCGGGCACCACGGTGCCCAGCAGCGTGCCGCCGATCGAGCCGGCCACGAGCAGCGACGCGAAGTCCTCGCCCTCGTAGATGCCGAGCGCGATGCCGAGCACGAACCCGGCGAGGCTCCACCAGAGCACCGGCTTGAGAAAGCGCGCCATCACCGCCAGGTACATCGCCCCCAGCGCGCCGATGGCCGCCGACTCGGTCGCCGTGCAGATGCCGAACAGGATCACGGCGAGCACGACGGCGGTCAGCACGCCGAGGGGCACGACCGAGATGCACAGCTCCCTCAGGATCTCGAGCTGCTCGCCGTCCATGCGCCAGAAGTACACGAGCAGCAGCGCCCCGAAGACGGCCGCCAGCGACCAGAACCACGCGTAGAAGTGCGCGGGGACCTGTCCCGTCGTGGGGTCGGCTTTCGCGTCCCGGAGCGACGTCATCTCTTCCGGCGGGCCTTCAGTCTTCGCCTTGGCGGCGTCGGCGGGGTCACCGGCCGAGCCGAGCTCCTGCGGCGTTTCATCCTGGGCGGCGGTTGTCGCCACCGGGGTCGCCGGGCTCGGCGCCCTGACGCCGGCCACCATGGCCGGCCCCGGCGCGGCCGCGGTCGGCACCACGGCGGGCGCGTTGTAGATGACGACGTACCACCACGTCGCGGCGAAGGTGCCGAAGGTCAGGAGGATCGGCACCGACACGACGAGGAGGTTCTGGGCGATCACCCGGTAGCTCGCGAGGCCGCGCACGAGCGCGGGCCGCAGCGCCGCCTTGATGAGGCCGGGGATGACGCTGCCGCCCGGACGGCTCTCGAGCCGGCGGAGGTAGTCCGGCACCCTGACGCGGTACTGGTCGGGCGGCAGCTTGGGCGCGATCTTGGGATTGATGATCGCCCAGCCGAGGATGTAGACGAGGTAGAGGAAGGTCAGGAAGAAGCCCGGCAGCATCGCCGCCGCGTACAGCTTCACGATCGACTGGCCGGCGACCGCCGCGTACACGATGAGCATGACCGATGGCGGAATGAGGATGCCGAGCGTGCCGCCCGCGGTGATGGCGCCCGACGCCAGCTTCACGTCGTAGCCGGCATTGAGCATCGGCCGCAGGGCGATGACGCCCATGAGCACGACGACGGCGCCCACGATGCCGGAGGCGATGCCCCAGAACGCGCACACGAGCAGCGTGGTCACCGCCAGTGAGGCCGGCACGCGCCGGAACGCGAGCTGCACGGCGTGGAACATGCGGTCCACGAGCGCCGCGCGTTCCATGATGTAGCCCATGAAGACGAACAGGGGCACCGACAGCAGCGTGTCGTTCGTCATGACTCCATAGGTCCGCTGCACGACGAGGTCGAAGATCCGGTTGTCCCACCAGTGGTGGCCGGGCGTCCAGAACGCGATGTAGCCAAAGACCATGCCCAGGCCCATCAGCGTGAAGGCCGTCGGAAAGCCCATCATGATGGCCACCACGATGAGCCCGAGCATCGTGAGGCCGAGCCAGGGATCGCTCACGGTGTCTTGCTCTGGCGGTCGGTCTCGTCGACCACCGTGCGGTGGCGCGCGGCCTCGTCGATCGCGTGCGCGCCCTCCATGGCCTGGCGCCGCGACTCCTCGTCGACGTACTCGCTGCGGCCGAGCTGCGTTTCGATGACGTCGATCTCCTCGACGTCCTCCAGGCGCGATGGCCAGGCGCCGGTGCGGATCGCCACCAGGCACCGGACGATCTCGGCCATCCCCTGCAGCAGCACGAGCGCGCCCGCCACGGGGATGACGCTCTTGAAATGGTAGACGGGCGGACCCTCGGCGGTGACCGTGGAGTGCTCGCCGATGCGCCAGGAGTCCGCGGCGAAATCGGCGCCGGCGTAGATGAGGCCGATCATGCCGGGGATGAAGAACAGGAAGTAGAGAATCAGGTCGAGCGACGCCTGCGCCCGCGGCTTCATGTAGATGTAAACGAAGTCGGCACGCACATGGCCGGCCAGCGCCAGCGTGTAGGCGCCGCACAGCATGAACAGCGAGCCGTAGAGCATGTTGTTGAGATCGAAGATCCAGGCGGTCGGCGCGTTGAGGATGTAGCGCTTGAACACCTCGATGGAGACGACGAAGGTCAGCGCGACGATCAGCCAGGACGCGGCCTTGCCCGACCAGTAGCTGACCAGGTCGATGGCGTGGATGAATCGGAGAGGGCTCATGAGATGGGGGGCCGGCGGCGGCCCCCTGTCCCCTAGCTCTTCTTCTGCGCGGGCGCGGACTTGGCGCCGAAGTAGTGGTTGTACGCCATGCGCCGGCTGACGTTGGTGTCGAGGTCCCACTTCACCGCACGCGCGGCGAACGCCTTCTGCGACTCCACGATCTCCTTGAACATCGGGTTGTCCGTCGACTTCTTGTCCACGACCTGGTCGTAGACCTCGAGCTGCTTCTGCAGCACGGAGTCGGGCGTCCGGTAGAAGCGCACCTTGTCCTTGGTCTGCAGCTCGATGTAATCCTTCGAGTAGCGGTCGATCGACTTCCACGCCATGTCCGCCGACGCCGCCTCGACCGCGTTCTCGATGATGGCCTTCATCTTGTCGGGCAGCCCGTCGAACTTCGTCTTGTTGAAGGTGATCTCGAGCTGCTCGGCGTTCTGGTGGTAGCTCTGGAGCATGCAGACCTTCGAGACGTCCGCGAAGCCGAGGATCCGGTCGGACGTCGCGTTGTTGAACTCCGCGGCGTCCAGGAGGCCGCGGTCCATGGCCGGCACGATCTCGGCGCCGGGCAGCGCGTTGACCGCCGCCCCCAGGCCCTGGAACACGTCGATGGAGATACCGACCGTGCGGAACTTGAGGCCCTTGAAATCGTCGACCTTGGTGATCGGCTTCTTGTACCAGCCGAGCGGCTGCGTGAACATCGGCCCGTAGGGGAACGACACCACGTTGGCGCCGATCGACGCGTAGAGCTTCTGCAGGAGCTGCTTGCCGCCGCCGTACTTGTGCCAGGACAGGAGCATGTTGGCGTCCATGCCGTAGCCGGGGCCCGAGCCCCAGAGCGCGAGCGCCGTCTGCTTGCCGTAGTGATACACGAGCACGCCGTGGCCGCCGTCGAGCGTGCCCTTGGACACCGCATCGAGCAGGTCGAAGGCCCGCACGACGGCGCCCGCGGGCAGCACGTCGATCTTGAGGTCGCCGCCCGTCATGTCGTTCACCTTCTTGGCGAAATCGAGGGCGTACTCGTGGAAGATGTCCTTCTGCGGCCACGTCGACTGCCAGCGCATCGTGATGGGCCCCTGGGCCTTGACGACCGAGGGGAAGCCCAGGGCGGCCGCGCCCGCAGCGGCCAGTGCCGCGCCCGTGAGGAACGTGCGGCGGGATGTGTCGGGGGTCGCCTGCGAATCACTCATGGAGCACCTCCGTCGTCGTTGGCTCGAAGTGCACCCTGTGGTCCGGTGTTGAGCGGCGGCTATTGTAACCGACCTGCCGGCGGCGGCGTGACGAGTTCCAGCGCGGATTCAGCGGGCGGCGGGGGCGATCTCGACGGCGAGGCGGCGGTCATCCCGCCGGACGGTGAGACGCAGCGACTTCTCCGGCGCGAGCTCGGCGAGCGCCTCCCGGGCCGCGTCGCGCGTGACGACGGCCGTCTCCTCGACCTGGAGGATGACGTCACCGACCTCCAGCCCCGCCCGCGCGGCCGCGCTGTCCTTCATCACGAGGCTGACGACGGGGGCGCCCGCGCCGCCCGGCCGGCGCCCGCCCAGCTCGGGCTGCGGGCCGTCGGGCTCGCGCAGCATGAAGCCGTACTCGGCGGCCACGCGTTCACCGGCCACCGCGTGCGGCATCGGCATCAGGCGCACGGCCAGGGCGCGGCGGCCCTCCGCGCGCAGCACCGTCAACCGCGCGTCGCGCTCCACCGGGCCGCTCGCGATCATGCGCTGCAGCGCGCGCGTCTCGGTCACGGGCCGGTCGTCGAAGGCGACTATGATATCGCCGCTCTTGATTCCCGCTCGCGCCGCGGGTGTCCCCTCCATGACGTCGACGATCACCACACCAAACCCCTCCCGAATTCCATGTTTGGTGGCCAGGTCGTCCATCTCCTGCTCGGAGAGATCGCGGATGCGCACGCCCAGCCACGACCACGGCCGGGCGTCGGCGACGCCGGCGGAGAGCAGCAGCATGAGCAGCGCGGCGGCCGCCGCGCGCCTCACGAGCGGCCGCCCTTCAGCTCGCGCACGAGCGTCTCGAGCGCGTCGGCCACGCGGGCGACCCGCGCGTCCACCTCGAGCGTCTCGAGCAGCTCCTGGCGCAGGGTCGCGTCGGGCAGCACGGCGGCGGCGACGCGGTCGGCGACGGCGCCCGAGGGCTGGCCCTCGGCCAGCGCCGTGTCGAGCAGGTCGCGCGGCCGGCCGAGCGCCTCGAGCAGCGCGTGCGCCGCCGCGCGGATGCGCGCGAGCGCGGGCGCCACGTCACCGGCGGGCCCGACGTCCTCGAGCCGCCGCACGCTGACCAGGCGATAGAGCGTGTCGCCGGGCAGCTCGCGCTCGATGCGCACGCGCGCGTCGCCGCGCACGAGGATGTTGTAACGGCCGTTGGCGAGCCGCTCCCAGGAGACGATCTCGCCCACGCCGCACACGGGGTGCACGGCCGGCTTGCCCGCGTAGCCTGCCTCGTAGCCCGGCTGGAGCTTCACGATGCCCAGCCGGCGGTCGCGGGCGAGCGCGTCCATCACCATCGCCCGATAGCGCGCCTCGAACACGTGCAGCGGAAGCAGCGTGCGCGGGAAGAAAGTGATGTCGGGCAACGGGAAGATCGGCACGATGGCGGAGCCGGGCGCCGACACCATGCGCGCGCTCAGGAGATCGTGGGCAGCGGCCGGAGCGTCGCCACCGCGTCGAGCCGCTCGACGATCCGCCTGGCCACCTCGCGGAAGGCCGCGGCCTGGGCGGATTCGGGGCGGCGCACCGTGATGGGCGCGCCCTCGTCACCGCCCTTGCGGGTGTCGGGGTCGAGCGGCAGCTGGCCGAGCAGCGGCATGCCGTACTCGTCGGCCACCTTCTTGCCGCCGCCCTCGCCGAAGATCGCGTAGCGCGTGCCGGTGTCGGGGGCGACGAAGTACGACATGTTCTCGACGATGCCGAGCATCGGCACGTTGAGGCGCTGGAACATCGCGATCGCCTTGCGCACGTCCAGCAGCGCGACCTCTTGCGGCGTCGTCACCATCACCACGCCGGAGAGCGGGATCACCTGCGAGAGCGACAGCTGCGCGTCGCCGGTGCCGGGCGGCATATCGAACACGAGATAGTCGAGCGGCCCCCACAGCACGTCGCGCAGCATCTGCTGGATGAACGAGTGGATCATCGGTCCGCGCCAGACCAGCGGCTCCTTGTCGCCGACGAGGAGGCCGATCGACATCACCTTCAGCCCGTGGGCCTCGACCGGGATGATGCGGTTGTCGAACATCCCGGGCCGCCCCCTGGTGCCGAGCATGAGCGGCAGGTCGGGACCATAGACGTCGGCGTCGATGATCCCCACGCTGGCACCGGTGCCGTGCAGCGCCAGCGCGAGGTTCACGGCGACGGTCGACTTGCCGACGCCGCCCTTGCCCGAAGACACGGCGATGGTCTGCTTGACCTCCGGAATCATGTCGGCGGGACGCTGGGGCGCAGCCGGCGCGGCGCTCGGCGCCTGCCCGTGCGCGTGGCCGTGCTGGTGAGCGGGCGCGGCGGCGGCGCCGGCCATCTTCGCGCTGACCTTCGACACGCCGGGCAAGCGTCCGACCAGCTTGGACGCCATGCTGTGGATCATGACCTTCGTCTGCGGCGGCTGGGCCGCGAACGCCAGCGTGAAGCTGACCTCGCCGCCGTGGATGGCGACGTCGCGGACGAGCCCCAGCGCGACGATGTCTTTCTGGCTCTCGGGATCCTTGATGCCGCGCAGCGTGTCGAGGACATCCTGCTCGCTCGCCATACGGACGAATGATATACCCGACGGGCCGGGCGGCCCGAATGGGAACGCCGCTTCCCAATCTGAGGCGTGTTCATGTGCTCGCCGTCCGGAGGCGCGCGCGCAAGCCGTTGAAAAGACGCTGCGCCTGGCGTGGAACGCCGATTGCTGCCAGATGGAGCGGCCGTCTCGTCGAGAGTCGAGCCAAGTTGTACGTTCGATGCCCTCCCCCCGGCGAGGGCGGGCCTGCCAGGGTCCGCCCTCGCTTGATTTTCACCCACCCTTCCTGCTACATAGTTCAGGTGGTCGCTCCCGAAGAGTTTCGCCGTGTTCTCGGTCACTTCGCCACGGGAGTCACCATCGTCACCACCCGGGACGCGGACGGACGTCCCACCGGCCTCACGGTGAGCGCGTTCTGCTCCGTCTCACTCGATCCGCCGCAGATCCTCGTGTGCGTGGATCACAAATCACAGAGCTATCCGGCGCTGCGCGACGGCGGGCACTTCGCCGTCAACTTCCTGGGCGACGGTCACGAAGAGATCTCGCGCCGCTTCGCGACGACGCGCCTCGACAAATTCGACGGCGTGGCGCACCGCCTGAGCGGCCACGGCGTGCCGCTGATCGAGGGCGCGCTGGCGCAGCTCGAGTGCCGCGCGGTGTCCAGGCACGTCGAGGGCGATCACACGATTCTCATCGGACTGGTTGAAGACGCCCGCAACGGAGCGGGCGAGCCGTTGCTGTATTTCCGCGGGAAGTACCGCCGCCTTGGTTGAAATCCCTTCAGGAGCACGATGGTGACGATTCCGCTGTCCCGTCCTCCGGTCGATGACGAGATCAAGCAGGCCGTGCTCGCCGCCATGGATTCGCGCCAGTGGATCCTCGGGCCCGAGTGCAAGGAATTCGAGACCGAGCTGGCGCGCTACGTCGGTGTGCGTCACTGCGTGCTGAGCAACTCCGCGACGGCGGGACTCTGGCTGACGCTGCGGGCCCTCGGCGTGAAGGCGGGCGACGAGGTCCTCGTGCCCTCCCACACGGCCTTCCCGACCATCGAGGCGATCTGCTTCGCCGATGCGACGCCCGTGTTCGTCGACGCCGACGCGTTCTACACGATGGACGTCGCCGATGCCGCCGCCCGCGTGACGCCGCGCACGGTGGGCGTGATTCCCGTGCACCTCTATGGCCAGCCGGTCGACGTGCCGGCCGTTCGCGAGCTCGCCACCAAGTTCGGCCTCTGGATGCTCGAGGACTGCGCGCAGGCTCACGGGGCCGCCTGGCAGGGCAAGAAGGTCGGCGCCTTCGGCCGTGCCGCCGTGTTCTCCTTCTATCCGTCCAAGAACCTCACCGTCATGGGCGATGGCGGGGCGGTGGTCACGGACGACGACGAGATCGCCGCGCGCTGCCGCCGGCTGCGCGACCACGGCCGGCTCAACAAGGACGTGCACTCGGAAGTCGGCTTCAACCTGCGCTTCAACGACATCCAGGCCGCCATCGGCCGTGTGCTGCTGCGCCGGCTCGATGCGATGAACGATCGCCGGCGCGAGCTCGCCGCGCTCTACGGCAAGGGCCTCGCGGGCCTGCCGCTCGAGCTGCCCCGCGAGCGGCCGGGCGCGCGCCACGTCTATCACCTCTACGTCGTGCGCACACCGCGCCGCGCCGAGCTGGCCGCGTTCCTCAAGGAACGCGGGATCCAGACCGGGGTGCACTACCCGGTGCCCACGCACCGCCAGCCCGCCGTCGAGCACTTCGCGCCGTCGCCGCTGCCCGCGACGGAGCGGCTCGTCGACGAGATCCTCACCCTGCCGATCTCCGCGGGCCACACCGACGCCGAGATCGACGCGGTGGCGACGGCGGTCCGGGCGTTCTTCGGAGCCTGATGCCGGGCAGCCCCCTGCGGATCCTGCAGCTCTACCCGAAGGGGGACTTCTTCACCGGCGCGGGCATCCAGCTGCGTGACCTCGCGGCCGGCCTCGCCGCGCGCGGCCATCACGTCACCGTGGCCACGCCACCCGGTGACGTGTGGCCCGAGCGCTGCCGTGCCGTCGGCGTCGAGCACGTCACCGTGCCGATGGCGCGCGCGTGGGATCTGCGCGCGGCGTGGCGGCTCGCGCGCGTCATCCGGAGCCATCGCATTCAGGTCGCTCACGCCCACAAGGGCCGCGCCCGCACGCTGGCGCTGCTGGCGGGCCTCATGGGCGGCCGCACGCTGCTCGTCCTCAACCGCGGCGTGAGCTTTCCGGTGGCCGGGCTCCGGCGTGTCGGCTACACCACCAGACGCGTGCAGGCGATCGTGGCCGTTTGCGAGTCGATCAAGCGCGGCCTCGTCGCCGGCGGCGTCGCCGCCGACAAGATCGAGGTCATCTACTCCGGCACCGACCTCGAGCGCTTCCATCCCGGTGTGGACGGTGCACCGATCCGGCACGAGCTCGGCCTCGGCCGCGACGATCTGCTCGTCACGCAGGTCGGCGTCCGCTCCTGGCGCGGCTGGAAGGAGCTGATGACCGCGATGCGCACGGTCGCCGCGCGGCAGCCGCGCGCGCGCCTGCTCTTCGTCGGCGCGCCGCCGCCGCGCGTGGCCGAGATCGCCGACCGCGCGCGCGCCGCCGGCCTCGGCGACCGCGTGACCGCGCTCGGCCATCGCGACGACGTGCCGGCGATCCTCTGCGCCTCCGACGTCGTCGCCGACGCGGCGTGGGCGGGGCTCGGCATCACCGGCAGCATCCGCGAGGCGCTCGCGTGCGAGCGGCCGGTCGTGGCCACCGCCGTCGAGGGCATGCCCGAGCTGGTGCGTCCGGGCGAGACGGGACTGCTCGTGCCGCCGCGCGACCCGGGCGCGCTGGCCGAGGCCATCCTCGCACTGCTGGGCGATCCGACCTCGGCCCTGGCGATGGCGCGCGCGGGGCGCAAGCGCGTGGAGGCGCACTTCTCGCTGCATGCCAAGCTCGACGCGACGGAAGCGCTCTACCGTCGGCTCGTGGACGGCCGGTGAGCGGCATGATCCGCGGCGCCATCGGGATCTATCGCCGGCTCTTCGTCTACCTGAAGCCTTACGCCCCCCTCCTGATCCTGGGCGGCGTGCTCGCCCTGGTGGTGGCGGCGATGGAGGGCGCCATCGCGTGGCTGGTGAAGCCGGCCATGGACGACATCTTCATCAAGCGCGACCTCACGATGCTGCG
>Ga0137403_10003832_pt1 | contig 17925 bp, 15 predicted proteins | sample CZOMad2_1_16fung_FD_122057 | JGI IMG/M metagenome (GOLD analysis project Ga0137403, IMG submission 122057) | Vadose zone soil fungal communities from Angelo Coast Range Reserve, California, USA - CZOMad2_1_16fungal (Hybrid Assembly) | ecosystem: Environmental > Terrestrial > Soil > Vadose zone...
CAGCCCGCGCTCGGCCACCTGCCACTGCTCGTCGGTCCCCAGTGACTTCGCGGGGCGCGTGGAGAGCTTGAAGAGCGGCGCGAGCCCGAACGGCTTGTACCACTCACGCACCAGCCCGAGCATCGCCGTGATCTCCGCCTGGACCTGGTCGAGCCGGCAATAGACGTGGGCGTCGTCCTGCGTGAACTGCCGCACCCGGAACAGACCGGTGAGCGTGCCCGAGCGCTCGTTGCGGTGCAGCCGCCCCATATCCGAGAAGCGCAGGGGAAGATCCCGGTACGAACGGAGCGCGTGGCGATACACGAGGGTCGATTCCGGACAATTCATCGGCTTGAGGCCGAAGACCTGTTCTTCGGCCTCGACCAGGAACATGTTGTCTTTGTAAAAGTCCCAGTGCCCCGACTGCTCCCACAGCTTCTTGTTGACCAGGATCGGCGTGGAGATCTCCTGGTAGCCGCTGGCGTCCAGGTTCTCGCGGACGAACCGCTCGAGCTCGCGCACGATCGTCCAGCCGCCGGGCAGCCAGATCGGCGCCCCCGGCGAAACCTCGTTGAAGATGTAGAGGTCCAGCTCGCGCCCGAGCTTGCGGTGGTCGCGCTTCCTGGCCTCTTCCAGGCGCCAGAGATGCTTGTCGAGATCCTCCTGGGTGAGCCACGCGGTGCCATAGATGCGCTGGAGCATCGGGTTCTTCTCGTCGCCGCGCCAGTACGCACCAGACGCGGAGAGAAGCTTGAAGAACCGGATCTGCCCCGTGGAGGGGACGTGCGGGCCGCGGCAGAGATCGACGAAGTCGCCCTGCGTGTAGAGTGACACCGTCGGCGCCTCGATCGCTTCCAGGATCTCGACCTTGTACCGTTCCCCGCGCTGCCCGAAGAACGCGATCGCCTCTGCGCGCGGCATCTCCCGCCGCTCGAACGGCAGATCGGCCTTGGCGATCGAGCGCATCTCGTCCTCGATCCGCGCGAGGTCCTCGGGCGTGAAGGGCTCCGGCTTGTCGAAGTCGTAGTAGAAGCCGTCCTCGATCGCGGGCCCGATCGCCACCTTCACGTTGGGGAACAGACGCCTCACCGCCTGGGCCATCACGTGCGAGGTGGAGTGACGGAGGGTCGCGAGCGGCGTCGCGTCGCAGTCGAACTCGCCGGTCAGCCGGAGATGACGATCTTCTTCAGAGACGGCCATACACTCCCGAGAACGAGGTGGATGGTAGGCTCGGGCGGTTTCGAACCGCCGACCTCCTCTGCGTCAGAGAGGCGCTCTCCCACTGAGCTACGAGCCTATCCAGAGTACGGCCCATGCTACGCACGACAGCGAGGAGTGTCAAGCAAGGGCTTACTATTACAAGCCATTTCCGCGACAGCTCAACGGAGCAGTAGATTGGTGAGCGACGAATCGATCAGGACGTAGCTGAAGTGCACGCGGATGGCGAGCCCCGTGCTATTCGGGCTCATGCCACGCATCATGACCGACGGCACCGGTGGGAACGGCGAGGCGAGCTTGATGGCGTTCACGGCAAAATCGTCATAGATCTCATAGTGCGCCCGCCGCACGATCTCCACAAACTGAACGCGTCCGTCTTTGAGGATGCCGAAATCCACATCGAGCGAGGTTGTATGCCCCTCGCAGACGCGCGTGTCGGGATTCTTCACGCACGGATACCCCCAGTGCGCCTTGATGCGCCGACGTACCTGGTCCAGATAGTCGCTGTACTCAGGCTTCGTCGAGTCGAGAGGGATCGGTTCGCCCTCGATACCCCCGCGGCCATCGCCGCGTCCCCCCGCCCCGCCTGAGCCGCGGCGCAGCGCGGTGAGGATGTCCGGCGCGCCGGGCGCGGCCGGCTGCGAGGGCGGCGGGACGGAAGCCACTTGACGCTCCGCCGGCGGCCGCAGCTCCGACTCGGCGAGCGCGCGCTCGGTAGGCTGCGCGGTGTCGGGCCTCGACGGCGCCGGCGCGGGCGACGCGGGCGCCGCGGCATCGGGCGCCTTCGGCAGCGGCGCGCTCGCGACGCGCCGCTCGGGCTCGGCCCGCGGCGTGGGCTCCGGCCGGCGCGCAGGCTCGGGCCGCGGCGCGGGCTGCGCCACGGCCCTGGGCGCGGGCGCGGCGGCGGGCAGCGCGGGCGGCGCGGCCGGCGACGTCGGCGCAGACGGCCGGGGCACGGGCGCGCCGCCGAGCCCGGGAGGCGGTGAATCCTCCGCCTTAGGCAGCTCCACGATCAGGGGCTCGCCACGCTTGACGTGGTAGGACGACGCCGGCAGACCACCCCATAGAATGAGCGCCATCAGGACCAGATGGATCGCCACCGACGCCGCGACGCCCGCGGCGAGGCGGCCCGGCTGCCACTGCCGCAGGAACTCCATCAGGCCCATGCCGCGTCGATTATAGCGAAGACGGCCGCTTACACATCGCGATCGACGGCGCGGGCGACCCGGGCGATTCGCGCCATGACGGCCGCGAACCGGTCCGGCTTGAGCGACTGCGGCCCGTCCGACAGCGCCTCCTCGGGGTGCGGATGCACCTCGATGATGAGCCCGTCGGCGCCGGCCGCGACGGCCGCCATGGCCATCGACTCCACGTACTCCCAGTGGCCCGTGCCGTGGCTCGGGTCCACGACCACCGGCAGGTGCGTGAGCTTCTTGAGCACCGGCACCGCGTTGAGATCGAGCGTGAAGCGCGTGGCCGTCTCGAACGTGCGGATGCCGCGCTCGCACAGGATGACGTTCGGGTTGCCGCCGCTCAACACGTACTCCGCCGACAGCAGCCACTCCTGGATCGAGGTCGACATGCCGCGCTTGAGGAGCACCGGCTTGCCGGCCGCGCCGACCTTGCGCAGGAGCGAGAAGTTCTGCACGTTGCGCGCGCCGATCTGGAGGATGTCGGCGTGCTCGGCCACGACGTCGATCTTGTCGGGCTCCATGACCTCCGTGATGATCGGCAGCCCCGTCTCCCGCCGCGCTTCCGCGAGGAGCTTGAGGCCTTCTTCCTCCAGACCCTGGAACGCGTACGGCGAGGTGCGCGGCTTGAAGGCCCCGCCGCGCAGCACGGTCGCGCCCGCCGCCTTCACGCGCGCCGCGACCTCCAGCATCTGCTCGCGCGACTCCACCGAGCACGGCCCGGCCATGACCACGACCTTGCTTCCACCGATGGCGACGTCGCCGACCCGCACGATGCTGTTGGCGCTGCGCACCTCGCGGCTGGCGAGCTTGAAGGGCTGCAGGATCGGCGTGACCGACTCCACGGTCTCCAGCGACTCCAGCGAGCGCAGCCGCTCCTTGCCGCGATCGTCGCCGATGGCGCCGATCACGGTGCGCAGCTGGCCGCGGATCGTGTGCGGCCGGTAGCCCATGCCCGTGATGCGGCGCTCGACGTCGGCGATCTCGCCGTCCGACGCCCCAGATTTCAACACGATGATCATGACCGTCCTCTCCTCCACTCCGATGGCTCGAAAAAAAAGCCGCGGGCTCGTCGCCCGCGGCCTCGGAGTGGTCGTCGCCGCGGGCGGTCGGTCCGCCCGCGGCTCCCTGATGGTTAGATCAGAGCCGGTGGGCGGACCTCGGCGAAATAGAAAAACCCGAAGCCGAACCACCGGATCGCGGTGCTCATGTGCGTGCCGAGCATGCTACGGAGCCGGCGGCGTCCCTGTCAAGCGCTTTTCCGGCCGCGGAAGCTGGCCAGGATCCGCTCGCGGTAGTAGTAGACCGGCAGGCAGAGGGCGGCGATGACGGCAATGAAGGCGATCGCGTAGAGGTATTGCTTCTCGCCGACGTGGGCGCCGAAGTAGGAGGAAATCCAGGTGCCGGGGATCCGCCCGACCGTCGAGACCACCGCGAACACCCAGAAGGGCATCGGGCTCATGCCGAAGAGGTAGGAGATGATGTCCTTCGGGAAGCCGGGAATCAGATAGAGGATGAAGCAGATGATCGCGCCCTCGGCCTCGATGACGAAGTTCATCTTCTCCCAGTGGTGCTCGGAGAGCCATGGCCGGATCAGCGGCTCCCCCCACAGCCGCCCCAGCGCGAAGCAGACCAGCGTGCCCGCGGTGAGGCCGATCGTGGAGTAGATGACCCCCCACAGCGTCCCGAACAGCGCGCCGCCCACCGGGCCCGTGACCTCGCCGGGGATGGGCGAGATGATCACCTGCAGCGCCTGGATCGCCATGAACACGACCGGCGCCATGATGCCCCACGAGCGCACGGTCTCCTTGAGGAAGTGCTTGTCCTGGTAGAGACGCACGAGGTATCGCACGAGGGGAGCGTCCGACACCACGAGCCACACGACGACGACGAGGCAGATCGCGAGCGTGATCGACGCGACCGCCCACCGTTTCGTGTCGCTCCAGGTGGCGGGGCCGCGCTTGGCGTTCGGCTCCGTCACAGAGCCGGCCTCCGCGCGCTCCACGGCCGGGCCGCCTCGTACGCCGCGGCGGCGGCGAGCACCGCGCGGTCGGCGTGGCGGCGGCCGACGATCTGCAGCCCCACCGGCAGGCCGTCGGCCGTGAGGCCGGCGGGAACCGAGACGGCCGGCTGGCCCGTGAGGTTGAACGGGTACGTGAACGGCATCCAGCCCAGCACGGAGACGGACTCGCCGTCGATCTCGCGGGGTGGCCGGCCGCCGGCGGCGAACGGCGCCACCGCCGTCGTCGGCGTCAGGAGGAAATCGAAGCGCTCGGAAAACGCGCGCACCTCCTCCCAGTACTCCGCCACGCGGGCGCGCGCGCGGAGGTAGTCTCGGGCGGTGATGCTGCCGCCGCGGCGGATGAACTTGACGAGCGTCGGGTCCAGCCGCTCCTCGGCCGCCGGCAGCTCGTCCGACCACGCGGCGTAGAACTGCGCGGCGATCAGCGTGCTGAACGCCTCCTCGAGGTTCTCCCAGCCGGGGTTGACGACTTCCACGTGGCAGCCGAGCGACTCGAACTCGGCGGCGGCGTCCCCGGTGAGCTCGAGCACCTCGGGCTCGACGCGCGCGAAGCCGAGGTCCGGCGTCCACGCGACGTTGAGGCCCTTGATGCTGCCCGCGCACGCGTCGACGTACGAGCCCGCCTCGCGCGGCAGCGACTCACGGTCACGGTCGTCGCCGCCCGCGATCACGTCGAGCACGGCCGCCGCGTCGCGCACGGTGCGCGCGAGCGGTCCGACGTGCGAGACGTGGTCCCAGCCCGGGAAGCCCGCGCCGAGCGGCACGCGGCCGTACGAGGGCTTGAAGCCGACGAGCCCGCAGAACGCGGCGGGGATGCGCACGGAGCCGCCCCCGTCGCTGCCGAGCGCGATCGGGCCGCAGCCGCTCGCGACGGCGGCCGCCGCCCCGCCGCTGCTGCCGCCGGGCGTGCGCTCGAGGTTCCACGGATTGCGCGTCACGCCGAAGAGCGGGCTCTCGGTCACCGCCTTGTGGCCGAACTCCGACGTCGTCGTCTTGCCGAGCAGCACCGCGCCCGCCGCCTTCAGCCGGCCCACGGACACCGCGTCGTGCTCGGGGATGAGATCGGCGTAGAGCCGCGAGCCGCCGGTCGTGCGCATGCCGCGCGTGAAGAGCACGTCCTTGACCGACACCGGCACGCCGTGCAGCAGGCCGAGCGGCTCGCCCTTCAGCACGGCGATCTCCGCCTCGCGCGCGAGGCGGCGCGCGACGTCGTGCGCGACGAGAGCGAAGGCGTTGAGGCGGGGATTGACGGCGTCGATGCGCGCCAGAACCGCTTCGGTGAGCTCGACCGGCGACAACTCCTTGCGACGGATCAAGGCCGCGCACTCGACGGCCGAGCGCCAGACCACGTCGTCCGCGGCCATCGTCACGTCGTCACCACTGCGGCATTGTATCATCCGGCCCGTGGCCGCCGACGCGACGCGGATGCGCCGCGACGCCGCCGGGCGCCCGGCCGGCGAGCAGGATCGTCACGGCGCCGCCCTGAGCGCGCTCGAATGGTCGCCGGATGGGCGCCTGGGCCGCGTCTCGCTGCGGCTGCCCGACGGCGGCTGGATCGCGATCGATCCGGGCGCCGGCGCGGTGGGGCCGTGGGGCGCTTCCGACCTCGTCACGCGCGACGGCCGGCCCCTCACCCGCCTGGCCGCGCTCGACTGGACGCGCGTGGATCGCATCCCTCCGCTCGCCGAGCCCGCGCGGCTGCCCCCCGGCGCGGGGCCGGCGATCTTCAATCTGCTCGCTCGCCTCGCCGCCGAGCAAGGCGTGGCCGTGCTCCGCTACGACGCGCCCTACCCGACGGAGGCGCTCTTCCTGGCGCTCCTCGAATCGTTCCGCTACGTGCCGGCGGACGCGCCGAATCCGATGGGCGCGTTCGCGCGCGGCGAGCTCGGCTGGGCGCCGGCGCCGCACGACGTCGCGATCGAGGCGGGCGGCGTCTGGGTCCAGCGGCGCGAGCGCGTCGAGAAGATCGTGGCGAACAGCCGCGCGTACTACCGGCCCCAGTGGCAGGGGGTGCGCCGCGTGACGCCGCGCGCCGTCCGCGACGCCGGCGACACCGTACGCGCCTCGCTCGTGGTGCTGGGCCGCGTGCTCGAGGACCATGTCGTCCTGAGAACCGACGGCAGCCTCCTGGAGGTCCCGACGCCGCCGTCGGATCCGCCGGAGGTCGCGCCGCTCGCGCCCGAGGTCGTTGCCGGGCTCGTCGCGACGGTCGTGGCCACGAGCGCGCCCTCGCTGGCGCCGTGGATCGCGGGCGTGGCCCGCGACGTCCAGTTCCAGTGGGGTCCGGTGGACGCCGATCTCGTGCAGGTGCGCGACGCGCGCGTCAGGCTCTCTCACCGCCTGCGGCGCGTGCTGGCGGACGCCGTGCGCGGCCGGTCGCGCGCCGACGCGCTGGCCACCGGCCTCGCCGCGCTCCGCGAGGCGGCCGACCTCGTCGCCGACGGCCTGCGCGCCCGCGCCCAGGCGGCGCTGGCCGGCGAGCCCGCGGACGTGCAGGCCGCCGCGCTGGAGCACGCCGGGCCACCGGCGGCCGACGCGCGCGCCATCGCCGCCGCCGCCGAGGCCCTGGCGCGAGAAGCCGCGAGAGGATGATCGAGGCGCGCCCCGATTCATTCGGGGCGCGACGAGCGCCGGGGGGTTTGGGGGCCATCTCGGGGCCCCCCGATATCAAAACGCGTGAACGATCAGCCAGACGTTGAAGGCGATGAAAGCGATCACGGAGGCGGTCGAGACGAGGACGTAGCCGACGAACAGCGCCTCCTGCCGCGTGAAGCGGCGCGACGCGCGGCCGCGCAGCAGCGAGCCCGTGTAGGCCATGGCGTCGTGCTTGAGCGTCGGGATGCCGAGCACGTCCACCAGCACGTGGTAGCCGTCCATCTCGATGAAGCAGAACGGGTAGAGCGCGACCACGAAGGCCTGCCACTGGATCATCCCCGAGGCGGCGGCGAACGCTTGCAGGAACGACCCCATCGGCGCGCGGAGCGCGATGAGGAGCCACGCCGAGCCGAGGACCAGGTGCACGAGCGCGCCCGACACCGCCGTCACCACGCGCGCCCGGCGGCTGCCCATGAAGATGTCGGTGACGTCCACGTAGAAGGTCGGCACGAAGCCGTGCAGGAACGTGAAGCCGAACTCGCGCACGCGCCGGCCGTAGTGGATGAGCGCGAGCCCGTGCACGAGCTGGTGCGCGCCGACCGTGAGCAGGAACAGCAGCTTGACGGAGATCACCGCCATCAGCGGGCTCTTGCCGAAGCCCGAGACGACCCGCTCGGCGTCCGGCCAGAGCCGCACGCCGGCCGCGAAGCCGACGATGGCGAGCAGCACGCACGCCACCGCCGCCGCGCGCGTGAAGATGAGGAAGCCGCCCCAGCGATAGATGCCGCGGAAGAACGGCTGCACGTTGCGGCTCGAGATGTTGACGCGCTCGAGCGCGAACAGCGCGGACTCCGCCATCTTGGCGACGGGCTTGCGGCGGTTGCGCGCGAGCGCCTGCCGCAGGCGCGAGGTCGGCGTCATGGTCAGCAGCTGCGCGCGCTGCAGCTTGCGGATCAGGTGCGGGATGATCTCGAAGTCGAACTCGCCGTAGCGCAGCATGTACGCCGTCGCGATGTCTTGCAGCGACGTCTGGCCGTTCATCTGCTCCCAGAGGAACTTTTCGTGGTCGGACAGGAGCAGGAAGCGGTCGGTCGCCGTGTTCTTGAGGATGAAGGAGCGTTGGCCGTCCACCTTCGAGGCGACCTCGGCCAGCTCGAACGAGCCCGCGGGCACGCGCGCGGGCCGCGACTGGATGAACGCGACGCCGCTGCCGATCTGGCGGACGTCGAAGCCGTCGCCCTCGTCCTCGCGTCGGACGAGCAGCTCCAGGCGCGCGCGGCGCGGCGGCGCGGTGGAGCCGTCGCTCATCGGGTCTCGACGTCCAGCCCGGTGGCCTCCAGACCCCAGCGAGTGACTTCGGCCACGAGGTCGCCGGAGGCGCGCAGACGCTCGATGAAGATGAGGACGAGCGACTCGAAGAAGGCGGCGGCCGCGCGCGGGCTCACCTCGGTCAGCTTGGCGAGGGTGGCGCGATCGAGCACGAGGAGCACGGCGTCATCGTCCGCCGAGATGGTGGCGGAGCGCGGCGAGCGGTCGAAGAGCGCCATCTCGCCGAAGAAATCCCCGGGGCCCACGCGCGCGAGCACCTGCTCGACGCGACCGGTCACGGCCTTGGAGATCACGAGCGAGCCCGAGCGCACGAGGAACATCTCGTCGCCGGTGTCGCCCTCGCGCAGCAGGACCTGGCCGCGCTTGAGCGAACGCTCGCGCAGGCTGTCGGCGAGGATCCCGAGCTCGGGCCCTTCGACGTTGCGAAACAGACGCACGCTCCTCAGGAAAACCTGCGTGTCGGCCGAGCTGCCCACCGCGCGGCGATCCCGCGTCGCCTAGGTGGCCACGCGTCGGATGAGGGCGGTGCGCAGCGCCGCGGCGCGCTGACCTGCCGAGGTCTCGCCCAGGCGGGCGAGCGCGGCGAGCACGGTCGCGCGCTCGTCGTCGGTCAGGTCGTACTGGGCGAGGATCGAGTCGGGCGCACGCTGGAGATCGGCGAGGAATTCGGGATCGATCATCACACGGCCGACCAACTGGGGAAGACGCTGAGCCATGGCGCCCGGATCATATCAGAGTGGCCCGAGCCGAGGAAGGTCCCGTCCCCACGCCAGCGCCGTCGCGGCGACGGCGGCCAGGAACAGCCCCGCCAGCGTCGTCCACGGGCGCGCCGGACGCGCGCCCGGCGGCGCGGTCACGCGGACGGTCGCCAGCGCCGGGCGGTGGGTCCATTCGACGCGGTCGAGCGGATCGGCGCCCGGACGCACGACCACGAGCGCGAGCGTCACGTCGGCCGGCGGCCCTGCGCGGCTCCAGGCGCCGCGCGCACGCTCCCCCGCCGCCAGCCGGGCGCGGAACGGGACGGCCTGCGGGGCCCACGCGCCATCGGGACCGAGGAACGCCGCCCGCTCGGAGAAGAGCCACACGACGTACACGTCCCACGGCCCGCCCGTCGCGCCGCGCGGCGTGACGCCGATCTCGACCGTGTCGCCCACGGTCACCGACGAGGGCGTCGCCGTCAGCACGAACGGCGGCGCGGGCAGCGCCGCCTCCGCCCGCGTCCACGCGAGCAGCGGCAGCAGCACGGCCGTAGTGATCGCGACGGCGGCGCGGCGACGCGGCAGGAGAAGGACACCGACGAGCACGAGCGCCGCGAGCGTGATCGCCGCGCCCAGCCGCAGGCCGCGCGGCGTGAACGCGAAGTCGATCTTGTGACGGCCCGGCGGCAGCGCGACGGCGCGGAAGGCGTGGTCGGCGCGCTGGACGGCGACGTCGCCGCCGTCGAGTCGCGCGCGCCAGCCCGGGAACCACGTGTCGGTCAGCACGAGCCACGCCGGCGCGTCGGTGGACGCGGAGACGACGACGCGCGCGGGCTCGTCCACCACGATGCGCGCCTCCGGCGCAGTCATCTCAGTCCGCACCTCCGGCGCAGTCGGGTCAGTCCGCACCTCCGGCGCCGTGGAACGCGGCGGCGAGATGCAGTCGGCCAGCAGCACCTCCGACGCGGGCACGATCGCGCGCGCGCGCAGCAGCGCCAGCGCGCCGCGATCGTCGACGCAACGGGCGCGCGGGACCACGAACGCGCGCGGCAGCGCCGCCGGATCCTCGACCACGCGCGCGTCGGCGCCCTCGTAGACCGGCCGCAGGCGCGGCTCGGCGACCGTCATCCCGGGCGACAGCACGAGGAAGCGCACGCCCAGCAGCTCGCGCGTCGGCGCCAGGAGCACGGCGATCGGAGGCAGCGGCTCGCTGCCGTGCAGCGCGATGGTGTTCTCGCGATAGCCGGCGGCGAGCGCGCGGCCCGTGCCGATGGGCCCGGCCACGTCGGCGATGCGCCGCGGCGAGAGCCCGTCGTAGCCGTGCGCCTGGCGCAGCCCGTAGAGAAGGCCGACCTGATCGGCGATGAGGACGCGCGCGGGGCCGGCGTGATCACGGAGCCACGCGATCGCCGGCGGCGTCGGATAGAGCCAGCGCGCGTCGCGGACCGGCAGGTAGGTCGCGAGCGGCGCCAGCGTCGCCACCTGCAGGGCGGCGAGCGCCACGCCCCAGCGCGCGCGGCCGTCGGCGAGCCAGCGCCGCAGGAGCCACGCGGCGGCGGTGAGCCCGACGAGCATGCCGATGTACTGCGCGGCGAGCGACGGCCGCACGGCGAGCGCGGCGGGCTCGACCGATGCGAGCGTCACCGCCGCCAATCCCGCCACCGCGAGCACCACGAACCAGCCACGCAGGCACGCGAGCGCGCGTGGCCCCGCGTCACCGCGCGCGGCGGCGTCGACGCCGAGGGCGCCGAGCGTGGCCAGCGCGAAGACGAGGATCGGCATCAGGCGCAGGTTGCTCCCGAAGGCGATCAGCGGCGCCGGCGCCACCGCGGCGAGCGCGCCGTAGTGGACGAGGCCGGCGATCAGGGCGAGGCCGGCGAAGAAGCGCGTCGGCGGCCGCCGCCAGGCCAGCGCCGCGAGCGGCAGCGCGGCGAGCGGCACCAGCCCCACGTAGGTGGACGTGATGTTGAACTGCCACGTGGACCACGTGTCGCCGGCGGTACCGAAGAAGTACGGCATGAGCGCGGTCACGAGAGCGCGCGGCGGCACCGAGAGCGGCGGCGTCCACGTGCTGCGGAAGGCGTAGACGGCGCTCTCGCGCACGTAATCGAGCGCGGGCAGCGCCTGCACCGCCGTCAGCGCGCCCCCCAGGCTCACGCCGGCGGCGACGCGCGCCAGGAACGGGGGCGCGCCCGCGCGCCACGGCGCGCGCGCGAGCGTCCACGCCGCGACGGCGGCGAGGGCCTGGAGCGCCGCCTGCGGGTAGCCGGCCACGAGGTCGAGCGCGACCGCCAACGCCAGCAGCGCGACGAGCCGGCGGTCGCCGCGCGCGCGCAGGCGGTCGACGAGCGCGAACAGCAGCGGCAGGAACGGCATCGTGCTGGCGAGCGTCCACGGCAGCCAGGCGATCAGCGTCGTCGACAGCATGAAGCCCGCAGCGCCCGCGAACGCGGCGAGCGGCAGCAGGGCCAGCCCGCGCAGGAACCAGTACGTCGCCAGCCCCGCGGCGATCAGCTTGAGCAGCGCGGGCACGGTGAGCGCCCACGTCGGCGGCAGCGCCCACGCCAGCCACGTGAGCGGGAACGCGCAGGCGGTTTGCGGATTCGAGAAGAACGGCGCGCCGGCGTACGCGTACGGGTTCCAGAGCGGCACGCGCCCCGCGCGAATCTCACGCGCCGCCCAGAGCGTCCAGGGGTGAAAGACCTGCGTGACGTCGGCGAGCGCCTGGTTGGGCTGCACGGGGCCGGGCGCGATCGCGCGCCACGGCGCGCTCGTGAAGAGGTTGTCGAGCGGCGAGAGCGTGTGACCCGGACGCAGGGCCGGAGCCCACAGCACGAGCGGCAGCACCACGAGGACGACGACGGCCGCGCGGTCGGGGTGCCGCCGGACCAGGACCCCGAGCGCGGTCATGCGGACATGGTACGCTGGGCGCTCCGAGGAGGTGCTACGTTGCGTGCTCGCTCGGTGCCGAGCGTTCTCGTCCTGATCTTCGCGTCCGGGTTACTCGCGGCCGCGGCGCCCCCGGCGCCGCTCGTCGAGTATTCGAAGCCCGCGTTCGCCGCCGCCCAGGCCGAGAACCGGCCGATCGTGGTCTTCGTCCACGCCTCGTGGTGCGTCACCTGCCGAAAGCAGCAGCCGATCGTGCAGGAGCTGGCGTCGGACGGCGCGTTCAAGGGCCAGAAGCTCGTCGTGTTCGTCGTGGACTACGCGGACAAGGCGACGCTCAAGGAGCTGAACGTGACGGAGCGCAGCACGCTCGTCGCCTTCCACGGCAAGAGCGAGCGCAGCCGCTCGTCGTTCAGCACCGATCCCGGCGAGATCCGCGCGCTCTTTTCGAGCGCGCTCTAGCCGCGCCGGCGCCGCCGCGTGGGCGCCTGCCTCCTCGGCTTCGCCGCCGGCGCGCTCTCCGCGCTGTCGCCCTGCGTGCTGCCGCTGCTGCCGGTCGTCCTCGCCGGCGCCGTGGAGCGCCATCGGCTCGGGCCGCTCGTCCTCGCGGCCGGACTCGCCGTCTCCGCGACCGTCGTCGGCTTCGCCGTCGCGCTGCTCGGGTTCACGCTGGACCGCGACCTCGTCCGCGTGGTGGCGGGCGCGCTCCTCGTGGTGTTCGGCCTGATCTTGCTGGTCGCGCGGCTCGACGTCGCCGTGGCCCGCGCGACGACGCCGATCGCGGCCGGCGCCGCGGCGCTGCTGGCGCGCCTGGGTCCGCGGGGGCTCGCGGGACAGTTCGTGGTGGGGGCGCTGCTCGGCGCGCTGTGGACGCCGTGCGGGGGGCCGACGCTGGGCGGCGCGATCGGTCTCGCCGCCCAGCGCCGCTCGCTCGGCGCGGCGGCGGCGGTGATGGCGGCCTACAGTCTGGGGGCGGTGGTGCCGGTGCTGCTGCTCGCCTACGGCTCGCGTCGGCTCGCGGCGCGCCCCGATCGCCTGGCGCTCGTCACGCGCGTCGGCAAGCCCGCGGTCGGCGTGGCGCTCGTGGTGCTCGGCCTGCTGAGCGTCACCGGTGGCGACAAAGCGCTCGAGACGCGTCTGCTCGACGCGATGCCCGCGTGGCTCGTCGACCTCACCACGCGGTTCTGACGCCGGCTAGCCTCGTACCTCGCGCGAGATGATCTGGTACTTGAAGCTCGTCGGCTCGAGGCTGTCCTTGCGCCCCTCCGCCGTCTCTGCCTGCGGGTACATCAGGAACGGCACCGCCCCCTCGGTGGAGTTCGGCAGTCGCACGTCGTGACCGTAGTTGTACGCCAGCCAGTTCATCTCCCAGGCGCCGAACAGCTTGGCGCGGGCGCGCTGGGCCTTGGGATCCGCCAGCCCGGCCGGGAGCCCGCCGCCTTCTTCCAGGATGACCTTGCGTACGTCGGCGGGATCCACCGGCACCCAGCCGTAGCCGTTCAGGTAGAACTCGGCGCGGCAGTGCTGGGCCTTGGAGATGTCCCCGCCCTTGCCGAGGCTCTTGAACTCCGCGGAGTCCGCGCAGCGCGCGCCGTATACGTCGCGCGCCGGGATCTTCACGGCCCGCGCGAGGCCGACGAAGAGCGCGTTGAGATCGGCGCACTTGCCGCCGAAGTAGCGCGTCTCGAGCATCGTCTTGATGTCGCCCAGCCCGCAGCCGCGGACCTTCGGGTCACGGAACGTGTTCTCCACGATCCACTCGTAGAGCGCGCGCGCCTTGTCGGCGTCGGAGGCGATGCCCTGCGTGATGCCCTGCGCCGTCTCCAGCACGATGCCGTCGGTGGGAATCAGCTTCGTGGGCTCGAGGTAGCGCGCGAGCACCGCGCGATCCTCGCGCACCGGCTTCGCGGGTGGCTTGTCGAGATCGACGGCGCGGTCGCGCGTCGCGAAGCGGCTGGTGATCTCGATCACCGGCGACGTCTCGCCCGCCGGCCACTCGGCGTAGACGAGGCCGACGTCGTACCTGGCGTCCTTCACCGAGCGCGTCATGGTCGTGTTGCCTGTCCACGTGTCGCCGCCGCGCCTGAAGTAATCGGTGTCGGTCAGCAGCGGCACCGGCACCCACACCCGCGTGACGCCGGTCGGGTTGGCCACCTCGATCTTCGTCACGGCCTCGAACTTGCGCCACGGGTTGGCCTCGGTCGGCGACTCGGCGGCTCGGACGATACGCGGAGCGAGCCCAAGCGCGACGGCGGCCGACGCTCCGAAACCGGCCTTGATGAAGGTGCGGCGTTCCATGGGAAGTTCCCCCTCGGACGTATAGATGCGGATTGCATGGTAAAGGTGCAGGCTGAGAGGTCAAATCGAACATTCCTATACGAGGCCGCCGCGAGGTGGGCGGACGGCGATGGAAGGACGACGAGGCCTCAGGCCTCGGGCGCGCTATCCAGTGGCGTGAGTCCCATCAAATCACGGCTGCTGCGGATCAGGTCCCTGGATCGGCGGCTGAGGGCCCTGGAGCCGCGGATCGTCTCGTCGGTCGTCAGGCGCCGCCAGCACCGGCTATGGAACCGGTCGGTGTCGACGACTTCGACAGCCTCCCCGGCGTCGATTGGCTGGCTGCAGTGGGTGCATTTGTCGATGCCGACGCCGCCCGCTCGCCACGCGAGCGTGGTGGTCTGACGCCGGCAGCTCGCGCAAGTCTCGGGGCCGCGACTGAACGGCGCGGTATTGGAGATCGCGGCCGTGACGAGGCGCATTTCCGTGAGGCTCACCGAACACGCGAAGGCCAGGCAGGCGTCGCACAAGGGTTCCCCTGGGCACTGCTCGAGCAATCTGCGCACGGTGGCCGAGAGTTGCGTGCTGGAACTCTAGGGCAGCCGGCCGTCCAGCGTCAAGTCGGTAGAACTACGGAGTCGGGGGTCAGCGAAGTAGGTGCGGCAGGCGCTCGCTCATCTCCGCCAGCGTCGCCAGCGCCAGCGTCCCCGCCGCGGCCATGAGCCCGCGGACAAGGGTGCGCCGCGACGTCGAGCCGAGGGAAGCCATCGCCGACCATACGGCCGCGAAGGTTCGCAGCGTGACCCGCGGCAACGCGGGCACACGCGCGCAATAGTCGATGTACGCGCGCCCGAACCGCTCGGCGAGCCACGCGTCATCCAGCGGCACCGTGATGCGATACATCGCGATCAGCGCGGCGGGCAGGACGATCAAGGCGGGTCCGCTCTCCGCGATCAGAGCGACGCCGACGCCCGTCAGCAGATTGGCGAGTGGTACCGGATGGCGCATGAGCGCGTAGGGGCCGGTGGTCACCAGCCGGGTGGGTGGGCGCGCCGGGACCACGCCCTGCTCCCGATGGCCGGCCGTCCAGAGGCGAAGCGCGAGCCCCGTCAGCATGCACGCGGCGCCCGAGGCGTCGAGCACGACGTCGAACGGCGTCCCGGCCACGGCCAGCGGTGGGGTGACGAATAAGACGATGAGCAGAGCGAACGGGAGCACGTTCTGCCAGCGATAGATCCAGCCACGCCAGGCCGGCGACACGGCCGACGGGACGATGTCCTCCAGCGGATAGCGCTCGTGCCACCACGCCGCGGCGGCGATGACGGCGACGCCGAGCGCGGCACCGCCCACCACGTCGAGCGGCCAGTGCACGCGCAGCAGCATTCGCGAGAGTCCGACCAGCATGATGAGGAACACCGCGGAACCGTAGAGGGCGTGCTTCACCCACCGCCGGACGACGCCCTCGAAGAAGTAGCACGCCATCAGATAGAACGCGGCGGCCGCCGCCGTGTGGCCGCTCGGGAACCCGAGCCGCATGCCGCCCGGCCGGGGCCGGCCGATGCCGACCTTGCCGAGGCCTTCGAGCGTGGTGACGGCGAGCATCACGACGACCCAGACCCACCAGCGACGCAGGAACTGTTGCGGCAGCAGCACGACGAGAAAGACCGCGATGGGGAGCAGCACGCTCACGCTGCCGAGCCGCGTGATCCGGCGAAACACGAGCGCGTTCGGCACCGCCGTCGTCAGCGCCTCGTAGATGCCGCGCTCGAACGTGGGCACGCCGGTGAGCGACACGGTGGCGGCGGAGGCGATGAAGACCGCCGCCGCGGCGAGAAAGATCCAGGCCCAGCGTCGTCCCGTGTCAGGCACGCGCGATGGTAGCACGACGCCTCGCAGGAGACCGCGCGGCGGGGAGAGTTGGCGTCGTTTCAAGATGGGCGTCGTGCCCGGCGGCCCACGACCGACCGGCCGCGGATTGTTGCGACCAGCCGGACGTGGCGACACGCCTGGTGAATCCGTGAAACGGATCGGACGACGTTACGGAAGCGAGACCGTCGTACCGTCCCCGTCGCTGCTGATGGTGAACACGCCCGTGGCGGTGTTCGCCGCGTAAGCATAGGCCGTCCAGCCCGACGGCGCCGGCGGGACGGAGGCCAAGAACGGACCGGCGACCTGGCCCTGACCGTTGGTCACCTGGCTGGTGAGCTGCGGGAGCGAGGTCGGGATCACGCCCATGTGCGCACCGTAGATCGAGGCGGCCGAGGCGAGCGCGCGGGCGTCGGCCTGGGCCTTGGCGATGCGAGCGCGCTGCTGCACGTTGGCATACAGCGGGATGGCGATCGCGGCGAGAATGCCGATGATCGCCACGACGATCAGGAGCTCGATTAGCGTGAAGCCGCGCTGACCGCCCAGCGTGGCGCGTTTCTTGTTCCAGAACTTGAGCATCATGTCCCCCTTCGTAGTTTTCGGTGGTTGGTGCCTGCGGACCAAGGAATAACGCAGGAAATGTGCCGCACCGTTCCAGGAGCTACACCACCAGAAACTTCGCTGAGTTACGATCGATCCACCGCGGTCCGACCGACACGAACCGGCGGCAAACCGACCAATTTCGTCAGTCGGACCCGGATGGTTTGGGGCCACCTCGGCCGCCGCGCAACCCGTGCTTTTGGAGCTTGTAGCGGAACTGTCGGAAGGAGAGGCCAAGCAGCTCCGCCGCGCGAACCTGCAGCCAGCCCGAGCGTTCGAGAGCCAGTCGAATGTAGCGGTTCTCGATCCGTGTGAGAGTGTCCTCGAGGTCCACGCCCGCCGGCGGGATCTCGACGTTGATCGCTTGCTCGTCGCGTGGCGCGCGCAGGTGGGGCGGCAGCGACTCGGGCGACAGGAAGTCGCCGCTGCCGAGCACGATCGCCCGCTCGACGACGTTCTCGAGCTCGCGGATGTTGCCGGGCCAGTGGTAGTGCTCGAGGATCGCGAGCGACTCGGGCGAGATCCCCTTCACGCTCTTGCCGACATCCTTCGTGATGCGCGCGACGAAGTGCGAAACGAGGAGCGGGATGTCCTCGAGGCGCTCGCGCAGCGGCGGCATGTGGATCGGGATGACGTTGAGCCGATAGTAGAGGTCCTCGCGCAGCACGCCGTCGGCCACCGCCTTGGAGAGGTCGCGATTGGACGCGGCGATCAGGCGCACATCGACCTTGACGTCGCGCGTGTCGCCGACGCGGCGGATCTCGCGCTCCTGGGTCGCGCGCAACAGCTTCACCTGGACCGAGTGTGGGATTTCGGTGATCTCGTCGAGGAACAGCGTGCCGCCGTTGGCCGCTGCGAAGAGACCCTCGGTGCTGGCCACGGCGCCGGTGAACGCGCCCTTGACGTGGCCGAAGAGCTCCGATTCCATCAGCGTCTCCGGGATCGCGCCGCAGTTCACCGACACGAAGGGGCCGGTCCGACGCGCCGACTCCAGGTGCACGGCGCGCGCGACCAGCTCCTTGCCGGTGCCGCTCTCGCCGGTGATCATCACCGTCGAGCCGCTGTCGGCCGTCTTGCGGATGGTCTCGAAGACCTCGAGGATGTTCGGGCTCTTGCCGATGAATCCCTCGAAGCCGTGCTCGCGCCGCAGCTGGCGCTTGAGCTCGCGGTTCTCCTCCTGCAAGCGCTTGCGCTCGAGCGCATTGGCGATGGTGAGCCGCAGCTCGTCGAGCTTGAACGGCTTGGTGACGTAGTCGTAGGCGCC
>Ga0137403_10003833_pt1 | contig 17925 bp, 20 predicted proteins | sample CZOMad2_1_16fung_FD_122057 | JGI IMG/M metagenome (GOLD analysis project Ga0137403, IMG submission 122057) | Vadose zone soil fungal communities from Angelo Coast Range Reserve, California, USA - CZOMad2_1_16fungal (Hybrid Assembly) | ecosystem: Environmental > Terrestrial > Soil > Vadose zone...
CCTTGCCCTGGCCGATGCGGTCCTTCTTGTACTGGTACCAGGCGCCCGATTTGTCGACCACGCCGCAAGTGACGCCGAGCTCGAGGATCTCGCCCTCGAGCGACACGCCCTCGCCGTAGAGGATGTCGAACAGTGCCTCGCGGAAGGGCGGCGCGACCTTGTTCTTCACCACCTTCACGCGGGTCTCGGAGCCGATCACCTCGTCGCCCTTCTTGATCGAGCCGATGCGCCGGATGTCGAGGCGCGCCGAGGCGTAGAACTTGAGCGCGTTGCCGCCGGTGGTGGTTTCGGGATTGCCGAACATCACGCCGATCTTCATGCGGATCTGGTTGATGAAGATGACCAGGGTATTGGTGCGCTTGATGTTGGCGGTGAGCTTCCTCAGCGCCTGGCTCATGAGCCGCGCCTGCAGGCCCATCTGCGGCTCGCCCATCTCGCCCTCGATCTCGGCCTTGGGTGTGAGCGCCGCGACCGAGTCGATCACGATCACGTCGACCGAGCCCGAGCGCACCAGCATGTCGGCGATTTCCAGCGCCTGCTCGCCGGTATCGGGCTGCGAGATCAGCAGCTCGTCGATCTTGACGCCGAGCTTCTGCGCGTATTGCGGGTCGAGCGCGTTCTCGGCGTCGATGAAGGCGGCGGTGCCGCCCAGCTTCTGCGCCTGGGCGATCACCGAGAGGGTGAGCGTTGTCTTACCCGAGGATTCCGGTCCGTAGATCTCGACCACGCGACCGCGCGGCAGCCCGCCCACGCCGAGCGCGATGTCCAGGCCCAGCGATCCGGTCGATATCACCTGCACGTCCTGCACGGCGGCCGAGTCCATCTTCATGATGGAGCCCTTGCCGAACTGCTTTTCGATTTGCGCCAGAGCGGCCTGCAGCGCCTTGGCCTTGGCTTCTTCCATGACTTTTCCTTCGTTGACCATTTTGATTATCTCCTATATCGGTGCGTTGGAAGCGGGCGCCCGCCGCCGTCGTCATCGCCCAATCGTCGCCGCCCGGACGCCCTTCAGCGTCCCAACGCGCAAAGCGAGAAGCCGGTTGACCTGGATTTTTATACAGGTTTCGGGAAAATGCAAGCCCTTTTTCCAAATCAAGGACTTAGACCCTCATGTCTAGTGGGCGCCAGCGAACGGGAATAGAATCGCGACTATGTCCATGTCCTGGCAGGTGCTGAACCCCGACGCGCTGCGGAAGGCTCCTATGGTCCCGGAGCCCTTCCCCTACATGATCGTCGACAACCTCATACGCCCGGAGGTGCTCGCCGAGGTCGTGGCGAGCTTTCCCCACGTTCCCAAGCGCGGCAGCTTCCCGCCGGAGGCGGTTTCGTACTCGGGCCGCTTCGCCACGCTCATCGACGAGATGCACAGCGTCGAGCTGCGGGACCTGGTCGGCGAGCGCCTGGCGATGGACCTGAAGGGCCGGCCGCCGATGCTCACCGTTCGCGGCCGCACGGGGCCGAAAGACGGCCAGATCCACACCGATTCCAAGTCCAAGCTGGTCACGGTGCTCCTCTATCTCAACCGCGGCTGGAGCGCGCCCCAGGGACGCCTGCGGCTGCTCTACAACGACCACGACCTCGCGCGCTACGCCGCCGAGATATCCCCCGACGCCGGGCGCTGCCTGATCTTCAAAGTGACGCCGAACTGCTGGCACGGGCACGAGCCCTTCGACGGCGAGCGGCGCACCATCCAGCTCAACTACGTCACCTCCGAGGAAGTCCGCGAGCGTGAGGCGAAGCGGCACCGGTTCAGCGCTTTCCTGAAGGGGCTCTTTTCGAGTGCAAAGAGTCCTGCTCATTAAGCTGACATCGCTGGGCGACCTGATCCATGCGCTGCCGGCCCTGAGCGACGCCCAGAACGCCCGTCCCGGGATCGAATTCGACTGGGTCATCGACGAGAATTTCCAGGAGATCGCGCACTGGCACCCCGCGGTGAAGGGCGTCATCACCACCAACCACCGCGAATGGCGCGGCGCGCTGGCGAGCTCCGAGACCCATGGGTCGATCTCCAAGACGATCGAGGAGATCAGGGCGCGCGCCTACGACCTGGTCATCGACGGCCAGGGTAACTTCAAGACCGCCCTGCTCTCCCTCTTTTCCAAGGGGCCGCGCGCCGGCTTCGACAGCCGCTCGGTGCGCGAATGGGTCGCCCACCTCGCCTACCAGCGCCGCTACGCCGCGTCGAAGAACGCCCACGCCATCGAGCGCCTGCGGCGCCTGTTCGCCGCCGCGCTCGACTACCCGATGCCCGACTCCCCGCCCGATTTCCGGATCCAGCGCGATCGGTTCGTGAAGCCGAAGGCCGATCTTCCCGGAAACTATCTCGTCTTCGTCCACAACGCGAGCTGGAAGACCAAGCTGTGGCCCGAGCGGTATTGGATCGATCTCATTGGAAAGTGCGCCCAGGCCGGGATTCGCATGCTGCTCCCCTGGGGCAACAGCCAGGAAGAAGCGCGGGCGAGGCGCCTCGCCGTCGGGCCCGAGGTCCAGGTCCTGCCGCGGCTAAGCCTTTCCGAGATCGGGTACGTCATCGCGGGAGCGAAAGCCTGCGTGTGCATGGACACGGGCCTCTCGCACCTCGCGGCGGCACTCGACGTGCCCGCGATCACGCTCTACGGGTCGACCGACTCGGGGCTGATCGGCGCCTCGGGCGCCTCGCAGGTACACCTGAAATCCGACCGGTTCTGCGCGCCCTGCCAGTCCAAGACCTGCCGCTACAGCTCTGGCGACAATCCCTGTCTCGAGCAGATCACGCCGGACCGCGTGTTCGGGGAGCTGCTGCGGCTGACCGGCCCGGCCCTCAGGGCGCTCCCAGCCTCACCGGTATCCGCCTAGGTCCGAAGGGCTTCTTGAATTCCTCGAAGCAGCCGGGGATCGCCGTGCCGCACTGCCTGCACTTGCCGTCGGCTGTGATGCGGTAGTCGAGGATCCGGTACCAGTCGCGCGCGATCAGCGCGCTGCCGCAGCCGGGGCAGAAGGTGCTCCCGCCCTCGGTGTCGTGGACGTTGCCTGTATACACATGGCGCAGGCCGTGTCCCAGAGCGATGTCGCGCGCCCGCGTCAGCGTCGCGGCCGGCGTCGCGGGCACGTCGGTCATCTTGTAATCGGGATGGAAGGCGGTGAAGTGCAGCGGCACGTCGGGCCCGAGTTCCCTGGCGATCCAGCGGCATTCCGCGTCGATCTCGAAGTCCGAATCGTTTTTCCCCGGGATGAGGAGCGTGGTGATCTCGAACCACACCCCGGTCTCGTGCTTCAGATACACGAGCGTGTCCAGCACCTCCTTCAGGTGCGCGCCGCAGGTGCGATAGTAGAAGTCCTCGGAGAAGGCTTTCAGGTCGACGTTGGCCGCGTCCATCTTGGCGTAGAACTCGCGCCGCGGCGCGGCGTGCATATAGCCCGCCGTCACGGCGACCGCTTTCACCCCGACCTCGCGGCAGGCGTCGGCGACGTCCATGGCGTACTCGGCGAAGATCACCGGGTCGTTGTAGGTGAAAGCGACGCTCCTGCAGCCGTGATCGAGCGCGGCTCTTGCGAGCTGCTCGGGGCTCGCCGAATCCGCGAGCGTGTCGACGTCGCGCGACTTGGAGATGTCCCAGTTCTGGCAGAACTTGCACGCGAGGTTGCACCCGGCGGTGCCGAAGGACAGGATGCTCGAGCCCGGGTAGAAATGGTTGAGCGGCTTTTTCTCCACCGGGTCGATGCAGAATCCCGAGGAACGGCCGTAGGTCGTGAGCACCATGCGGTCTTTCTCGCGCATGCGCACGAAGCATGCCCCGCGCTGCCCCTCGTGCAGCCGGCAGTCGCGCGGGCACAGGTCGCATTGCAGCCTGCCGTCATCCAGCAGATGCCACCAGCGGCCGACGTAGGGCTGTTCGGCGACGGCGCTCATGACCGCAGATCCGCTTCGCGCCACTTGAGCACGCTGTAGCGCTTCACCCGGCATCCCCGAACATCGGCGTCCGGAGCGATGCCGGCCTTGTGCTTCAGGCCCGCGATGAACTGCCCGGGATCGGAGAGGTCCTCCCACACCTGCGGCAGGAAAGTCGCGCGCTTGCCCTTCTCGAGATCCTCGAGAATCACGCCGTCGACGCCCGGGCGCAGCTTGCGAAGCAGGTCGGCCCGGTCCTCGAACGCGATCGTCTTGGGTGTCGAGAGCAACGACACCTCGATTTCGGTGCGGGCGAGCTCCTCGAGCGTGAGCGGCTTGAAACGGCTGTCCTCGAACGCCGCGGCGCGCGCGTTGGCGGTGACGTCCTCGGCGAGCGAGCGCCGCGCTTCCAGCGCGCCGACGCAGCCGCGCAGCTCCTCGCCCTGCATGAGCGTGACGAAGGTCGCGCGCGACTCGCGAAGCCAGGGCTCGCTCGATTCCGGCGCGCCCCCGGATCGGGCGCCCAGCGCCTCGGCGATCGAAGCCCGGGCGATCGCGAGCAACTTCCTCCCGTGCCCGGCGCCATAGCGCGTATCCTCGCCGCCACCCAGGGCGAAAGACGCGTAGCCGACGACGCGGCGCTTGTCGCCCGCGGTATCCCCCGAGTTGCGGCAGTCGAGCAGGCGCGGCGCGAGGCCCCTGCGTTTCGCGGCGATCAGCATGCCGGCCACGGGCGTCGCGCCGCACGCCTGGTCGTGATTGATCCCGGCGTCGCAGCCGACGATAGCCCGCACCGTGGCCCCGTCGATCTCCTGCGCGTCCGCGTACGTGTGATAGTGCGAGAGGTCCGAGCTGATGACGATGAGCGTTTCCTCACCGCCCCACAGCCGCTCCAGCACTTCCGCGACCCTCTCCGGCACCGCGTCGCCGACGACCAGCGGAACCAGCGAAAAATCACCGAGCACCTGCTGCAGGAAAGGCAGCTGGACCTCGAGCGCGTGCTCCTCGGCGTGCGTCGCCGCCGACTCGACCACCTGCGGCAGGTCACGAATCGCGCCGATCGCTTCGTCATCCAGCGGAATGCGCCCCAGCGGCGTCGCAAAGGCCTTCGCGTGGGGCAGCGCGAGCCCGCGCACCGGCACGCGGTGGCAGGGACCGAGCATCACCACGCGCTTTACGACGCCGCGCGCGGGCCGCAGCAGATCGTAGGCACTCGCCGCCACCGGCCCGGAATAGACATAGCCAGCGTGCGGAACGATGACCGCCTTGGGAAATCCCGGCTGCTGAGGCGCCTCCCTGCTCGAGTCGAGATGGGCGGCGACCTCGTCGGCGAGGGCGCGCGCATCCTCCGGATAGAACGTTCCGGCGACTGCGGCCGGCCGCACCCCGGGGTCTTGGAAGAGGCCCATGGCCTCAATATAGACCTTCCCGGGCGGCCTGCACCCGCTACCTCGAGGTCTGCGCCGGGCCCTTTCGCCGCGCGGTCCAGGGCCCTTTGACGCCCTTGGCGCTCACTTCGCCCGACATGGTTTCCCCCGCGGCCCTGCCTTCGAAAGCCATCATCCGGCCGTGGTACAGAAGGCCGAAGCTGATTCTCTCGCCGTTCACCTTCACGTCCCTCAGGTAGTCCTGCGACTTGCCGTCGCTCGCCAGACCCCCGACGAAGTGAGGTTCCTGGTTCACCTCGAGTGAAAGCGGCGCGCGGGCGAGCGGCTTGGGGAGTGACAGCTCCCAGACCCCGCCGACACGGGCGGGAACGACGTAGTAATAGAGCCGCGTCCAGGTCGTGCCGCTGATGAATTCCTTCTCGGGCACTTCCATCGACACGTCCTTGTCCGGCGGCCAGGGCACGAGCGGATAGTCGTGCGACACGATGCGCGTGCCGGGGCGCATCTCCGCAAGAAACCGCGGCACCAGCCGCGTGACGAAGCGCGGCAGGAGGTAGAGCGTCACCACGGTCGCTTCCCGGATGTCGGTTTCGAACAGATCGCCCTGGATGAATTTCACCCGATCGGCGACCTCTTCCTTCTTTGCGCCCGTGTTCGCCAGCTCGACCAGCTCGGGCTGCAGCTCGATGCCGACGCCGTGCGCCTTGTATCGCTTCGCCGCGGTAATCACCAGCCGCCCGTCGCCCGAGCCGAGGTCGTAGACCACGTCGTCGGCGCGGATGTCGGCGAGCTTGAGCATCTCGTCGACGATCACCCACGGCGTGGGGACGTAGGGGCCGGCGATGTTGTCCTTCGGACCGGACTCTTGCGCTTCGGCTGGAAGCGCGGTGCAAAGCACCCAGGCAAGCCCGATGCAGCGAAAGAACCACCTCATTCCATTTCCCTCAGAAGGCCTATTTGTATCAACAGGTCGATTTTGTATCAACAGGTAAATCCGCTTGTCCGGGCCGGGCAAGGGCGCTAACCTCTTGCACTTTGCGAAACGGAGTCAGCCCATGAAACCTCGCACGCTCCTCGTCGCGCTGGCTTTGTCCGGCGCGCTGCTTCCCCCGGCGGCCGCACGCGCGACCGGCCTCGCCACCTGCGACTCCGGCAGCCGCGAAGGCTGGCAGGCGCAGGAAAAGCTTACCGCGCTGCTCAAGGAAAAGGGCTGGCAGGTGCGGCGGATCAAGGAGGACGGCGGCTGCTACGAAGTGTACGCGCTGAACGATAAGGGCGAGCGCGTGGAGGCGTATTTCCATCCGCGCACCCTGGCCCCGGTTCCGACCGGCGCGAAGGACCACAAGGGTTGAGCGCCGAAGCCCGCGTCTGGGATCCGCTGCTGCGGATCGCGCACTGGACGCTGGTCGCCAGCATCCTCGCGACCTGGATCACAGCCGAGCTCAAGCTCGACGCGGCGAAGCGCGCGCACGAATGGGCGGGCTACACCGCGCTCGCCGTGATCGCGCTGCGCCTTGCCTGGGGACGGATCGGCCCGCGCTACGCGCGCTTCAGCCAGTTCGTGCGTTCCCCCGCCCAGACGCTTTCCTATGCGCGGGCCGTGATCGCGTTTGCCGAGCCTCGCTATCTGGGGCACAACCCGCTCGGCGGATGGATGGTGATGGCCCTGCTCTCGATGGTCGCCGCCGCGGGGCTGAGCGGGTGGCTGTCCGTGACCGACCGCTTCTGGGGCGTGGCATGGGTGCAGGAGCTGCACGAGGCTCTGGCCAACGCCCTCTTCCTGCTCGTCGGGTTGCACACCGCCGGCGTTGTCTTCACCAGCCTGCGGCACCGCGAGAACCTGGTGCGCGCCATGCTCACCGGCCGCAAGCCCGCGCCCCGGCCCGGGGACATCGACTAGGCAGCGTCCGGAACTCCTCCCCCTGCTAGGACCGGCCGATCGCCGCGCGGGCTTCGGCCGGCGTGGCGATGCGGCGGCCCAATGCTTCGCAGAGCTTCGCCATGCGCTCGACGAGGTAGGCGTTTGAAGGCGCGGGTCGCGACTCGTCGAAGTCGAGCACCGAGTCCTCGAACCCGACGCGCACGTGCCCGCCCAGCTCGACGGCGAGCGCGCGCAGGCCGAGCGCGTGGCGGCCGCCGCGTGCCACCCACCAATGGGACCCGGCGGGCAGCGCGGTAGCGAGCTGCATCATCTTCGTCGCGCCCTCCTTCATCGACGGCGGGTCGGCGAGGATGAAGCCGAAGCAGGCCGGCGGCTCGACGGCCCCCGAGCGGATCAGGCCGAGCGCCCCGTCGAGCATGCGCTCGTCGTAGACCGACAGCTCGGGGCGCACGCCGTGGCTGCGCACCTGTCGCGCCATTTCGTGTACGCCCTCCTGCCCCTCGGCATCGTCGCCACGGAAGGCGTCGAGGGGCAAGGAGACCATTTCCGGACGCAGAACCACGGGCTCAATGGCCTGCTCGAGGGTGAATCCTTTGGTGCCGAGCGACATCTGCAGGACGATGTCGCAGCGGCCGCGGATGCGGTCGGCGATCTCTCGGTAGACCTCCAGGGACTGCGTCGGGCTGCCGTCGGGATTGCGCGCGTGCAGATGGGCGATCGAAGCGCCCGCGGCGGCGCAGCGGGCGACCTCTTCGGCGATCTCCGCGGGCGAGAGCGGAATCGCCGGATTGTCGCGCTTGGTCTTGCGCGCGCCGGTGGGCGCCACCATGATCATGACCGGTTGCGTCGTCATGCCTTGGCGGCCTCCTTCGCCGCAGCCTGCTCGGGATGGTCGCGCAGCCACGCGGCGAGCACGCCGCGCATTCCGCCGTTGCCAGCGAGCTCGCGCAGGATCGGAGGCATCGCCGGAAAGCGGGCCGTGGTGGCGCGGCTCAGGTTGCGCGCCTCGCCGGTGGAAAAGTCGACTTCGATCTCATCGCCGGTGCCGACGAAGGCCGCGGCTCCCTCGCAGCCGACCAGCACCGCAAGCCCCTCGGCCGCGGTGCGTCGCATCGCCTTGTACGGCATCGACACGCACAGGACGCTCATCTTCAGCGCGGCCATGGCGATGAAGCCCTGCACATGCGGCTTGCCGCACGCGAAGTCTCGGCCGGCGATGACGAAATCTCCCGGCTTGACCCGCTCGCGGAAACCGGGATCCATCCCTTCGAAAAGGTGCGGGATGAGCGCCTTCGGATCGGTCACGCGCTCGATGGCGAACCGGAACGGCATGACGCCCTCATCCAGCGGCACCTGGTCGCCGAAAACATGGCAACGACCCCTGCGAACGAGCGGCGTCATCGGCGGGCGCTCCCCCACGGCACCCGCGGGTCGACGATCTGGCCTGCGATCGCGGACGCAGCGACGGTCAGCGGGCTGCCCAGGTAGGCCGCACCGTCCTTCGCGCCAAAACGGGCCTCGTGATTGGTGGCCGCGGTGGAGATCGAAACCTCGCCCGAACCCAGCGGTCCCATCATGCCGCCCGCGCAAGGCCCGCACCCCGGCGGCAGCACGACCGCCCCCGCGTCCAGAAACACCTGCGCCACCCCCTCGTCGGCGAGCCGCCGCGCCGTCTGGGTGGTTCCCGGCACCACGAACAGGCGCACGCCGTCGGCGAGCGCGTGGCCCCGGAGCAGCGCGGCGGCATCGACGAAATCCTGGTACATGCCCGAGCCGCACGAGCCGAGGAAGGCGTGATCGATGCGCTGGCCGGCGACGCTCGTCACGGGAGCTGCGCGCTCCGGCCCGCCCGGGAGCGCCACCTGCGGCTCGACCGTCGAGAGGTCGAAGCTGACGCGCGCTTCATAGGCGGCGTCGGCGTCGCTCAGGTAGTCCGGTGCCCCCGCCGTATCGATTCCCGGCGGCGGCGCCGCGAACAGGACATTCGCGACACCAAGCTCCGTGATCGAGCTGCACAGCGCGACGCGCGACGCGAGATCGAGGCGCGAAATCCCTGTCCCGCCGAACTCGATCACGCGATAGTCGCAGTCGACGTTCCACGTGCCTTCGGCAAAGCCCTTGGCGAGGAGGAAGCCGACGTCTCTTGCATGCGTGCCCGCCGGCATCGCCCCTTCCAGCCGGACGTGGACGGTGTGCGGCACGATCGTCCAGAGCGTGCCCGTCGCGAGCACCGCCGTGATTTCGGTGCCGACGCCCATGGCAAGCGCACCGACGGCGCCGAAGTTCGTGCAGTGCATGTCGTAGCAGAAGAGGAACATCCCCGGCCGGACCAGGCCCATTTCCATGGGGAAGAGGTGGCCGTGGCCGCCGCGACCGACGTCGAACATGCGCCCCACCTCCCAGGACTTGGCAATGCGGCGGATGGATCTGCCGCGCTCGACGGCGCGCTGTGTCGCGTACGCGACCTCGTGGTCTGTGACGAAGACCAGGCGTTCCGGGTCGCGAACGCGGCCGTAGCCCAGGGAGGCGAGCTGCTGGTACGCGGTTTCCACATACCCGTCGTGGATGATGATGAGCTCCGGTCGGGGGTGGATGACCTCGCCGGGCTCCACCCGAGCGAGGCCGGAGGCGCGCGCGAGAATCTTCTGTGTGGCGGTGAGTCCGGCGCGATGATCAACGCTTGCGCGGGTTGGCACGTTCCACCTCCTTGCGTTCCTCGAACACTCTCAAGCCGTACATCCCGATCGCCTTGGCGTGCTCGTTGTAGAGCACCACCGCGGCGCGCGCCGCTTCGGGGTTGCGGTTCTTGATCGCCGTGAGCAGGGCTTGCAGCTCGCCGATGCTTTCCGCCGGCCGGCCGGGAACCATTAACGACGACGACCACAGGAAGCTGATACGCACGTTGATCTGCCGGAAATACGCCGCGAGCATTTCGTTGTTTCCGCCGCTCGCGAACGCTTCGAACATGGCGCTCTTGGCGGCCTTGATCCGCGTGCGGTCTTTCGACCGCAGCGCCGCGTCCATGTGGCCGATCGAGTTCTCGAATCGCTCGATCTGCTCCGGAGTACCGTGGCGCGCGAACCGCTCCGCGATCAGTGTCTCGAGCGCGAGGCGGATCTCCCAAATCTCGAGCACCGTCGCCACGCTCAGCGTGCGGACGACCGCGCCGCGATTGGGATAGATGTCGAGCAGTCCTTCCGCCTCCAGTTGCCGCAGCGTTTCGCGGATCGAAGGGCGGCTCGCCTTGAGGCGCTCGCACAGCTCGCGCTCCGTAATGCGATCGCCCGGCTTAAAGACGCCTTCGGTGATGAGCGCACATAGCCGGCGGGAGAGCGTCTCGCGCACCAAGCGGGAGCTCGTCCGGATTTCCTTTTCCGGTCGCCGGGGGGACGCGCCGCGCCTTGTCTTTGGCAAAGCCTGCTCCGCTTCAGCTCAAATCGGCCTTGAAGCCGCACGCTTCGATCGCCTCGACCGCAACCTGCTCGTCGTTCTCGCCGCTGTCGCCGGTGATCCCGAGCGCGCCGAGCAGCTCGCCGTCCGCGCGCGTGCGAATGAGCACGCCGCCCAGCGCGGGAATGAAGCGTCCGTTCGATGCGGCGGCGAGCGAATCGACGAAATGCGGCCGGTTCTTGGTCATGCGATCCTCGACGAATCGAGTGGAATGGCCGAGCGCGATCGACGTCCAAGCCTTGCCGAACGCGATTTCGAAACGGAACGTACTGGAGTTGTCTTCACGCTGCGCGCTCACCAGATGCCCGCCGCGATCCACCACGCAGTAGGTCAGGGGCAAGTGGCCGTGCTGGTGCGCAATGCGAATCGCGGTCGCGATAATGCGGTTGGCTGTCTCGAGATCGATGGTCTTCACGCTGCCCCTATGGCATTTCGCGCAGCAGGCGTCCCAGGCCCTGCGCGGGCGCGCGGACATTCAGGCGCTTCTGAATTTCCCATGCCTGCGCCGGCAGGTGATGCACCACGGGGACGCCAAGGTCGCCTTCGAGCGGGTCGATGATGTCCAGCGTGCGCCACGCCGGACCCAGAATGTAGATTGCCTGCGCCTTGCGATGGGCGAGGAACATCTTCTTGATGAAGCGATAGACCTCGGTGCTCGCGAGCGTCTGAACCTTGTCGAACGGCACGTCCACGCCCTGCATGGCCAGGACTTCGATGCCTGCCTGGCGGAAGTATTGCGCGAAGCTCCGGTTCAGCTCGGCCGGAAAATAGCTCGCGCCGACGATGCGCCGCGCCTTGAATGCGCGAAACGCGTTCACTTGCGTCATGCCGTTGGTGAACACCGGGCGCTTGTACTTCTTCTCCCAGCGCTTCATCAGCGCCTGCTCGCCCCGATAGCCGAGGATTTGGAATGGCGGCGACCCGGCGGGGTGGATGATATCGGCTTCGAGCTCGGCGAGCTTGGCCACCATCTTCTCGTAGTCGGGAATCGACGCCTCGAATTGCTTGCGCGAGCCCTTGTCGATGTCGATGTGCAGCGGTATGACGCCGATACCCTCGGGCAGCATGCGGATCAAGTCCTCGGTGCTGCCGGGCCGGTAGTTCGGCTTGATCAGACCGACTGTGCCGCGCCAGCAGCTCGTCAGCGCCATCGGCTAGCGCTTCGACTTCGGCCCGCCACCGGTATTGGTCGTCGATACCTGAGCCTGCTCGGTCGCGAATCCTTCCGCGGTCACCTCGAAGATCAGATTGTCGACGTCGCGGTACTTCTGGTGGTCGAGGCCGCCGGGCCACATGTACTTGCCGCCCGCTGCCTCGATCGCGGCGCGCGCCTGACCGTGATCCTCAACCTGAAAGCCGATGTGGTGCAAGCCGACGAAATCCTTGCCGAAGTCCTCGCCCGCGTAGTCGTCGGTCTTGAACTTGATGATCGTGATGTTCATGACGCCGTCGGTCAGGTATACGCCGGCGGCGCCGACGTGATTGGGATTGATCTCGCCGATCTTGCGCATGCCAAACGCCTTGACATAGAAATCCGCCGTCCTCCAGGGATCGGTGCTCGCAATACCGAGATGCCGCAGCTTGCCCATCGGAATCCCCCAAATGTCGGCACCGGTACCGCCGGCGCATGGCCCGCTATGATACGCGGTCCGGGCATGGTGTCAACGAATTGTCTTACAATCCGGGTGTGAGCTGACGAGGAGAGAACGCGAACATGGGTGCCTACGGCTGGAAGGCGACGATCGGTTTTATCGGGCCTCCGCGAACGAACGAAACGGTCCTGCACGAGGCGGTCCGGCTCGCGCCGCCCGGTGTCGCGTGGTGTTGGTCAACCATGGGACTGCCGGAGTTCGGCAAGTACGAATTCGACCAGGCGCTGGGCCTGGCCGAACTGTGCGCCAAGGAGCTCGCCGACCGCGAGGTGAGCGTGATCGCGATGACGGGCATTCCGCTGATCAGCTCCAAGGGCGCGCCGTACCACGAGCGGCTGGAGCGCGAGCTTGCCGCGGCGATCGGCCACCGCGTTCCGGTAACGACCGACATACACTGCGTCATGGCGGCATTGATGGCGATGGGAGCGGAGCGCATCGCAGTCTCGTCGATCTACCAGCGCTATATTCAGGACGACATGATCCGGTACTTCGGGCACTACGGCGTCCGGACGCTGGCCGACGAGGCGCTCGACTACGCGCTCGCCGATTGCATGACACGCCCCACCATGACCACGGCCTACGAGACCAGCACGCGGGTCGTGCGGAAGGCGCCCGATGCGCAGGGGCTGTTCATCGCTTGTCCGCAATGGCCCGTCATCGACCATATCGAGCGCCTCGAGCGCGAGAGCGGCAAGCCGGTCGTCACGCACTTGAGCGCCATCCTGTGGGGCAGCCTGAGCCAGATCGGCGTGCGCGTGCCGTTCGAGGGGTACGGCCGGCTGCTCGAACAGTGGCCGCAGTGGGTGCAGATCGCCGCCCGGTAACGCATGCGTTCGATCATCATTTCAGTGATTGTAAGGCCAGTGCACGGATTGTAAGACAATCCGTTGACACGGGGCGCGAATTGCGTATCATGCGCACATTCACAGGTGGAGGCGCGATAGATGAGTGCGGTCCCGCTTCGGCGCTGGTTCCTTTCACTCGGCTGCGCCTGCTTGGTTGCCGGCGCGGCGGGCGCCCAGCAAGCGTATCCGAGCAAGCCCGTCCAGATCGTCGTCCCGTTCGGGCCCGCCGGCTCGGTCGATATCACCGTCCGCATCATCGCGCCTTCGCTGCAGGCGCGGCTCGGGGAGCCGGTGGTCATCCTGAACCGTCCCGGCGGCGGCACCACGATCGGCATGAACGCCGTCGCAGCGGCTGCGCCGGACGGCCATACCCTGGGCGCTGCGAGCTTCGCCTTCGCCGTCAACCCCTACGTGCTGGAGAGACTGCCGTACGATACGTTGAAGGACTTCGAGCCGGTGACGATGGTGGCGCGCTCGGCGGCAGTGATGGTGGTAAATCCGTCGTTGCCAGTGAAGACCGTGACGGAGTTCATCTCGTACGCGGCCGCGCGGCCGGGCGAGCTGAACTACGGCTCGGTCGGCGTCGCGAGCTCGGGGCACCTCATCACCTCGCTCTTCGAAACGCTGACGGGCATCAAAATGACGCACGTGCCCTTTACCGGAAGCAGCCCCTTGCCGCCTCTCGTCGCCGGCCAGATCCAGCTCCAGTTCAGTCCCATTCCGACCGCGCTGCCGTTCATCCGTTCGGGCAAGCTGGTGGCGCTCGGCGTGACCTCGCTGCAGCGTGATCCGACGTTGCCGGAGGTTCCGCCGATCGCCGAGACGGTGAAGGGGTTCGAGGCCTACGAGTGGCCGAGCCTCGTCGCGCCGGCCGGCACGCCGCGCGAGATCATCAACCGGCTGCACCAGGAAGTCGTGAAGGTGCTGGCCGAGCCGGAGGTGAAAACCCGGCTGCTGGCCGCCGGGTCTATTCCTGCCGGTATGCCGCCGCAGGAATTCGGCGCCTTCATTCGCAAAGAGATGGCGGCTTGGGAGAAGGTCGCGCGCGGCGTCCGCGAGGGCGAAAAGGGGCGCTAGCCGCGATGGGAGCCGATATGAATGTGGATCCAAAACTGTCCGCCGCCGAGGCGCTGGTGAAGGCTATCCGCACCGGCGAGCATTCCGCTGCGGTCGCCCTGGGCGGGCTTCTCGCCGAGGACGTCGTGCTGGACACGAACGGCCCGATGCCCGGTGCGCCGACGGAAGCGATTCGCGGGCGCGCCGACGTCCTGCGGCGCTTGAGCGGAAATTGGGCGGTGACGATGGCGCTGCGCCATGCGCGCTGGGGGGATCCCGCCGGCGACGGCAGCGCGGTTCGGGTGAACGCGACGTTCGAGCATCTCGGCGGCGTGGTGCCGGCGGCGCTCGCGATCGCGATCTCGCTGGACTCGGCCCACAAGATCGTGCGCATCGAACAGCGCTATACGCCGCGGCAAGCGGTCCCGACCGACAAGATTCCGCCGGGCGCGCGGCCGTTGATCAACAACGCGCGCATCAACGAAACGCCGATCTGCGTGGCGCACACGGATGAGAACGGCAATCCGGTTCTCACTTTCCGCGGCAGCATTCAGGTGTGGAGCGATACTGCGCTGTGCGCGTGGATCCGACAGGCCTCCGGGGGGCTGGTCCGCTCGATGGCGAAGAATCCCCTGGTCTCGCTCGCCTACCGCGACGGGCCGCGCGCCATGCTGCTGATGAGCGGCCGCGCGAGAATCGAAACCGACGAGGCGGTACGCCGGCGCGTGTACGAGATGATTCCCGAAGTGGAGCAGAACCACGATCCCGCGCGCAAAGGTGCGGCCATGATCATCGAGCTTGAGCGCATCCAGGGTTTTTCCACCGGCGGGGAGCCGATAAGGATGGAGCGCAAGGCGTGAGCGCGCCGCAACCGCGCATCGTCATCGTATAAGACGCGACCCATGGCGAGCACTTACGAAGTCGATACCGAGGATTTCGACTACCTCACGCACGACGGCGCACCGCTTCGCGCACGGCTCTACCGGCCCCGCGGGCGCGGGCCGTTCCCGGCCATGGTCGATGCCCACGGCGGGGCTTGGATCCAGGGGAGCTACGTCAACAACGATTCCATCAACCGCCCGATCGCCCAGGGCGGCGTAGTGGTGATGGCGGCCGATTACCGGTTGCCGCCGGCGGGAACGTATCCGGCGTCGGTCGCCGATCTGAACTACGCAGTCCGCTGGCTGAAGGCGAACGCCGAGCGCTTCGGCACGCGTGCGGATCTCGTCGGCACCATGGGCACGTCGAGCGGCGGCCATCTCGCGGTGCTCAGCGCGATGAAACCGCTCGATGCGCGCTACGCGGCCGTGCCGCTTGCCGGCCGCGCGGACGTCGATGCACGCGCCGCGTGCGTCGTGACGATGTGGCCCGTCATCTGCCCGTTGACGCGCTATCGCGAGAATCTCGAGCGCAGGTCGCGCGGCGATCAGCTCTACGCGACGCGCGTGGGCGGCGGGCTGGACCAGATGAAGTACTGGCTGAACGAAGAAGCGATGGCGGACGGCAGCCCGATGCTCGCGCTGCAACGTAGTGCCACGGTCGAGACCCCCGACATGATGTACGTGCAGGCGCTGTGCGACATGCTCCATCCGCGGCATTGCATGGACACGTTCTGCGAGGGATACCGCAAAGCCGGCGGCCGCGTGGAGACCGTGCTGCTGGAAGGCGAGCCCTACGACCTGGTGCGCTCCGATCCGGGCTCGGCGCCGGCGCGGGGCGCGATCGGCCGCATCGTCGAATTCATCCACGCGCGCAGCGCGCGCAGTTCGAGTGCGCGCGCCGCATAGCGGGCCGAGACAATGTCCGACATCCAAACGCAGACACCGCCGCGCAACTGCCGCCGCTCCGTCGCGCGGCTCGATGACACCCCGGGCGCGGGCCTGCCGCGGGCGGCGGCCGTGGACGCGGTGGACTTTCGCGAGGCGCTTGGCCGTTTTGCCTCCGGCGTGACCATCATCACCACGCGCCACGGCGAAGTCGACCACGGCGCGACGGTAAGCGCGTTCTGCTCCGTCTCGCTCGCGCCGCCGCTCGTGCTGTGCTGCTTTCAGCGCGAAAGCGCGACGGCGCGCGCGATTTTCGATCGCGGCCGCTTCGCCGTCTCCCTGTTGAGCGCGGATCAGGTGGAGCTTGCGCGCCGCTTTGCCGCGCCGCGAGCCGACCGCTTCGACGGGGTCGCGATCACCCGTACCGATGACGGCCTGCCGCTCATCGATGCCGCCGTGGGCCAGCTCGTGTGCGGCATTGCGAGCCACGCGTCCGTCGGCGATCATGTCGTGGTCTTCGGCCGAGTGGAGCGCATCGAGACGACGGAGGGTGCGCCGCTAGTCGTGTTCCGCGGCGCGTTCGGTGCATTCGGTCTGAAATCGCCGGGGGGCGAGTAAGGTGAGCCAGGCGGGAATCAAGATCGCCGACATCGCTTATGGACGGCTGCGCGCGCCCGATCTCGACGCGATGGAGGAGTTTCTCACCGAGTTCGGAATGTCCCGATCGGCGCGGACCGCGACGGCGCTCTACATGCGCGGCACGGACCCAGCGCATCACCTTCACGTGACCGAGCTCGGCGATCCCGGGTTCGTCAGCGTCGCCTACCGGGCGAACAGCGAGGACGATCTCAAGGTCCTCGGGGCCCTGCCGGGCGCATCGGGCGTCGAGCATCTCGACGAGCCCGGCGGCGGCAAGCGGGTTCGCCTGCGCGATCCGCACAGCGGTTTCCTGATCGAAGTGGTCCACGGAGTCAAGGAACTGCCGCGCATTCCGGTAGGCGAGCGCCCCTTGGCCTGGAGCGCCGAAGTGCTGAAGACGGTCGGTGAGCCGCGGCGGCTGCAATTCGGTCCGTCGCGCGTCAAGCGGCTCTCGCATGCGGTGCTGGCCACGCCGCGTCTCAAGGAGACGCTCGGCTGGTTCCGGCAGACATTCGGGCTGTTGTGTACCGACGAGTTCTATGTGGGCGACCGATCGAACGTCGTAGGGTCGTTCAATCGCCTCGATCGCGGCGGCGACCCGGTCGATCATCACGTTCTCAATTGCTACAACAGCGCCACGCCTGGCCTCCAGCACGTGTCGTTCGAAGTGCAGGACATCGACGATCTCTTCGTCGGCCACAACCATCTCAGGCGGCTGGGCAAGTACGAGCACATGCGCGGTGTCGGCTACCACGTGCCCGGCGGACAGGTGTACGACTACTGGCTCAACCCGTGGGGCCAGATGCACGAGCACTGGCTGACGACGCGCCGCTTCACTGCGGCGAGCCCGATCAACCTTATGCCTGCGCCCAAGGAGCACGACCCCACATCGCGGTTTGCAAAGACGATCATGCCGCAAGTCGGCGCCTGACGGTCCGTCCGCGCGACATCAAATTTCGGTTTCGTCCAGCCTATCCAGCAAGCCCTGCAAGGCAGCGACCACGGACTGCCTTCGTACGCGCTCGCGGCTCCCGCGAAAGCGCAGCATTGCGCTCCGCGCGCCGCCCTTCTTCCCCGCCCAGGCGAAACAGACCAAGCCCACGGGCTTCTTCCGGGTCCCTCCGCCGGGCCCGGCAATGCCGGTGACGGCGAGCGCTACCTGCGCGCGGCTGCGCGCGAGCGCTCCGGACGCCATCTCCCTTGCGGTCTCCTCGCTGACCGCACCATGGCGCGACAGCGTGCGAGCGCGAACGCCGAGCAGCTCTTTCTTCGCATCGTTCGAATACGTGACGAACCCGCGCTCGAACCAATCGGAGCTGCCCGCGATCGAGGTCACCGCTTGCGCGATCCAGCCGCCGGTACACGACTCCGCAATAACA
>Ga0137403_10003834_pt1 | contig 17919 bp, 13 predicted proteins | sample CZOMad2_1_16fung_FD_122057 | JGI IMG/M metagenome (GOLD analysis project Ga0137403, IMG submission 122057) | Vadose zone soil fungal communities from Angelo Coast Range Reserve, California, USA - CZOMad2_1_16fungal (Hybrid Assembly) | ecosystem: Environmental > Terrestrial > Soil > Vadose zone...
AGGCCGAGGATGTCGTCCACGACCGCGGCGCCCAGCACCACGCTGGCGGCGGGGTCCTGGAGCCGGCCGAGGTCCGCAAGCACACGCGCCGTGATGCCCACGCTCGTCGCCGTCAGCGTGGCCCCGACGAAGACGGCCACCAGCACCGGATGACCGAGCCAGCGCATGAGGCCGAAGCCGGCCACGAAGGGTACGACGACGCCGACCACCGCGACGAGAATTGCCTGGGGCCCGTCCTTCAAGAGCCGCGCCAGGTCGGACTCGAGCCCCACCTCGAACAGGAGGATCAGCACGCCGAGCTCGGCGAGCGCGTGGATGACCTCCGACTCGTGCACGAGCCCGAGCACGCCCGGTCCGATCAGGACGCCCGCGATGAGCTCGCCGAGGACCGCGGTCTGGCCGATCCGCTCCATGCCCTCGGCCGCCAGCTTCGCGGCGAGCCAGATGACGACGAGCGCGATCAGCAGCTCGCGGAATTCCACTTATCGCATCAGCGCCCTGCTGCCGCTCGCCGTCATGGCATCAGCTTCTCGAACGCCTGCGCGATAGCGGGGACCTGATCCGGCCGCACGCCCGAGCCCGGGAGCGCCGCCATGCGCCGGATCGTCGCGATACGCTCGGGCTGCGTCTTCAGGACCATCAGGTTGAGGGTCTCCTCGCCATGGCAGCGCGCGCATCGAACCACCAGCAGGGACGCAGCGATGCGCTCGAGCTCGGTCTGCTGGATGTCGGCGCCGGGGTGATTCTGCATGCGCGCGATCGTGCGCTGGATCTCCGTCGGCTCCATCGAGAGGGTCACGCCGAGCCGGCGGGCGCTGTGGCATTGCACGCAGTTCTGGCTCAAGATCTGGCGAATCTGCAGCGGGCGCAGCGAGGCGACGTCGCGCTTGCTGGCGATGTCCGGGGGCAGGCTCGCGATGCGCTGCTGCACCTCGCGCACCAGGGCGATCAGGGCGATGGTCAGGATGAGATTGATGAGCACCACCAGCATGACGACGATGCGGAAGCCTGAGCTCCGGGGCGGCCCTTCCGTCGCCATGTCAAGAGATGCCCCGCGCGCCGCGCAATGCGCCGGCCGGCACGACGGCGCGCCGCGGGCCCGCCGCTGAGCGCGTCAGCTCTTCGTGGATCGGCAGGATGCGAGCCAGCACGCCGAACACGAATATAGCCCCGGCCGTGATACCCAGCGTGATGCCGATCTCGCCGAGTGACGGGTAGTACGTTTCCCAGTGCCGCACCCGCAAGCCGATCACGGTCACGTTCAGCCGGTGCAGCAGCACGCCGGCCACGATCAGGCTGCAGGCCGTCGCGAGCCCGCCGCGGCTCTGACGGACCTCGGGAAGGATCAACAGGACGAGCGGAAGCAGCAGCCCCAGGCCGACCTCGACCCAGAGAGACAGGGCGAACCAGCTCCAGCTCAGCATGGCGTCGACCGCTCCACGGGCGACGAGATCGCCGACCTGAAACGCGAGGAAGAGCCCGACGATCCAGGCCTCGATGCGGGCCAGCGAGGCGAGCATGTCCATCCGCGGCTCGAACCCGAGCCAGCGCGCGGCGGCCAGATACTCGAGGATCGCCAGCGCAGGGCCGGCCATCATGGCCGAGAACAGGAAGAGCAGCGGCAGCTGATCCGACCACCACAGGACGTTGATCTTGTGCGGGATCAGCGTCATCAAGGTTCCCAGCGATGACTGGTGCAGGTGCGACAGCGTCACGCCAAGAAGCATGAGCGGCATGTAGATCGCCCGCGTGACGCGCAGGACGCGTCCCCAGCCGAGCTGCTCGAGGGGCACCTGCGCGAACTCGAACGCGAGGACGCTGAGATACAGGAACGCGCACCAGCCGACCTCGTACAGCGCGGCGGTGGGCGCCCACGACACCAGGATCATCCAGACCATCCACGGCCGGCCGAGCTCCACCATGAGCATGATGATGGCGCCGCTGTAGCAGAGCAGCGCCATCAACACCGAGGGGCGCAGGAGCGCATGGTAGCGATGAATGCCCAGGACCTCCACCAGAAGCGTGATCGTGAAGCCGACGCCACCCAGCGCGATCATCGTCATGATCCCGTAGCCGACCCACCAGCCCCAGGGATACGCGTTGTTGATGTTGGCGACGCTGCCGATCCCGCCCGCATACCGCGCCACGGCCAGGACGACGCCGATGGCCATGATCGCCAGCAGCGTTACGTCCCACCAGGTCAGCCGGATACGCGGGATCATGCCGTCTTTCCCCCGTGCTCCTGGTTGCGCGAGCGCCGGTGCGTGATCCAGGTCAGCGCGGCAAACACCGCGTACAGCAGGGCGAAGAAGTGGGGCGTGACGCGCAGCCATCGATGGGTCAGATCCGGCATCGACGTCTTGGGCAGCCCCGTGATGTAGCCGATCTGCTCGAACGGCACCGATGAAAGGTGCAGAACACTGGTCCCGCCGACCTCGTCGAGCCCGTAGATTTCCGGGATGTACGTGCCCGGGGCCGCCGCGATCCGGCGCTTCGCCTCGGCCACCATGTCGTCGCGGTCGCCGAAGCTGATTGCGCTCGTCGGACACACGGTCGCGCAGGCCGGCTTCAGCCCGGCCTCGATGCGATCGGCGCAGAACGTGCACTTGTGGATCAGGGGCGCCAGGTTCTCGTAGTCGTACTTGGGAATCAGGAAGGGGCACGCCTGCATGCAGGCCCGGCAGCCGATGCAGCGGTTCTGGTTGAACACGACCGGGCCGAGCGCCGTCTTGGTGAGCGCGGTGGTCGGACACGCCGACGCGCATGCCGGGTGGTCGCAGTGCATGCAGAGCTGGCGGCCGAACACCCAGTCGGGCTTGGCGCCCGTGACGACCTCGTTGAACGTGATGAGCGTGTAGTTGTTGGCGTCGAGATCGCGCGGGTTCTGGTACCCGGGGCCGGCGAAGAAATCCGTGTGGTCCGCCGGCCGGTTGTTCCAGGACTTGCACGCCACCATGCAGGCCCGGCACCCGATGCAGCGGGTGTTGTCCTGGATCATCGCCTTCGGCTTCGGAGCCGGAGCCGTCATGCCGAGCTCCTCTTCTTGATGTTGCAGAGAAACACCTTGGTCTCGGGAATGTGCGAGTTGGGGTCGCCGACGCTGGCGGTGAGATCGTTGGCGATATCGCCGGGCACGATCCCCGCGTAGCCCCAGTGCCAGGGCAGGCCGATCTCGTCGATCAGCCGCCCGTCGACGAAGAAGGGCTGGAAGCGCTCGGTGACGAGCGCCCGGACCTCGATCGAGCCCCGCGCGCTGCTCACGATGACGGGGTCGCCGCTCTTGATCCCCTCGCGCGCGGCCAGTGCCGTACCGATCTCGACGAACGGGTGCGGCACCAGCCCCACCAGCCAGGGCATGTTGCGGCTCATGGCGCCGGTCTGCCAGTGCTCGGAGACGCGGTAGGTGGTGGCGACGATCGGGAAGACGTCGGGCGTGCCGTACTTGTCGAACTCGGAGGACCGCCAGACCTGAGCGCACGGGCTCGACTGCGTCTTGGACAGCAGGTTTCGCACCGGGCTTTCCACCGGCTCGTAGTGCTCGGGGAACGGCCCGTCGACGAGGTCTGGCGTATAGAGGTGACCGACCCCTGACGCCTGCATGATGAACGGATTCATCTCGCCGGGCGGCATGGCGCCGTCGGGAACGTCGCCCTCCCACGCCCTTTTCTCGGCGTTCCAGCGGATGACCCACCGGCGGGAGTTGAACGGCTCGCCCTTGCGATTGACCGAGGCGCGATTGTAGAGGATGCGCCGGTTCATCGGCCACGCCCACGCCCACTCGGGATGCAGCCCGATGGCGTTCGGCGCATCGGTCGTGCCGCGTCGCGCCGCCAGATTGCCCGCCTCCGTGTAGCCGCCGCAGTAGATCCAGTTACCCGACATGGTGCTGCCGTCGTCCCTCAGTTGCGCGAAGCCCGGGACCTGCTTGCCCGCGGCGAAGCGCGCGCCGTCAGGTGCCGTCACGTCGGCCAGGAAGCGCCCGTTCAGCTCGCGCGCGACACGATGCGGATCGGGCTCGTGACCGTAGTCCCAGGCGAGGTGTCGGATCGGCTCCGGGAACACGCCGTCCTTCTCGTAGGCCTTCTTGATGGCGCCGGCGAGCCCGTCGATGATGTCGAGATCGGGACGGCTGTCGGCGATCGGCTTCACCGCCCGGTGGCGCCACTGCGCCCAGCGGCCGCTGTTGACGATGCTGCCCTCCTTCTCCACGCCGGACACCGCGGGAAGCACGAAGACTTCGGTCTGGATCTTCGCCGGATCGACGCCCGGCCGCTTCCAGAAGCTCGCCGTCTCGTGCTCGAACAGATCGGCGACGACCATCCACTCGAGCTTGTCCAGCCCCGCGCGGATCAGGCGCGCGTTGGCGCCACCCACCGCCGGGTTCTGGCCGAAGCAGAAGAGCCCCTTGACCTCGCCGGCCAGCATCGCGTGGGTGAGCGCGAGGAAGGCGTAGCCCTGCCCCTGGTATCCCGGGCCGAGCTTCGGCAGGTACGAGAAGGCGAAGTCGTTCTCGCGGGTGGCCTTCTCGCCCCACCAGGCTTTGAGCAGGCTCACGACGTACTTGGGCGTGTTCTGGAGCCAGTTCGCGCTCTGCGGATTGGCCGCCACCGGAGTCACCCGCTTGAGGTAGCTCTTCAAGTCCGTGTCGGCCTGCACCGGCAGCTTGAGATAGCCCGGCAGGCCGTCCCAGTTCAGTCCCTGGTCGGTCGACCCCTGCACGTTCGACTCGCCGCGCATCGCGTTGACCCCGCCGCCGGCGACACCGATGTTGCCGAGCAGCAGCTGCAAGATGGCGTAGGAGCGGATGTTCTGCGTGCCGTGGCTGTGCTGCGCCGTGCCCATGGCGTAGAGCCACGTGCCGGCCCGGTCGGGCGCGAAGGTCGAGGTGTAAAGATCGCAGATGCGCAGGTAGACTTCCATCGGCGTGCCCGTGATGCGGCACACCGTGTCGGCGTCGTAGCGGGAGAAGTGCTGCTCGAGCAGCCGGAACACGCAGCGCGGATGCTTGAGCGTCGGATCGCGCCGCGGCTGTCCCTGCGCGTCCAGCGCGTAGGCCCAGCGCGCGCGGTCGTAGCGACTCGTCGCGGGGTCGAAGCCGGAGAACAAGCCGTCGCTGAAGCCGTAGCCGTCGCCGACGATCCACGAGGCGTTCGTGTACTCGCGCACGTACTCCTGCTGGATGCGGTTCTTCTCGATCGCGTGCTTGATCATGCCGCCGACGAACGCGATGTCGGTGCCCGAGCGCAGCTTGGCGAATACGTCGGCGATCGAGCTCGTACGATTGAAGCGCGGGTCGACGTGCAGGATGTAGGCGCCGCGCTCCTTGGCGCGCGTGAGCCAGTTCATGGCGATGGGGTGATCCTCGGCCGGGTTGCCGCCCATGATGAGGACGACGTCGGCGTTGATCATGTCGATCCAGTGATTGGTCATCGCCCCCCTGCCGAACGAGGCCGCCAGTCCGGCGACCGTGGAGCTGTGTCAGAGTCGAGCCTGGTGCTCGACGTACACCAGGCCGAGGGCCCTCATGAGCTTGACCAGCAGGTAGGCTTCTTCGTTGTCGAGCGCCGAGCCGCCGAGGCAGGCGACGGCCTCGGTACGGTTGACCGTCAGCCCGTCCGCCGACGTCTTGAAAGTCTTGTCCCGCGTTTCCTTGACCCGGGCCGCGATGCGCTCGAGCGCCCAGTCCCACGTCTTCTCTTCCCAAGCCGCGCCACCGGGCTTCCGGTAGAGCACCTTCTGCAGCCGCCGCGGGTTGTTCACCACCTGCACGGCCGCCGCGCCCTTGCTGCAGAGGGTACCCTCGCTGACCGGATGCCCCGGGTCACCCTCGATGTTGATGACGGTGCCGTTGCGGGTGGAGACGGTCTGGCCGCAGCCCACGCCGCAGAAGGGACAGACCGTCGTCGTCGCGGTCGCGCCGAGCGTCTTGATCGGCGGAACCGCCGGGCCGCACCCCGCTTGCGACAGGGCCCCGGCCGCCACCGTGCCCGTTGCCAGCCCCCCGAGGAACTGACGGCGGGTGGGTCGCGGCAGCCGGGTGGGCGTCGCGTCAGCCTGCTCTTCCCCTTGGATCTCGTCTTCTGTGCTCATCGATACCTCGCCATACGTCGCTAGTACACGTTGCCGAGTCGCGGCGCAATCATGATTGTCGCCAGCGCCGTGATCACCAGGATGCCGGCGAGGTTCAGCCAGAAGCCGGCCTTCATCATCTGCGGCAGCCGCACCAGCCCGGTTCCGAACACGATCGCGTTCGGGGGCGTTCCCACCGGCATCATGTAGGCGGAGCTCGCGCCGAGCGTACAGGCGAGGATCAGGACGTAGGGGTTCATCCCGAGCACCGGCGACATGGCCGCGAGTACCGGGATCATGGTCGAGACCTGTGCCGTGTTGGAGGTGAGCTCCGACAGGAACACCGTCATCGCGGTGACCGCGAGCAGCAGCACGATCGGGGGCAGCCCGGCCAGGCCACGGCTCGAGTTGCCGATGAACTCCGACACGCCGTTCGTCTCGATGGCGGCCGCGAGCGTGAGCCCTCCGCCGAAGAGCATGAGGACACCCCACGGGAGCTTCACGGCCGTCTTCCAGTCCATCGCCCGGGCGCCCCTGGCCCGATCCGCGGGGATCAGGAACAGCGCCATCGCCGCCAGCATGGCGATGCCCGCGTCGGAAAGGCCGGTGAGCGGCTTGACGCCCGCGACCGTCAGGCGCTTGAGCAGCGGGCTCGATATCCAGAGAAGCGCGGTGACCGCGAACACGGCCAGCACGACCTTCTCACCGCCGCTGAGGCGGCCCAGCTTGCGATATTCCTCGTCGAAGTAGCGCCGGCCTCCGCTGATCTCGCCGATGTCGGTCCGGAACAGGACACGGGTCACCAGAAGCCAGGCGATCGGCAGGAAGACGACGGTGAACGGTCCGCCGACCAGCAGCCAGTCGAGGAAGCTCATCTGCTTGCTGAAGGTCTGCTCGATGTAGCGGACGGCGATGCCGTTCGGCGGTGAGCCGATGATGGTCGCGACTCCGCCGATCGACGCCGCGTAGGCGATGCAGAGCAAGAGGCCGGTGGCGAAGTTGCGCTCGGGAATGCGATCCTGGGGAATCCCGCCGGATTCCTTCAGGCCGGCACCGGTGCGGCTGCGCATCACCAGGTCGACGACGCTCAGGGCGATCGGCACCATCATGGCGGCGCACGCGGTGTTCGACACCCACATGCTCAGAAACGCGGTGACCGCCATGAACCCGCCGATGATGGCGCCCGGACGCGCGCCGACCAGACACAAGGTGAAGAAGGCGATGCGCCGGTCGAGGCCCCAGCGCTCGATGGCGAGCCCGATGATGAAGCCGCCCATGAAGAGGAAGATCACATCCGAGGCGTACGGCGGCAGCACCTTGGCGAGGGGCGCGATGCTCAGCAGCGGAAAGGCCACGATCGGCAGGAGCGCGGTGACCTCGATGTCCACCGCCTCGGTGAGCCACCACCCGGCCATCCAGACCATCATGCCGAGCGTGGCGCGCCCCGCCTGCGTGAACTCGACCCACTCGCCGGGACCGGTCGAGTAATACGACGGAAGCAGGTAGTAGCACACCAGCCCGAGCATCGGCCCTCCGAACAGGCCGACGTGCTTGACCGTCGCGGCGTTCACGCGGAGATGGTCACGATGACTAGAAGATCGCCTTGGCGAGCACCAGGCCCACGAGGACCGAGACGGAGGTCGCGACGAGCCCGGGAATCATGAACGAATGGTTGATGACGTACCGGCCGATCTTCGTGGTGCCGGACAGGTCGAAGTTGATCGCCGCGATCAGCGTGCCGTAGGTCGGAATGAAGAAGTAGCCGTTGACCGACGGGAACATCGCGATCAGGAACTGGGGCGGGATGCCGAGCGCGATGCCCAGCGGCATCAGCGCGCGGGTAGTGGCCGCCTGGCTGTAGAGCAGCACGGAGGCGAAGAAGAGGCCGAAGGTGAAAGTCCACGGGGCGGCCTCGGTCATGTGGCCGATGGCCGGGACGATCACGGCCTGGTTCGCGCCGATGAAGCTGTCGCCCAGCCACGCCAGGCCGAAGATGCCGATGACCGCCACCACGCCGGCGCGCAGCGTCGCGGTCTTCGGCACCTCGTCCACCGGGACCTTCGTCGCCACCAGCATCACGGCCGCGACGGCGAGCATGACGATCTCGATCACGATCGGCATGGCGAGGGGCCCCTTCGCGCCGGGGAGCTGACGCAGCGCCGGGAAGAAGCCGAACAGCACGACGAGCGCCACCGCGACCAGGAAGAGCCCCGCCGAGAGGGTCGCCCCGGGCTTGAGCGGCGGACGCTGGGTGGCGGCCTTCGGCTGCGGGATGGCGCCGGACTTCAGACGCGCCTGGTACTCGGGATCGTCCTTCAGGTCACGGCCGAGGAACATCGAGACGATCGCGGCCACGATGACACCAATCAGAGTGGACGGCACGCAGATCATCAGGATCTGCGGCAAGCCCCACTGGGCCACCCCCTTCTCGGAGAAGAGCCCGATCATCGCGGCCGTCGCCGCAGCCACCGGGCTCGCGGTGATCGCCTGCTGCGAGGCGATGGTGGCGACCGCCATGGGGCGCTCGGGCCGGATGCCGTTCTGGTGGGCGGTCTCGTAGATCACCGGCAGCAGCGGATAGACGATGTGGCCGGTGCCCGCAACGAAGGTGAAGGCCCAGGTGGTCAAGGGCGCCACGATCGTGACGTACTTCGGGTTGGCGCGGATGACCCGCTCGGCGATGCGCACGAGGAAATCGATCCCGCCGGCGGCCTCCATCACCGAGGCGGCCATGATGACCGCCAGGATGATCAGCATCACGTCGATCGGGGGCGAGGTGGGATTCACCCCGAAGACGACCATCAGGACCAGCAGCCCCACCGCGCCCCACAGACCGAGGCCCACGCCGCTCGAGCGGGCCCCCATCCAGATGGCCGCCAGCACGACCGCGAACTCCAGGACCATTGAGATCGTCACGTCGTCACCCCCGAGTGGAAGGTTGGGCCGCTGGGCTCATTGCTCGAACTTGGGGCTGATCAGGTTCTCGAACGAGAACATCTCGTCCCATTTCTGCTGGGTGAGGAGCTTGCGCTCCTTCACGACGACGTCGTGCAGGCTCTTGCCGCTCTCGTGGCATTCCTTGGCGATCTCGGAGCACTGCTTGTAGCCGAGCGAGGGCTTGAGCACCGTCACGATGCCCAGCGAATTGAGCACCATGTCGCGCGTGCGCTCGGCGTTGGCGGTGATGCCCTCGATGCAGTTCACGCGGAGGCTGGTGACCGCGCGCTCCATCGCCGCGATCGAGCCGAAGAGCGCGAAGGTGATGACCGGCTCCATGACGTTCAGCTGCAGCTGCCCGGCCGAGGCCGCGAGGGTCACCGTGAGGTCGAGGCCGATCACCAGGAAGCCGGTCTGGTTCACGACCTCGGGGATCACCGGATTCACCTTGCCCGGCATGATCGAGGAGCCCGGCTGCATCTGCGGCAGGTTGATCTCGTTGAAGCCGCAGCGCGGTCCCGACGCGAGCATGCGCAGGTCGTTGCAGATCTTGGTGAGCTTGGCCGAGGTGTGCTTGAGCACGCCGGACAGCAGCACGTAATCGCCGGTGTCGGAGGTGGCCTCGATCAGGTCGTCGGCCAGGGTGAACTTGATGCCGGTAATGGCGGCCAGGTGCTTCGTCGCCAGCTCGGGATAGCCGGGCGCGGCGGTCACCGTCGTGCCGATCGCGGTGGCGCCGAGGTTGACGCTGTGCAAGATCTGCCGGAGCGCTGCGATGTTCTTCACCTCTTCGCCGATCGTCGTCCCCCAGCCGTGAAATTCGGCGCCCAGCGACATCGGCACCGCGTCCTGCAGGTGCGTGCGCCCCATCTTGAGGACCTGGTCGAACTCCCGGGCCTTGGCGAAGAAGGCCTCCTGCAGCCGGCGCAGGGCGTCCATGTAGCTTTCCAGCCGCAGGATCAGCCCGAGGTGGAAGGCGGTCGGATAGACGTCGTTCGTCGACTGCCCGAAGTTCACGTGGTCGTTGGGATTGACGTACTGGTACTCGCCCTTCTTGTGGCCGAGGCTCTCCAGAGCGAGGTTGGCGATCACCTCGTTGGCGTTCATGTTGGTCGAGGTTCCGGCCCCGCCCTGGATGAAGTCCGTCACGAAGTGGTCGTTCATGTCGCCCGCGATCACCCGGTCGCAGGCGCGGATGATGGCGTCGGCGATCTTCGGGTCGACCACGCCCAGGTCCCGGTTCGCCATCGCGGCGGCCTTCTTCACGTAGCCGAACGCCTTGACGAAGTACGGCTCGCGCGACATCGGCATGCCCGTGATGGTGAAGTTCTCCTTGCCCCGCAGCGTCTGGATGCCGTAGTAGGCGTCCTCGGGGATCTGCTTCTCGCCCAGAAAATCCTTCTCGATGCGGTAACCCATTCCTCGCTCCTTTCGCTATTTGAGGCCGGCCACGACCATTTTCCGTCTCATGAAGGCGATCTGGGTCTGGAGCGGCAGATCCTTGGGACACAGGTCGTGACAGGCGAGCAGGGACATGCAGCCGAACACGCCGCTGTCGTCGCCGATCAGCTCGTAATAGATCGCGTCGGTGCGGGTGTCGCGCGGGTCGAGTCGGAAGCGCGCGAGCCGGTTGAGCCCCACAGCGCCCACGAAATCTTCGCGCATGCGCGCGGTGCCGCAGGCGGCGACGCAGCACCCGCACTCGATGCACCGGTCGAGCAGGTAAATCTGCTCGGCCAGGGCCGGGTCCATGGCCTCCTCGATCCGCGTGAGATCGACCTCCGCGGTCTTCATGTGGACCCAGGTCGCGAGCCGCTCGCTCATGTGGCGCATCCACTTGCCGGTGTTGACCGACAGGTCGCCGATCAGCTCGAACACCGGCAAGGGCGCCAGCGTGATCTCCGGCCCGACCTGCTCGGTGAGCGTGCGGCAGGCGAGGCCCGGCCTGCCGTTGATCATCATCCCGCAGCTGCCGCAGATGCCGGCGCGGCACACGAAGTCGAACTGCAGCGATGGATCCTGCTTCTCGCGGAGCTCGTTGAGGGCGATGAACAGCGTCATGCTGTCGGCCTCTTCGAGCTGATATCGCTGCATGCGCGGCGCGCTGGACGGATCTTGCGGGTTGTAGCGCAGGACCTGGAACGTGAGCGTGCGATGCGCGGCTTGCTCGGCCATGGTCAAAACCTCTCGTCGATGCGTTCGTTGCGCCCCCGGAAGCGCGCCGGCAGCAGCTCCTCGTACGGCATGAGCGTGCGCTGCACGGCGAAGCGGTCCGACGACGTCAGCTTCGCCTTGATCGCCTCGACCTCTTGCTGACGGCCCGGGGTGTCGGGATGGTCGATGTAATCCCGGTTCCCGTAGCCGCGCCAGCCCGGCGGTAGCTCCATCGCCTTCACGTCGAGCGGCTCGTAGGTCAGGGTCGGCAGCGTGTCCCCTTCACTGTTCCAGCGGGCGAGCGTGCGCTTGAGCCAGGCGGCGTCGTTGCGGCGGGGAAAGTCCTCGCGATAGTGCGCGCCCCGGCTCTCCGTGCGCTGCAGCGCTCCGTAGGCAACCGCGAGGGCAAGCTTCAGCATCTTCTGCGTGCGATACGCCGTGACCAGCTCGGGATTGGCGCCGGGCCCGCTGTAGCGCACGCCGATCTTGCGGCTGCGCACCAGCAGGCTCTGGAGCTCCTCGACCGCCTGCTCGAGATCCTTGCCGCGGCGGAAGATCCCGACCTTGGCGGTCATGATCTCCTGCATGGCCACCCGCAGGTCGACCGCCGACTCGGTCCCGCGTCCACTGCACATGGCAGCGAGCTTGGCCTGCTCGCGCTCGAGATAGCCCTGCACGACGCCGGTCGGGATGTTGACGGCGTTCTCCGGCCGGTCGCAAAAATCGGCGATGAACTCCCCCACGATCATGCCGGCCACGACGGTCTCGGCGACCGAGTTGCCGCCCAGACGGTTGAAGCCGTGCATGTCCCAGCAGGCTGCCTCGCCCGCCGCGAAGAGCCCCTTGAGCGTCGGGCTCTCGCCCGTCCAGTTGGTACGAACGCCCCCCATGGTGTAGTGCTGCGCGGGCCGCACCGGGATCAGCTCTTTCGCCGGGTCGACGCCGAGGAAGTAATGGCAGATCTCGTAGACCTCGCGCAGGTTGTGCTTGATGTGGTGCTCGCCGAGCAAGGTGATGTCGAGCCAGAGGTGCTCGCCGAACCGGTTCTTGGCGCCCTTGCCCTTCGCCATGTGCTCTTCCATGCGCCGCGAGACGACGTCGCGCGAGGCCAGCTCCTTCTTCTCCGGCTCGTAGTCCGGCATGAAGCGGTGTCCGTCGACGTCCTTGAGCAGGCCGCCGTCGCCGCGGCAGCCCTCGGTGACCAGGATGCCGGCCGGGAAGATGCCGGTGGGGTGAAACTGCACCGCTTCCATGTTGCCGAGCGCGGCGACGCCGGTTTCGAGCGCGATGGCGTGGCCGATGCCTTCGCAGATGACGGCGTTGGTGGTGACGCGGTACAGGACGCCGGCACCGCCGGTCGCGATGGCGGTGGCCTTGGCCACGTAGGCGGTGAGCTGGCCGGTGATCAGGTCGCGCACCACCGCGCCGTAGCAGCGGCCGCCGTCGTGGATGAGCGCCACCGCCTCCGTGCGCTCGTGCACCGGGATGGACGCGGCGATGGCCTGATCGGCCATGACGGTGATCATCGCGTGGCCGGTGCCGTCCGAGACGTAGCAGGTGCGCCACCTCTTGGTACCGCCGAAATCGCGCTGGGCCAGGAGCCCGTGCGCCTCGTCGCGCTCGGTGATGGTGACCTTCTGGCCGTTGATGATGACTTGCCGATCCCCCTTGCGCACGCGGCTCCACGGCACGCCCCAGGCGGCGAGCTCGCGCACCGCCTTGGGCGCGGTGTCGACGAACATGCGCACGACCTTCTGATCGGCGGCCCAGTCGCTGCCGCGCACCGTGTCCTCGAAGTGCACGTCCTCGTTGTCACCCTCGCCCTTGATGACGTTGCCCAGGCTCGCCTGCATCCCGCCCTGCGCGGCCTTGGAGTGCGAGCGCTTGGCCGGCACCAGCGACAGGATGATCGTCTCGTGTCCGCGACGCTTGGCGCCGATGGCCATGCGCAAGCCGGCGAGCCCGCCGCCGATCACCAGCACGTCGGTGTAGACGATCTTCATCGCGGGACTCCGGACGGGCCGGGCTGCACCCACGTCGGCACATACTCCTCGCCCACCCGGTCCCGGTGGTGATAGCCGATCTTCATGTAGGCCGCGAGCGTGAGCAGCCCGAGCGCGAGGAAGAACACGGTGATGCCCCACTTGAGGCGGGTGAGCAGACGGCGCGTACGGTTGGCGTCCTCGCCCTCGAGCCAGCCCCACTTGACGACCAGCCGGTAGAGGCCGACGCCCCCGTGCAGCTCGACGCAGAACAGCAGCACAAGATAGAGCGGCCACCACATACCGCTCCACACCCGATCGGCGGACCCGTAGGGGCCGATGCCCTCCGGCTTCATGAGCATCTGGTAGAGGTGCGGAGGACCGAGGAAGAACAGCAGGAAGCCGGTCACGACCTGCAGCCACCACAGGCTGGTGTCGGGGTGACGCATCAGGTTCTTGTGGCCGATGAACGCCCGGTACTGCCGGTAGTCGGCGGGGAACTTGCGCATGGCCAGGAACGCGTGCGCCATGAACAGCACGAACAGGATGGCGACGATCACCGAGACGACCTGCGGGAACGCGCGCCCGAAGAAGTAGTAGCCCTCGAACGCCTTCGTGACTCTCCACATCGCATCGTTGCTGATCAGGATGGTCGACACGAACGCCATGTGACCCCACATGAACAGACCGAGCAGCAGACCGCTGGCGCTCTGCGCGACGTCCATGCGCGCCGGCCAGCGGCTCTTGCGCGGGCGGTCGGCAAGACCGACGCCGGCGATCACTTCACTGCTCTTGCTCATGCCTTCTTCCTCGATGCGCTCCCCGAGCGCCGGAGCTACCAAGACAGGTCTACGGGCAGCGAGGTCGGCGGATGATAGCCGCGTCCCTGCCCGTGCGTGAATGGGACTAACGTCCTATAGACCATGTGAAGGGTTCTGGCCATCGTGCGGAAGCGGCCCCCCGGCCCAAATTGACGTCCGAACCCGATGCCTGCATACGACGCATGCGCCTTCGAGAGGCAGTGATGATGATCACCAGAGATCGGGCATCGTCGACGGGAATCGCACTTCTTGCCCTGGCGACGGCGGTGCTGGGACCGTCGCTCGCCGCCGCCCAGTCGCCGCCAGCGCCGAGCGGCACGCCGCCGGCTTCCGCACCGGCTGGGACTGAGCCTGCTTCCGCCCGGAGTGATACCCCACCGGCTCAACGGACCCGGACCCGAGAGATCTTTCCGATCCTGCCGGAGACCGAGATCGTTCGGTCACCGGACAGTGTGCCGGCCCCGCCGCGTCCTCCGGCGGGACTTCTGGAGACCAGCTTCCCGGCTGTCGGCGACAGCATGAGCAAGCTGCCTCCGTTCTTCCGCGATACCGACCTCAACGTGCATTTCCGCACTTTCTATTTCAACCGCCAGAAAGACAATGGCACGGCGAGCGAAGCGTGGGCGATGGGCGGATGGATCCAGTACGTGTCGGGCTGGCTGCTCGACACCTTCGCGATGGGCACGACGTACTATCTGTCCGCCCCGCTCTACGCTCCCGACAATAGCCCGGGGAGCCTGCTCCTCACGCCTGGGCAGGGGGCGATCTCGGTCGTCGGCGAGGCCTGGGGCGCGTTTCGCTACAGGGAATACGCTCTTCTGAGGGGCGGCCGCGTGAGGATCGAGGACGGCTACCTGAACCCGCAGGACAACCGGATGGTCCCGAACACGTTCGAAGGCCTCACGGTCTCCGGCAAGTTCGACTGGGTCCGGTACGACGTCGGCTATCTCTGGACCATCAAGCCGCGGGACTCGAACGACTTCATCTCGATGTCCCAGCAGGCCGGCGCGTCCGGTAAAGGGGAGGGGGTGGTCCTCGGCTCCGTGGCCCTCACGCCGATCAAGGATCTCCTGATCTACCTCGGCAACGACTATGCCCTGGATGTGTTCAACACGATCTTCCTCAAGAGCGAGTACGCCCACCCGCTCACGAAGGACCTCAAGCTTCAGACCGGTCTGCAGTTCACGGACCAGCGGAGCGTCGGTGACGAGCGGCTGGGCGATTTCGCCACGTGGAACGTCGGCGCGGGCGCCAGGCTGCTCTGGAGAGGCCTGCAGCTCGGGACCGCCATGCACTTCACGGGTGCCGACGCCAATATCAGCTCGCCGTGGGGCACGTGGCCCGGCTACCTCTCCTTGATGGTGACGGACTTCGACCGGGCGAACGAGAAGGCCTTCGGGGTCGGCCTCAAGTACGACTTCGGCGGCACGCTGCTACCCTTCCAGCTGCCCGGTTTCAGCGTGCAAATGCTCTTTGCGGCAGGCTTCGATCGCGAGAACCCGGCGAACGGCGGGAAGCTGGCCAACACCTACGAGGGCGATCTGGACATCATCTACAACGTGCCGGCTGCCAAGGGTCTCTCGCTCCGCTTCCGCAATGCCTACGTGAGCCAGGGCAACCCCGGGAACCCGGTCATGGACTTCCGCATCATCGTCAACTACGAGGTCGATCTGCTCTGAGCCCGTGCGCGCGCCCGTCAGGATGCAGGCGAGGTCGTCGCGGCTAGGCGCGGCGCTGGTCCTGCTCCTGGGCACGCCGTGGCTTCTCCTGGTCGTCCGCTGAGGGAGACACGATGGAATCCTTCGTCACGGCCCTACGGGAACATCAAGAGCTGGCCATCTTCCTCACCCTGGCGGTCGGCTTCTTCATCGGGAAGCTCCGGCTAGGCTCGTTCAGTCTCGGCACCGTCGTGGGCACGCTGCTGGCAGGCGTGCTCATCGGACAGCTCGACATCAAGGTGCCGGCCACCGTGAAGAACGTCTTTTTCGACCTGTTCTTGTTCACCACCGGCTACAAGGTCGGGCCCCAGTTCTTCCGAGGCTTGAAGAAAGATGCGCTGCCGCAGCTGGCGGTCACGGTAGTCCTGTGCGTCACGTGTCTGGTCAGCGCCTTCACGGCTTCGAAGCTTCTCGGCTACGACATGGGGACGGCCGCCGGGCTCCTGGCCGGGGCCTTCACCGAGTCCACGGTCATCGGCACTGCCGCCGATGCGATCAACCGGCTCGAGCTTCCGGCGGCCGAGAAGACGGCACTGGTGAACAACATCCCGGTGGCCTACGCGGTGACGTATCTGGTCGGGACCGGCTTCATCGTGTGGTTTCTGCCGAATGTCGGCCCCCGATTGATGCGGGTCAATCTGAAGGAGGAAAGCCGGAAGCTGCAGGCCCAGGTGTCGGGTGCGGGCGAGCCGGAGCCGGGCATCCGTTCCGCGCTTCAGCGGTTCGCGGTCCGGGCGTACCGGGTGACGAACGAGCGGCTCTTGAAGAGGACGGTCGCCGAGCTCGAGGCGCTCCCCGTGGGCCAGCGCGTCTTCATCTCGAGGATCCGTCGCGACGGCGCCATCGTGGAGCCCGAGCCGGGCATGGTCATTCGCCCGGGAGACGTGATCGCCGTGATGACTCACACCCGGCTCCTGATGGCGCGCGGCGCCGAGATCGGCCCCGAGGTGGACGACACCGAGCTCCTCGACTTTCCGGCGGCGGCCCTCGACGCCGTGGTCACCAACAAGGCGGTGGCCGGCAAGACACTCGGGGAGCTCGCAGCCCTCGAGTCCGCTCGCGGGGTGTTTCTGCAGAAGCTCGTGCGAGTCGGGCAGCCGATGCCGTTCACGCCCGAGACCCGCCTCGATCGGGGCGACGTGCTGAGTCTCATCGGCGCCAGGCCCGACGTCGAGCGCGCGGCAAAGAATCTCGGCTACCCGGACCGGCCGACTGTCATGACCGATATGATCTTCGTCGGCCTCGGGATCTTCATCGGCGGACTGGTCGGCCTGCTCACGGTGACGGTCGGCGGACTGCCACTCACGCTCACCGCCAGCGGCGGCGCCCTGATCATGGGGCTGGTGTTCGGCTGGCTCCGCGCCGTGCGGCCGACGTTTGGCCGCATCCCCGAGGCCGCGATGTGGGTGTTCGACACCGTCGGGCTCACCGTGTTCATCGGCGTGGTCGGTCTGAGCGCGGGCCCGAGCTTTGTCACGGGGTTGAAGAACTCGGGCGTGAGCTTGATCCTCGTGGGCCTCGTGGTGGCGGTGCTCCCGCACGTCACGGCGATTCTCTTCGGCCGATTTATCCTGAGAATGAACCCGGTGATCCTCCTGGGGGCCTGCTGCGGAGCGGGAACCATCACGGCGGGGCTTCGCGCGGTCCAGGAGGAAGCGCAGAGCACGCTTCCGGCGCTCGGCTACACCGTCCCCTACGCCCTCGGCAACATCCTGCTGACCGCCTGGGGGCCGGTCATCGTGGGGTTGATGCGCTAGTGGAATTCCGCGAGCTGCTGATCGCGCTCGTCGTCATCTGGCTCGCCGCCAAGCTGGCGGCCGAGGGGATGGAGCGGATCGGCCAGACCGCCGTCCTCGGCGAATTGCTGGCGGGCGTCGTGATCGGACCCGGCGTCCTCGGGCTCGTGCACGAGTCCGAAGTCATCCACGCGCTCGCCGAGCTCGGCGTGCTGGTCCTCCTGTTCGAGGTGGGGCTCGAGTCCGATCTTGCGAGGCTGCTGAAGGCCGGACCCCAGGCGGTCGTCGTCGCGCTGGTCGGGGTCGTCGTGCCCTTCGCGGTCGGCTTCGGCCTCATGACCTGGCTCGGCCATCCCGGTCTCGTGGCCGTCTTCGTCGGCGCCACGCTGACGGCCACCAGCGTGGGCATCACCGCTCGCGTGCTCGCGGACCTCGGCCGGCTCCAGGACCCCGCCGCCAGCGTGGTGCTGGGCGCCGCGGTCGTGGACGACATCCTCGGCCT
>Ga0137403_10002695_pt2 | contig 17917 bp, 12 predicted proteins | sample CZOMad2_1_16fung_FD_122057 | JGI IMG/M metagenome (GOLD analysis project Ga0137403, IMG submission 122057) | Vadose zone soil fungal communities from Angelo Coast Range Reserve, California, USA - CZOMad2_1_16fungal (Hybrid Assembly) | ecosystem: Environmental > Terrestrial > Soil > Vadose zone...
GCTGTGCTACACATGCTGCATGCCTGATTTTGCCGCTCCCGTCGAACGACTTATTGATGAACTGAAGCATCTCCCCGGAATTGGACAAAAGACCGCGCAAAGGCTGGCGTTTCATCTGTTGCGAGCTGCGCCCGAAGATGCGCTCGCGCTCGCGGACGCGATTCGGGACGCGAAAGAAAAAATCCGCGCGTGTTCTACCTGTCACAACATTACGGATTCCGATCCTTGCTTGTATTGTGTGGGGCCCACGCGGAGCAAGAAGACCATTTGCGTGGTCGAAGAAGCCCACAACATCATGGCCGTTGAAAAAACGCGGACGTATAGCGGGATGTATCACGTCCTTGGCGGCTCGCTATCTCCTCTTTCGGGACGCGGGCCGGAGCAGCTTCACATCAAGTCTCTCATCGAACGATTGAAGGGTGGGACCGTCGAAGAAATTATCATCGCCACAAATCCCACCGCGGAAGGCGAAGCCACAGCGGTTTACCTTTCCAAATTGCTGAAGCCGCTGGGAGTGCGAGTGACGCGAATTGGGGTTGGCATTCCGGTCGGCGCTGACCTTGAATATGCAGACGAAGTAACGATGTTGAAAGCCATGGAAGGCCGAAGAGAACTGTAGGAAAGTGCCTCCACACCCAGGTGAGCGGCAAGGGTCAGTCGAAATAAGGCTTGGAATTACAAAGACATGCAAAGATGGAATAAACGAGTCATTTCTAGTACTCATGGAACCCTCTAGCCAATTCCCCGATTTCAGTATAAAGTCTGAATTCCACGGTGGTTGTTCCCCCGCCGACTGAATGGCAGTCGAACTTGGCTGACAGGAGGTGCGCTTAATGCCAAGCCTGGCGCACTACATGGCGCAGTACGATCACGAACATGAATCCGGCTGGAATAAATTCCTGCATGGCGTTGGCATCCCCACGATTTTTGCCGGCATCATCCTGCTCCTTTTTATGAAATGGATTTGGGGAACGGTATTTTTTGTTGGCGGATGGGTGTTCCTTTTTCTCGGCCACCGCATTGAAGGAAATCATCCGGCATTTTTCCAAGGGCCGATCTATTTATTGGTTGGACCAATCTGGGTCGCGAAGGAAGCATGGATGTTCCTGACCGGAACACACCGCAAGCCGGCCTCGGAAGGTACTCCAAACGCGCATTAAGAAAGCCATGGCGCCGGCGCCATGCGTTTGCGCAAATTCTGAGCAACTGAGGGACGACGGCGGAAGGTATGAACGAATCAGGCGGCAATTTCGCCGATGAGGCAGCTGAAATGGTGTCCGAAGGGGCGGTCAACCCGAGCACGGAATTGAGAAAGCGCCGCAGCACGCGGATTGTGCAGGCGGTTCCTCTCATGGCGACGGGTGTGGACGCTCTCGGGCGGCCCTTCGTGGAGCGGACTTCCTCGCTGATCATCAACTGTCACGGCTGCCGCTACCAATCGAAACACTACGTCCTGAAAAACATGTGGGTGACGATGGAAATCCCGCATCCCGAAGCGGGGCAGCCTCCCCGAACCGTTCGTGGCAAAGTGGCGTGGATTCAAAGGCCGCGAACTGTACGGCAGCTTTTTCAAGTAGCGCTGGAACTGGAGATTCCCGGAAACGTCTGGGGCATCGCCTTTCCGCCGGAAGATTGGTTTGTGTTTTCCGACGTGGCACAAGCTTGCACGAAGACCGATCCGGCGCAGGAGGCACCACCGCCGGTGGTTCCCACTTCAGAGACTGAAATTGTGATGCCGTTGGAAGAACCCGACACGCCTCCAAAGACGAGCGCGGATAACGTGAGAGTGTTTCCTTCCCCGGCGAGCACGACCGATGCTTCCTTGCAGCTTGCGCGGCAAGTCGCGCGACTGGTGGCGGACGCCAAACAACAGATTCAGACGGCGACGCGGGAAGCGGCTTCGCAGGCAGTGTCGGCGGAACGGCGGCTTTCGTTCGAACAGTGGGAGCAGAAGTTTGCGGCCGGGCGGGCCGAAATCGCGAATGAAGCCTCACGGGCGATTGAACGGCTGCATGAAGAAGCCGACGGACAATCCCGCGCGGCCCATGCGGCCGCGGCGGAGGCACTGCGGAATGAATTGCCGCGATGGCTTGCGCCCCAACTCGAGCAGCTCACGCATGAACTGACCTCGAGATTGTCCCAAGAAGGCGCAGCGCAGCGCAGCGAGCACGCGCAACAACTGGAACAAATGGCCGAGACGCTCCGGACGCTCTGTCACCAGGGAGAAGAGACTGCGGCAAAATTGAAAACGGAGGCGGAACAGGCGCAAGCACAAATTGCTGCACGCGCGGAACAAGCTGCGCGTGCCATTGAGGAAGCAGCAAGGCAACGGGAAGAGACTGCTGCGATGCAGCGCGATGCTTTGAACAGCGCGGCAATCGAGATTCAGCAGCGGGTCGATGCCGCGACGCGATCCATTGGCGAAGCCGTGAGTCAACAAGAGCAGACCGCAACGTCTCAGCGCGATGCGTTGAGCAGCGCGGCCAATGAGATTCGGCAAAATGTGGAATCCGCCATCGCCGCGACACAATCGTCCTGGCAGGGCCAACTCGCATCCGAAATGGAGGCCGCGCAAGTGCGCTGGCGCGCCGCAATCGAAGGCACACTCGCGGAAGCGCAGGATCGCGCTGCCGGCGGATTGAACGAGCACGCACGCGGCTTGATTGCCCAGTTGCAGGAAGAGATGGCACACCACGCCGCGGCCGTGCGGGAATCTGCGATGAGTGCGACGGCGGAAACCGAACAGCGCATGGCTGCTTTGCGAGATGCGCTCCATGAACAGGCGCAACGCCTGGAAGCCGCGCTTCAAAGAGCACGAGAATCGAGCGAGCGGATCGAGAACCACGCAGAGCAGCTCCAGGATGCGAAGCAGAAAGCTCTCGCAGGATTTCAAGCGCAATTGGACGACGTGCTGAACCTGCACCGCAACGAATTGCACCGCCGTTCGGGATCGCTGATCGAGGAAATCAACGAACGCATTCGAACGACGTTTGAAGAATCCACCCGGCAAGCACTGGCGACTTTCGACCGCCAGGTCGAGGAGATGGTGCAACCGCACGTTTCGCGGACCGAAGAGGCGATCCACCGCCTGGCGGGAGGGCGCTCGCTGCTGGACGCAGCGCTGGCACTGCAGCAGGATCGCATTCGCAACTCGGCCGATGAGGCCTTCGCGGAATCGCTGGGGCGCTTCCGGGAAAACCTGGGCGGCGTGGAACAGATTCTGCAGGAATCATCGCAAACGATCGTCGGACGCAACTTGACCGAGCTGGAGGGGAAAGTCAGTGACTTGAAGCACCGGGTAGTCGAGGAACTTTACAAGTCCGCGGAATGGTACGAAAAAAAGGCGCAGACGCAAATTCAGAATCAGGCGGACCGCGCCATTGAGCAGGCAGCAAATCAACTTCGAGAGAAGGCGGGAGAGGTGTCCAGCGTGTTTGCGAGCGAGCTGGATCATTCAAGCCGAAGCTTCGTGGGCCACACGCAAACACAGATGGAAGAGGTGGTGCGCGAATCATTCGAACGCGCCCGGGCGCTGTTTGCCGAGGCGGCGGACACAACCGCCGCGGCCTTCACGGACGAGGTCCAGCGCACGGGACGTCAGGAGCTAGATGGCTTCGGCAAAGAGCTGCAGCGGGCTAGAGAAGAAGCGCGGTCCGACATGAACGCCGCGCGAGAGGAGCTCGCGCACCGCGTGACCAGCGAGCAACAGGAATTCCTCCGCCGTTTCCAGGCGTCGATGGGCGGCGCACTCGAGGCTGGCGTGGCGGACGCGCGGAAAAAAGTAGAGGAAGGATTTGAGCCGCTGCTGGCTTCCTGGAAGTCCATGACGGACGCGCATCAAAAAGAAATGGAGAGCGCTTACGGCCAGATCGGCCATCAGGCCGTGGAGCATTACAAGAGCAAGCTCGAAAATGTTTCGAACCAGTGGATGCTGGCGACAGTGGCCTCCCTGGACCACCAATCGCGCGACCTGATTTCCGGAATTGCGGCGACCGCCGAACAACGTCTTCGCGAAGCCTGCGCGCAAGTGTTTGCCGGGGTCGGAGAATCGCTGCGCGAGCGGCTGAAGGAGATTGCCTCCGGCTTTACACTGCCGGAACCTCCAGCGCAGGCAAAAAGCGCGAATACCGGCAGCTGAAACGGTTCGTCCTTCCCCTGATTCGCTACTTCCATTCCGTCCCGATATAATCCCATTGGAACAAACATAGATGGCCAACCATGCTTACCTGCGCGTATGGACGCGCGATTTTTCAGTAGAGACCATGCTCGCGGAGTTTGCGCGGTTTCTGACAACCGCCCCGGTCTCGCCAACGCAAAATACATTTACCGAACTTGCCGTGCAGGCCGTGGATGCCACGGAAACGCCCGTCGCGGAGTGGGATTTGCGGCCGGTCCATGCAGGCCCCGCCGAAGTTGCGGCGATGTCGGTGCAGTACTTGAACCCGGACACGGCGTACATCGTGGGCGGGAAATGGGATCTCTGGGGGCTCGACATCGAGAGCCTGCGCTGGCAACACAAGCCGGAGCCGCTGGTGCTGACCTGCCACGGGCTGGAATATGATGGTGGACTTGCCGCGAGTGCAGGGCACTTTATGGCCGACCTGGGCTTCGAACATTTTTTCACCGGGCATGGCGGGTTACTCGCCCCCGGCGCAGCGTCGAATCCATTTAACTCCTCGGATCATCCGATTGAGCACACGTTCCGGCAATGGATGGCGGCGGGTGGAAACCTGAAGGAATATCATGCCAAGACGCGGGAGAACATCCAACAATTGTCTAATTGGCTCGAAGCTGTAGAGCGGGCGTTGCCGGTGGAGCGCAGCGAGCTGTGGTCGGAAGGAGAAGAAAACTTTGAAGCCCGGTTGGATGCAATTCTAGCGCAGCGCTAGCGTATTCAAGTCTACGACAATCGGGACTCCGGGAGTCCTTCCACGAACGCTGGTCAACAGTTAGAATTGAACGTCGTGAGATCGATAGGGCGAGTGGCCGAGAACAGGCGAACCGAATCAACTCTCTGATGGAGAAAACTTCACAATCCGGCTGTTCACATGCTAACGAGCCTCAACTTTCTCCGTCCTTCTTAGGAGAGGGCTGGAGTGCCGGCGCGGCCCGCGCGTGGAGAATCCCGCTGAAATTCTCTCTCGGTGTATTGTCCCTGGCTATTTTGCTGGGTGGATGCGGCGCGGATGCGCCGAAGCCAGCGCCGCAGGCAGAGACCAAGCCCGTGGAACCGGCGATTCCTGAGGAGATTCAGGCGGCAGCAAAAGCCTTGCTGGGCACCGAATCACAGGTCTTGGCCTTCGGGGACCTGGCAAAGAACGGAAAACAGCAGTTTCTTGCGGCCAACGTCGTGCCAAAAACTCCAACCAATAATCTGCCCGGAACGATTGTGACCCGCGCCGTGGTAGCGGAAAACGACGACGGAAAATGGACGGAAATCCTTCGCTGCGATGAACATTTGAAAAACCCGAAGGGATATCTTGGACTCACGCCCTTGGCGCCGGTGACTGGCTGGCGACTGCAGTTCGAGCAAAACGCCGAGAAAGGCCTGCAGCTTTATTTTACCCCGCTCCAGGGCACCACGGATTCGCACGTCCTTCCCATTGGTGTGCGGTGGAATTCGGCGACGAAACGGTACCAATCGCTGGACCGCACCTACGAGCATTTCCTTCTGGAGTCCCCCGCGCTGAACGACGTGAGGTCCAGACTGCGATGAGCAAATCCCCGCGTGCCGACGGAAATCAGGCGCCCAAGGCCGCCACGAAATCTCCTTCCAAAAAGGACTTGAGCGGCCTGATGCCGTATCTCCGGCGCTACCCCGGGGGGATCATTTTCGGCCTCCTTACGGTCGTCTTGATGGGCGTTATCGGCAACGTCCTCCCACTCGCCACCGGCGTCATGACGGACACGCTCGCGGGCAATCCGGTTCCCTTCGAGCACACCACGGAGACCGGGGCTCCGATCGTCCTGGGTCTGAACGCTTCGGCGCTCAGCCGTTCCATTCCGTTCTACGCGCCGAGCAGCCGCCATACGCTTGGCATCTATTGCCTCATCGTCGTCCTATGCGTTGCGATAAAGGGAGTTCTTTCCTTCACTGCACGCTGGACGCTCATCGGCGTATCCCGCGACATCGAATTCGACATTCGCAACGATCTCCTCAAGCGCCTGCTGATCCTCGAACCCGAATTCTACGTTCGCAATCGCACCGGCGAGCTCATGTCGCGCGCCACCAACGATCTCAACGCCGTCCGCATGGTCCTCGGCCCCGGCATCATGTACAGCGCGACGACCCTCATCACCATGGTGCTGGCCATCGCCGTGATGGTCACGCTCTCTCCTTCCCTGACGTTGTGGGTTCTGCTCCCCGCTCCGGTGGTGGCCGTTGCCGTTTGGTTCTTTGGCAAAACGATTCACGAACTCTACGAAAAAATTCAGGCCGCGCTCGCCACGCTTACGGCGCGCGTCCAGGAAAACCTGGCTGGGGTGCGCGTCGTGCGCGCCTACGCCCAGGAAGAAGCCGAGATTCGCAGCTTCGACGAACCCAACCGCGAATATGTCTCGCGAAACATCCGCCTCATCCGCACCTGGAGCATGTTCATGCCGTCGCTTACCGCGCTCATCGGCACAACTTTTCTGATTGTGCTTTGGCAAGGCGGCCACCAGCTCTTCCGCGGCCAGATTTCTCTCGGCGCTCTCATCGCTTTCAATGGCTATCTCACCTTGCTGGTCTGGCCGATGATCGCCCTCGGTTGGGTCACAAATATTTTTCAGCGCGGCGCGGCTTCTATGGGCCGGCTCAACTACATCCTCACAGCTCAGCCCAATATTGACGACCGCAACGCGAAAGTCCCGGAAGGCGCCAAGCCTCGCGGCGAAATCGAATTCCGCCATCTCACTTTTGCGTATCCGACCGTCGTTTCCGGAGCCGGTTCGAATGGCGCCTCCAAGCCCAACGGCAGCGGCCCTCATCCGGTACTTCATGACATCAATCTGAAAATTCCCGCCGGCTCTACGCTCGCCATCGTCGGCCCCACGGGCAGCGGCAAGACCACCCTTGCCGCCCTCATCGCGCGCCTCTGGGAAGCGCCGGACGATTCGATCTTGATTGACGGGCGCCCGATCCGCGAATGGCCTCTCACCACCTTGCGCCAGTCCATCGGCTTCGTCCCGCAGGACACCTACTTGTTCGGCGAGACCGTCGGCGGCAACATCGCCTTCGGACTTCCTGACTATGAAGAACAGCGCGTTCGGGAAGCGGCCGAACTCGCCAGCCTGGACGGTGACGTCGTGGGCTTCGCCAAGGGCTACGAGACAATGGTCGGAGAGCGCGGCATCACCCTTTCCGGTGGACAAAAGCAGCGCGCTGCAATTGCGCGCGCCGTGATCCGCGACCCCCGCATCCTGATCCTCGACGATTCACTTTCCGCCGTGGACACCCAGACCGAGGAGCGCATTCTCACCGGACTGCGCGGAATTATGGAAGGCCGCACCACGATTCTGATTTCGCACCGCACCTCGACCGTCCGCGACGCCGACCAGATCGTTGTTTTGATCGCTGGCGCCATCGCCGAATGTGGAACGCATGACGAGTTGTTCGCGCGCGGCGGCTATTACGCGGATTTGTATCAAAAACAATTGCTCGAAGAAGAGCTCGAGCGCGCATGAGCAACCTGCACGAAGAAGAGGCCCTCGGCAAAGCGTACGATTCGCGCTTGATGCGGCGGCTTCTCCAATACATGAAGCCGTACAAATGGCGCGTAGTCCTCGCCCTCGTCATGGTCGCCATCGTTACGCCGCTCGAGCTGGCCCCGCCCCTGATTTTTCGCAAGGCCATCGACAGCTACTTTGTTCCGGCGCTCCATCACCTAATCCCGGAAGCGTCGGCATGGTCGGGCATCAGCTGGCTTAGCTTGCTCTTTCTTGCCGTGCTGGCGTTCGACTTCCTCGCCCAGTACATCCAGATTCGCATAATGCAGCGCGTCGGCCAGCAAACCATGTACGACATGCGCCGCGAAATTTTCGCCCACATGCAGCGCCTGCCTATGAGCTATTTCGACCGCAATCCCGTCGGCCGCTTGGTCACCCGCGTCACCACGGACGTGGATGCGCTCAACGATCTCTTCGCCGCCGGCGTCGTTACCATGATCAATGACTTCTTTCTCCTCGCGGTCATGGCCGGCCTGCTCTTCACGATCGACAAACGCCTGGCTCTCGACACTCTCGCCGTCCTTCCCGGCATCCTGATCGTCACCATGATCTTCCGCAAATTCGTCCGCGATGCCAATCGCCGCATCCGCACGGCCATCGCCCGCATCAACGCGTTCCTCCAAGAATACATTTCCGGTATGAGCGTCGTGCAACTCTTCAACCGCGAGCGCAAGGCCATGGAGGAATTTGAGCGGCGCAATCGCGACAATATGCTCGCCTGGCGCGATGCCATTCTCGCTTACGCTCTTTTTTATCCTGCGGTCGAATTTCTCAGCTTCGCCACCATCGCCCTGATCTATTGGTCCGGCGGGAACCGCATTCTCTCCGGCACGCTCAGCCTCGGCGTTCTGACTGCCTTCACCATGTTCGCCCAGCGCTTTTTCCGGCCGATCCAGGACCTCAGCGAGAAATTCAACATCCTGCAATCCGCGATGGCGGCTTCCGAGCGCATCTTCAAGCTGTTGGATGAACCGGTTCTGGTCGAGTCGGATCCCAATGCCATCCCGCTCGATCATCCGCTCGGCGAGATCGAGTTTCGCAACGTTTGGTTCAGCTATCGCAACACTCCTGAGCCCGCCGACGAAGATTGGGTTTTGCGAGATGTTTCGTTTCGCGTGGAGCCCGGGCAAACCTTCGCCATCGTGGGACACACCGGCGCCGGCAAGACGACCCTGATCTCCCTACTCCTGCGCTTTTACGATGTTCAGCGCGGCCAGATTCTTCTCGACGGCAAGGACATTCGAACCATCGATCTGCAGGATTTGCGGCGGCAGTTTGGCATCGTGCTGCAGGATCCGTTCCTTTTCACCGGCACGATCGAAACAAACATCCGGCTCGGCACGCCGGGCATTGATCGCGGCACCGTCGAACGTGCTGTCGATGAAATTGGGCTCGGAGACTTCGTCCGCTCGCTTCCGGAGGGAGTCGCTTCCAGCGTCAACGAACGTGGCTCAACACTTTCCGTCGGCCAGCGGCAGCTCATCAATTTTGCCCGCGCGCTGGCGCATAATCCGCGCTTCCTGATTCTCGACGAAGCCACCTCGAGCGTGGACACCAAAACAGAGCTGCTCATTCGCGAAGCGTTGAACCGCCTGCTGTCCGGACGCACCGCGCTTGTGATCGCTCACCGGCTGAGCACCATCCAGCATGCCGATCGCATCCTCGTATTTCACAAGGGCCGGTTGCGCGAGCAGGGCGCGCATCAGGAGCTCCTCGCCGAGCGCGGGATCTACTATCGGCTTTACCAGCTCCAGTACAAAGAGCAAGAGTTGCATCTCCCCATGGAAGCCAACGGGACTGCCGAGCCGTCGCCGCTTCCGGCCAGCGACTGAAGCCGGCGAAAATCGCAAATGCCACCCATCCCGCTCCTTCTCTCCGCTGGCGAAGCTTCCGGAGACATGTACGCCGCTCGTCTCGCGACCGCATTGAAGCAACGCCTCGATGTAGCGCTGTTCGGCATGGGCGGGCCGCAGATGCGCGCCGCTGGCGTTGAGATCATCACGGATTATTCTGAAGTCTCCGTCGTGGGCATCACCGAAGTGCTCAAGCGGCTTCCCTCCTTGCGCCGCGCGATGAAGCGCCTCGTGGACGAAGCGGAACGCCGGCGCCCGCCCCTGGCGATACTCACGGACTTCCCTGGTTTTCATTTGCGGTTGGCGGGCAAACTGCTTCCAAAGGGCATTCGAAACGTCTACTACATCTGTCCGCAATTCTGGGCCTGGCGGCCCTGGCGCGCCAATCTGGTCCGGCGGCGATTCGCTCTGGCGTTGTGCATCTTCCCATTTGAAGAGAAGTTCTACGCCGATGCCGGTGTACCGGTGAAATTCATCGGTCATCCCCTGGTTGGAAACGTGAAATCGACGCTGACGCGGGAAGAATTCTGCAAGAAATACGGTCTTATAGAGGGGCGCTCTATCATCACCATCCTGCCGGGCAGCCGACGGGGAGAAATTGCGCACCATGTGCCGGTCCTGGTCGAAGCCTTGCAGGAGATTCGAAGCACGTTTGCAGGCCAACTGGAGCTTGTGCTCGCCGTGGCCCCAGGGCTGAACTTGGAACAACTAAAAGCGATGTTCCCGGCGCAATGGCAAGTCAAATTCATGGAGCAAGATACATACAACGCTATGGCCGCCTCGGACCTGGCGATTGTCTCCAGCGGCACGGCCACCGTGGAAACCGCGCTGCTCGGAAAGCCGATGATTGTCGTCTATCGCCTGTCTCCCCTGACGGCCAAACTGGCGAAACCGTTGGTGAGCACCAAGTATTTCAGTATGGTGAATCTGATCGCCGGGCGCGCGGTAGTGCCCGAATTAATCCAGGATGACTTCACGCCGCGGCGCCTTGCCGGGGAGGCGGCGAAGCTGCTGTCCCAATCCGAAGAGGGCAAGCGGCGCGTCGAAGGGATATGTAGCGGCTTGGCAGAAGTGCGTGAGCTGCTGGGACCGCCCGGAGCGGTCGAGCGCGCGGCTGATGCGATTGCCGCCCACTTGCTTGCAGGCGAAAGCAACGCGAACTGAGGGGTTTGGTATCCTATACATGTACCGGAAAGCTGGCTTGAACCCACTGGAAAGGGGTCCGATGGCCCTTCGTCGAAGAGTATTTGGCACCTACTACATTTTTGCACTTCTGGTTCTCGGTCTGGGCGCAGCGCCGCTCCGCGCTCAGGTTCCCACCCCTGCAAATTTTCTCGCCCAACACTACGAGGTTTCCGCGACCTTGGACTCTATCGGTCAGTCCATTTCCGCCATCGCGAAAATCGATTTCAAGGCCACCGAAGCCTCCAGCAGCGTGCGCGTCGAACTTCATCCGAATCTGGTTGTAAAAGAAGTCAAAGGCGCGGATGGCAAGCCCCTCAGTTTTCTGCGGGACAATCAGAACCCTCTTTTTGTAATCGTGCAGTTGCCAACCCCCGTGGCCGCAGATGGTCACGTCACCCTCACCTACACCTATGCCGGATTGCTGGCCAACGAAGAGAACAGCCCTGTGCCCGGTGTCCGCGCCGCGGTCATCAATAAAGACGGCGCGTATCTGCTCCTGCCCGCACGGTGGTTTCCGCTGACGAACTTCCCTTCCAATCGCTACACGGCAACTTTCCGGCTGAATGTGCCGGACACGTTCGCGGTCGCCGGGACTGGCAAGTCCACGGCTCCGACGCCGATGGCCGCAAGGAACGCGGTCGAGGGCGGACGGCTCCAGTACACCTTCGAATGCAAAAGCCTCGCGCCCCATGGAACCTTCGTGGTGGGCAATCTCCAACTCAATCCCAAGCAGGCGGAAGGAATAAACTTCTCGGTTTATGCCCCGCGAGCGGCGTCGGCCAATGCGGGGGATTTTGCGGCGAGCGCGGCGCGGGCCGTAATCATCTTTTCCGATATGTTCGGGCCCATTCCTGACCCGACTCTGACGATCATCCAATTGCCGGACGGAACCCTTCGCGATTTTGCCGCTCCGGGAGTCTTGCTGCTCAGCCAGCGCAGTTGGGACCCCAAAGCCAGCGATCGCACGATCGCGCGCTTGGTTGCCTCGCAATGGTGGGGCGTCCAGGTCTTGCCGGCAACGCCCGGAGACGTCTGGATTTCGGATGGGCTGGCGCGGTATTCCGAGGCGTTGTACGCCGAGCAGAATGCGGGCAAGGAAGCAGGACTAAAGGCCGTCGACGAATTCGCCGTGGGCGCGCTCATGTATGAAGATGCCGCACCCGTGGCCCAAGCGGCGCGGCTGGCTCCGTATTCGCCTGATTATCGATCCGTGGTGATGAACAAGGGTGCGATGCTGTTTCACATGTTGCGCGCGCAGATGGGCGATGTGGCCTTCAAATCCGCGCTGCATGATTTCTATTTTCAATTCGCGGAAAAAAGCGCGCGCATTGAAGATTTTGAAAAGATCGCCGAACAACACCGCGCGCCCGTGTCCGTGAGGCTGTCCCAGCAGGAAGCGCCAAACCTCCGGAGCTTCTTCGCGCAATGGCTGAATTCGACGGGCGTGCCGGAGTTTTCGCTGGAATACGTCGTGTACCGCACGCCCAAGGGATTTCGCGTCATTGGCAAGATCAAGCAGCCGCTCGACACCTTTCGTATGCCGGTGGACCTGCGCATCGATACCGAAGGAAATCCCGAGCAGAAAACAATCGACGTGATCGGTACGGAATCAGGCTTCACGGTGGAAACCTTTGGACGCCCAAAGCCGGGCGGGATTAAGGTCGATCCCAACAACGTGATCCTGAAGGGTAGCGTTTCGCTGCGCGCGCGGGCGGCAGTAGCCCGCGGCGAAGAGCTTGCCGAGCAGGGACGCTTCTACGACGCCATCGGTCAGTATCAGCGCGCCCTTTCCATTCAACCGAACCGCCCGCTCGCGAATTTCCGGATGGGCGAAGCCTTCTTCTACCAGAAGAACTATCAGGCATCCGCGAACGCCTTTCGCGAGGCCTTGCAGACCGTGCCCGAGCCGGCCGAGAAGTGGACGGAAGTCTGGAGCCATATTTATCTGGGAATGATTTTTGACGTGCTGGGGCAGCGCGAACGCGCCGTCAACGAATACAGCAAGTCAAAACAGACGAACGACAATACCGGCAACGCGCAACAGATGGCAGAAGCCTACCTGAAGAAACCTTACAGCGAGGGCGGGGTTTCTGTGACCGCTCCAGCGACGGACGTAAAACCGAAGCCATCCACTGCCGCAACCATCGCCGCTCCCGCCTCCGGCGATAAGCCCGTCCTGAAAAAACCCCCTCCCCCGCAGTAATAGGAATTGACAGCGCTAGGAGGATAGGGGACGGCACGATGACAGAATTCGCTGGAGCAGGAAGTCAGAGGTGGCTACAGGTTGCCATCAATCGGAAGCCGGAATTACTTCTCGGCGCAATTCGCCGGAGTGGCGCAATAGCGCGACGGACCTCAGTGACTTGGAACTCGCCGCTCGCGGATGACTCGTTTCAGGAGTATCGGGACAGTGCCGCGTTGAAAAAGGCGGGCATTGCTGAACTGAGGAAGCCGCTCCATTCGTTTTGGCCCGCACGCGGACCAATGTGGGACGCCATCGGGATCACCTCAGAGGGCAGCCCGCTATTCATAGAGGCAAGGGCGCACATTCCTGAAGCTGCATCACCGGCGACGAAGGCGTCTCCTGAATCTCGGAGGTTGATTGAGCAGAGCCTAGCCAAGGCGAGGCACTTCTATGCACCGAGGGCCAGGGCTGATTGGAGCACCCTCTTCTACCAGTACGCGAATCGCCTAGCTTACCAGTACTTCTTAAGAGAGATTAACGTCATAAAAAGCACTCTCGTCTTCTTGTACTTCTTAAATGCCGATGACATGCTTGGCCCCGCGTCCGAAGAGGAATGGCTAGGAGCCTCCCGTCTCATCCATGCAGTTCTAGGGGTCCCAAAGGACCTCACTCCTCATGGCGTGTTCGACGTCTTTCTCGATACCCGGCTCCTTCGGGACGCGGTCTAACACACTTTAGCCCGTCGGCTGAAACACAATTGTTACCCAACTTATCAGAAGTTAGGCCGCCGCTGATATGGCTGATTACGGGCGGTAAGCGGATTTTGTCGACGCTATTCGCCTAACAGGTCCTCAATGCTGCAAACGAGTCTTGAGAAAGGCGATCACGGTCGTATCATCTGCGGAGCCTGGCATTTCGTTAGGGAAGTGTGTTTTGAGCCAGCCGACGAGTTCCTGTTTGTAGAATCTATCCTTTTCGACTGCGTCTAGAAAGAAACGAAAGGCGACCGGGCGCCCACGCAATGCTAGTTCTTCAGCGGACTGGGTCCTTACAAATACGTAAGGGGATTCGGAAACTGCCCGTTCTAAGTAAGGAACGGCGCGGTCGCCATAGGCACGAACAAGATGGTAGGGCAGACTTGTGAGGTCACGGGCATACCTATCGGCATCTCCGGGCTTTACAAGCAAATCAGATAGCCGGGGAAGGTCCCGCGCATCCCCAATCCAGGTCAACGCTATGAGCGCCTGCTCGTGCGCCGGCTCTGGGCGCTCGGCCACTTGCCAAAGTAATTCGCGCGCGCTATGGCTCTTGATACCGCCGAGATATTGGGCCAAGATCTGCGAGATTTCGGAGCTCCTCCCAATCAGTTCTTGCGCTGCTGCTAGTACCGCCTGGTCGGATTTTGCAGGCACTTCTGAGTCCGGAGGCCAGTGGAAGTTTCCCAAGTGAACCAGAAAACCTAGCATCTTCAACGTCGCCGCAACCTGCCAGTCTTGATGGGAGTGGAGATAGGGCAGGACTGTGCGAACTAGGTCGTCTTTGCGGTCTTGGAACCATGATGCATGCCACGATATAACGTACGCCAGCCCCTCATTGGGGCCCCGAAGATGGAGCATATCTAGGACTTGAGAGCGAACGTCCTCCTCCCGGAAAAAGGGTAAGCTGCCAAGAGCGCAACCGTGAATGAGCGGCTCGGTTGAATACAACTGCTCAAGGACCACTTGGAGCCCTCGGGGATCGGGAGCATCTGCGAGCAACGAGGGAAGAAAATCGCCAACGAACTCTGCCGCATCGCTAGGAACCCGCGATCGATGTTTTTCAAACCAGTCTTTCCTTTGCTCTGGCGTTGACTGCCGTACTTCAAAGTCGAGCCAGTCGGACTGTGCCACAACCGTTTCGGTCATCTGTCTCACCACGGTCCAGCGAACGGAGTAAATGCCAGACTTGTCCAGCGCGTACAGCAGATGAAGCGGAAGGCGATTCTTAGGAAAAGTGGGAGGCGCGATCGAACCAAACCCGCCTACGACAGCCCAAGGCTTGAACGGCACCTCCGCAAGCAGATGGTTTTCGCGTTTTACCTCAATCCTGTTTAGACCAATTTCTTGCGGGTTTTCGCCGTAGGGGTAACGAATTTCTAGTGGAAAGCTTAATTCAGCATGGATCCAAATCGGCAACCCAGTGAAGGCGGGATCGGTCACTCGAATCTGGAACTTCTGGACGCTTGACGTCTGTGCGTGGGCCGAAGATAGCGCGGCTGTCACCAAGAAGGCCACTGTGAGTATCCGGCGCACTTGAATCAGGTCCATTGAGTCCCATCATACGAATGACAAAACTTATCACAGCATAGAACGAAAATGCTTATTTAGAAAAGGCCTTCCCACTGGCCTTTGGACTCAATGCCCGATAAATGCGGCGGTCTCAATGGGTCGACGCAACATCAGCTCGAAGTCTACTTGCAGGAGTCTCAACAGCTAAAGTCGTTCGCAAGCGTTGATTCAAACGGAAACACTGCCCTGGCTAGTTCTGATTGAGTAAGGCCGGACAGATCGGTTCTCTTAGGGAAGGTATTGTCGGATCAACTGATTAGATGGTGTGATGTTGCATCGACCGGTTGAGCTCGCAGCGGAAATCGGAAACTAAACCACTGCCCAAAAACTCCTTGACTCGCTATATCTCATTTGGTATTATACACTCTGGCTAAAAGTGCGGATTTTTCCCCAGTTGCGGCAGATACTTTGCCGCCTTTTTTATTTTCCGGGTTCCCCAGCCGGGAACGCCAATCTCCCTTGGAGCGCGGCTAGCGGACATGACTCATTTGGGCCCCCGGCATTGCGATCCCGGAGCAGAAGCCTCTGCCGCGCCCTTTCGACGAACTCGCTCTCTTCAAACTTTAGATATGTATGTAAGTCACTTAGAATCAACCCTCATAGATTGACAAAATGACCGACCCTAACCCCCTTTAGAATCAACACTTGCAAAAGTCTATCAAAACAAAGGACTTTAACCTCCTTTAGAATGAAACTCTTATGAAAAAAGGGGGAGGGGGGGGCCAGTTATTGTTAACTAGAAATCCGAAGAAGGGTTTCTATCCTGCTTGCCCTGAGCTTCGAGGGGAGCGATCATCGGGAGCCGAGGGATCTCTTTGAATCCGAGGCGATTCCTGTCCCCCGAGGAGCAGGCGACGAGCGTGTTTCCGGCTCTCCGGTGGCACAGGCCTGCCCGCCGCAGGCGGGCTTCAGCCTGTGCTAACGACAACGCAACTGCGATTCCGCAAGGACTCTAAATCCGCGGCTCAATCCCTAACAAGCCGGTGAGACGCGCCCCAGACACTCCCTTTTGCTGGATGAGCAGTTGGAACCGTTCTCCCATCCCTTCGGGGTGGATCAGCGTCTTGAGTTGCAGCCGCGCTTTTGTGCGCTCGGCCTCACCTTGTCCTTCATCGTACAAGTCTGCAAATTCATTTCCCTGGCCGAGCGCCAGCAAAAACGCCGTCTGCGATGTGAGCCCGGAAGTCTCAAGCCCGGATCGCTTGCCCCAGACTTCGAGAGCAGTGAAATTGACGTGCGCGGTCAAGTCTTGTTGACCGGGCGAAGCATAATAATTTTCCGTCGCGCGATGATCCTGGTACGCGAGGAGCGTGCCGCGCATGTGATGGTCGTCGAAGAGTTCCCCGGCGCGATGACCGTAGTCGATCGTGAGAACGTATCCCCGCTCAAGGCGGCGCCCGACTTCCGTGATCCAGTCGCAAGCCTCGAGTCCCGCTTCCGCTTGGTGGCCTTCGTGAAGAATGATTCCCTGCGTCGCGAAATATTCAGTGATGGCACAGGTGGAAAGTTCCGCGACGTGATCCACAAATCGCCCGTCCGCAAACCCGACGAACATTTCTTTTGGCGCGCCGCCTTGCAGGACCACGCGGTGCACGGGCAGCGCGTCAACCAACTCATTGGAGAAAAAACAACCAGCGAAAATGTGAAATGGTATCTCGGCAGAAACGGCAGCGTGTCCCGCTTCCGCGTGCTGCTTCAGGCGTCCTGCAGTCTGTTCGCGGCGTGAGGGAGAGCGCTCGACAGCCACGTAGTTTAGCGCTCGATAAAAACCGGAAAGCTTTGAAGCGCTGAAATCGAGAATGTGGGAAGCGAGCCGCCCAACGCCCGCGCCTGGTTCGACAAGAGTGAACTTCTCTGGCTGGCCGAGGTTTTCCCACATCTCCGCGAACTGGCGAGCGAGAAGACGGCCAAAGATAGGGTGGACATCCACGCTCGTGTAGTAGTCGGCGAAACGAGTCGCTTCCGCTTTGCTGTAGTACCCGTGGATTGGATGGTAGAGGCATTCGCGCATGTAGTCGGCGAATGTGAGCGGGCCGTAGCGCCGAATACGGTCGGCGAGCAATTCCGCGAGCGGCGTCACGCGCCTCTGGCTCCCGCGGCGTCCGAGGTGGGCTCGGCCAGAATCTTCTTCCAGGCGCGCTTGAAAATTCCTTCGGCGGCTTCATCGAAAAGCACGAAATAAACCGTTTGGATCGACGTTTCGCCGCGCAGGTGCTGCGCTGTTTCTCGAAGCATGATCTCCGCACATTCTTTCAGGGGGAAGCCGGCGATTCCGGTGCCAACAGCGGGAAATGCTATGGATGTAAGGCCGCGTTCTTTGGCGATCCTCAAGGAATGCGCGGTGGAATTCCGCAGGCTGCCGGCGTTTGTTTTTCCGCCGAGTTGCATGCTGGCCGCATGGATCACGAAGCGTGCCTTCAGTTTTCCCCCGGTGGTGATGGCGGCGTAGCCGACAGGAATACTCCCAATGGCGTCGCACTCGTTTTGGATTGCGTCCCCGCCTTTCCGTGAGATGGCACCGGCAACGCCCGCACCGAGAACCAAATCGTTGTTCGCGGCATTGACGATAGCGTCCGTGTCCATCTCGGTCAGGTCGCCCTGCTGAATGACGATTCTTTCTGCGAACGGTTTCATGGGGAATTCTCTTCGTTTTCCGGGCC
>Ga0137403_10003835_pt1 | contig 17915 bp, 16 predicted proteins | sample CZOMad2_1_16fung_FD_122057 | JGI IMG/M metagenome (GOLD analysis project Ga0137403, IMG submission 122057) | Vadose zone soil fungal communities from Angelo Coast Range Reserve, California, USA - CZOMad2_1_16fungal (Hybrid Assembly) | ecosystem: Environmental > Terrestrial > Soil > Vadose zone...
AACACTCCTTCCAGCCAACGTGTGGACCCGCTGCGATGCCGTACTCGGAAGCGGATTACCGAACGCCCCGTGTTAGTGACGCACTGCCGCAGGGCGGCCCGCAACATGGGCCGATCCTCGCTGTGGGCGAGATCAAAACCGGAAAGACCTACCAATTCCTCTGGCCGGTAACCCAGGATGCGTTCCGATCCTCCGCTGGATTGTAGAATGGTCCCCTCTGCATCGAACAGCGCGACCGCATCAGCGCTGTGCTCCATCAGGGCCCGGAACCTGGCCTCTCTGGTGCGCGATGCTTCTTCGACCTCCCTCTGCAGCGTCACATTTCGGCCAATGACCAAGCCACCTTGGACACGCCCTTGCCGGTCCAGCATGGCTGAAGCGGTCAGAGATACGTTCAGCTCATTGCCATCCTTGGTCAAACAGGTGTGCCGGATTCCCTGGACGCTCTGGCCTTGCCGAATTGCACGCAGAATCGTGTTGGGGCCGTCTGCTTGGTCTCCAGAGAAAAGCATCGAGAGGGGCCGACCGGCAACTTCTTCAGCTTCATATCCGTAAAGGCGTTGAGCGCCTTGATTCCATTCCGTAATCTCGCCGTTCAGGGTCTCGGCAATGATGGCATCTTCGGTCGAATCCACGATGAGCGCCAGCCTCGTTCGCAACTCCCAAAGCTGCTGACGATAACGCGCGTTGAGCCCAAGAGAAAGCAAGAGTGCCAGGACCAAACTGATGTAAAGCAGAGAGTTGCGTAAGCCAGGATTGTCTAAACCCAGCAGTTCTGAGATCTCATGCCAGGGCCCGAATCGGGGCTCTTCCTGTTCTAGCATGGCCAGACTGGGCAGTGCTTGGGCGTGTCCTTCTCGGGATAGAACACCGGATGCCCACCCCACATGCCGGGCCGATCCGGTCGTAGGCACGCGAGCCGTCCCCGTTTCTCGCTGAGCGAGCAAATGGTAAGCGGAGCGCTCTTGCGTGGGCAGATCAAACGCGTGCCCCATCCCGCCGCCAACCAGATTCGCAAGACGCGCAGAAAGAGTGCCCGCGCCGGCAGCAAAGCCAGCGATTAGGCCAAGAGAAATTGCCAATCTAGCGTTTACGAGAGACCTAAACAACCCAGTGTCCTCCGATGTCCCACAGCGCACTCCGATAGCCCCAGCCGGAGGACGGCTCCTCCACAGTGGGGGGCTCACATAAACATTGGAGGCTCAGCGTTTAACCCTCGTATAAATGGAAGAGGTTTTCAATCGGTAGAACTGCCTAATGGAGGATGTGGCAAATACTTGTTTCGAGAGCGTTAGCTGGGGATTTTTCTTCGTTCGTCGAGGAGGTTTGGCCGCTCGATCATCGTTCGTTACCAGACCACAAGCGCCATCTGATGAGCGTCAATCCACCCGCTGCATTTCGGCCGCGATGCGGGCGCGAGTTTGCCATCCGCAGACCGCTACATAGAGTAAGCCGCCCACAACCGACGGGAGCACCGGTCGCAGATGGAACCACGACGCAAGCAGGAGGGGAACCGCCATCACAGCCGAAGCCGCTAGCGCTACCTTCAGCAGTGCATTGTCCCAGACATCTCGTGCCGCCTCCGGGGCAAGTCGGTAGGCTACAAGCGCGACTATCAGTTCGCCCAAAACGAAGGCAATGCTTCCACCGCGAAGTCCTGCCAGAGGAACCAGGACCAAATACGCCGCGACCGCCGCACCTGCGCCTACGGCCGCCGAAATCAAGTATTGCCGATAGTGTCCGAGAGCATACAGGACCGTTCCTGAATAGAAGGACGCTAGCGGCGCCATGATTACATACCCGGCAAGCCAGGGCAGTAATCGCGCACTTTCTTCATATTGAACACCCAAGAACAGCGGTACCAAAACGCGCGCTGTCGTCAGGATGACTAGAATCAAGGGAAGCCCAACGAGAGCGATGCCCGCGATGGCAAATCGAGCTAGCCGGCGCAACGACGTCGGAGAATCCGCGGCCTGTGCAATCCTCGGTGTGATCACCGTAAATCCAATGCTGACGAAGTGGCGCACGAAATCCACGATTCGCGTACCTGCGGCGTATATCCCGAGGGCGTACTCCCCCATAAACCACCGCACCACCAGATGACCGGTGCGGTGATAGAGAGTAGACATGGTGGTGGCCAGCGCATAATGCCCGCTGGGCACCAACAGAGGCCACCAGCGTTGAATGTGGAGTCCGAGCTGGAGGCGCAGACCTTTCCGGTACACGAATATCCATCCACAAAGATTGGTCGGCAACGCAGAAATCAAGATGCTGGCTGGCACCCACATGTAGTCTTTGGACGAACGCACCATCAGCACGACGCCAACCGTGTAGAGAGCTTGTTGCGCAACGGAGAGCGCGGACCGTACATGGAAGAGTTCGAGTGAGGAAAGCAAATATTCCGCGTTCGTAAGGTTTACAACTAAAATGGAAACTCCGTAAAACCGCAGAAGGCGTGCGGCATCGGGTCGAACCTCGAATGCAGCCAGTGTAAAAACCAGCCCGATCACAAACAGCGTGAGGAGAGCTCGCAGGACGAGGGTATCGGAAACCACATCCGCAGCCGCTGTCCGGCGCGCCGCAACCTGCTGCTGGGCATGGCTGGTTAGACCGGGGTTCGCCAGCAAGTCGAGGAATGTTAACACCGCGATCACATAACTCCAGACGCCATACACTTCAACGCCAAGCCGCCGGACGATGATCGGAAACGTAATGGCGGTCAGCAGAACGCCCACCACCCGCGCTCCCCCCACCGAGCCGACAAACCCGCCATATTTCAGCCACGTCGACCGCGCGGGACTCATTTCGGTTGCCTCGGGGAGCGGAGTTGGTTTAGCGCCATTACCATGTCGAACAGCGGCTCCAGTTCCTCACCAACCTTCACGCCTCAACAGAAATGGCAAACGGTTGCGAAATTTAGCGTGGAAGCGCTTCGAAGACGAAAAGAGGATCCAGGCACGACGGGATTAGTGTAAATGTTGGTCAGATCTCCGGCGTCCGGACGGACCGGAGAATGTTTTGAATGGACGAAGAGCGTTGCAGCCTCAGCTCAAGGGCGGGGATCGAGGCTCCCCTGCGCGGCGTTGACGGCGAGGCTGAGAAAAAATACTTGGTTGGTTGTGCCCTCATTTCATAGTGAACTACTCTGGGTGAACTACTCTGGATTCGACGGTCCGGAGTGTTGGCTCCGCGATATGGCAAATACTTTGCGAGTCGGCGATTCGCACGGAGTCGTAACTGTCGGAGGGGACGGACCAGTGAAAACCCAGTCGCCCGCCACATCGGTTCCCAATCCATGAAGGTCCTGCTCGTACATCCCGATGACTCTCCGGTGCAAGGACCATGGTCGCGGAGCCATTGGGACTACGTGATTGATTTGGGCTGGGCGGGCGGCGCTGCATACCACGATTGGGAGCGCCAGATGGGCTGTCCGGTTCGGGGATTTTACGGTTTTGCAGGGGGACCTGAAGACTTCCGGCGAATCGCCGACATTCTGCGCCCTGGCCGGGGCATCTTGGTGGACGATTGTGGGTTGGACTGGTGGGAGATCTTGGCGCCCCTGCGCAGCCTGGAATTGCTGAATGTTGTGATCGTCAAACGAATTCTGCCCGAGATTGCTTCGGCGGAGATCTTCTGTACGCGTTCTCATCCGATTGCAAACTTGTTAGCCAAGGCTGCGGGACGCGATATCCGCATGATCCAGTTAAGGAACCAGTCGGCTCTGCGAGAAAAATTGCAGAGGATTAGGCTCGTCGCAGCTCTGCTTTCGCCAGCGCAGATATTCCAGATCGTCCTGGATAAGTGGGACATGGACTATCGGCTACGCGCGCTGGTTGTCCGGCTCCCCAGCCCCGCCTCCCGGTCTTCAGTCTTGCTCCCGTCCTCTTATAGCAACGTGACACGGATGTTGAATGCGTACGCCAAATTACTTCCACAAACAGAATTTTCACTCGTAACCACTCGGCAAAACGGTGTTACGGCCGGTCTAGCGGCGAACGTGCGAACGACTTCCTTGGCGAAATTTGCTCCAACTGTCATTTCGGATTCCATACGACGGGAAGTGCAGTCTCTGGAACACGGATGGAGCCGGTTGCTGGACGGACCACTAAGGGCGAACCAGGAGATTGCCTGGGCAACGGATAGCGGATGGTTCGCCGATATCGGGCGGTCATTCGAGCGGTGGCTAAGGGTTCGGGAAGCATGGCGGCATGTTCTGTCCGTGGAGCGAATCTCTGCCGTGCTTTGTGCCGATGAAAACAATCCCATGAATCGGCTTCCCGTACTGCTCGCCAGAAATCTAAAGTTGCCAACGGTTCACTGTGATCATGGGGCGCTGAACGCGTTATTGCCATTACGTACACCGGCCTGTGACCACTATCTGGTTAAGGGCGAGATGGAACGGGAATTCATGAGCCGGACATTCCTCGTAAAGGCTGACCGCATTACGGTGGGGGCACCCGCAGAGCCATTTGCAGGCGGCTCTGAGCCTGGTTCCACGCAAAAGGGGACGAGCAATTGTGCCGGAGCGATCGTGTTTTTCTCGGAACAATATGAACTCACTTCGGGCCGAACTGAAATCTTATACAAGCAGGTCCTGCCCGGGCTCTGCGCAATTGCCCGAAGCCGGGGTTCGCGCGTCATCGTGAAGTTACATCCGTTCGAATCGTTGACATCGCGTCGCCGGCTGTTGCGCCAGGTATTGTCGAAGGAGGACTGGAGACAAGTCAGCCTGGTTACTGGTGCGCTGACCGGGGAATTCCTTGCCGGCATCTGGTTTGCCGTCACCGTGGAATCCAGCGTCGCCGTGGATTGTGCAAGCCGAGGCCTACCCTGTTTCCTGTGCAGTTGGTTTGTACCTCCTCTTGCTGGATACGAAAAGCAATTTGTCCGTCATGGGGCCGCCCGATCGCTGGAGTCACCCGAGCAGATAGGAAAGATCCCCGAGTTGCTTGAGGATTTCAGGATTACTCCGGAGGTTCAACGCGGCTTATGGAGTCCGATTACGCCTGAGAGGCTGGAGGCACTGCTCTCGAATAGTCGGGGTCTGGACTAAAACGGATCCCGTAAATGAATTCGAATCAGGCGTCCTCGAGCGAAGCATGGGATCATACACCGCCTTCAGTATATCCCTCACCACACTTGTCATCCTGACCAACGGGAAGGATCCCCGCACACCAGATTTCACGGGAATGCCGAACCCTTTCTCACCGTGCAACTTGAATTAGGCGCTCTTGAAGCACCATGGATGCGGGTGAAAGAGCATCCACATAAAAGAGCATCCACATAAAGGATCGGCCCTCCCGCCACCGGATTATAAGACGCACTCTGATATATTTCGGGTCTTAAACAATTGCCTAAACTGCCATCGCGGTCACTCGCAATTATATTTAGATAAATTACACTTCGCCGATATGATCGTGAATGATGACAACCGCCTTCAGAACCTGGCGCCGACCATGACCAGCTGCCTTCCCGGACCGCCATCGAATTCGCGCGCACGGAGCGATTGATGGATTTCATCAACGACGATTTCCTCCTGCAAACAGAGACCAGCCGTCGCCTGTACCGCGACTATGCCGCCGCCGAGCCCATTCTTGACTATCATTCCCACTTGCCTGCCGGCGATATCGCCGAGGATCGCCAGTTTCAAAATCTCTCAGAGATCTGGCTGGAAGGCGATCATTACAAATGGCGGGCCATGCGGGCTAATCGGGTGCCCGAACGTTACTGTACCGGCGACGCCTCCCCCTATGACAAGTTTGTGGCGTGGGCTGGCACAGTACCTTATGCACTTCGCAACCCGCTCTATCACTGGACTCATCTCGAACTTAAACGCTACTTTGGAATCGGCGAGCTCCTTGATGAGAACAATGCACAGCGTGTCTGGGACCGCGCCAATCGCTGCCTTCTGGAAGACGGTTTAACCGCAAGGGCAATTCTGAAGAAGTTCCAGGTCCGAGCGCTCTGCACCAGCGACGATCCGTGCGACGATTTGGCACATCACCGCGCCATCGGCACTGCAGGCATCGAATGCAGGGTCTACCCCACCTTCCGCCCAGACAACGCTTTGCTGGTACACCTGCCGGAGAAGTTCAACCCGTGGATCGGTCGGCTGGAGCGGGCCAGCAATCGGGAAATTTCGTCATTCGCTGATTTTCTTGACGCTTTGAAACAACGGCATGATCACTTCCATTCGGTGGGAACGAGGCTGTCCGACCACGGGTTGCCATACTGCTATGCCACGCCCTGCGCAGACTCGGAGGCCAACAGGATTTTCGCCAAGGTGCGCACGGGCCAAGCGGCTAGCGAAGACGAGCACGAGGGGTTTGCTTCGTTGCTCATGCTGTTCTTCGGCAGGCTCGATGCTACAAGAGGCTGGACCAAGCAATTGCATTTGGGAGCGCTTCGCGACGTGAACACGCGCGCTCTCCGCGAATTGGGTCCCAACGCCGGTTTCGATACGATTGGAGATGCGAATCAGACCGCGCGTTTGTGCGCCTACCTCGACCTTCTAGATCGGGAACACGCCCTTCCCAGAACCATCCTCTACAACGTGAACCCCTCCGACAACTACGCCTTAGCGGCCGCCGCCGGGAATTTTCAGGATGGCTCCGTCGCCGGAAAGATTCAGTTCGGCAGCGCCTGGTGGTTTCTCGATCAGAAAGAGGGCATCGAAGCGCAACTGAACGCTCTCTCGAACACTGGACTCTTGGCCCGCTTCATCGGAATGGTGACTGACTCGCGATCATTCATGTCGTTCCCGCGTCATGAGTATTTCCGCCGCGTACTCTGCAACCTCCTGGGCAACGACGTAGAGGCCGGCAATCTCCCCAAAGACGAAAAGCTGCTGGGATCGCTCGTACGAAGCGTCTGTTTTGAGAATGCGCGGCAATATCTCGCGCTGGAACTCGGACCTTCCTTAGACAAGAAGCCGGACCCTGCTGTCAGAACATAGAAGCCCATGCCGATGGCTAGTCAGATTACGGGCACCCTGTCAGCGGCCTCATCCAATATAGTGAGAGCTTTAGTTTTCGTTCGAGGAATCGCCTGTTTCCCAGTGGAACCCCAAATTCGATGCCCAACAATACGCTAGGCCAGGTTGGCCATCGGCGCTGGATGATCTGCGCCCTTTTATTCTTTGCGACTACCATCAACTACACCGACCGCCAGGTACTGGGGCTGCTCGCCCCCATGTTGCAAATCAAAATCGGCTGGAACGAGGCGCAGTACGCCTACATCGGAACCTCGTTCTTGCTTGCTTATGCGCTCGGCCTTCTGATTATGGGCGGCCTGATTGATCGGGTCGGCACCCGTCTCGGCTACGCCGCCGCGATTGCGATCTGGAGCCTCGCCGCCGTTGCTCATTCGCTGGTGGGAAGCGCACGCGGGTTTGGTATCGTCCGCTTTGCGCTCGGCTTCGGGGAGTCCGGAAATTTTCCCGCGGCCATCAAGACCGTTGCCGAATGGTTTCCGAAGAGAGAACGGGCGCTGGCAACGGGGATCTTTAACTCGGGCACGAACGCCGGGGCCACCATCGCTCCTCTTGTCGTACCCTGGATCGCGCTTCGCTTGGGCTGGCAGTTTGCCTTTCTCTTCACAGGTGCCTTCAGCGCAGTTTGGATCGTTTGCTGGCTGACTCTCTACCGTCGGCCACAGGATGATCCGAAGCTTTCGCCGCTGGAACTCGCGCATATCCTCAGCGATCCACCGGAAACGTCGGCGAAGATCGCCTGGTCCAGCCTTCTCGCGCACCGCCAAACCTGGACATTTCTGTTGGGAAAGTTCCTGACCGATCCGATCTGGTGGTTCTTTCTGTTTTGGCTGCCCAAGTTCTTTTCTACCGTCCACGGCAGTGGCTTCTGTCGTCGGCATCGGCAGTTTTGGCGGGGCCATTGGCGGTGCGCTGATCGCTACCTTCACGGGCCTCTTGCTGCAAGCGACACACAGCTACGTGCCGATTTTTCTGATCGCAGGCTCGGCTTATCTCATCGCGCTGCTGATCATTCAATCGCTGAGCCCAGGTTTGCTACCGCTCTCGGAAAAGTGAAGCCATTGGTTTGAGCGGTTGAACTCGCTAGCTGGTTAGCGCCACACCGCGTCGTCCTCGCCGGAAAGCACTCTGTCCAGATAGGTTGCGGTGCTGATCAGCGCCAAGTGCGTGAATGCTTGCGGAAAGTTACCGAGATGTTGGCCGCTCGTGCCGATCTGTTCCGAATACAGGCCAAGGTGACTGGCGTATCCCAAAAGTTTCTCAAACAACAACTGAGCCTTCTCCAATTCCCCGGCGCGCGCTAAACACTCGATGTACCAGAACGAGCAGGCAGTGAAGCTACCCTCTCCGCCCGGAATCCCGTCCACGTGGGTGCGCTCCGCCTCGTAGCGGCGGACAAAAGTATCTTCCACCAGTCGCGCTTCAATCGCTTTCATCGTCGAGCGCCACATCGGATCGACCGGGCTGATGAACCGCATCAGTGGCATCAGCAAAACTGACGCATCCAGGTCCTTGGTGCCCTTGCACTGCACAAACGATTGCAGTTCGTCATCCCAAAAGTTCTCAAAGATGTCCTGTCGTATCGCGTCGCGGGTTTGCACCCAGGAGTCCAGGGGTGCCGACAGCGAGCGTTTCTGGGCCAGCCGCAATGCCCGGTCGAATGCCACCCAGCACATCAGTCGGGAGTGCAAAAATTCGCGCGCCCCGCCGCGAACCTCCCATAACCCCTCGTCCGGCCGGTGCCAATTCTTTCCTAGCCACTTCAAGATCCGTTGAACGTCTTCCCATCCCGCGTGCGAAATCGGATCTCCATATTTGTTGGCCAGGTAGATGGCATCCATCATCTCGCCATAAATATCCAGCTGCAGCTGGTGATAGGCCGCATTGCCGATCCGCACCGGCCGCGAATGTTCATATCCCCGCAAATGCTCAAGAGTCACCTCATCAAGTTTCTGGCCGCCATCCACTGCGTACATCACCTGTAACGGACCCCGCTCCGCATCGTCACCCAGCCGCCCCTTCAGCCAGCCGATGAAACCCTCGGCTTCCTCCACAAAACCCAGCCGGATCAGCGCGTAGAGAGTGAATGTCGAATCTCGCAACCACGTAAAGCGATAATCCCAATTGCGCACCCCGCCAATCTGTTCCGGCAACGAAAATGTCGGCGCCGCAATCAGCGACCCATGCTCCCGGCTGATCAGCAACTTCAACGCAAGGGCCGAACGGTTGACCATTTCCCTCCACCGGCCCTTGTACTTGGACTTTGCCATCCATGCCTTCCAGAAACGCACAGTCTCGTGGAAGCGCGCCCCCAGGAAATCCGCCTCGGGCCGCTCTCCTCGAGGGCGAACTCCCCCGAAAACGAAGGTCGCCCGTTCGCCTGCTCGAAGCCTGAACTCCGCGGTCACATCCCCGGATTCTTGTCGCAACGCAACAGTCGAATACAACGCCATCGGCGGACTCGCGTCGCTTGCAGGCGAAAAAATCGCATGCCTCTCTTCAAGGTCCACGGTGTGCCCGCTGATCGCATAGTTAAACCGGGGTTGGCACCGCATCTTGAAATCAACCTCTCCCCGGATGACGGTCAAGGTCCGCACAATCTCATTCGGTTGCTCCCTGTCAGTCCCAATCGGCATGTAGTCCGTCAGCTCAGCCATGCCCTCGTCCGCAAGGAATCGCGTGAGAAGAATATTCGTGTCCGGCAAATACAGCTGCCGCACCCGCCTTTCCTTGAGCTGTGGCTGAATCTGAAAGCACCCACCTCTCTCGTCGTCCAGTAGCGCCGCAAACACGCTGGGAGAATCGAAATTGGGGTAGCAAAGAAAGTCGATGGAGCCGTTGATGCCCACCAGGGCAATCGACCGCATATTGCCAATCACGCCGTAATTTTCAATCGGTTCAAAGCTCATGGCTATTCAGGACAGATGTTCTCCGCAGAGCCGTGGCCTCTCTTTTGCCGCAGGCGCTGCCTATCAGCAGATTGCGGCGGGGGCACAAAGGGTTGCATCGGCAACGAACTCACGTTCGAAGTCACCGAACTAGGCTGAGACCGCACGACCCGTGATCGCGCGGGCTTGAGGGGGGGACTGCGGTTAGTTTGCCTTCCTCGTTTTTCTGGATATGGGCCATGGGAGTTTTGGGGTCGTGGGTGAAGATCAGGAGCCAGTTGTTGGGGAGGGCTTCGGAGTAAAGACGTTTGCGGTTTTCGATCGTTTCCAGAGGGTAGAGGTCGAAGGCCATGACCCAGGTGGGGTCGAGGTGGAAAGTGGTGGGGACGAGGTCGCCGGTGTAGCAGGCGGTTTGACCATGGCTCTCGATGAGGATGGCTTGCATGTTGGCGGTGTGGCCGGGGTAGATGCGCGTGCGGATGCCGGGAAGGATTTCCGAGTCGCCGCGGAGGAGGGTCATTTGACCGGAGCGAATTAAGGGGCCGTAGTTTTCGTCTAAGTAGCTGACGCGGTCGCGGTCGAGTTGGAGTTGGCCGTGTTCGTATTCTCCGGCTTGGGCGTAGTATTGCGCTTTTGGAAAGGTTGGGACGATTTGCTCGTTGCGGCGGATGGTGTTCCAGCCGCAGTGGTCGAAGTGGAGGTGGGAATTGATTACGATGTCGATATCTTCGGGGGCCAAGCCGGCTTTGTGGAGGTTGTTCAAGAGTTGCGGGTTGTTGCCGTGAATTTTGGTCTGCTTCTCGTTGAGCTTGTTGCCGATGCCGGTTTCGATTAGGACGTTTTTGTCGCCGGTGCGGATTAGCAGGGAGTTGAGGCCACTGGTGATGCGGTTTTTTTCGTCGGCCTGGACGCGGCGCTCCCAGAGGACTTTGGGGACTACGCCGAAGAAGGCGCCTCCGTCGAGGTAGTAGGTGCCGTCGGAGACGATGCTGAGTTCGAAGTCGCCCAGGGTATGCGGCATGTCAGTCGCGGTAGAGTTCGGATTCTGCAACAACTTGATCGATTGGCTTGGCGGTTTCACCGCGTCCGGCGCGTTGCATGGCGGAGTAACGGGCTCCACGGGCGTCGACGTTCGGGGCAAAACGGGCGAAGCCGATGGGGGTCGGGATGTTGTCGTAGATGGCCTCCATGCCTCCTCGCATGCAGTAGGTCTCGTGCCAGAAGCCCGTGCCGCCCGTGTCTTTCATGAACTGCGTCCACCAGGTGCGGTGGGGTTCAGAGCGGGTCCAGGCTAGGAGGCTGTCCATGTCGCGCCAGTATTGGCGCATGCCGATGTTCGCCGGATAGAACGAATAGAAGATGCGTTCGTGGAGGAGGAGGCCGTCGGGCTTGGCGGCGGCGGAAGCGTCGATTTGAGGGCCCAGCCCGAAGGCGGTTTTTAGGCCTGTGAAGGTGTTGACGCGGAGGCCCAGGTAGATGACGACGAGGTCGGGGTAGGCGGAGAGGTCGATGGTTTGACGAGAGACGGTTTGGCGGTGGACGGCGGGGCGGGGGACATCGGCTGGCATTCGCGGCTCCCGGTTTTTTCCTTCTAAGACTTACAACTTGAGAGGCTTTCGTGGGCGAGAGTACCCGTCCCACACGGGCTTAGGACTTCTTTTTTTCAGATTTCTTGGAGCTGGATTTGGATTCCGACTTCGAGTCGGATTTCGACTCTGGCTTCGACTCTGACTTCGACGCCGACTTGGAGTCGGAGGAGGAATCGGTTTTGGAAGAGCTATCCTTCGAGTCCTTGGTGCTGGAGTCCTTATCTATTAGTTTCGCTGAGGAGCCGTCGGAGGAGCCGCTCTCCGAAGAGCCGGACGAGGCCTTCTTGGCGTAGTCCGTGACGTACCAGCCGCTGCCTTTGAATTGGACGGCGGCGGCGGAGATGAGTTGTTCGACTTTCGAGCCGCATTCCGGGCATTTGGTGATGGGGCGGTCGGAAAACTTTCGGATTCTCTCGAAGCGGTGTTTGCACTTGGTGCACTGATATTCGTACAGAGGCATCGAGTTTGATTTTAGCAGTGATTGAGGGGGGCGAGGGAAGGCTGGGTCCGAGGCGGGAAAGGACGAGAGCGAAGGCAAAGGCAAGCGCAGGACCACGCGGGCGGGGGCGCCCGCGACTACACTTGCACGCGTGCTAGACTCCGGCCTATGCGTGGGGATGCTACTGCGGCGGGGACGTTGTATGTGGTGGGGACGCCGGTGGGGAATTTGCAGGACATATCCTTGCGGGCGATTGAGGTGCTGAAGGAAGTGGACCTGATTGCGTGCGAGGATACCAGGCACACGCAGAAGCTGCTGACGTATTTTAATATTGGAACGGCGACCGTCAGTTATCACGAGCATAACGAACAGGAGAGGGCGGCGGAGATTCTGGCGAGGTTAAAGAGCGGCGGGCGGGTGGCCGTCGTGAGCGACGCGGGGATGCCGGGGATTTGCGATCCGGGGTATCGGGTGGTGACGCTGGCGGTGGAGAATGGGTTGAAGGTGGTGCCGGTGCCGGGGGCGTCGGCGCTAGTGCTAGCCTTGGCGGCTTCAGGCTTGCCCACCGATGCGTTTGGGTTCGGCGGATTTCTTCCGGCGAAGAGCGGGCAGAGAAGAGAGGTGCTGGAGGGGATTGCTGGGTCGGCGCGAACGGAAATGTTTTATGAGGCACCGCATCGAGTGATGGAGGCGCTCGAGGATTTGGTCGACGTACTGGGCGGGACGCGGCGGGTGGTGGTGGCGCGCGAGTTGACCAAGCTGCATGAGGAGTTTGTGCGCGGGCCGGCGGCGGAAGTGCTGGAGACATTCAGACAGCGCGAGGATGTGAAGGGTGAGATTACCTTGCTGATTGGAAAAGCGGAGGCTGGCGCGATGGTATCCAAGGTGTCGCTGCGGGCGCGGATGGAGCAGGTGATGCGCGAGGAATCCGTCGACGAAAAGGCGGCGCTGAAGAAAGTGGCGAAGGAATTTGGGATGGCGAAGAGCGAGGCGTACCGGCAGTGGCAGAGGGGGAAGTAGGGAGCCAGTAGTTAGACGAGGGCGGACCGGTAGTCGAAACGGGCTATTTTAGCGGTCCCGAAGAGGGCCAGGGGGCGCAAACCCGCTCCAAAATTGCCCATTTAGGCACTCCTGACTGGAAATCTTGAAAAATAGCCCAAAAACGTGCCCTTTTCCACAGGAGACTGCGCTAAGATGCGCGGAGTACAGTATTTTCCAATTGAAGTTTGCGAAGGAGGATTCATGGCTGCAGGTATGACCAAGAGTCAAGTCGTCCGCTACCTGGCGGAGAAGACGAGCTTGAGCAACAAGGATACGGCTGCGTTTCTGGAACAGGTTGTCGACCTGGCGGTAAAGGAAGCCAAGAAGAATGGCTTGTTCGTTCTTCCTGGACTGGGCCGTTTGAAAAAGGTACACCGCAAGGCGCGCATGGGCCGCAACCCGCAAACGGGCGAAGCCATCAAGATCGCGGCGAAGACCACGGCGAAGTTCTATCTTGCCAAGTCCGCGAAGGATGCCATCGCACCGAAGAAGGCGTAGTTTTTGCTTTCGCGAGAATAGAGAGGGCCGGGTGAACCCCGGCCCTTTTTAGTTTTGAAAGTGGAAGTCTGCCAGGGAACTTTATCTGTGGCCGTCGACGCCCCAAGTCTGTCCGGAATTTGCTGCGAAGAAAATTACGAACAGGAACAATAGTGGGATGTGATCGAGTTCGGCGCCGAAATATTGCCAGATGGGCGCGCCGTGGCCCGGGCCCCACCACGTGGCCAGGGTCAAGCTGAGCATGTGGAGCGCGCCGAGGAAGGAAGCGGCGCGCACCCAAAATCCGACCAGCAGGCAGACGCCGATCACGATTTCGACGAGACCGACCATGTAGCCGAACAGAACCGGATGCGGAAGAACGACTGCGGAGAGAAATCCCTTGTAGAAGCCGACGGCCTGGCTCTGCACGAAGCCGGAGACGTATTGCTCGAAGCCTCCATGGGCGAATGCGGGGGTGAAGAGTTTGTACTGCCCGAACAGGATAAAGATGACGGCCGTCAGGATGCGGACGAAAGCGATCGTTCTTTGCAGAGGACTGGAAATTCGCGGCATACGCTCCTGCGCTGAGGGGTGATGGGCGGAATTATAAGCCTCGCGGCGTGGACCCGAAATCATTTCGCGACGCTCTCATTTCGCTTCGCCCTTGAAGACCTTGCCGTCTTTCATGACGAAGCGCACGCGCTCGAGTTCTTTGATATCCGCCAGTGGATCACCATCCACGGCGACGATATCCGCAAACGCTCCGGCACGAATTTCTCCCAACTGCCCTTGCTGCTCGAGCAGCTCGGCGGCGCGCGAGGTGGCGCTGCGGATGGCATCCATGGGGGTCATGCCGAATTTGACCATGTAGGAAAATTCCTGCGCGATGGGTTCGGTCCAGGGGATGCCGCCGATGTCGGTGCCGAAGGCGATTTTCAGATGGGCCTTGAGCGCCTTCTTGAAGGACTCTTCATGTACCGAGGCGCGTTTGCGGTCGCGCTGGCCATCGGGGGTATTTTCTGGCGCCCAATCGCCGTAATACACGGCCAATGTCGGCACATACCACGTGCCCTGCTTGGCCATTTGAGCGATCGCTGCGTCGTCCAGGTCGAGCCCGTGCTCAATGGAGTCGCATCCACCTTCGATAGCGCGGTGCAAGCCGATGCCGCTATAGGCGTGGCAAGCGACGCGTTTGCCCCAGCCGTGGACTTCATCGGTAATCGCCTGCAGCTCCTCCAGGGTGAGGGTGGGCTGGGAGACCAGCTCTCCATGCTTTCCGATCCAGGAACGGTGGGTCATGTAGACTTTGATCCAGTCGGCGCCGTGCTCGAGCTGTTGGCGCGCGGCTTTACGCGCCTCGACCGGGCCATCGATCAGCTGAGCTCCTTTTGGGACGTCGATTTCTGGCGCATAGCCCTCGAGCGGGTAGCCACCGGTCGTGGAGATGGCGCGGGTGACGACGAACAGGCGCGGGCCGGGGATGATGCCCTCGTCCACGGCCTGCTTGATACCGATGTCGCCATAGCCTGCGCCTTCGGTTTCCAGATCTCGCAGGGTGGTGAAGCCCTGATCGAGCGCGCGCTTGACTGACACGGTGGCGCGCGCAGCCCGGTAAGCCAGCGGGTACTTCAGCAACTGGATGTCATAGCCGCCCTCAGCCGGTACCTCGCCCTGCAGAAAAATGTGAGTGTGCGTATCAATCAGGCCCGGCAGCACCGTGGAGTGCGAGAGGTCGACGATGTTGGCGCCTTCGGGAATCTTTGCGGACGCTTCATCACTGACGCTCTCAATTCTCTGGCCCTTCGTGATGATCACCTGATTGCGCCTCGGCGTATCCGAGGTGCCATCAATCAAGACTCCGGCGTGAATCACCGTGATTTGGCCTGCGCGAGCTATGCAAGCCCCAAGAATTACGAGAGCAACTGTCGCAAGAATGTTTCTCGTCATTGCTTATCCCTCACCCACATAGGCTTCTGCTTCAATTTCCACGAGCATTTCCGGACTGACCAGGCCGCTGACTTCCACCATCGACGTAGCCGGGCGGATTTCGCCGAAGACTTCGCCGTGCGCCTTGCCTACCTTTTCCCAGTCGCGAATTTCGATGACGTAGATGCGGGTCCGCACTACGTCTTTCATAGTGGCTCCGGCGTTGGCGAGAGCGCTCTCGATGTTGAGGAGAGTCTGGACTGTTTGCGCGTAGACGTCGCCGATGCCCACGATTTTGCCGTCCTTTGTCGCCGTAGTGCCGGACACATGGACGTGAGGGCCGATGCGTACTGCGCGCGAATAGCCGACGATGGGCTCCCAGTGCACGCCGCTTGAAATGTTCTTGCGTTCCATTAATCCCTCCAAGTTCACTGCAGGGCAGGGCGCATTCGATTAGCACCCGAGCACCGCGGCTGCCAATTTCAAATACTTACGAGCGCTTTCCGTAGCTCGAATGTGGTGTATCAAAAGAATTCCTGTATGTCTTACGTAAGTTACTTGCGTACGTATGCAACCGCGCCGCACACTAACCGCAACCTACAGAGTAGGCGCGACCCCAAAGGGGACGCGGGTTTTCCGGAGGAGCCTCGAATGATACCGGAGTCCCATCCACTGGAGCAGTTTTTTCTCGAACTGGTTGAGCGCCATTACTCGCACGACATTGGACTGCGTAATCCCGAGATCAGCAACTACGTGGCGAACCTGCTGACCGAATTTTGCCAAGCCGACCAACTGCGAAAAATTCATGATGCGGCCGAACGCCCCCTGGATGATGTAGGGGCGATGCTGCTGGAATCGGATCCGGTGTTTGGGAACGCTCCGTCGTTTGACCGCGAACGCCAGGTGCGCAAGCACATTGGCGACTACGCTCTTTTCTTTACCGGGATGTACCCGGAAAGTATCAACAAGTGGCGGCTGCGGCGCAACCGGATGGAATCCTTCGTCGATTTCGTGAAGACCGGAAAAGAAAGCTACTACATTGTTTCCAAGTTCGACGTTTTCGAATGCAAGAAGGTGGCACCGCTCTTCCAGCAGCTTTCGGCGCACTTTGAGGATTGCGTTTACGGGCTGAACATGGTGAAGAACGAATTGGCTGAGATGCAGCATCCGATCGTTCGGCGAGAGGACGACGAACTGATTATGTGATCTTGCGGTAGAAGCTCAAGGCCGCGTCACCCTGCTTGAGTAATCGCTGCCGTTGCAGCGCTCCCACCGTTTCGCCGGGATCGAAACGCTTATCGTGCTCCGCGATCACGACGGTTTCCGCATTCACTCCGCTCCATTGCGCTAGAGCCTCCAGCGTTCCTTGGTACAGCGTTTGGCCGGCATAGGGTGGGTCGAGAAACACGACTTGGGCGACCATTCCAGCGTTTGCCATCTTGCGGAGGGCTGCGGTCACATCGGAGCGCTGGATGGAAAAGCCTTCGATGACTCCCAACGACGCCAGGTTTTCTCGAATTAAAACGGCGGCTTTCGCCGAGGACTCCACAAATACAATTTTTCTGGCGCCGCGGCTGAGCGCTTCAATGCCAACGGCGCCCGTGCCGGCGAAGAGATCGAGAAACGTTTGCCCTACGAGCGCATCGCCATCGGCGGCGCACAGGACGTTGAAGAGCGTTTCTCGTAGCTTATCCGACGTTGGACGGATATCCATTCCCGGCATCGAGGCCAGGGGACGACTGCGGAATTTACCTGCAACTACGCGCATCTGAATCTCGCGGCGCTCTTAAGCCTTCGTGCTGTGCCGCTCGGAAGGCGACTTCGATACAATTAAATTAAAGACAGCACCTACTGACGACATGAGAACCTGGGCCATTCCGGCCGGTCGAATTTTCGGCATTGAATTCCGCATCCACGTAGGGTTTCTTTTCCCCCTTGTGTTTCTGGCGGCAATTTATCCGCAGTATCCGTCTGCTATCGCGAGCCTGATTGGGATTGGTGCTCTTGCCAACTTGATTCACCAACTCGCCCTCGCGTATCTGGCGCGGAAGGCGGGAGCCGTCCCAAAGGCTATCATTCTTCTGCCTGTGGGGGGGCTCCTCATTCTGAACGATCTGCCGGGGCGTGGCCTGACGGAAGTGGACCGGCAACGCGAGATTCGCATGGCGATGCTCGGCCCCCTGGTGTATTTGGCGCTGGCGTCGCTGACGGCGATTGCGATTCTCGCTACCAATCCGGCATTCAATTTTCGTGCATGGCCGTGGATTCATCCGTCGTCGCTGGCGCGGAGCGTGGTGTGGGTGAACCTGCTGCTGGCGGCGGTGAATTTGATTCCGGCGTATCCGCTGGATGCGGGGCGGCTGCTGCGGGCGGTGTTCGCGCGCGGTTCGGACCTGGCTACGGCGACGAGGCGCGCGGTGAGCGTGGCCCATAGCCTGGCGTTGGTGTTCATGGTGCTGGGCATGGTGCTGTATGCGACGGAGGCGACGCGCTCGCGCAGCTCTTGGTTTGCCATGCTGGGTTTTTTCATCTTTATTGGAGCGCAGCTCGAAGAGCGCGCGGTG
>Ga0137403_10003836_pt1 | contig 17914 bp, 16 predicted proteins | sample CZOMad2_1_16fung_FD_122057 | JGI IMG/M metagenome (GOLD analysis project Ga0137403, IMG submission 122057) | Vadose zone soil fungal communities from Angelo Coast Range Reserve, California, USA - CZOMad2_1_16fungal (Hybrid Assembly) | ecosystem: Environmental > Terrestrial > Soil > Vadose zone...
CAACATTTCGTGATGTTGCAGTAGCCGATTCCCTGCGTGTTTCGCAATTCTTCAATGCGATCTTCCGTATCGAGCGGATGCATCTCCAATGCGGCGACGTGGATGAGGAAACGTGGTCCGATGAATTTCTCATGCATTTGGTGATCGCGCAGCACGTGGCACACGTCCTGACAGAGAAAACATTCGATGCACTTTCGGAACTCCTGTACGCGATCGATATCATCCTGTTGCATTCGCCAGGTGCCGTCCGGGGCGTCAGGAGGTCGGGGCTTGAACGGTTTGATCTGTTTCTTCACGCGAAAATTCCACGAGACCTCTGTGACCAAATCCTTCAATATTGGGAAAGCTTTCATCGGCTCGACTGTCACCGGTCTTTCCAACGGCAACTCGCTCAGTCGCGTCATACACATGAGTTTCGGCATTCCATTGACTTCCGCCGAGCACGACCCGCACTTGCCAGCCTTGCAATTCCATCGGCAGGCAAGATCCGGCGCCTGTGTGCGCTGGATATCGTGCACGGCATCGAGCACGACCATGCCTTCGGCAGTCTCCGTCGTGTAATCGCGAAATTCGCCGCCCTTTCCGTCACCGCGCCAGATGCGAAACGTTGCTGTGTTCATGTCATTGTCATTCCGCGCGAAGTCGAGGAATCCCGGTGCGCTACGCTAAGGCTGCGCCGCGGGATCCTTCGACTTCGCTTCGCTGCGCTCAGGATGACGTAGGCGACGACGCTCATTTCATTTCCTCAATAATCTGTTTCAAATAATCCGGCATTTCCGGCAACGGTTCGAGCCGCACTTGCATCGAGCTATCCGCGGACTTCGACACAATCGTATTCACTTTCGAAAAGCGCTCATCTTTATCAGGATAATCTTCGCGGAATTGCGCCCCTCGACTTTCTTTCCTTTCCAGTGCTGCCCGTGTGATTCCTTCCGAGACTGTCAGCAGATTTTTTAAATCGAGCGCGGTGTGCCAACCCGGATTGTATTCGCGATTGCCTGTGACCGCGGTTTTTTCAGCACGCGTTTTGAAACTGTCGATCGCCTCCAACGCTTCGCGCATTTCAGTTTCGGTGCGCACGATGCCTACGAGATTTTGCATTGATTCCTGCAAGTCCTTCTGGATCGCATAAGGATTCTCGCCATTACTGCGCTCGAACGGAGCAAGCGCCTCGCGTGCCACCGCGTCGATCTCCTCTGTGTTGATCTGGCCGTGTTGATTTTCTCTTGCGAATATCGCTGCAAATTCGCCGGCCCGTTTTCCAAACACCAAAAGATCGGAGAGCGAATTTCCACCGAGGCGGTTTGCGCCGTTGATGCCGGCTGCGCATTCTCCGGCAGCAAACAGGCCGGGCAAGCGCGACATTTGCGTGTCGGGATTAACCCGCACGCCGCCCATGATGTAGTGAGTGGTGGGGCCAACTTCCATCGGCTGCTCTGTGATATCGATGTCAGCCAGTTGTTTAAACTGGTGATACATGCTCGGGAGCTTGCGTTTGATATGTTCCGCGGCATTCGGCATTTTTTGTTTGATCCACGAGATATCAAGATAAACGCCGCCGTGAGGGCTTCCCCTGCCCTCTTTGATCTCGCGCACGATACAACGCGAGACGTGATCGCGCGTTAGCAACTCAGGTGGGCGGCGCGCGTCTTTGTGCCCCTGGCAATATCGCCAGCCCTCCTCCTCGTTATCCGCAGTCTCAGCTTGATAGTTTCCCGGGATCGACTCGAACATGAAACGTTTGCCATCGTTGTTGAGCAGGATTCCGCCTTCGCCGCGCACGCCTTCGGTGACCAAAATTCCCATCACGCTCGGCGGCCAAACCATTCCGGTGGGATGAAATTGAATAAACTCCATGTCGATGAGTTCGGCACCCGCCTCATATGCGAGAGCGTGACCATCTCCAGTGTATTCCCAGCTATTACTCGTAATTTTGTAGGCGCGGCCAATCCCGCCCGTCGCCAGTACTACTGCTTTCGCGCGGAAAATTTTGAATCGACCGCGCTCCCGCTCGTACCCAAAGGCACCCACCACGCGGTCGCCGTCTTTGAGCAGCGAAAGAATGGTGTGCTCCATGTGCACATCAATCCCCTGGTGAACGCCATGATCTTGCAATGTGCGGATCATTTCCAAGCCGGTGCGATCACCCACATGTGCTAACCGCGGATATTTGTGGCCGCCGAAGTGTCTTTGCAGAATTCGGCCGTCTTTGGTGCGATCGAAAACGGCCCCCCACGCTTCAAGCTCGCGCACTCGATCGGGCGCCTCCTTCGCGTGCAGCTCCGCCATGCACCATTGGTTCACATATTGACCACCGCGCATCGTATCGGCGAAATGCACTTTCCAATTGTCGCGTTCATCGACATTAGCGAGCGCCGCCGCGATTCCGCCCTCCGCCATTACCGTATGCGCCTTGCCTAACAACGATTTGCAAACCAGGCCAACGCGAACACCCGCAGCGGAAGCTTCAATCGCAGCGCGCAATCCTGCCCCTCCTGCGCCGATGACAAGAACATCGTGCTCGAAAGTCTCGTAATCAGGCATGGAGTCGTTGAAGCGTTAAAGAGTTGAAGCGTTGAAGCGTTCGTCCGCGAGTAATTTAGTCCGCTTCAACGCATCTCGCTTCATCGCTTAAACGATTCTGAAATCGTGCCAGATTCCCATTGCGCAGAGGCGCACGTAGAGATCGGCGAAGCCAACCCAGAACAAACTCATCCACGCCCAAAGCATGTGGCGACGATTGAAACAGGTCACGCAGGCGTACGCACGATAGCAAGTCGGCGACTTGGAAAATTGATCTAAAAATCCTCCGGCCAAGTGTCGCAGCGAATGACAGCCAAACGTATAACCGCCGAGCAAAACAACGTTCATTGCCAGCACAATCGTGCCAACACCGATTCCAAATCCATTCGGAAACCAAAGCGCTTTCCATACGTCGTACGTTAGAACAAGAAGAAAAAAAACAGCGAGATAGAGAAAATATCGATGCACATTCTGCATTATGAGCGGGAACGATCGTTCGCCCCAGTAGCTTTTGCGCGGCTCACCGACAGTACACGCCGGCGGATCGGCCCAGAATGCTTTGTAATATGCGCCGCGGTAGTAGTAACAGGTGACACGAAATCCCCCGGGCGCCCACAGAACCAGCAGAGCCGGAGAGAAAATGAGCCAGCCGGGCCACCAGCTCGGTTTCGGCCCAAACCAGCTGTGTGGCGAATCGCCCAAAATTTCAGGCGAATAGAACGGTGAGATGTAATTGCCGGAGAAATAATTCTTTCCCTGAAACGCAGCCCAAGTGGAATAGATAATGAAAATCGACAATCCAATAAAAACCAGGAGGGGCTGAGTCCACCATACATCGGCGCGCATCGTCTCGCCGAATGAACGCGGCGGTAAAGTGGTTGTGGTCGATCCATTCATTTGCTCTTAGCTCCTGGCCACTTTGGAGTGCGGCGACATGTCGCCGCTTTTAAAGCGCGGACATGTCCGCGCACTCCAAAAGTCAGCGTTCATTCGTTATCGGCCCCTTCCACGGGCAGTTTCGCCTTTTTCCACGCTTCCCAACTGCCGGGCACATTCCAAAGTTCGTTAAACCCTTGCTGCTTCAAAATGCTCGTGGCGATGCTTGCGCGGTAGCCGCTCCCGCAGTAAACCGCGATCGGTTTGTTGCGATTGAGCTCCTTAATCCGGTTACGCAATTCCGGGACATAAACGTGATGCGCTCCCGGAACATGCCCTCTGCTCCACTCACCGGGCGAACGCACATCGATGACCTGCAACGAAGACCTCCGCTCATTCAGCTCGTGGACGCTCATTTGCCCGATTCTTTGCAGCGGAAATCCTGCCGCGTGCCACGCTTTCATCCCGCCGATCAAATACCCGGCGAATTTCGTGTATCCGGTCCGAACAAACAAACGCACGATTCTTTCCAGGTCGTCGTCATGTTCGAGCACGAGAAGAATTGGCTTTTCCGGATCGAGCATCCAGCCCGCCCAAATAGAAAGAATAGGTGTGCCGCCGATGTTGAGCGCGCCGGCGATGTGACCGCCGCCAAATGCGAGCATGTTGCGTACATCAACGAGGACGCCAGCATTTTTCTCAATGGCGTCTTTGAACACCTTGGGTGGAAGACCGGGAACGCGTGGAAGGTTCCCGAGCACCTTCGGGCCCTCAGCGTTCACTTTTTTCATTATGGGATAGTAATGCGGGACGGGTGGCGCGGTTTTGATTGCATAGTCGGTGAAACTTTTCGCGTCAGTGAATTGCAGGAATTTGTTAAACTTCCGCTCGTACCCAATCGTGCTGCTCAAGCGTGCACCGATATCCGCCCCACACGGTGAGCCAGCGCCGTGATTGGGATAAATCATCACGTGATCGGGCAGGTTCAGGTAAAAATCGCGCAGCGTATGGAATTGTTGTTCGGCGAGCTTTGTGGTGTGTTTCTCGCCTAGCAAATCTGGACGCCCCGCAGAAGAAACAAAAAGGGAATCACCTGTGAGCACTGCCCACGGCTCGTCGGGGTGATCAGCCTCCGCCAGCAAATAGGACATATGCTCTGGTGTATGCCCCGGAGTATGCCGCGCGGTCACTAACACCTCGCCGAATGTGAATCGATCGCCATCTTTTAGTTTCTCCGGTGAAAATCCGTATTCTGCCCCACCTTCTCCGCTGGCGTAAATCTTCGCGGATTCGAGGCGCGCGCACAGTTCGCGTGAGCCACTCACGAGATCGGCATGAATATGCGTTTCAAAAATGTGCGTGATCGCCACGCCGGCTTCACGCGACGCCTCAATGTAAACATCGCAGTCCGCGCGTGGATCAAATACCGCTGCGACTCCTTCATCATCGTCGCCGACCAGATAGGAAAGCTCAGCGATACCTTCAGTCTGAATGGTTTTAAAAACGAGCGACATTGAGATCAGTTAAAGCGAATGCGTAGACAAGTTCAACAAGATGACGCAATCCATTCTGGGGAGCGCATGCCTCTGGCGTGCTGGCGAACCTGTCTCGGGTTCGCGAACTTTTCGCACTCGTTGCAAATCCTCGCCGCGATCGAAATCAAAAGAAAAGTACGTTTCGGCGCGACGCCGAAACCAGCACGCGAGACGCGTGCGCTCCCCAGAAAGCTACCGCACTTCTACTTCGATAGGCAGAAGATGATTGATCATGTAAGTACCGCGATCGCGATCTCGTTCCACTGGTTGCGTTCGACCCAGTGAATCCGTTGCGCGAGCAATCAGCGTTTGTCTTCCAGGCGCGGTCGGCGTTTGCCAATTGAATTCCCAAAGCTGCCAGGCGTTTAATTTCGATTCACCGAGCAGTTTCGACTCGGTCCACGTCGCACCTCCGTCCGTGCTCAGTTCCACCTTCGTGATTTCGCCATTGCTCGTCCATGCAGCACCGTGAACACGCACCCTGGAATTTGCCGGAACAACTTCGCCTTCAGCCGGCTCGGCGATTTGCGCTTTGACCTGCATTTCCGTCAGCGGAGTGAGCTCGGCGATTGCCTTTTGCCTCTCCCAGTAAGCGTAATCGATCGTCTGATAATATCCCGTGAACGGCTGCTCAGTGACGATGATGCGCTGCAGCCATTTAACTGAGGCCATCGCGTACCAGCCAGGGACGATCGCGCGCACCGGGAACCCGTGCTCAGGCGGCAGCTCGCGGCCGTTCATTTTGTAAGCGAGCAACACATCAGCACGCGCTTTCGCAATAGGAATGCTGCGGGCAAATTTCAATTCGCCCGGCGGACTCTTCGGATCTTCGAGCATGCCGCCATCCGCTCCTTCCAAAACCACGTGACGGCCGTTTGTTGTCGCGTGGGCGCGACCAAGCAGGATCGACAATGGCACGCCAGTCCATTCCGCTGTGCCGACCGCGCCAAGGCCCCATTGCACTCCTTTGACCTTCGGTTCGAGAAAACTGCGATTGTTGCCGGCGCACTCCAGTGTCGCCGGAATTGTCACGGATTCTAACTCGAGCAGCTCTTCGTAATTGATGGCGAACGAATTCTCGACCTCACCCTCGATACGCAGCCACCACGCATCTCTATCGATCGATGGAATCGCAAAATGTGTGCGAACATAAAACGACTCAGTGGGGGTGAGAAAGCCCTCCAGCGTTTCGAATGGCATTTCGAGGTTTAGCGGATTTTCGCCCCGCACGATTTTCCCGGCGATGAACTTCTGTGAATCCGCGGCCATCACATGATCTCTCAGTTGGATTTCCTTGTTGAAATGAAAACGTCCTTGCGCGGAAATTTCTCGAACAAAGATGCTGGCTTGTTGAAATTCGTCGCCAAAACGTCCACCGGATTACCTGCAATCCACGCCGAGAGATCAATCGCTTCGTAAACACCGGTGTTAAATCCAATCAGGACCCGACTTGGTTTGTTACCAACATTTTCGATCGAATGCCCGTAACCTTGCGGGATGTAGCCGACGTCTCCGGAATGCAGTTGCTCGATGCGGAAGCGACCATGCGAACCGAACATCGTCACAGTTAGGTCGCCATCGATGACGTATTGCCATTCATCCGCATTGGGATGCCAATGTAACTCGCGCAGCGCTCCCGGTTCCAGATCGAGAATGACCCCGGTGATTGTCGTCGAGATTGGAAACCGGGTCGAATCGATGCGCCATTCGCGACCGCCGTTGAAGACGCCGTGCGGCGCGTCGGCAAGCATCGGAAACTTATGAGTCTGTGGCGGAGAAACACGCGGCCCCTGAAGATTCTCCGGTGTTTGATCCGGTGGAATGGCACCGCGCGCGAAATAAACTTCCTCCTTTGGAAAACGATCAAACGCTGATTCGGGTAAACTAAAATTTTTGGCCAGCAGCGGCTTTGGCGCGTGTCCGATCCAGTCGGTGATGCTGAATGTGCCGAATTCAGAGAAGTAGCCGTTATCGAAAATCAAAATGAAATGTGTCAGCTCATTGCCGAGACATTCGAGCATGTGAGCGTGGCCGCGTGGAAAGTACCAGATGTCGCCCGGCGCAAAATCGTTCGTTTCAGTTTGCCCGGCCGGGTTGATCACCGTGGTGCGCACTCGGCCTTTGATGACGAACGCCCATTCGGCAGCGGTCGCATGCCAATGAAGTTCGCGCATCACACCGGGCTCGAGTTGCATCGACACGCCCGCGAGCCCTTTGGAGATGGGAAGTTGTTCTACAGTTGCTTCCTTGCCAAAGCTGTTCCCGGCGACTCTCCCTTTGGATTTCTCCAGTTCGAATTTGAAACTGGGCAATTCTTTTTTAGCCAGCAAGGGATCCGGCACATTATTCTGAAAACTGAGTTCGCCCATACACATGATCTCTTAAAGCGTTTCGTGCGTATCGATCAAGTGAATCCTGCATCCTGCGCAGCCAAACTACTCGATCACTTTGCGCACGAATCTAACTTCCATGCTGCGCGGTCTGTTGTTAGCATTGGTCGCGATTCAAACGATGCGCGAAGACGACTATCGCAAATTGCTACGCCGCACGTTAATCGCAGTCGGTGTGTGCGTGTTTGCAGTTCTCGTGTGTTACTTCTGGGTTGATCGCCCGGTCGCCTTTTTCGTGTACCGTCATCACATCAACACGGTTCGGGCTTTTCGCTGGCTGACTTACCCGCCCCCGGAAGTGCAGAACTGGTCGGCTCTGGTATTGACGATCCTCGTCATTCGACGCGCGTGGGCACCATTTTCGCTGTGGCAGAAGGCGCTGCTCGTAGCGTGTCTCAGCTTGATTGTTGCCGATGATTTTCGGATCTCGTTAGGAGACGTTTTCGGTCGCTATTGGCCAGAAACGTGGACCCATGATAATCCATCGCTTATCGGCACGGGCGCGTACGGTTTCCATCCGTTTCAGCGCGGCGATGACATCGGCAGTTTCCCGTCAGGGCATGCGTGCAGGATCCTGGCGTTCGCCACAGTCTGGCTAATTGCGATGCCGCATAATCGAACAGTACAACTCGTAGTCATCGTTCTTTGTGCTCCGATGCTCGTGAGTCTGGTGGCGATGAACTATCACTTTGTGAGCGACGTAATTGCCGGCAGCGTTTTGGGCGGGATTGTCGCGACTTACGCGGCGCATTTGGCCCGAATCGCGTGATGCTGCGATTCGACTTTAGAATGCTAATTCTTTTCCGACCCAACAAGGGATCCGGCACATTGTTCTGTAAACGGGACGGCCGATGACGTGATTTTCTTAAAGCGTTTCGCGCGTGGCAATCAAGCGAATCCTGATTTTACGCTGGCGAACGGCGACTACAGGCTCGACGTAGGCGAGGAGGCTTACTACGCTTCCGCTTCAGGATGAAGAAATGCTTTGGTAAGATCCTCCTACCAGTAATCGCGTGCTTTCTTACCGGGGATGCATTGGGCCGCGCCTCAGAACCCGTGCGCCTCTTCGTAAAGGAGGTTCCGCTCAAAGTCCTAGGCAAAGAGGTAACTGTCATTGCTATCGAACAGGGCGATGGCACGCAGGGATATTCTCCAGAAAAGGACGACGGATTTCACGTGGAAGTCGTGAACCAGCTTAAGGTACCAACGAGCCTTCATTGGCACGGGCTAATTTTACCAAGCCTTATGGACGGTGTTCCTTTCGTGACCCAGAATCCGATCGCCCCCGGCAAATCGTTCCGTTATGACTTTCCGCTCAAACAAAGCGGCACTTACTGGATGCATTCGCATTATGGTCTTCAGGAGCAGCTCTACAACTCGGCGCCACTGATTATTTGGACGCCCGAAGAGCGGGCAAAGGCAGACCGGCAGGTTGTCGTCATGCTCTCAGACTTTTCGTTCACGCCCCCTGAACAAATCTTAAAGGGGCTTAAAGATGGAATGCAGACCCCCAACATGAAGAAGGACCCGCCGCGCAAAAAAAGCGAGAGTAGTAATTCAGGGAAAATGTCCGGAAGCATGGGCGACTCTTCGCCAGCCGAGGTCATCGCTCAAAAATGGGACGATCAAAAGCAAAGGCTTGTTCGAACAGTCCTCCGGGCGCCTGAGGCGGAAATTGACGTAAGGTACGATGTCCTCCTTGCGAACCGTCGCACGCTTGATGATCCGGAAATTATTTCCGTCCGTGCTGGGGAATCCGTCTTGCTCCGACTCATTGCCGCGTCCTCTAGTCAAAATTTTTACGTCGACACCGGGGCCTTGGAAGCCGAGATCCTGGCGGTTGATGGGAAAGCGGTGCGGCCAATCAAGGGCAATTTTTTTCAGCTTGGCGTGGCCCAGCGTCTTGATCTTAAGGTAATCATTCCGAAGGAGGGCGGCGCGTATCCGATCCTCGCGCAGGGTGAAGGGACGAAACTGCTTTGCGGAGTTGTCTTGAGCACAGAGGGGGCATCTGTTCCGAAGGTCTCGCGTACAGCTTCTGTCTCGACGGCGGCGCTCGACAACACTCAGGAAAAGAGGCTTCGGGCTCTCAATCCGCTTTCTGACCATCCCATGGACGGCACCCTGTCTGCAGCGCTTGGCGGAAACATGGCGACCTATGTTTGGACGATCAACGGTGCCGCCTATCCCAATCGCAAGTCCCTCGATATTCGGAGCGGCGAACGCGTCGGAATTGCCTTCACCATCTCAACCAGCATGGGCCACCCGATGCATTTGCACGGGCATGACTTCCAAGTCGTGGAAATCGACGGCGAAAAGATATCAGGCGCCCTGCGCGATACCCTCATGGTTCCGCCAGGTTCGAAGATGACCGTCGCCTTCGATGCTGACAATGCCGGAATCTGGCCATTGCATTGCCACTTACTCTATCACTTGGACAGCGGAATGTTTACCGTAGTTAAATATGACGGCGCTGATACGAAGTTTTGGCAACCGGCAGCGCAGGCCAAGGCGTTCGCGCCTTCGAACTAGCTTCTGTGTGAATTCGGCTGGTCCGATCGTGGAACATCGTCGCTATAGCGCCGCATCGCGGAAGCAATGATTACACTTGTTTCAAAAGAAAAACGACTAGCACCTCTTTAAGGCTGACCTATCACATCGGCACCGCCGCTTTCGGATGAAAAAGCCAGTTCTAGCTCTTGCCGTCCTAGGATCAGTAATTGGCGTTTCGTTGACAGCATTTGCCCACGACGACCGTCGAGATCACGACTGGAATGATGAATATTGGCATCATCATCATTACGGCTATTGGCATGGCGAGCGAGGTTATTGGCATTACCACGATCACGAACATGAATTCATCCGAGTCGGTCCCGATTTGGCCGGCTTTCGAACCAGAGTTGCGGATAAAGGCATCACTTTAAACGCGCAATATGTGGCCGAGGTTTGGGGCAATCCGCTGGGCGGCGAGAGCACCGGGACAGTTTATACCGGCTTCATGAGCCTTCAGGGGAATATTGATCTTCAAAAGCTGCTTGGATGGCAAGGAGCCAGCGTTTCCACGCGGTGGTACTGGCTGAGCGGTCAAGATATCTCTGCCGAGCATGTGGGTAACATCTTTACTGTCAGCAATATTGCAGGATGCCCCACATTCCGGATGAATGAGCTTTGGTTTCAGCAAAACTTTCTAAGCGACCGGATTTCGGTCCGCGTGGGACAGTTGGGGGCGGATTCCGAGTTTGATCTCTCCACCCATTCCATTGTCTTTCTCAACGCAACATTCAGTTGGTCGCCCGATCTCTCCACGAACATCCCAAATGGAGGCCCTGCATATCCCATGGCTGCCCCGGGAATCCGGCTGGCGCTTACGCCAGTAAGTTGGCTGAGTTACCAGGGCGCTATCTTTCAGGGGAATCCCTTCGCTCAGAACGTGAATCGCCATGGATTCCGATGGGATCTAAGTGCATCGAATGGCTATTTCTCCATCCACGAACTGAACTTCCGCATGAACCAGGGCGCCGAATCCAGCGGTCTGCCTGGCACATTCAAGATTGGTGGCTGGTTCGATACGGCGCCCAATCCAAACGCCAACAGCACACAACCGTGGAACTACGGCTTCTATTTCGTCGCAGACCAGACGCTTTACCGGGTCTCTGAGCCTGTCTCCCCACCCGCGGTGGGTAACAACGGCAAGCAAACTGCCGCAGCATCTCCAACAAATAAGGGCCTGGGCGTCTTTGCACATATTGGATATGTTCCAGGGAGTTCCAGCTTCATTAACTTTTATGTTGACGGCGGGCTCAGTTATAAGGGGCTTATTCCAACGCGAGATCACGACGTTCTTGGTGTGGCCTTTGCGTACGGGCATCTCAGCACCAACGCGCAAGACAATGAGGGGAGATCAAATCCTGGCTACGAAATCGTATTGGAGGCAACATATCAAATGGAGCTCACCCCATGGCTCAGTCTCCAACCGGATGTTCAATATGTGATCCACCCCTCAGGCACCGATATCGCGAACACTCTGGTTCTGGGAGCTCAAGCGACCGTTTCCTTCTGAAACCCCCGCCGCGATTTCTTAAAGTGCGGTACGCAGGTTGATCCTAACCGTCAAAGAACGGTCAAGGGCCCCTGTTGTAGCCACGGCGCTGTGTGTCGCTGTGTTTTGGGGAGCGCCTCGATGCAGCTTCAAAATTGCGAGTCAGTTTCTTGCGGTCCGCTTTCTTGCGAGTCGGTTTGGTACAATCCCAGCGTCCCGACTGTCGCTTCGTCAATTGCTCCAGTGATTTCCAACCCGTAATCGCGCTGGAAATTCGCAAGAGCCGCTCGCGTGTCAAAGCTTAACGAACCTGTTATTTGCCCGAAGTAATAGCCTGCATCTTGCAAGGCGACCTGGACGTTCGCGATCACTTCGTCGGGGAGCAGATTACCGTAGGTGTAGATTGGCCCGTCGTAATCGTAATAGCTGTTGAGCGGATCATAACCAAGGGCCGGATACCAGTAGCTTCCGTCGAGGAAATAGTATCCGGTGGTAACGAATACGATCGTGTCGCAATGATTGTGCCACCAGTCGCGACCATGCCACTCGTGCCGATGGCGATGGAATGCATCCAAAAAGTTCGAATGACCATTTTTGTTGCGCCAATTTGTTCTCTCCGGGTCTTTTGATGTTTCGCGCGCCTCTGACTGAGGTTGCTGCGCTGTGCCGCGAGTCGTGACGTGCCGTTGAGAGTTTAGAGTTGCCAGTGTTGCATTCTCATTTCTGAGGTCGCGCCGTTCACGCATTGCCGCCAACGTGCGCAATTCTGTTTGACGAGTCGCTGGATTCAGCGTGATGCCTTCCTGCTCGCGAGTTCGCGCGATCCGCTGCGCGTTAATCGCCGCGACAGTAGGATTCAAACTCCGCGCAACGACTGGATAATTCGGCAGAAGATTCGGAGATTGGCCGACAGTGCGAGGCGCGTTTGTGTTGAACGTTCGAGGAGTGAAGCTAGACGGCCTCGCAGCGACAGGCCGTGCAATTGCTGTGTTCGCACCCCCGAAAGCTTTCGGGGCTGGTGCCGCGCGACTCGTCGCTACGCGCACGGAACCAGTTTGCACAGTTGGATTGATTCCTTGTCCAGCGGCAGTGTGCATGCTTGCTGCCATGCCTGCGATGAAGCAGAGGGCCAAAAATTTGAAATGTTTCATAAAGTGCTCCGCCAATTGAACATCACAAATATCTCTTTGTTGCAAGCTTTGACTGAAACGCGTTTAAAGTTATTCAAGGCATTGGACTGATTGTTTGCTCGCCAAGAATCACTCTCGGATTGCGAGTTGCAATCGGCAATCTGAAATTTACGCTCTGAAATCTTCCGGGGTCTTAGCTCAGTTGGTAGAGCCTCTCAATGGCATCAATGCCCGGCTGATTTCCTCACGTTATCCGACTTGATCTGACGTGCTCAACGCTAGGTAAATCGAGAAAAACGCATCATCTCACTTTTGCTCAAATACGCTGAAAAATTTCCACGAGTGGATAAAACAGTGGATAAAGGATTTCAGGTAGAGCGCCTCATCGGTTTTGATTGGGCCTGCCTGAATGGCTTGCCCCGCTTCGCAGGATCGCACTAGAATCGCATTTGAGCGCCGAATGACACACGTAAAAGGATATGCCGTTCAACCTGCACGCTTTACGAATCACGGCGCGTTGTGATTAAATGCGGAACATGAAACGACTAGCACTCTCAGTACCGGTTCTCTTAATACCCGCGCTAGTGTGGGCGGATGAGAAAGAAACGATGCTTCACGCCTTAGGCCAATTCCAGCAGGCGTGGCGCTCAAAAACGCCGTGCCCGATCAGCAGCAATCCGTGTCAAACCCGCGAGATTTGGCTGGCACAGCAAGCAGCACAAGCAGCGGATCAGTATTTAGACACCCGAGATGCGAAAGAGCGCCACGAGCGGAATTGGCGGCTCGTGGCGCTATCAGTTATCAAATACAGCCAAGTGCGAACGGAAGCGTACGCGGCATACGTACACTCTCGTAATCAAAACGCGTGCCATTCAATCGTTTATCCGTTGGAGCAGGAGTTCATAGCGCAACTGAAAGCCACCCTGCGAAGCGACGTAAATTCCCGCGAGATTGCACACCGTTTTGGGCTGGTCGATTTCTGACCTAACCGCTGCATAGGATCGCGCTAGAATCGTTTTTGATTGCCGGATGGCAAATGATCCGGCCACAATCAACAAGGAAAGCACAAATGAAAACAATACTGATGTTGATCGTTGGGCTGATGCTCGCAGGCTGCGGATCAATGGACAACCATGTTCGTAATCGTGATGCGGTGGATCGTAATCGTTATTTGGTGCAGCATAATGCGGTGGACACGATATGCGCTTGCCCTTGACGTTGACTACGCGAAGTTTTTCAGCCGATCACATGATGCTGTGATTCGCGTTTACGATGCCGCGGGCAACGTGATCGAAACGCACGAGCACGCGGGCGAATTCAAAGAGTGCTGAGCATTACGCGCCTGAAACAAAAAGCCGCCACACGCAAGCCGAACTCCGGAAGCTTCAGGAAATCAAACGGACCCCTGGCGCAAGAATTGCCAAATGACTTTCTGCACGTTCATTGGTCAGTCGAGTCGCAAGGATATTGGCTATGCGCCATTAGCGCTGCAGCGTTGTAAGAGATACCCATATTGAGAAAACGCTGCAAAGCTTCCTGCTGTTGCTGCAAACAACTCTCAAGTGCGTGCTGTTCCCGAAGTACCTCGCCCAGATTATTAATGAGGTATTGCTGTGGCCCCTCGAAATAGGGCCAATCCCTGGCGTTGTCGCTGGCCGTTACGGTCGAACCCAGGACAAGCGCGATTGCTGCGACCAACATTGCCTTTCTCATACTTGAAGGTAGACAACCCAAACTTTGTCGACGTTCGAAGTGACAGAAGTAGGCAGAGCGGCTCCGCCGCCGGCACGATTGCCCTTCCAATATCCCGGCGCTGCCATCGGGAGTTCTAAAGCCCAACTTTTTGGCGCCCTCATCCCAAAGATCGTTTGCCCGTTGGAATTGATCGCTGAAACGCAGCCCCAACTCCATCCTGCTTTTGAAAGATTGTCAGCGATGATTTCCCAGCGTTTCATTGGCTTTTCATCGAAACCGACTACGAATGAAAGCCAACACTACGCCAGTGATGATAACAGTCACGACAGCGAAGAAGAGTTTTATCAAACCAGCCGAAACTAACAGCCCCGCTGGCAAACCGCCCCCGGCAGTCTGCGGAGACTCATTCTGCTTCGCCTCTACCTTGATCGGCTGTCGCTCGCGCTGTGCTGCCACGGTCTTCGCAGGACTGGGACGAAACCGTTCCTGAACGTCTTTAGGGAGTTCAACGAAATAGATTTTAGAAATTCCCGTTTTGGTTCTAATCACGATCCCGTCCGCTTCGACACGGCTGATCGTAGCGTCTTTGTATATCTTACCGTTGATGGTTTTGAAGTCCTCAGCCACCGCGAGTGATGCGGACAGAACTGCCAAGATTGCGAGCGTAGTTGCCCAACGGTTCACGCGGCGGATTCTGCCTCTTTTGCCCTCCACACAGCAACGGCAAAATGCTATGAAGTGGGCGCAATGACGCGCGCGACCTTCACGGCTGCGATTGTGCTTCTTTGCAGTGCGCCAACTGCAACACCGCCACCCGTCACAATCGTTTCGCCCTGCGAATGTCGCGACGCTCACGGCAAAGGTCGGTGGGCAGTAAAGAACGATACATCGCTTCCGCCCACAGGTCCCAGCGCAATTTAGGCCGTCAGGTACGTGTACGCTTGGCCGTTGATCGGCACTGAACTGAATTGGCAATCAGAGCGTACGGAACGCGAGAATAATTGGTCCTCTCTGACTGGCCGCGTAGTTGCAATCTGCAATGTGAAATCTACAATCTACAATTCTCTCGCGGGGTCTTAGCTCAGTTGGTAGAGCGCCTCAATGGCATTGAGGAGGTCACGGGTTCGAATCCCGTAGGCTCCAAAGCCCCCAGGCGTGGAGCCGAAATCCAATAAAAGGGCTTCAGTATTGGATGCACTAGCGGGAGCGTAATCCCGTAGGCTCCACTTTTGCTCTTCTGCGTACTGCCGCAGTTGTCACCCAGCTCTGTGAGTCCGTGCTAATAACTTAGCCAGCGAATAGTAACAAGTGCGTAACTTTTCCGATCCACCGCGCACCGTGAACCGCTGCGATTCTACGGGCATGAAAGCGACATCTGATTCTGCAGCAAATGATATTGGGAAGAACGAAGATCGTTCTGAAGCAAAGAACAAGGAAGTTCCACCTCAAAAAAGCGCTGTCAGTCGCCGTTTCTTCTTAGGTAAATCGCTCGCAGTAGGAGCGGGAACCATCGGAGCGGGACTGTTGGCGAATGCGTCCCTGGCGTTACCGCATGGCGGACGGCGGAATCCCCGCGCCCCGCGGCCTCGTCCAACTCCACCTCCTCGGCCGGGGGGTCTGACAGCGGGGGATGCGGCTCTGCTTCGATTCGCAGCGGCGGCAGAAATACTTGAGGCTGACTTTTGGATCCAATACAACGAACTCGCTGGCGTGCAGGATGACGAAGTCCCCGGTGGGACTGGGAATGAAGATTATACCGAGGCCATTGAAGTACTGGACGAAGACATGCCCATATACATCCACGACAACACCGATGATGAGATCACTCACCATCAGTTCCTCAATGCGTACCTGGTATCCCATTTTGCGGCTCCTGCAAATCTCGATCAGTTTCGCACTCTGATGGGCAGCACCGCGACGGGAGTTAATCCCGCCTTGATCGGACACCGGCTCACGAACCTGACGCAGCTTACCGTCGATACCAGCTGGTGGACCCGCTATCGCGATGATAGCCATAACCCGGATCTTGATCCAAGCCACGTCTTTCCGCAGGCTGTGCCGACTTTAGGTGTGAACCAGCATACGGCGATTCCCAGGACTGATGCGGACACAACGGATCCCAATTTCCTACAGGCGATCGCGAACACGGCAGCTTTTCACTTTCCAACTATTGAACAAGGTGGCAACAGCCTCTACCCGTCGCAGGCGCTCAGAGCTACCGGCGAGGAGGTCCTGCGAATCTTGCTCAGCATCGGACCGACAGAAACAATGCACTTTCAAACATGGTCGGACAAGGCAGGCAACGCGCCGCCATTGACTGCCGTTGATCCGGTGACAGGTGTATCCGTCACATTTCCGGATTTGGAAGTGGAGGATGAGCTTTTGAACAAAAGCCTGATCATGCCAGAGCCGTGCCCATTCCTGAATCGAAGGCTCCCGATCGTTTCCATCATCCGACCGACCAAAACGGAGGGCGTTGCAATGGGGGTAGTGCAGTTCCTGACAGACATGGGTCTCTTCATCGGCCAATCGCCGGCATTTTTCGCATATATGCAGCAGCTGGCAACCGATGCGGACAACGCCACACGTGGTTGCAGTTGAGAAAAGTCACTGGCGACTAAAAGGAAAGGCACCCCTGGCTCTTAGTGCGGAAACGAACCGCGCAACTTCAACTATAGGAATCGGAATGGCCGGCCTGTTTGATTTTTTTCTTTGACGAAACTGCTTTTCAAAGAAGGGTCGCGCGTAACGGGAAAGTGGCGCAACATCGCTCGTGCAGCGGGTTTCCATGTTACACTGCCGTTTTCATGCACAAGACCAACTCCATCGTTATGCATGCCCCGAAGATGGCAATCTTCGAAACAGCAGCCAATTTGGAGTTGTGGCCAAAAATTCTCCCGCATTATCGCTACGTCCGATTCCTGGAGCGCGGCGCCGATCGCAACGTTGTGGTGATGGCAGCGCGGCGATCCGGCATCCCGATTTCATGGACCTCGGAACAAATTATCAATCGCAACCGGCTCGAAATTCATTTCCTTCATCTAAAAGCGTGGACGAAAGGAATGCGCGTGGTCTGGACATTCTCTGATACGCCAGATGGCGTGCTGGTAGTAATTTCACATGACCTGCGATTTCGTATTCCCGCGCTCGCGCTGATCGTCAATCCGATCATCGGCGATTTTTTTATCCGTGGCGTTGCTAACAAGACTTTGCGCTGTATGAAAGCTTACGTGGAAGCAAAGGCAAATAGGATGACCGCATGAGCCCGCCTACGCCAAAGGCTACGGCGCGGCAGGCCCGGAGACGCGCGGTCATCACTGGTATCGGTCCAGTTACCTGCATCGGCATCGGTCTCGATCGGTTTTGGAATGGAATCATGGCGGAAAGAAGCGGGATCGGCAGCATCACGAGCTTTGATCCCAGCGTGTTTCGGGTGCGATGTGCCGGTGAAATTAGCGATTGGAACGCCGAGGAGTTTTTTTCGCCGCAGCGGCTGAAACGGCTTGATCGTTACGCGCAATTCGCCGTCATCTCTGCGAAGCTCGCGCTGGAGGATTCGGGCCTTGAGTATTCCCGCGAGCAACCGCAGGACCGAATTGGAGTCAGTTTCGGCACTGCATTGGGTGGCGTTTGCAAAGCTGAGGAACAGTACATCAGATATTTGAAAAAGGGCGCGCGCGGCGTTCAGCCTACGCTTGCCGTCCAGGTGTTTGGTGGCTCGGCGCA
>Ga0137403_10001992_pt2 | contig 17913 bp, 17 predicted proteins | sample CZOMad2_1_16fung_FD_122057 | JGI IMG/M metagenome (GOLD analysis project Ga0137403, IMG submission 122057) | Vadose zone soil fungal communities from Angelo Coast Range Reserve, California, USA - CZOMad2_1_16fungal (Hybrid Assembly) | ecosystem: Environmental > Terrestrial > Soil > Vadose zone...
ATGCGGCCCACCTGCTCATTGTTGATGCCGTTGATGATGGTGGTGACTGGAACGATATCTACACCGTTTTCATGCAGGTTGTGGATGGCCCTCAGCTTCACGTCAAACAAATTGCCGACTTGGCGATGCGAGTTCGCGGCGTTGCCGATACCATCAAATTGCAAATAAGCGTAACGCAAACCGGCTTCCGCGGCCTGGCGGCAGAACTCAGGCGACTTCGCAAATTCGATTCCGTTGGTCGCTGCTTGCACTGAGTTGTAACCAACCTGGCGGGCGTAGCGGACTGCATCAAGGAAGTATGGAGACAACGTCGGCTCGCCACCGGAGAACTGTACAGACATCTGGCGACGCGGCTTGATGGAAATCGCGTTGTCCAGCATGGTCTTGATCTCTTCCCAGGTGAGCTCATGCACGAAACCAACCTGATTGGCGTCCATGAAGCAGGGATCGCACATCATGTTGCAGCGGTTGGTCAGGTCGATGGTCAGGACCGATCCCCGACCGTGCTTCACCGTGCTGGTGCCGTGATTGTGGAGCTTTTCGTCATTATGGGCAGCGATGTCACGCCCGGGAAATACATCTTCCAGATGCTTAAAGAAATCGGTATCCATTGCCATCACATCTTCAAAGTGGCCGTGGATGGGACAATCCTTCACCATCAGGATCTTGCCATCGCGCTCGACGATGGTGGCTTTGATCTCGCCGGCTTTTTCGTTGAGCAGGATCTCGTGAGGCAATTTGCCGTCAACAATCTGCTGCCGGATTTCCGGAACGCACTTGGGACAGAGAGAGTCCGTGGAGCGCGGCCATCCTAGTGGAGGCTTGGTCTTTTCCCACGACTTCAAGATCGGCTTGTCTGACCAGTTTGGCGTGAACGAAGGCCGCGGCTTGATGCTGTTGATTTTTTCAAAAACAGCCCAGGCGCCTTTCGCTCCGTAAGTCAGGACTTTCTCTGCGTACTTTACCGGCTTGTGCATTAGTTGTGCCTCTCCTTGCGCCGCTCCCGGCGCCCTCTTCCAAGCTATGAGACAGAAACAAAACGGGATATTGATTTCCAAATTATAGTAATTGCCCCGCGAGGTTTTGTTTAACAAGGTTTGCCTGAATGGGTGTAAATAATGGTTCAGCGGTTTCTCTCAGCATTAAACGGTGACACAGAAAGCAAGCTAAGTCATTGGTTTTAAAGCACTACGGTTCATGGCCTCCCGTTTGATCAGTTCGCTTTTCGATCCTGAAAGGCGAGATTCCACGCGATTGATGCCTGGTGGCTCCGCATCCATTCGGGATTATTTGCAGTGCTAGAATGATGACTTTCCCGGAGTTGCCTATGGAGTCCGTTCGCACTGGTTTGCGTCAGATCATGCAAGACCTGCTGCGCACGCGTCCGGCTGAAGAGGCGGTGATTCTGGCTTGGCCGCTGGTCTGCGGCAAAGAAGTGGCGGCCCGTACCACGGCCGTCAGCTTTTCCGATAGCACGTTAACCGTGGACGTTTCTGATGTGACTTGGCGGAACCAACTCCAGTCTTTTTCGCCGCGATACCTCAGCGGATACGAAGGACTTCTGGGACAGATAGTGAAGAGCATAGTGTTTAAGGTGAAGCAGTCAGCAGTCAGCACTCAGCACTGAGCCAAACCTTAAATTGATAAAGTTTAAATGTCTGCGTGCGACAAGAAATACGTATTGGAGCTGAATGCTGAATGCCGATTGCTGAGTGCTAAGAATGAAAGTCACTGAAAAAGACGTCGCATACGTTGCCGACCTGGCCAACCTGGAACTTACCGACCAGGAGCGCCAGCGCATGCTCAAAGACCTGAACTCCATTCTGGACTACATTGATCGCCTCAATGAGCTGGATACCTCGAATGTTCCGCCGATGGCGCAAATCTCAGCCACATTCGGCCAATCGGAACCGAACCCGATGGATGGTTCCCGGCAAAACTGGCGCGAGGACGAGCTTCGTCCATGCCTGGCCCACTCCGAAGCCATGAAGAATGCGCCAGAGAGCGATGGGGATTTTTTCAAAGTGCCAAAGGTGATCGAAAGATGAGCACTCAGCAGCCAGCACTCAGCAATCAGCCAGCGGGCAGTCCGTTGGATACCTGCGCATCGCTGCATCCAGATCACCCGATCAGCAGATCGCCCGATCACCAGGTCTTGCAGAAGCACCAATGCCGATAGACCTCAACTCCCTCACCATCGATTCCGTCCGAGCCGCCATCGCGGCAAAGCAAATCACCGCGTCGAGCCTGGTGGAGCAGTTCTACCGCAAAATCAAAGCTGAAGATCCCGAAATTCACGCTTACCTAACTTTGTGCGAAGACCGCGCCGCGCAAAGGGCGAAGGCCATTGATGACATGGTGAGCAGAGGCGCTGCTCTGCCTCCGCTGGCCGGCGTTCCCATCGGGATCAAAGACGTGATGGTGACCAAAGGCGTTCGCACAACCGCCGGCTCAAAGGTCCTGGAGAATTTCATTCCGCCGTATGACTGCACTGCCGTCACTCGCCTGGAGGCTGCAGGAGCAATTGTTCTAGGCAAGATGAATTGCGACGAGTTTGCCATGGGCTCGTCGAATGAAAATTCCGCCTACGGACCTGTCCGCAATCCGCGCGATAAATCACGCGTTCCAGGCGGCTCCAGCGGAGGTTCAGCCGCTGCCGTTGTCGCCAGCACCGCCGTAGCGACTCTGGGCTCCGATACCGGAGGCTCTATCCGCCAACCAGCTTCATTCTGCGGCGTGGTCGGGCTCATGCCAACGTACGGACGTGTGTCGCGTTATGGACTGATCGCTTTTGCTTCATCTCTCGATCACATTGGACCGCTGACCAAAACCGTGAAAGACGCCGCGATTCTGCTGCGCGTGATTGCCGGCCGCGACCCGCTCGACTCAACATCAGTGGACATGCCTGTCCCCGACTATGAAGCCGATCTGGCAAAGCCGGTAATGGGCCTAAGGGTCGGCGTACCCAAAGAATATTTTGGCGAAGGCCTGGACCCTGAGGTTCGCTCGGCTGTTGAAGCAGGCATCGCCAAGTTACGCTCCGCCGGATGTGAGATCGTGCCGATTTCCCTGCCGCACACGGCCTACGCGATTCCCACCTATTACGTAATCGCCACGGCAGAAGCCTCGGCCAACCTAGCCCGGTTTGACGGTGTTCGCTATGGCTATCGCACCAAGGGCGCCCGCACGCTTTCTGAGATGTACCGCAAGAGCCGTGACGAAGCATTCGGCACAGAAGTAAAACGCCGCATCATGCTGGGCACGTATGCGCTCAGCTCTGGCTACTATGATGCCTGTTATCTGAAAGCTCAGCGCGTCCGCACCTTGTTGACGCGTGACTTCGAAGAAGCCTTTCAGAAAGTTGACGCCATCGTCACGCCCACAGCACCAAGCCCGGCGTTTAAACTTGGGGAAAAGTCGGACGATCCTCTATCCATGTATCTCGCCGATATCTACACCGTCACGGCCGATCTGGCGGGCATTCCGGGGATCAGTGTCCCTTGCGGCAAGACAGCAGCGGGCCTGCCTATCGGATTGCAGGTGCTGGGAAGGCACTTTGATGAGAGCACGGTGCTTCGCGTCGCCACAGCCGTGGAACGGCCTTAACCACAAAGGACACGAAGGAACACGAAGACAACCCCAGAACCACAGACACCACAGAGTATCTGAATTTGCTTGTCCGATCCTGAGGCACGGATTTACCAGCGAAGCGGCTGCGATAGAAGCGCCTTTCTTTACCCTTTGTGTTCCTTCGTGTCCTTTGTGGTTAGGCGGTTAATTCTCCTAACCGCTAAGAAGAATTCCGGTCTAAGTTAATCGAATGGAAGTTACAGATGCAGCGGTAGTGGCGCAGGTCTTGGCCGGCGACCGAGACGCTTTTCGCGTCCTGGTCGACCGCCATTCGCGCAGCATCTTTCGCGTAATCTACCGCATGACCGGAAACCAGCAGGATACGGAAGAACTTGTGCAAGAGACGTTCCTGCGGGCCTATAAGAGCCTGGAACGGTTTGAGCTTCGCGCGAACTTCAGCACATGGCTCTACCGGATTGCGGTAAACCGCACGCTTGACTTCCTGAGCGCGAGAAAAACGCATATGCAGACAAAAGATACTTATCAGATTGTCGATAACCCTGACGCCGGTGACAGCTCGCAGATTCAGCTGTCGGCAACAGGGCCGGGGCCGGATCGCCTGGTGCTTAGCGAAGAGATGAAGCGCAAGATCGCCGGAGCGCTGGGGCTACTTACCCCGGCAGAACGCGTGGCTTTCACCATGCGCCACATGGAAGGCCGGTCCATTGAAGAGATCAGCCAAACGCTCAACCTGAAGGCCAGCGCCGCCAAGAACAGCGTGTTCCGCGCGGTGCAGAAACTCCGGCAGCAACTTGAACCTTATGCCGGTCCCGGGTCCCCTACGCGTCCCGTGCGGTGGGGAGGGAGCGCAGTGAAATGAACCATCTCAGTGAAGAACAAATCGTATTGCATTATTACGGTGATGCCGACGAGACCGCAGATGTGGAGCGTCATCTGGCGGCTTGCACAGAATGCCGCGCTGAGTTCGCGCGCGTGCAGTCGACTCTGAAGCAGATTGAGCCGATAGAAGTTCCTGAGCCACCTGCGAGCTTTGAAGAAAAAACCTGGCTCAACCTGCGCGACCGCCTTCCGGGAAAAGGTGGCTTTCTGCGGAAGCTCTTTTCTCCGCAGACCTTTGGCCCCCAGCAGAAATGGGCGCTAGCTGGTGCGATGGTGATGTTGCTGGTAATTGCGTTCCTGGCAGGTCGCTTCTGGCCGCGTCCTATGCAGCCGGTAACGCAACAAGCTTCTCAGGTAAATCCGCAGCGGGTGATTCTGGTGGCGGTGGGCGATCATCTGGAGCGCTCACAGATGCTTCTGGTGGAGATCATGAACTCTGACGCCAAGGGCCCCATCAATTTTTCCAGCGAACAGGCTGAGGCCCGCGACTTGCTGGACAGCAATCACCTCTACCGCGTGAGCGCGCAGCAGTCCGGTGATCCTCAAGTCGCGCGATTGCTCGACCAGTTGGGCCGAGTGCTGGCGGAAATCGCCAACGGCCCGGCGGAAGTTTCACCCGGAGACTTAGAGCAGGTGCGTCACACCATCCAGTCAGAAGGCCTATTGTTCAAGGTCCGCGTGGTTGGTTCTGAAGTGAATTCAAGAGTGCGCCGTCCGGAGCTTTCCGGCAGCAGCGTAAATCAGAGGCTATAACAAATGATGAATCGCAAATTGTTCCTTGTCTTATTTCTTAATTGCGCAGCTTTTTTCGGACTGGCGTCGGTGGCTACAGCACAGCAAGTCCCCTCGGCTTCGCTGCTCGACCAGCAGACCGCGGAGAAGGCCAATGCGCATGAAGAGGAGCTTTATACCTCCGCTAAAGACGCGCTGGACAACGGCGAATTTGACAACGCTATCAAGCAGTTTGATGAAGTCATAAAGATCCATGGCCGCCGAGCAGACGGAGCTACGTACTGGAAGGCTTATGCGCTGAACAAAGCCGGGAATAAGGCCCAGGCGCTGATCGTGATCGGTGAGCTGCGCAAGAATTATCCAAAAAGTAACTGGCTGCGTGACGCCGCGGCCCTGGAGCAGGAGATCCGGGGTGGAGGAAACCCAGAGAACATCTCCGACGAAGAACTGAAGATGCTGGCATTGCAAAGCCTGCTCAACACTGACCCGGAAAAAGCCATTCCGCTACTCGACAAGATTATCCAGGGCAACTATTCCTCCAAGCTCAAGGACAAAGCGCTCTTCGTGCTTTCGCAGAGTGGATCAGAAAAGGCCCAGCAAATATTGCTGACACTGGCCAAGTCCAATAATCAACCAGACCTGCAGAAGCGCGCCATCCGCTATATGGGGATGAACGGCAACGGCCGCAACCGCGCCGCCCTGAAAGAAATTTATAACTCTTCCACTGACATGGGGGTGAAGAAGTCCATTTTCCAGGCCTGGCTCATGTGTGGCTGCAAAGATGACGTCGCGGCACTGGCGCGGACGGAGAAGAACCCGGAACTTCGCCGCGAGGCGATTCGCTACCTGGGCATGATGGGAGGCCGCACAGAGCTGCTCGAGTTCTACAAAAACTCTCCTGATGCGGAGACCCGGGAAGCGGCTGTCGGCGCCATGCTGCTTTGCGGGTGTGCCCACGAACTGGCGGAGATTGTCCAGACAGAGAAGGACCCGGCTGTCCTCGACAAGGCCATCAACACCCTTGGTCTGGTAGGCGGAGACGAAAGCCTGGCTGCTTTGACCAAGGTATATAACTCACAAGCTGATCTGTCGGTAAAAAAGAAAGTCGTCAATGCATTATTTCTCCACGGCGCCGGAAAAGAGATGGTCGCGTTGGCCCGAAAAGAGACCAACCCTGAGCTGAAGAAGTCGCTGATCCAGAAAATGTCGCTGATGAGTTCACCGGAAATCAGCGAATACATGATGGAAATTCTGAACAAATAAAGGATGGACGCCATGAACCTCTGGCAGAGACATGTGATCACGATTCTTTTGGTTTGCCTGGCCACGATGGCGGCGGCGCAGGAGCGCGCATTGAAGCCCAGGATTTCGAACGCTAAGCTGCAGGAACTCTCCGCGTCCTCAGGCCTTAAGACAGTTGTGGATGGCCTGGTACAGAAGCAGGCTTCGCCGCTCTGGATTGGATACAGAATTCCTGCCGCGGCCAAAGACCGCACCATGTGCTGCTTTGATTCCGTGGACGGAATTGAAACGGCCAAAGATAAATGCTGTATGGGCTGCAAACTGGAGTCGGGAAAGGGCAGTTCCTTCAACGGGACGGTCTCTGATTGTGCCTCGCCGGAACCATTGCCCTACGCTTTTGTTTTCCTGCGAGCAGAAGAAAAACAGATCATGAAAGTCCGCGTTTATAGCGTTAATTGTGCACTCGACTTCGCCAGCCTTCCTGTTTACTGGCTGGAAGACGTGAAGCCGGAGCAAAGCATAGAACTCCTGAGCGGCATGGTTTTTGCCGAAGCTCCCGAGGGTGCTTACCGGAAGAAAGATCCCGAGCACCAGGCAGTGATGGCGATTGCGCTCCATGACGTGCCTGCCGCGGATGCGGCACTCGAAAAAATGATCCAGCCGGGCCAGCGCCAGTCGCTGCGAGAGAATGTTGCGTTCTGGCTGGGCGTGGAGCGAGGCAAAAAGGGTTTGGAGCTGCTGCGCAAATACGTGAGAGATGATCCCGATGATCGCATGCGCGAGAAGGGCACATTCGCGTTTTCCCAGAGCAAAGAACCGGAAGCATTGAAGGACCTGATCGGCATGGCTCGCCATGACGAGAGCCCGCGCGTTCGCGGTCAGGCGATCTTCTGGCTGGCCCAGAAGGGCAGCAGGAAAGCCGCGGAACAGATTACCGACGCAATCGAGAACGATCCGGAAACGGAAGTGAAGAAAAAAGCGGTCTTCGCGTTGAGCCAGATGCATGACGCTGATGCCGTCCCGCGGCTGATCAACGTGGCCAAGACCAATAAAAATGCCGTTGTGCGCAAGCAGGCCATCTTCTGGCTGGGACAGATGAACGATCCGCGCGCGCTGGATTTCTTGGAAGAGATCCTGACGAAATAAATCCGTCAACCACAAAGGGCACGAAGGAACACCAAGGAGAGCTGGGCTTTATCGTCAAAAGCTCCTTCGTGATCCTTCGTGTCCTTTGTGGTTAAGCCTTGAAAAAGCTACCGCGGCAGGAACGTCCGCGTCAGATAATCGCTCAGGCTCATGGTGATCATGATCATCAGCCAGAAAAACCCGGCTGAGATCGTCAGCTTGGTGAGCTTGCTGCTGTAGTGGACATGCATAAAAAATAAAATGACCAGAACAGCTTTGATCACGGCGATAGTAAGGGCCACCACGGGATTCCATGCGCCCAAGTCTTTAAACGCGATGCCCCAGGTAAGGCAGGTGCCTACCACCAGGGCGAGTAGAATCACCAGGTAAAGACCGGGAGTGGGATGTGAATTTTGAGACATGCTCGGGTCCTTTAAACTCCGTGTTGGTGCCGGCTGATCAAGTACAGCAAGGGGAACAGGAAAATCCATACAATATCGACAAAGTGCCAGTACAGGCCGCCCAGTTCAATCGGCGTGTAATAGGCCGGGCCGAACTCTCCGCTTTTAGCGCGCCATGTCAGCCACGCAAGCAATCCCAGCCCAATCACCATGTGGAAAGCATGCAGGCCGGTCATGGCAAAGTAGAAGGAAAAGAAAATCTCGGTCTGCTTTGCTATCTGCTCAGCCGCGCCCTCAGGGACGTTGGGATTGCCGTGCTTCTTTGGATCTCGAATTTCTTCGGCGATGTTGCCAAGCGATTTGTCGGTGGCGCTACAGCCGCCCCAGGCATTGAAACCTTTGCCGATCACATGGCCGGGAATGTGACACTCGTCCCACTTGTCGTAATACTCCTTGGCTTTTACGCCAAGGAACGCCGCGCCCAGAACCATAGTTGCCAGAAGCAACCAGACTTGCATTTTGCGCTTGCCATTTTGCGCCGCCCAGACAGTCATCGCCATGGTGAAGCTGCTGGCGATCAGGACGAGCGTGTTGGCGAATCCCCAGGAAACGCTGATGCTGGTGCTTCCGGCGACGAAGGCCGGATAGTACTTCAGTCGATAAATCAGGTAGGCGGTAAAGAGGCCGCCGAACATCATGATTTCAGTGAGCAGGAAGACCCACATGCCAAACGTGGAAGCGTCCTGCTGCTGCTCCATGCTGTCAAACTGGTGCGCCAGCGCCGGATGATGTTCGGTAGTGGTTGTCTGGCTAGTGGACAACGGTGACCTCCGCATCTTCTCCGTAGGCATACGGGTCTTTGGTGACAATTGGAATGTGATGGAAATTGTGCGTGGGCGGCGGCGAGCTGGTTTCCCACTCCAGACCGGTGGCCTGCCAGGGATTGTCGCCCGCGATTTCACCATACTTCAGAGACCATGCAAAATACAGCAGCGGCAGAAGGAAGCCCACTGCCAGCACTGAAGCGCCCGCGCTTGAGAGCACGTTGAGCACCTGGAATTCCGGCGGATATGCCCAGTAGCGGCGCGGCATTCCCATGTAGCCAAGAATGAATTGCGGGAAGAATGTGAGGTTGAAACCGATGAACGTAATCAGCGCAGCCAGCTTGGCCGGCGCTTCCGGATACATTCGTCCCGTTATCTTGGGCCACCAGAAATGGAGCCCTCCCAGATAAGCCGTAACCATGCCGCCCACCATCACATAATGAAAGTGCGCAATCACAAAATAGGTGTCGTGAATATGGATGTCGAGTCCAAGCGCAGCCAGAAACAGTCCAGTCAGTCCCCCGATGGTAAACAGCCCAATGAACGCCATGGCATAGAGCATTGGCGTACTCATCTCAATTGAGCCCTTATACATTGTGGCGGTCCAGTTAAAGACCTTCACTGCCGAGGGGATAGCCACTGCATAGCTCAGCAGCGAGAACACCAGCGCCGAGTAGACGGAGATGCCGGCGACAAACATATGGTGCGCCCAAACGACGAAGCCAAACACGGCGATGGCGATACTGGAGAAGGCTACAAAAGAGTATCCGAAAATGCGTTTGCGGGAAAAACAGGGAACGATTTCGCTGATGACCCCCATGCCGGGCAGAATCATGATGTAGACGGCCGGGTGGGAGTAAAACCAGAACATGTGCTGGAACAGCACCGGATCTCCGCCCAGTTTGGGATCGAAGATGCCGATGTGGAAGCCGCGTTCCAGGGCCAGCAGAATCAAGGTGATCGCAATCACCGGCGTTCCAAGAATCATGATCAGGCTGGCCGCATAATTCGACCACACAAAAAGCGGCAGCTTGCCCCAGGTCATGCCCGGAGCGCGCATGCGGTGAACGGTTACGATGAAATTCAAGCCGGTAAAGATCGATGAAAAGCCGGCAATGATCACGCCGACTGCCAGCATGATTACGTGTGTTTTCAAATATCCGGAGCTAAGCGGGGCGTAGAAAGTCCATCCAGAATCCACTCCGCCGGAGACCATTGCAGCCATGGAGAACGTGCCGCCAGCAATATACAGGTACCAGCTCAGCAGGTTGATCTTGGGGAAGGCCAGGTCTTTCGTGCCCACCATAATAGGCACCAGAAAATTGCCCAGCACCGCGGGTACGGACGGGATCAGGAAAAAGAAGACCATGTTCACGCCGTGCATCGTGAACAATTTGTTATAGGTATCGGCCTCAAACAACTCGCCGTTTGGGGTGAGCAGGTGCAGCCGGATCAGCGACGCAAAGACGCCACCCACAAGGAAGAAGACCGTGATGGAAAACAGGTATAGGATCGCGATCCGCTTGTGGTCCTTGGTCAGCAGCCACGACCTGATTCCGTAATTGTCGTTCAGGAAATGCCGTTCAGGCATCACTGGCTTAACGATCGCTGTTGCGGTACTCATGGTTTCTTCCCAGATGGATTCACAGGCCTCTTTCCCTGCGGGGTTTGCTGCGCCGGTTGCTGCTGGTTCTGCTGCTTGTTTTGGTCTTGAATGTTCGGCACCTCGCTGTCACGTATCTGAGTGGGTGAGGTGCGGTTGTTCAGCGGGTTGGCTTCCTGCGGCGCCAGGTGCTTGATGTATTCGGAGATGGCAATGATCTCGTCTTCGCTCACCACCCCGCGGAACGTCGGCATGATGGACTGGAAGCCGGAAACGACTTTGGCGTTCGGTTCAAGGATCGATTCGCGAATGTAATTGTCGTCCGCCAGCACCACGCGATTGTCTGTGAGGCGGACCGGACGGCCATAGAGGCCTTCAAGATTTGGCCCACGCGCGCCCGAATCCGGACGGTGGCAGGTGGTACAACCGTATTGCTGGAACGCCTTTTCACCCAGCGACGCGAGTGAGCCTTCAGCCTTGCCGCTCGCCAGCCAGTTGGCGTAATCTTCCGGCGTCATCACCACAACCTGGCCCACCATGCCTGAGTGTTTTGTGCCGCAGTATTGGGAGCAGAATAAATGGTAGGTCCCCGGCTGCGTGGCTTTGAACCAGGTAAAGACGTAGCGGTTCGGCAGCACGTCCTGCTTTACGCGGAACGCCGGGACGAAGAAGCTGTGGATCACGTCCTGCGAGATCATCGTGACTTTAACGTCGCGGCCCATGGGCACATGCAGGGTGTTAATTTCGCGCTGGCCGCCGGGATGCTGGAACTTCCACATCCACTGTTTGCCCACGCCGTAAACTTCCAGCGGGTTCGAGGGCGAGCGTTCCATGTGGTAATAAATGACCGCGCCCCAGACGAAAATGACCATGGAAATGCCCAGCGGAATCACGCTCCAGACAATCTCCAGCAGCGTGGAGCCGTGGATCTGTTCCGCCTGTCGCTCCGGGGTCCTTCTGTATTTGATGGCGAAATAAAGAATCAGAATGGCGATGAGCAGCGAGAAGAAGGTGGTGATCAACACCAGGAACAGGTAGAGCGCGTCCACCTGCCCCGCCATGCTCGAGGCCTGCTCCGGAAAAATGGGAAAGTTCAGTTGCATCTATTCGGCTGTCCTGGTTAAGCGGCCCTTGTGGGCAGCAAGCGAATCGCGGCGAAACATGATCAACATGAAACCACCCAGCGCCAGAACCGTGGCGAGGGCGCTCAAACGCAAAACATTGAAAATTGCAGCGCCGTACCGGCCTTGCCGGGGATCATAGTGGTAGCAGTAGAGAAGAACCTGGTCCACCACGTTCCCGATTTTGCCTTTTGACGCTTCAATTAATCCAAGCTGAATATCGCGCGGGGCATATTCGATTCCGTAATAATATTGCGCGACACGCCCTTGCGGGGTCAGCAACATGATGCCGCTGGCATGCGCGTACTGCTGGATTTCAGGGTCCCATGCGTAACGGAAGCCCACGGCCTGCGCCAGTGCATCGATCTGGTCTTTCTTGCCGGTAAGGAAATGCCAGCCTTCGGCGGCGCCTGCCCGCCGATAGCGCTTGATGTATCTCGCCTTCGCAGCGGCAGCGTCTTCCGGTTTGTCGCGCGGATCAATGCTTACGGTCACAACGTTGAATTCGCGGCCAATGTTGAAGCGGACAATACCGTTCATTGCGCCCGTGAATCCGTTCAAGACTTGCGTACACAACATGGGGCACTGGTAGTAAACCAGCATCAAAATGACTGGCTTCTGCCCAAAGTATTGTTGTAACTGAATTGCCCGGCCGCTTTCGTCATTGAAAGCCAGATCAAGTGGGACCTGCTGGTTCAGGCGCTGGTCAAGGCCGACCTGGTCGAGAATCGAAGGCCTCGTGTTGGGCACAGACTCGCCCGGCTGAAGCTTGGGCGCAGCCTGAGACCACGCTGAAACCGAAGCGCAGGCTGCCAAAGTCATGACTACCAGCGCTTTCCGAATTGTACTGCCGTACTTCACTTCTTTACTCCTCCTGTGGGAGTGCTGCGCGTCGACTGACCTGTATCCGCCGCTCCCGAGGGATATGCAGCGCTCGGTGCTCCCACATTTGCCGGCTGAAATGGCCCGCTGACCTGCGGCATCCCGCGCTGCGCCAGGATTTCCATGGCACGGCTTACAGGAATATGAATGCTGCCATCGGGCGACTTGCCGGTGGAGCTGAGCCACTTCTCTTCTGAACCGCGGAAGATCTGCATGTCGTGCTCGTCGTCATATTGCAGGCGCGGAGCTTTGATGGTGCGGGTGAGATGGTCTTCCATCTTGCCGCGTCCATACCAGTCCGGCGCAGGCTTTACTTCGCCTTCACTGGCCGGAACTGCTTTGCCTAAACCTTCTTTCGGCTCCTCGCGCTGATCGTGTAGCTGTTGCTCCATCGGCGTCATCCTGGCTTCATGGTCTTGCTCCCACTTTTCCATGAAGCGGATCATGCCGATCATCAGGACGAAAGCCAGCACGCCGCCGGCGGCCAAAACCACGCCCGACCACACGATGGCAGGGACACTTACGTCGCTCTCCTGATGGCCTTCCTTGATGTGCCCGCCGGATTGAGTCTCGAATTTATCTTTATCCATGTTTCGCTTCCAGCATCTCGACAAAACCAGGATCATTTACCGGCATGAGCGAACGCTTGCTCAGCCGCAGGAAAAAGAAAAACAGCCAGATTCCGCCCATTGCGATGGGACAGATCACGTACATGGCCGCATCCAGCAGATGGAAGTTGTTCAAGCCCGCGCCGGTGCCGGGATAAAAGTTCGGGGCCGTGAGCCAGAACAGGTCTACCAGCCGCATGAACATCACCAGAAAAGCAATGGCGACAATCCGATTCCGGCTGCGCTTGGTGTTGCGCGAAAGCAGCAGTGCGAACGGAAAGACAAAGTGGACGAAGATCAGGATTGTCCCAAAATATTGCCAGCCGTTCTGCAACCGCATGATGTACCAGCGGATTTCTGAGAGCATGTTGCCCGACCAGATAATCAGCCACTGCGAGAATGAGAGATAAGCCCACAGCACAACGAAGGCAAACATCAGCTTGCCGAAATCATGCAGGTAATCGATCTTGAAAATGCGCGAGACCGGCTCAATGGCCGAAAGCCGCGTAAACAGCCAGATGGTAAAGCAGAACGTTGTCAGCACCTGGCCGACCATGAACAGCATGCCCCAGACAGTTGACCACCATTCCGGATAGAGAGACATTGTCCAGTCGATGGAGGCAAATGTGATGGTGAGCGCGTAGAACACGATGCCGAAGCCGCTCAGGTTCTGAATAAAGACAAACTGCGCGGGCGTCGTGGTTCCGGCTTCTTCGCGGATGGACCAGCGCTTCAGAAGCATGTAAAGAATCGCCCAGCCCGCGAAGTAGATTACTCCGCGGACGATGAAGAATGGTGTATTCAGGTAATAGTGGATCTTCTCCGCGCCGTAGTGCGCCATGAATTTGGCCAACTGCGCGGGATCCTGCGGTACCGTGGCCCAGACATAAAGCCGCTTTATGCCCAGGGCAAGCGGAAGCCAGAACAGGAACATCAGCCACCAGTTCCCTGCAGCGGCTTCCCATATGCGCCGACCCAGGCGTCCCCAGTTGCCGCCGCTGGTGTATTGCAACATCAGCAGAGCCAGAGAGCCGGTTGTGAGTCCCAGCCAGAACATGAATGAGTGCAGCCATGCACGCAGGAATAAATCCCATTGGCTCAGGCCGAGCGTGAGCGCAAGCGCCAGTACGCTAAAGACCACGCCGACGACAAGCGAGCGCGAGCGCATGCGGTCAATCACCGCCGGAGGGGCAAAATCTTTGGGTGTAATGCGGAGCAGAGTCTGGCTCATCGCTTTACACCTCCCTCAGGCTGTCTTGCCGGAAGCGGGGCCGAGGTATCTGGTATCCGGATTCCATCTTCTTCTGGTTTATTCAACTTGTCATGATCGCCCTGCGCCACGTCCGCGTCAGAAGCGTGCTGGCTTAGCTGCAGCGCGCGAATGTATGCGGCGATGGCCCAGCGATCGGCGGGCTTTACCTGGGCAGCGTAGTCCGGCATGCCGCCAAAGCCATTGCTGATGACATCATAGAACCAGCCAAGAGGCGCATTCCTGAGCCGCTGCTCGTGGAAAGACGGCGGACGCTTATAGCCGCGCTGCACAATCATGCCATTTCCATCGCCCAGCTGCGAATGGCAGGGCTGGCAATAAATGTTGTAGCGCTCCTGCCCACGTGCCAACACAGCAGCGACTGCCTTTTGGTCCGAGCCTGCGGGAAGCTCATTGCCATAAATATTGCCATGTTTCCCGGTCAGGAAATAGCTGTTCGGATCAAGCTGCTCCTTGTCCACGCTCTTGTCTTCCAATTGCGGAATAGTGCCTGGGATGGGATAGCGCGCCGATCGACGGTCAGAATAAAACTCGCTGGAACGCAGCGGAATAAACTTGGGCTGGTTTTGCATGTCCTGCCGGCAGCCGGCAAGGACAGCTATCCCTGCGGCCGCAAACAGCAGCCATGCAACGCGGATTTGTGCCGGACGATTAATACGGCACCTCCACAATCTCTTCAGGCTTATACGTCTCCAATAACTTCCGGGTATCGGACAGGCTGAAACGCGGATCCTGCGACTCAATACATAGGAAGAAACGGTCGCGGCTGGCGCGCACAAAGTTTGGCGCGTTAAACACCGGGTGGTATGGCTGCGGCAGCCCGTTCAACGCCAGCATGCCAAACACCGCCGCAAGGCCGGCGCCGAGCACCGCGCATTCAAACGTGACAGGAATAAATGACGGCCAGGAATGAAATGGCTTGCCGCCCACGTTGATGGGATAGGCAATCACGGAAACCCAGTATTCAAGCGAATATCCGCCAATCATCCCCAGCATGGCGCCCACCAGCACGATGAGTGAAACACGATTGTGATGCGCGCCGATCGCTTCGGCCGCTTCTTCCAGCGGATAGGGCGTGTAGGCGTCCATTTTTCGGTAGCCGGCAGCATAGGCACCCTTGGCGGCTTCAACCAACTCCGTGGGCGTTTCAAATTCCGCCATCAGTCCGTAAATAGGTCCAGCTGTCATTCTTTCACCTTCGCCTGCGGAATCAGCGTCCGCATTTCAAAGATGGAGATGGCCGGCATGAGCCGGATAAAGATAAAGAAGAGCAAGGTAAAGAACCCCATGGTCCCAATGAAAATCATCATGTCCCATTTAGTGAACCAGTACATGCCCCACGAACTGGGAATGTAATCACGCTGCAGGCTCATCACGACGATGACGAAACGCTCCAGCCACATACCGGTATTCACCACGACGGAAACAAGGAACAGCTTCCAGGGCGATGAGCGCACGCTGTTGAACCACAGCGACTGCGGTATAAGGATGTTGCAGAGAATCAGCATGTAGTAATAGTGAGAGTACGGCCCATGCAGCCGGTTGCTCACCATGGCCAGTTCGTATCTGTCCTGGCTGTACCAGCCCATGAACATTTCCAGTCCGTAGGCATAAGCCACGATCATGCCGGTGGCGAGCATGACCTTGGCGGCGTTCTGCAAATGCCGCAGAGTAATGAAGTCCTGCATGCCGTAGAGGTAACGGAACGGGATCGCCAGCATCAACACCATGGCGAAGCCGGAGTAAATGGCGCCCGCGACAAAGTAAGGCGGGAAGAAAGTTGTGTGCCATCCCGGAACAATCGACGACGCAAAATCCAGACTTACCACGCTGTGCACTGACAGGACCAGCGGAGTGGCGAGGCCAGCCAGAAGCATGTAAGCCGTTTCGTAGCGGTTCCAATGCTTGGCCGAGCCGCGCCAGCCCATGGCCAGCATGCCGTAGATGCGGCGGACAACCAGCGTTTTGGCGGAGTCGCGCAGCGTGGCGAAGTCTGGGATAAGACCGATGCCCCAGAACAGGAACGAAACCGTGAAGTATGTCGATACCGCGAAAACGTCCCAGATCAGCGGGCTGCGGAACTGCGGCCAGACGCCCATGGTGTTGGGAATCGGGAACAACCAGTACGCCGCCAGCCACGGGCGTCCGGTATGAATCAACGGGAAGAGACCGGCCTGCATGACGGCAAAAATCGTCATGGCCTCGGCAAAGCGGTTGATCGAAGTACGCCAGGTTTGCTTGAACAACAGCAGAATGGCGGAGATCAGCGTACCGGCATGGCCGATACCGATCCACCACACAAAGTTCACTATGGCAAAGCCCCATCCGATGGGGATAGTGATGCCCCAGATGCCGGTGCCTTTGACCAGCAGGTAACCAACCGCGGTTTGCAGCATGCCGAACAGCGCCGCGGCGATGGCAACAATCATTACCCAGAAGATCGGGGTGTGCTTGGTGAGCACAATCCCGGCAATGCGGTCCGTTATGGTGCCAAAGGTCTGGCCGGGCCCGATGATCGGCGGCCTTACACCCTTTGGCGGCAGTATGTCTGGTGCAGCCATCTCTTATGCCTTCTCCGTGCCAGACGCTAGTTTAGGGTTGGGATTTCGCACCGCCGCCACATATGTGGTGCGCGGCCGTGTATTCAATTCCGCCAGAAGGTCATATCTCCGCGGACCGCTCTTCAATTTGGCCACAGCGCTGTTTTTGTTATTGATGTCGCCGAAAACAATTGCTTCAGTGGGACAAACCTGCTGGCAGGCCGTCTTGATTTCGCCTTCCCGGATATCGCGATCTTCTTTTTCCGCCGCGATACGGGCCTGAGTGATGCGTTGGACGCAGTACGTGCATTTTTCCATCACGCCGCGGCTGCGCACGCTTACATCAGGGTTGCGGCCCAGTTTGAGACTTGGTGTGTCGAAATCAGCAAACAAGAAGAAGTTAAACCGCCGGACTTTATATGGACAGTTGTTGGAACAATAGCGCGTGCCCACGCAGCGGTTATAGACCATGTCATTCAGGCCTTCCGTGGAGTGCGTGGTTGCGCCCACTGGGCAAACCGGCTCGCATGGCGCATTTTCACACTGCATGCATGGCACTGGCTGGAAGTAGACGCTGGGATTTGCCGGATCCCCTTCGTAGTAAGAATCAATGCGGATCCACTGCATCTCACGGCCGCGCTGCACCTGCTCTTTGCCGACCACGGAGATGTTGTTCTCCGCCTGGCACGCAACCGCACAAGCCTGGCAGCCGACACACGAATTCAAGTCAATCGACATGCCCCAGGCATATTTCTGGTAGAAATTTTCCTGCGTCTTGAAATTGGAGTAGAGCGATTCCTGTTTGTCGCCGTTGTCTTTCGGCTCTTCTTCCGGATGCTCATGGGCGAAATTCTTGTTGGAAATAAATTCTTCCAACGTCGCCACTTTGACTGGTTCGCGGCCATCCATGCTGAAGTGGCCCTGAGTGACGGCGATATCCCAGTACCGGTTGGTGACGTTGATCTTTACGCCGCTGGCAAGGTACTGCGAACCGCTGGGCCGTACCTTGTAAGCGTTGTAACCTGCTCCGGTTCCCACACGGCCGGTCTTCGTCTGGCCATAGCCGAGGAAAAGCGTGACTGCATTATCGGGATG
>Ga0137403_10003837_pt1 | contig 17910 bp, 20 predicted proteins | sample CZOMad2_1_16fung_FD_122057 | JGI IMG/M metagenome (GOLD analysis project Ga0137403, IMG submission 122057) | Vadose zone soil fungal communities from Angelo Coast Range Reserve, California, USA - CZOMad2_1_16fungal (Hybrid Assembly) | ecosystem: Environmental > Terrestrial > Soil > Vadose zone...
CAGCCTATTACGACGCGTCCCGCAGTGGGCAAGCATCCAGAGAATCTCAATGGTTTCGTGGTGTATTTTGGCACCGGCAAATACCTTGAACTGACAGATATCTCGACGACTGGGGCGACGACGCAGGCATTCTATGGGATCTGGGATAAGGATGTGCAAGGTGCGTTCGTCCAGGAGAGCAATTTGGTGCTGCAAACGTTCATCTCTACCTCTACACCCCTCACGGTGACCGACACCAATGGCCAACAGCGTACGGCCCGCGTCACCACCGATAATCCCATCGACTGGAAAAAGCAACGAGGTTTTCGCCTGGATCTCTCGGCACCCGGGGAAAGGCAGGTGAGTGATGCGGTCCTGAGAAATGGCCGGATCATTTTTAGCACCCTCATCCCCAACGATCAGCCCTGTAGTTTTGGGGGACGAGTTTTGTTGTAGCGCTCGATGTCAACGGTGGCAAACGACTGGCCGCGCCCTTCTTTGACCTCAACAAGGACAAGCTCTTCGACGATCAAGACAAGGTGACGGTCAATGGACAGCAACTTCCCTTGAGTGCCCTCGAATCCAGCGTAGGGATCGTCAACACGCCAGCGCTGCATGCTTCTGGCACAACCGACACCTTCTACACCAGTGGCACAACCGGCAACACCGAAGGAGAGGGGGTGAACCCTGGACATGGAGCGGTGGGGCGCCAGGCTTGGCGGAAGATCACACAATGAGCCTACGTCTGTAGGAGGAAAGGACGATGTATCAACCACTGTCTCGCCGTGGAGGTTTCGTGCTGGGGCTCCTAGTGCTGGGCTTCTTCTCTGTGGCATGGGCCCAGGCTCCAGCCCAGACCTCAGCCCAAGCAGCACAGCCCTTATTCAGTAGAGTAGGGGTGATCGGTGGCCTTGATCTGCCTGCAGGGAGTATTACGGTCAATGATTTCCGCTATCAGCTGTCCCCGAATGTGCGTGTTTACGTCTACGACCGAACCATCAAAGACCCACAGGCTCTACGGGCTGACACCCGGTTGAAAGATGGTCGTGCCCTGCGTGCGGGCATGCACATCGGTTATAGCGTCGAAGGTGAGGCTGGAGGGAAGCGCGGCACGCTGACGGAAGCCTGGATTCTCCTGGCAGGGAGCCGGCCTGAACTCGAAAAAGGTGTCAAGAGTACAGGATCACCAGTGACCACAGGCATGGACAAAGCCCAGCCTGCCAGGTGAGCTACAAAGGAGCAGTGTATGCTGAGATATGACTGGCGGTCTATGGTGTCTCTGGGAGTGCTGCTGACGCTGGGACTGCTGTGGCCCTGGCCGCGCGCGCTGGCTGCGGATCCCCAAACGGTTACCCAAACGCTGACCAATGGGGATGTCTATGTTGGGGAAACCGTCAACGGCAAGCGGCAGGGAGAGGGAGTCTACACGTCCAAAGATGGCAAACGCTACACAGGGGCCTGGCAAGACGATAAGCGCCACGGACAGGGCACGCTCACCTTTCCCAATGGGGATAAGTACGTGGGGGAGTTTGTCGATGGCCTATTCCAGGGTCAGGGGACCTATACCCTCAACAACGGTCAGCAGTACACTGGGATGTGGCAAGGAGGCAAGCGGCACGGGAAGGGGACGTTGACCTACCCGAACGGTGATACCTATATCGGTGCATGGCAAGATGATAAACGGGAGGGCCAGGGCACCTACACCCTGCACGATGGCCAACAGTATGTCGGTGAATGGCAGGACGATAAACGGCACGGCAAAGGCACGTGGGTCTTTGCTGATGGCAAAAAATACACGGGCGAATGGAGAGACGATAAGCAAGTCGGCCGTGGCACTATGCTGAACCCTGACGGTACCCAGTATAATGTGGAGTGGAAAGAGACCCAGCCCAGCCAGCGTGTCGGGAAATAGGCGATTTTTCCCGTTGCCTCGCAGCCTGCAGATTGCCTATACTGCCTGTGCATCACCGCCTGTGTCCTTACTGTATGAGGCTCTCAAGCGCTGCCAGAAAAGGAATACCATATGCTGAGACGTCACGCGTGTCTTGCTATCCTGTGCTGTACCCTCCTCTGCACGACCATAGCCCTGGCACAAACCACGCTGGAAACCGTCAAAAGCCGCGGCAAGCTCGTGTGCGGGGTGAATACGGGTCTGGCAGGCTTTGCGACCGTTGGCCCGGATGGGAAATGGCACGGTTTTGATGTCGATTACTGTCGTGCCCTGGCTGCGGCGATTTTTAACGATGCGGACAAGGTGGAGTTTCGTCCAGTCACGGCGCAGGCGCGTTTCACGGCCCTGCAGGCGAAAGAAATCGATCTCCTGAGCCGTAACACCACCTGGACCTTGAACCGCGATACCTCCCTGGGGCTGAATTTCAGTGTCACCTTGTTCTATGATGGCCAGGGCCTCATGGTGCCAGCGAAGTCGCAGGTCAAATCAGCGAAGAATCTGGACGGCGCGACGATTTGCGTGCAATCAGGGACGACCACCGAGCTGAACCTGGCAGACTATTTCCGCCGGCTCAAACTCAAATTTACGCCAGTGGTCTTCGAGACCATCGATCAGACCTATGCCGCCTACGATAGTGGGCGTTGCGATGCTGTCACTTCAGATGTCTCGCAGTTGTTGGCCCAGAAAACCACGCTGAAACAGCCCAACGACCATAGCGTCCTGGGTGATGTGATGTCGAAGGAGCCTCTCGGTCCAGCGGTACGCCACGGTGATGATCAGTGGCTCGATATCATTAAGTGGGTGGCGTTTGGGCTTATCCAGGCAGAAGAGTTCGGGATCACATCCCAGAACATCGGTTCCTTCGCGGACAGTAAGGATCCTAACATCCGGCGCTTTGTAGGCGCCGACGGTGGTTTGGGTACCATGCTGGGCTTGAGTGACGACTTTATGACACGTGTGGTACGCCTGGTGGGCAACTACGGGGAGATTTTCGAGCGGCACTTACAGCCTTTGCATCTCGCACGTGGTGTCAACACCCTGTGGACCCAGGGCGGTTTGCTGTACTCGCCTCCCTTCCGCTAGTGCTGCGCACTGCCATTACCCCACCAGTTTGGCGGGGGCGGGGCGAGTCGCCTGCTCATCTGGCTGACGAGTACAGGTTAACAACTGTCGGGAGGGGGGCTTCGTCGAGGCAAGGGGACCGCTATCATGCACCAGCCACATCGTACCTTCCCGCATGTTCCCTTCTACCGCAATGTACGTGTCTTGGCAGGGCTGGCGCAGCTCATCTTTGCTCTCGGTGTGGTGGGTTTGAGTTGGCTGTTGGTCACCACGATGCTGGGGAATTTGCAGAAGCAAGGCATCCCTATCTCCTTTGCGTTTCTACCCCAGCCGGCTGGGTTCGGCATCTCGGAAGGTCTGCCTTTTCATCCCTCGCAATCGTATCTGCTGGCCTTTGGTGTCGGCGTGGTCAATACGCTGCGTGTTGCCGTGGCGGGCATCATCCTCGCGACCTGTCTCGGTATTGGCATTGGTGTCGCGCGTCTGTCGCACAACTGGCTCCTGACACGTCTCGCGACACTGTATGTCGAAACCTTCCGTAATGTCCCATTGCTCCTGTGGCTTGTGTTCACCTACGCCGCGATTCGCGACACCTTACCGCGTCTGCGTGAAGGCCCGTCGTTGTTGTGGGGTCTGGTTTTGATGTCGAACCGCGGCATTGCGCTCGCGTGGCCACAGACCTCGGCCACATACGATGCCTTTCGGCCATGGCTGCTTGCCGGGCTAGGACTGGGCCTGGGCGTATGGGTATGGAAGACTTACACCGCCCGCCGGCGTGCAGTGTCCTTCCCGCGCCGCGCCCTGGGATACGGTCTGATGCTCTGCGTTGTGCTCTGCGCCAGCGGTTTTGTGTGGACGTGGATGACGGCACAACTGCCCCCCGAGACGCGCGTAGATCATCCGGGCCACCGGGGTGCGGCGCCAAGCAATCAGACGAGCCAGCGGCCAGCGTAACGGGCCCGGCAGACCGATGATAGCGGGATCACTGAACAGATTGACGAGAAATGGGCGAACCGCCTCCAACGAATCCGGCCCGCCGAGGTTCATCAACACGACCGCGATTCGCGCCATTTCAGGTTGTAGCGGTCGGTTCGGTGAGGAGGCGTGCGAGTGCCTCTACGTTCTCGGGCGGCGTCTGCGGCAGCACACCATGTCCGAGATTGAAGATAAAGGGACCGCCCCCGAGCGACCGGAAAAGTTCTCTCACCGCGGCTTCGAGAGAGGAGCCACCGGTGATCAACAGGATCGGGTCGAGATTGCCCTGAACCGTGGCGAGCGGCTGCAGCCGCTCACGGGCAAAGCCGCTAGGCACTGTCGGATCGAGGCCGATCCCGTCGACCCCGGTCTCTTTGATGTAGCGCTCGTAGAGGAGACCCGCACCACGCGGGAAGCCGATGATCGGATGATCCGGAAAGCGCTGCTTCAAGGCCGTGACGATGGTTCGCGTCGGTTCGATGACCCAGCGTCCGAACGCCGGTTCCGGCAGGACACCCGCCCAGGTGTCGAAGAGCTGCACGACTTCGGCCCCCGCCGCGATCTGTGCGGTGAGAAACTCGATGGTGCTCTCGACGAGAATGCCGATCAGCGCGTCGAAACCCTCGGCATCGCGATAAGCCCAACCCTTGACTTGTCGAAAATCTCTGCTCGACCCGCCTTCCACCATATAGGTCGCGACCGTCCACGGCGCACCGGCAAACCCAATCAAGGCTGTCTGTCCGCCGAGCGACTGGGCAACCCGGCCAATGGTCTCGAACACTGGCTCAAGGCGCGGAACAACCTGCCCGGGATCGAGCCGCCCAATGCCGCTGCGGTCCTCGATCGCCTCGAGGATCGGACCCTCCCCTTCTCGGAACGTCAATCTTTGTCCGAGAGCGTGAGGAACCAACAAAATGTCGGAGAACAGGATAGCCCCATCCATACGATAGCGCCGAACCGGTTGCAGCGTCAGCTCGGCAGCAAGCGTCGGGGTCAGGCACAGCTCAACAAAATCCTGTGCTTGTGAGCGAACTGCACGGTACTCAGGGAGATAGCGGCCGGCTTGCCGCATCAACCACCAAGGAGGCCGAGTTAATGTTTCGCGCGCAAGAGCACGCAACAGAGGCTTTGCCGGTCTGCTCGCCATCTGAGGGAACCTCTCTCTACAAATAAATATTTAGGTATAGAGGTGGTAGGTAGATGATGCCGGTGAAAATCGGGGATCACCAGCACTCCAAAGTAATCCACAGCGGGTGAGCGCGACCGGCTAGAAACCAGGCTATGGTGTGGATGAGGATAGGAATCATAACCGGAAGATCAGGAGCCGATCGGCGGTGGACGAAACGAAAATTGGGGATGACGGGCTCGTCGATCGGGGTTATCCCACGTTCCGATTGATGCAGAAAGCACCCGATCGAAGGTGGTCCCGCTTTGGGATGAATCAGGCAAAGCCGGGACCGTTTGACTATCACGGCGGGAAGCGGGCTCGTTTTGCGCGAGATCATCGAACAGTGCACAGAGCCGCGGGGATAACCCGAGAGTCGCCGGATTGGCCGTGTTGAGCCGATTTCATCTCCATCTCGTGTCGGATTCGACCGGAGAGACCGTGCATTCGGTCGCCCGGGCTTGTCTGGTGCAATTCGACGGGGCCGAGGCGGTGGAGCACGTCTGGAGCATGGTGCGCACGCGCAGCCAAGTCGAGCGGGTCATCGCCGGGGTCGAAGCCAATCCGGGGGTGGTTCTCTTTACTTTGGTCAGCGACACGCTTCGCTCGTTGCTGCAGAAAGGTTGTCGTCGCATTCAAGTTCAGGCAATCCCCGTTCTCGACCCCGTAATAGGGGCGCTTGCTGCTTACCTCGGTCGACAGAGCAGAGGATTGCCGGGCAAGCAGCATCTGCTCGACAATGAATATTTCGCGCGGATCGACGCGATGACCTTTGCCCTCAATCATGATGACGGGCAATCGAGCTGGGGCCTGCAGGATGCCGATGTTTGCCTGGTCGGGGTGTCGCGCACCTCCAAGACGCCGACCTGCCTTTATCTCGCGAACCGCGGCATCAAGGCCGCGAATGTGCCTTTCGTGCCCGGTGTGCCGCTGCCGGCCGAACTGCTGGCGGCAAAACATCCGCTCATCGTTGGGCTGACCAACGATCCGGAACGGTTGATTCAGCTCCGCCGTCATCGCTTGGAAGTACTGCATCACGACTACCCCGGCGGGTACACCGACATCGATGCAGTGCGGGCGGAGGTACGCGAAGCGCGACGGGTTTTTGCTGAAAGGCGCTGGCCCGTCATCGACGTGACGCGCCGCTCGATCGAGGAAACAGCGGCGTCGATCATGAAGCTGTTGGCGCGAAAACATGGCCTGGACGGGTGAGCGTCTGATCCTTGCCTCGTCGAGCGCGGCGCGGCAGAGACTACTCGCTGATGCAGGTCTTGAGTTTATCGTTGAACCAGCCCGGATCGATGAATCGTCGATCAAAGCCCGGTTCACGGCAGATGGGCGGTCGGCATCCGATTGCGCGCTTGCTCTGGCCGACGCCAAGGCTAGACAGGTCGCCGCTGATTTCCCCCGGGGGTTGGTCATCGGCGCTGATCAGATCCTCGTGTGCGGTGGCAAGTGGTTCGACAAACCGGCGAATCTCGCTGAGGCGCGTAGCCAGCTTCAGACATTGCGCGGCCGCACCCACAAGCTCGTTACCGCTGCTTGCGTCATTCAGGTACAAGCCTGCATTTGGCAAGGAGAGACGTGGGCGAAGCTGACCATGCGGGAATTCAGCGACACGTTCCTTGACGCCTACCTCGCCGCCGAGGGAACAGCTGTTCTTGGGTCTGTCGGCGCTTACCGGCTCGAAGGGCGCGGAATCCAGCTCTTTGCGCAAGTGGAAGGTGATTATTTTGCGATTCTCGGGCTTCCGATCCTCGAGCTGCTTGGCTTCTTGCGAGAACGCGGTGCGCTGCCTTCGTAGCAGAGCAGTTTGCGTCGAGGTCGAATATGATGCCTAGATTTCCGGTTTTATGAAGATCACGGGTAGGACACGCCTTGCCGGCATCATCGGATGGCCGGTGAGCCATTCGCGTTCGCCGCTGCTGCATGGCTTCTGGCTCGACGAGACCGGCATTGACGGGGCTTATGTGCCGTTGCCGGTGAAGCCCGATCACCTCGAGCGGGCACTTCGCGCGCTGCCGGTTCTGGGCTTTCGAGGGTGCAATCTGACCGTCCCGCACAAGCAGGCGGCTCTCGCTGTGGTCGATCGCGTCGATTCGTTGGCTCGCCGGATCGGCGCCATAAATACGGTCGTTGTGGCGCCGGATGGCAGTCTGGAGGGCACCAACACCGACGCCTTTGGCTTTCGCGAGAGCCTGCGCGAGGCGGCACCGCATTGGCAACCGAGCTCGGGGCCCGTGGTGATCCTCGGGGCCGGGGGGGCGGCGCGGGCAGTGATAGTGGCCCTCGGCGATGCCGGCGCCGAAGAGATCCGCATCGTCAATCGCACGATCGACCGAGCCGCGGCGGTCGCCGCCGACCTGGCAACACCGCAGACAAGGATCACAATCCATTCGTGGGAGGAGGTGAGCACCGTTCAGCATCAGGCGGGACTCCTCGTCAATGCGACAAGCCTCGGCATGGTAGGAGAGCCGCCGCTGACCCTCGATCTTTCGTCACTGCCCTTGTCGGCGCCTGTCGTCGACATCGTCTATGTCCCTTTGGAGACCGAACTCCTGGCAGCGGCGTTGCGGCGCGGCCATCCGGTCGTTGATGGTCTGGGAATGCTCCTGCATCAGGGCCGCCCAGGCTTCGAGGCCTGGTTTGGTACATCCGTGCAGGTGACAGACCGGCTGCGTACGGCAATGCTCGCGACATTGGCATCAGCGCGGTGATCGTTCTCGGCCTCACCGGCTCGATCGGCATGGGCAAGAGCACTGCAGCAACGACGCTGCGACGGCTCGGAATCCCGCTCTTCGATGCCGATCGCATGGTTCATCGGTTGCTTGCGCCGGGCGGCGCGGCGGTGGACAGGGTGGCCGCTGAGTTTCCCGGCGTTCGCGCGGAAAATGGTGGGATCGATCGCGCGCTTCTCGGCCAGCGAGTCTTTTCGGATTCGGAGGCTCTCGGGCGCCTCGAACGGATCATTCACCCGATGGTGGAAGCCGGCGAAAGGCGGTTCCTCGGCCTTTGCCGCGCTCGGAGAGTGCCGATCGCGGCACTCGACATCCCGCTGCTCTTCGAAAGCGGCAGCGAGCGCCGCTGCGATTACGTCCTCGTCGTTTCAGCACCGGGGTTGATCCAACGGCAGCGCGTCTTACGGAGACCCGGCATGACCGAAAGTCGCCTTTCGGCTATACTGAAGAACCAAATGCCCGACCGCGAGAAACGTGAGCGAGCCGATTTCGTGGTTCCGACCGGCTCGAGTCGCAACTTCAGCCTGCGACGACTGCGCGCGGTCGTCAGAAGTTTGCGCGACGGGGGATCGCGGATCGCCCGGGGGGGTCGGTCCGCGCTTCGCGGGAGGCGTCGGGGGAACTGATGCGTGAAATTGTCTTGGACACCGAAACGACCGGCCTCGATCCACGCGAAGGCCATCGCATTGTCGAGATCGCATGCATCGAACTCGTTCACCATGTTCCGACCGGACGGAGGTTCCACCGCTATGTCAATCCCGAGCGCGACATCTCGGCAGACGCTCTTGCCGTTCATGGCCTGACCGCTGAGTTCCTTGCTCAGCAACCGCTGTTTCCAGCCATTCTGGATGAACTTCTCGCGTTCATCGGCTCGGACCCTCTGGTCATTCACAACGCCGAATTCGACCTAGAATTTCTGAATGCGGAATTGGCGCGCGCCAAACGGGAACCAATCACTTCCGGGTTTATCGACACGTTGGGGCTGGCGCGGCGGCGCTTTCCAGGTTCCCCGGCGAGCCTCGATGCGCTGTGCCGGCGCTTCGCCATCGACCTCTCCGATCGCGTCGAGCACGGGGCGCAGATTGATTGCAGCTTGCTCGCGGCTGTCTATCTTGAACTGCTCGGCGGGCGTCAGCCCGGCCTTGATTTTGTCTCCCCGCCGACGTTCGCGGTCGAAGTGGCGCGAATCGTAAGGGCGCCGCGGCCGCACGAGCCCTCAGCCGAGGAACTCGTTGCTCATCTCGCGATGCTGAAGATGATTACGGAGCCACTCTGGCAGGTGGAGGGCTGACGCCTACACGAGGACGGTATCGGCCCCGGGCGAGCCTAGATTTTGGGCATCGGCTTGTTGCCGGCGCAATAATTCGGCAAAATCGATCGGGTTGATCATCAGCGGCGGAAATCCACCGTCGCGAGTTGCGTTGGCGATGATGGCGCGGGCGAACGGAAAGACGATTCGCGGCGTCTCGACTAGAACGAGCATCGGTAGCATCTCAGGCGTCGCGTTATGTATCGTGACCACCGATCCGTAGGCGAGCTCTACCAGAAACACAGTTTCTCCCTGCGCGCGCGCCGTGGCGTTGATCGTCAGAACGACTTCGAAGACGTCCGGATTGAGGTTGCGAGCCTTGACGTCGACATTGATCTCGACGTCGGGCTGAACCGGCTGCTGGACGAAGCTCTGCGGCGCCCGCGGGTTTTCGAACGACAGATCCTTGATGTATTGCGCGTTGAGGATCAGCTGCTGCGGTCCCGGGGAGGTGGTCGTCTCCGATGTGCCGTCAGCGCCGTTGCCTGCCGTCTGATCCGCCATGAGACTCTCCTGGGCGCGTGACGAGGGCCGGCTCATTCCACCCATTCTCCAGGCGCGGACATCGTGGGCGGCTGACCACGAGGGCTAGCACGGATCGCGAAGCCACAGCAACGGTCTCCGCCCGCGCTCAATCCGCGGCAGCGCGGAAAATTTGTTCGGCGCCGGGATCGGACGGCACCCGATTGACCCCGAGAAAGGTTCCATTCGGCACCCTGAGCCCGGTCACGGCCCGAATGAAGCCTCAATGGGCGGGGAAACAAGACAAAGCCCGAGCGAGCTCCATTCCCACTGGCACCGGTTGTGCTTGTCGCGGCGATGCCGGCGCCCCATTTGAACCGAAGTCGGTATAGGGGCGGGGTTGCTGTGCTCTCGAGACGGTGACGGGCCGCGGAAGGCGATGGGCGAGTTTCAGTATTTCGACATCATCTTATTTGCGATGGTCGCCGGGTTTCTGGTGCTGCGGTTGCGCAGCGTTCTCGGCCGTCGGACAGGCAACGAGCGGCGCCGCGACCTCTTTCCGCGCCGCGCGGCACCAGCCTCCTCGGACAACGTGGCAACGCTCGTCGAACCCGACAAGCGCCCGGCGAGGCCTGCCGATGATGGGGCTCCTGCCGACGCGGTCGCCGAGGGCCTCAGCCGACTTCGCCGGGCCGATCCGAGCTTTGACCCATCGAACTTTATCGAGGGTGCACGCGCTGCTTTCGAGATGATCGTCGCGGCCTTCGCGAAAGGCGACAAAGCGGTCTTGCGGCCGCTGCTGAGCGACGAGGTTTTTCAGCAGTTCACCGCCGCGATCGACGAACGGGTCGCCGCCAAGGAGACGCTGGAGACCCGGATCGACAAGCTCGATGCCGTGGACGTCGTCGAAGCCGAGCTCGTTGGCCCCACGGCGCAACTGACCCTCAAGCTGGTGTCGCAGCAGATCAATGTGACGCGAGCCATGGACGGGAGCATCGTCGACGGCGATCCTGACCATCCCGTCGAGAAGACTGACTACTGGACTTTTGCACGCGACACCCGCGCAGCCGACCCGAACTGGGTACTCATCGCAACAAGCAGCGGCTGACGCCGCCCGTGGCGGCGTCCGAGGACGATGGCTGCGACGGGCGGTGGCCGCCGCGGCGGTGGCGCTGCTCGCGTTCGGTCTCAGCCGGGATTCGGGCTCGGCACGCTTTTCGCTGACCGCCGCGGGCTTCGATCGGCTTCAGGGATGGGCCGAGGACCGCCTTTCGGGGGCGATGCCGGCGTTTCTCAAATCCTGCGCTCGCTTGCTGAGCCGGCCTGATACGGCGGCAATCGACCCGATCCCGAAGGTCGCGGATTACGGCCGGGTCGGGGACTGGCGGGAGCTCTGCCTGGCGGCCGCGGGGGTGCCTCCGGGCGACGATGCGGCGGCGCGGCTGTTCTTCGAGAACTTTTTCGTGCCGCTCTCGGTCGCCGATTATGGCCAACTGGAGGGGCTATTCACCGGGTATTTCGAGATCGAGCTGAACGGCTCGCGGCGACGGCACGGACGTTATCAAACGCCGATCTACAGACGGCCGCCTGAACTGGGCTCCGGTCCCCGCTATTCACGGGCCGAGATCGAGGATGGCGCGCTCGCGGGCCGCGGTCTCGAGCTGCTGTGGGTCGATGACCCGATCGACGCCTTTTTTCTCGAGATCCAAGGCTCGGGCCGAGTCCGGCTGGAGAACGGGAGCAGGGTCCGCGTCGGCTATGACGGAAAGAATGGGCTGCCCTACGTCGCGGTCGGGCGGCTGCTCGTCGAGCGCGGGGTGCTCCCCCAAGCCCAGGTGACGATGATCAGTATCCGGGACTGGATGAACCAGCATCCCGACGCCGGAGCGGCGCTGCGTCGCGAGAACCCTTCCTACGTGTTCTTTCGCGAGCAGGGAGACGAGGGCGCAGTCGGCGCCGAAGGGGTCGTGCTGACCCCGGAGCGGAGCCTGGCGGTGGACCGCGCCTATGTCGCGCTCGGCCTCCCGATCTGGCTCGAAACGGACGAGCGTTTCGCCGCAGCCGAAAGTGTGCGGCGGCTCGTCGTCGCACAGGACACCGGCGGCGCGATCAAGGGTCCGGTGCGCGGCGATCTGTTCTGGGGCATCGGCCCCGCCGCCGCACGGCGCGCCGGCGTGATGAACGCGCGCGGCCGCTACTATCTGCTGGTGCCCCGTAACATCGCTCGCCGCCTCGCTCCGCGAGGGTAGACAGCGAAGACCAGCGCGCCGGGCCCGGATTGATTACGCGCAGCAAAAAGCGCGACTTCGACAATCCCGATCGTGTTCGTCGCGGGTGACCGGGTCGGGGCCGGCCTCGTCGCCAGCCGCGCCCGCGCCGACGAGGTAATCGAATGATGCGGTCACAGCGATAGCACATGTCACGACCAAGAAATCGCCGCACTTACCATGCAGAATTGGTTGCTGATGGCCGCTCTGCACGAGCCGGGCAGGCGTTTCTACTTAAAGACGAGATTTTGCTGCAGATTCGCTGCAGATAGCGGGACGATTAATAATCCACACAACGTTTGGTAGCGGTGCGGTGCGGATTGATTTTCAGGCCGGTCGACCCCTAATTTCCGGGTCGCCCGATTCAAGGAGCCTTCGAGAGTGGCCGAGCGCCGATGCGTGTAGCGCTGTTTGTAACCTGCCTGGTGGATTTCTTCCGGCCGACGGTCGGGTTTGCCGCCATCAAGCTGCTCGAGGCGGCGGGCTGCACGGTCGAAGTGCCGCGGGCGCAGACCTGCTGCGGTCAGCCGGCATACAATTCGGGCGCTCGGGCCGACGCGAAGGCGATCGCCCTGCAAGTGCTCGACGCCTTCGAGGGCTACGACCATGTCGTCGCGCCCTCCGGGTCTTGCGCCGGGATGATCCGGCGGCATTATCCGGGCCTCTTCACGGATGATCCCGGGATCTTGCCGCGGGCGCAGCGTCTCGCCGAGCGCAGCTGGGAGCTCGTCTCCTTCCTTGTCGACATCTGCGGGATGCACGCCGTTGCGGCACGGTGGGAACGCCGGGTTACCTATCACGATGGGTGCTCGGGGCTGCGCGAGCTCGGGGTCAAGGACCAGCCGCGCCAGCTGCTCGCGTCGGTCGACGGGCTGAGCCTGAGGGAGCTGCCTGGAGCCGAGGTCTGCTGCGGCTTTGGGGGCACCTTCTGCATCAAATACCCTGACATCTCCGACAAGATGGTCAGCGACAAGGAGGCCGACATTGCTGGGACCGGCGCCGAGGCGGTGCTGGCCGGGGATCTCGGCTGCCTGCTGAACATCGCGGGCAAGCTCCATCGCCGAGGTCGACGGGTCGAGGTCCGCCATGTTGCCGAAGTGCTGGCCGGCATGACCGGGGACGTCCCGCCGATCGGCGCTGCGCGATAAGAGCCATGCTCGTTACCAGCCGCACCTTCGAGGCGAACGCCCGCGCCGGCCTCGCGAACGACAATCTGCAGCGTGCGCTGGCGCTGATGCGCACCGGTTTTCCCCAGCGCCGCAGCCTCGCCGTCGAACGGCTCCCCGAGTTCGAGGCGTTGGGCGACATCGGCAAGTCGATCAAGGATCACACCCTCGAGCATCTCGACTTCTATCTCGAGCTCTACGAAGCGAATGTCCTCGCCTCGGGCGGCCGGGTCCATTGGGCGCGAACGCCGGACGAAGCTCGCGCCGCGGTATTGGAGATCTGCCGCTCGGTCGACGCCAAGATCGTCACCAAGGGCAAGTCGATGATCGCCGAGGAGGTCGGGCTCAACGAGTATCTCGAACAGAACGGCATCACCCCGGTCGAAACCGATCTCGGCGAATACATCATCCAGCTGCGTCACGAGCCACCGAGCCACCTGATCGCCCCGGCGATCCATCTGATGAAGGAACAGGTCGCCGAAACCTTTCGCGCCGAGCATCGGGCGCTCGACCCGCGGCGGTCGCTCGCCGAGGCGCGCCAGCTCTGCGACGAGGCGCGTGCCGTGCTGCGGCCGCGGTTCCTCGCCGCCGATGTCGGCATCACCGGGGCCAACTTCCTGGTCGCCGAGACCGGGTCGAGCATCATCGTGACCAACGAGGGCAACGGTGATCTGACGCAGACCCTGCCTCGGGTCCACATCGTGGTGGCGAGCCTCGAAAAGCTCGTGCCGACCTTAGAGGACGCGGCAACCTTGCTGCGCCTCTTGGCGCGCTCGGCCACTGGCCAGGAGTTCTCTTCCTATACGACGGTATCGACCGGCCCGCGGCGGCCGGAGGATCTCGACGGGCCGGAGCAATATCATGTCGTGCTGCTCGACAACGGCCGCAGCGCACTCCTCGGCGGCGAGTTTCAGGACATGCTCCGCTGCATTCGCTGCTCGGCCTGCATGAACCATTGCCCGGTCTATGCCGCGGTCGGCGGGCACGCCTATGGCTGGGTCTATTCCGGCCCGATGGGAGCGGTGCTGACGCCGAGCCTAATCGGCGTCGAAGAGGCCGGCCATCTGCCGAACGCCTCGACCTTTTGCGGGCGATGCGAGGCTGTGTGCCCTGTCAAGATCCCGCTGCCGAAATTGATGCGGCATTGGCGGGAGCGGGAATTTGCCGAGAAGCTGAACCCGCCGGTCTACCGGGCCGGCCTGGGTTTGTGGGCCTGGGCGGCGCGCCGGCCGGCTCTCTACCATGCGCTTGTCGAGCTCGCCAGCCGCGCGGTCGGGTGGGCCGGCCGCGGCCGCGGGCGGTTTCGCGCAATGCCGATGGCCGCAGGCTGGACCGCAGCGCGCGATATGCCGGCGCCTGAGGGCCGCAGCTTTCATAGCCGCTGGGCCAAGCAGCGCAGAGGCGGCATCGGGAGATGAGCGAAGCGCGCGACCAAATCCTCGCCCGCATCCGCGGCTCCTTCAAGCGCGGCCGGCTCGGCTCCGCACGCGAAATGGAGCTGCGCGACCGGGTTGCAGCGCATCCGCGCAATCTGGTTCCCGCGCGCGCAGCGGGGCTCGACGCTCGAAGCCGGATCGATCTGTTTATCTCGATGGCCGAGGAGGTGCAGGCGACGACCATGCGGGTCGGCTCGCTGGCTGCGGTGCCCGAGGCGGTCGCCCACTATCTCGCTGCCGAGAACCTTCCCGCCGAGCTGGTGCTGGCGCCCGATCCGAGCCTCGATGAGATCCCCTGGAGTGCTCGACCGCTGCTGCGCATCCGTCGCGGCCGGGCAGAGGCGGGCGATGCGGTCAGCCTGACACCGTGCTTCGCGGCGATCGCCGAGACCGGGACGCTGATGCTGATCTCCGGAGCCCAGACCCCGACGACGCTGAATTTCTTGCCCGACACCCATATCGTAGTAGTGCGGGGCGATCAGGTGGTCGCCGCCTACGAGGATGGTTGGGATCGGCTGCGAGAGGGCGGTGGAATGCCGCGTGCGATCAACTTCATCACCGGTCCGTCGCGGACGGGGGACATCGAGCAGCGCATCGAGCTCGGCGCCCACGGCCCTCGGCGCCTCCACATCATCCTCGTCGACGATCGGCAGGGAACGGGCAATGCCGAAGACGGGTGACATGGTGCCGGCCGGCGGCGAACGACCGCTGTGGCGCGAGGCCACCCGGGACGTGAAGCCGTTGCGCGGGCGCGAGCCCTCAATCTTGCCTCCGCCCCTCCCGGCGCCGGCCGAGACGGGGTGCGTGGCAAAGCCGGATCAGCCACCGGCCCTCGACCGCTTCGCCGGGATAGACCGGGCCGGTGCCGAGCGGCTGAAGCGCGGTCTCCACCCGATCGAAGGCCGGCTTGATCTGCATGGAATGACCCAGGCCGAGGCTCATCGCGCGCTCGCCGGATTTATTCATAAGTCGCGCGATGCCGGCAGGCGCTGCGTTCTCGTCATCACCGGACGGGGCTTCGGTCCGACCGGGCCGGGGATCCTCAAGCTAGCAGTACCGCGGTGGCTCGAAGAGGCGGGGCTGCGGCGCCAGATACTGGCCGTCGCGCCGGCGCAACCGCGGGATGGAGGCGCGGGCGCGCTTTACCTGCTGCTGCGCAGGCATCGGCGTGAACCCCGACCCTGAGCCGCATCGACCCCCGGCTGCGGGCGGGGGAGGCAGCGCCGGCGAGCGGCCGGCATTTTTCTTGCACATATTCCCGGCGGCAGCCAAAAAACCGCTAGTTTTCTCGTAACCATGCGATGTCGATGGCCAGAAACAAGGATCTACTCCCCCATATCGACCGCCTGAGATCGGCTCGTGTCCTGTGCATCGGCGACGTGATGCTGGATCATTACGTCTATGGCGACGTCACCCGGGTCTCGCCCGAAGCGCCGATACCGGTGCTGTGTGTCGAGCGCGAAATGAAGACGTTGGGCGGTGCCGGCAACGTCCTGCGCAACCTACGAGCGTTGGGAGTGACGGCCTCCTTTGTGTCGGTTGTCGGGAACGACGAGGCTGGGCACGAGGTTGGGCGGCTGCTGGAGGCGCAGAACGGTGCTGAGCTGCACGTCCTGGTACAACCCCAACGCAGGACTACCGTGAAGACGCGCTACATCGCGGCCAACCAGCAACTGTTGCGGGCCGACCGAGAGAGTGCGGTTCCCCTCGACCCTCATATTCGCGAGGATCTTCTTCGGCTGGTACGTGAACTCGTGGACCACCATTCGGTAGTCATCATCTCCGACTATGCCAAGGGGGTGCTTACTGAAGGGGTAGCTCTGGAAATCATCAAAGCGGCGCGGGAAGCCGGCGCACGCACGGTCGTCGATCCAAAGGGCGGCGATCCTATCCGCTATCGCGGCGCTGATCTGCTGAAACCCAACCGGCGCGAACTCGCCGAAGCAACCGGCATGGCTGTCGCCACCGATACCGAGGTTGTCGAGGCCGCGCGCGTACTGATCGAGCGCTGCGGCTTCACCGCCGTCCTGGCCTCGCTCGGTGCCGAGGGGATGGTTCTGGTCGCCGCCGATGGCGCAGTCCATATCCAACGGGCCGAAGTGCGCGAGGTCTACGACGTCTCGGGAGCTGGAGACACAGCGGTGGCCGCGGTGGCGGCGTCGCTCGCAGCTGGCCTCAGTCTGACCGATGCCGCTCGCCTGGCGAACACGGCGGCCGGAATCGTCGTCAGCAAGGTCGGAACGGCGGTTGTGTATAGCCGAGAGCTGACCGCCTACCTCACCGGGCACGACCTCTATAATTCGGACAAGGTATTGCCTCGGGCAAATGCGCTCGATCTCGTTGAGCGGTGGCACCGCCAAGGGCTCAAGATCGGCTTCACAAACGGTTGTTTCGACCTGCTTCACCCGGGACATGTCGCATTGCTCGGACAGGCCAAGGCGGCTTGCGATCGGTTGGTTGTCGGTCTCAACAGCGATGCGTCGACGGCGCGGCTGAAAGGTCCGCGCCGTCCCGCCCAAACCGAGACGGCGCGGGCCGAGGTGCTGGCGTCGTTGGCGGCAGTAGATCTGATTATCATATTCGAGGAGGACACGCCGATCGATCTGATCGAGGCAGTCCGGCCACAGCTTCTCGTCAAGGGCGCTGACTATCGAGTCGACGAGGTCGTCGGAGCCGAATTCGTCAAGCGCATCGGGGGCGAGGTGCTTCTCGCCGAGGTGATACCAGGCTACAGCACTACCGCGACAATCGCGCGGCTCGCTCGGTAACCTCGCACAGCCTCTTCATAGCCCGTCGAGATGATGGGCCTCCGGGTCGAGATGGCGGTGCAGCCGTGCTGCGGCGAGACGGGCGAACCGCAGGGTGAGGGCGCGGCGGCGGCCAGGGCTGAGCGGGGTTGTGCGACCCTCTCGCAGCAGGGCCGCACCGAACGAATCCGCCACCATTAGGCCACATTCCTCGGGGATCAACACCTGCGGAAAGTGGTCTGGAACCGCGAAATAGAGACGATCTGCAAAATCGCGGTAAGTTACCCACTTACGATCGGCACGGAAGTCGGCGACCGAACTCTTGATCTCGACGATCACGAAGTCACCTGCCTTGCCGAGGCAGAGGAGATCCGCGCGGCGTCCGTTGACGAGCGGAAACTCGACGAGGACAGCGTAGCCGAGCTGGCCGAACGCGCGACAGACACCCCGCGCGAGTAGCGCGGCGGTCGCTAAAGCTTCGACGACGACCGGAGCAGACATGGCCGATAGCGCATCATAATTGGATTAGGTCACCTGGGCGAGATCGACGGAGTACGAGATGGCGGTAGCGACGGAGCGTAGCTTCCTGCGGCAGGCCTGGGATCTTGCTTGGCCGTATTGGAAGTCGGAAGAGAAAGGGTCGGCTGTCGGGT
>Ga0137403_10003838_pt1 | contig 17909 bp, 18 predicted proteins | sample CZOMad2_1_16fung_FD_122057 | JGI IMG/M metagenome (GOLD analysis project Ga0137403, IMG submission 122057) | Vadose zone soil fungal communities from Angelo Coast Range Reserve, California, USA - CZOMad2_1_16fungal (Hybrid Assembly) | ecosystem: Environmental > Terrestrial > Soil > Vadose zone...
TCCTCCCGGGAGGACCGGCATGCCGGACAAGAGCGACCTCTTCGAGATCATGCAGACGACGCGCGCCATGCGACGGCTGAAGCCCGACCCCGTCCCCGACGCGCTCATCCGAAAAATCATCCAGGCCGGCGTGTGCGCGCCGAACGGCGGCAACACGCAGCGGTGGCGGTTCCTGGTCGTCAAGGACGCGCGGATCAAGCGGCAGGTGCAGGTCTACTACAAGCGCGCGTTCGACGAGGTGGTCGGCCCGCGCTACCTCAAGAGCGCACCGCCCCCCGGCGTCACGCGCGAGGCGTACGTGCGCCAGCACGCGGCCGTGGAGTACCTCACGGACCACTTCCACGAAGCGCCGGTGTGGATCGTCGCCTGCATCGAGGAAGCGGCGGCGCCCACGCGCTGGTCCGGCGCGTCCATTTACCCGGCGGTGCAGAACATGCTGCTGGCCGCGCGCGCGCTCGGGCTCGGCGCGACGCTCACCACCCGCCACCTCCTGCACGAGAAGGAGACCGAGGCGGCGCTGGGTCTGCCGCCCGGCGTGCACTCGTACGCCATCCTTCCGATCGGCTACCCGATGGGCCGTTTCGGTCCCGTCGGCCGCGGGCCGCTGAAGGAGGTCGTGTACGAGGACCAGTGGGGACGCCCGTATCTCTCCGGGGAGGATGGCGCATGAAGGCCGGCGCGGCGGCGCCGGCCGCGACGTCAGGGCAGCGCTGACCCGGCGCGCCGCGAAGGGCGCGCGAGCCAGAAGCACGCCGAGCCCAGCCCGCAGAAGCCGACGGCGATCAGGAACGCGACGCGATAGCTCCCGGTCAGGTCGTGCACGAAGCCGCCGAACCACGGCGCGATGCCCCCGCCGATGCCGTTGCCCACGCTGAGGATTCCGTAGAGGACGCCGAAGCGCCGTCCCGGGAAGAGCTGGGACGCCATCGCGGTGATGATGGGGCCGCGCGCGCCGAAGCCGAGGCCGAAGAGGAGCGCGTAGGCGTACAGGGCCGCCGCGTGCGGCCAGATCTCGAGTCCGAGCAGACAGAGCGTCCCCACCGCCGTGCAGCCGTAGGAGATGGTGGCCGACGCCGCGCGCCCGATGCGATCGGCGGCCATGCCGAACAGGATCCGGCCCACCACCGAGAGCAGACCGGTGAGGCCGAAGATGCCCGCCACGAACAGGCGCGGGAAGCCGTGGTCCACGGCGAAGGCCACCGAATGGGTGACGACCGAGAAGACGGCGAGCGGCGTGCAGAGGTAGGCGAAGAAGAGCGCCCAGAACGCGCCCGTCCGCAGCGCGTCGCCGACGTCGCGGCGCGCCGGCACCACGGCCGGCTCGGGCTCGCCGCGAGTGGGAGCCGTCGTCAGCGGCGCCTCGCGCACGCCGAGCCAGATGAGCGGTACCAGCACGACGAGCGTGCCCACGCCGAGCACGACGTAGGCGGCGCGCCAGCCGTGCCCCGTGATCAGCCACTGGGCGAGGGGCCCCATGACCAGCACCCCCGCGCCCATGCCCGAGAAGGCCAGGCCCAGCATGCTGCTCCGCCGCTCGGTGAACCATCGCGCGATCAGCGTCCCGCTCGGCACCCAGCTCACGGCGCACAGCCCGGTCGCGGCCAGCACGCCCACGATCAGGTAGAGCGACCACAACGAGCCGATCCGGCTCGACAGCACACACGCGGCGCCGAGCAGGCACGCTCCACCGAGCATGACCCGGCGCGGCCCCAGCCGGTCCACGAGGATTCCCACCACGGGGGAGAGCGCGCCCTGCACGACCGACGAGATCGAGAACGCCGCCGCGGTGGCGCCGCGCGACCAGCCGAACTCCTCGAGCAGCGCCACGAAGAAGACCGGGAACGAGAAGTAGAGGCCGGAGGCGATCGCGAGCGTGACCCAGACGGTGCCGACGACCAACCACGGCCGGCGTGAGCGGGAGGAGGTCGGCATCGCGCCATCATAAAGGCGAAGGGGCTACGCCCCCTCGCGCTCCCGGGTCGGTGGTACGATGCCGGCACGCTTCGACCTCCGCGCGACGGGAGGAAGGACCGATGATCAAGGTGCAGCGCCTGGGGCCGCAGATCGGCGCCGAGATCCAGGGCGTCGACGTCAAGACGCTCGACGACGCGGGCTTCGCCGCGATCTATCGCGCATGGCTCGACTACAACGTGGTGGTGGTGCCCGGCCAGGAGCTCGCGATCGAGGACTTCCTGCGCTACAGCCGCCGCTTCGGCGTCGTCCACCCGCATCCCTCGAAGATGACGCGTCACGCGGACTATCCCGAGATCACGCTGCTCGGCGTGAACAAGTTCGGGCCGGACGGCCGCCTCGACGCGGCGATCTATCGACGCGGCGCGGAGGGCTGGCACACCGACGGCGCCTACGACGCGGAGCCCTTCAAGGCGACCCAGCTCTACGCGCTGGCCGTCCCGAGCCGCGGCGGCGACACGCTGTTCGCGAGCATGTACGCCGCGTACGAGGCGCTGCCGCCGCGGCTGAAAGCTCGGCTCGACGGACGCAAGGGCGTCTTCACCTACGGCGGCCGGCGGAAGGCGACGGCGCTGCTCAACGCCGAGGACCGCGACTGGATCCCCGTCCTGCATCCGATCATCCGCACGCATCCCGAGACCGGACGCAAGGCGCTCTACTTCGACCCCGGCAAAATTCTCGAGATCGAGGGCCTCGAGGAGGAGGAAAGCGACGCGCTCATCGACGAGCTGACCGGCCGGATGATCCACCCCGACGGCGAGTACCGCCACCGGTGGCGCAAGGGCGACATCGTCATCTGGGACAACCGCTGCTCGTATCACAAGGCGGCGGGCGATTATCCACCCGAGGAAGACCGCATCCACTGGCGCGTCTCGATCAAGGAGCGGACATGACGATCACCGCGCGCATGCTCACGCAGGACAAGGACGGCATCGGCGGCTACCTGGCGCATCCCGACGGCGCGGGCGCCCGGCCGGGCATCATGATGGTGCACCACGCCCACGGTGTCACCGCCGACTACAAGATCGACGCGTACCGGCTGGCCGGCCTCGGCTTCAACGTCCTCGTGCCGAGCTTGTTCAACATGTTCGGCATTCTCGGCACGAATCACATCGGCCAGGGCGCCGATCTGCAGCAGAAGCACTCCGACCCGGAGTTCCTCGGCAAGATGGACGAGGCCTGGCACTACCTCACCGGGCCGATGAAGTCGGATCCCGCGCGCACGGCGTGCATCGGGCATTGCCTGGGCGGCCGTCTGTTGATTCCCTTCGCGGCCGACCATCCTGCCGTGAAAGCCATCGTCCTCTACTACCCGTCCATCCGCGACGAGCCCGAGACCTCGCACCGGCCGCGCCACGCGTTCAAGGTGGCCAGGACGCTCACGTGCGCCTCGCTCGTGTTCTGCGGCGGCAAGGACCACATCGCGACGCCCGCCATCCAGGGCCCGTTGTGGCAGAGCTTCGTGGCCAACGGTCGGCCCGTCGAGTGGCACTTCTTCTCCGACGCCAACCACGGCTTCCGCCATCCCGACAACGAGGGCTTCCAGCCGCACTACGCCGACCTCGCCTGGCCGCTCGTCACCGACTTCCTGCAGCGCCGGGTGTGATGCGGAGGTCGCTCGCGGTGCTGAGCGGTCTGGGCAGCCGCCTGATGTTCACCTGGTTCGATCGCTGAGGGAGGCTGCCGCCATGGCCATCGTCACGCGTCAGATCGGTCCGTGCTTCGCCGCCGAGGTCGAGGGGCTCGACCTCCGCAAGCCCTTCTCGCCGGAGCAGGTGGGGGCGGTCCACGCCGGGATGGACGAGTACGCGGTGCTCGTGTTCCACGATCAGCGGATCGACGACGCCGAGCAGCTGGCCTTCAGCGAGAGCCTGGGCGAGCTCGAGCACGCGATCGGCACCAGCCTGCGGGCACCGGACGAGTACCGCCTGCCGACGACGTTCGCCGACGTGTCGAACCTCGATCAGCACCACCAGGTGTTCGCGCGCGACGACCGGCGGCGGCTCTTCGCCATCGGCAACCGCCTCTGGCACTCCGACAGCTCGTTCAAGGTGATCCCGGCGAAGTACTCGCTGCTGCACGCGCGCAGCATCCCGTCCAGGGGCGGCAACACGGAGTTCGCTGACATGCGCACGGCCTACGAGGCGCTGGACGACGAGACGAAGGCCGAGGTCGAGGACCTGATCTGCGAGCACTCGCAGATCTTCTCGCGGCAGCAGCTCGGCTTCACGGACTTCACCGACGAGGAGCGCGCCCGCTTCGCGCCGGTGCGCCAGCGCCTGGTGCGCACGCACCCGTCGACGGGACGCAAGTCGCTCTACCTGTCCTCGCACGCGGGCGGCATCATCGGCTGGCCGGTGCCGGAGGCGCGCGCGTTCCTGCGCGACCTCGTCGAGCACGCCACGCAGCGGCAATTCGTCTACGCGCACCGCTGGCGCGTCGGTGACCTCGTGATGTGGGACAACCGCCGCACCATGCATCGCGCGCGGCCGTTCCCCGTGGACGAGCCGCGCGACATGCGCCGCACCACGCTCGTCGGAACGCCGACGGTGACGCCGGTGACCGCTACGTCTTGATCCCGAGCAGCTTCGCCGCGTTGCCCCCCAGGATCGCCACGCGATCGGCGTCGCTCAGCCCCGGGGTGCCGAGGACGTGGTCGACGGCGGTCTTCGTCCATGGGTACGGGAAGTCGGTGCCGATCATGAGCTGACTCGTGCCGACCTCGGCCGCGAGGTGGCGCAGCCCTTCGGGCGTGAAGACCATCGTGTCGTAGTACATCTGCCTCAGATATTCCGTCGGCTTCCTCTTGATCGGCCCGTGCGGTCCGCCCGGGCATTGCGTCGGCTGGGTCGAGCATCCGAGATCGGAGCGCGCGGCGTAGGACGGCAGGTAGCCGCCACCGTGGGCCCCGCAGATCTTCAGGCCGGGGAATTTGTCGAGCGTGCCGTCGAAGATCAGATGCGTGAGCGCGAGGGTCGTCTCCAGCGGGTTGCCGATGATGTTGCCCAGCAGCCCGTTGCCCTTGAGCCGCTTGGGGATCTCGGCGGCGACGCCCGAGCCCTGCGGATGGATGAAGACGACCACGCCGAGCTGCTCGGCCTTGGCCCAGAACGGATCGAACTTCGGATCGCTGATGTCCTCGCCGTTGACGCTGCCGCCGATGCCGGCGCCGCGCAGCCCGTACTTCTTCACGCCGTCCTCGAGCTGCTCGGCGGCCAGGTCGGGGTACTGGAGCGCCACCGTCGCGAAGGCGACGAAACGCTCGGGATTGGCCGCGCACGCCTCGCCGAGCTTGGAATTCTGGATCTGGCAGATCTGTCTGGCGAGATCACGCTCGGCGTTGTACCAGTACGGGTTGATGCTGAGCGCCTCGACGTCGATGCCCTGCTCGTCCATCGCGCGAAGCCGCTCGGACACGTGCGTCACCATGCTGAGCTCCGGCCGCGTCGGCGGCGCGGGCGCGCCGAGCGTCATCCCCACCAGGGCCATCGCCTCGGCCACCGCGCAGTGCGCGTGGACGTCGACGGTCTTGACGCGCCGGCCGCTCACCACCACGTCCCGGCGGCGCGCCTGTGCACGCGCCGGGGCCGCCGCGAGGAGATCGCAACCGACGAACGCGAGACCGGCCAGCGCGCCGGCGGTCGTCCCGAGGAACTCTCTGCGCGTGGTCATGGTGGGTCCTCCTTTTCGAGCGGGCAGGGTATCATGCCGGATCATGGGACGCTTCCTGTGGCCCCTCGCCGTCGTCGCCGCGCTCTTCGTCGGCTGGGCGGCCGCCGGCGTCACCGGCAAGACGTCCGCCGCGCGCGAAGCCGAGCAGCTGAAACAACAGGTGTCGACGCTGCAGGCGCGGCTCCACGCGCGAGAAGAAGTCGCCGCCGCGCGGTCGTTCGGCGCCGGCGGTAGGCCGGGCGCGCCCGCGGCGCCGCGAGCCTCGGCGCAGGGTGAGCGCGGCCTCACGGCGGCCGTCACGGAGAGCCGCGTCCTTCGGGATCTGCGCGCGGGCGGCGCCGGCGTGTCGCCCGATCGCGCGGCGTCCCGCCCCGGTTCGTCCGGATCGGCGCCGAGCATCGAGGCCGCGCTCGACCGCTTCTACCGATATCTCGAGGCGACGCAGGCCACGGAGGGGCGGGAGCGCTGGCAGCGGGCGCGCGAGCTGGTGGAGGAGCTGCGGGGCATGGGCGACGTCGCCGGCGTGGCGCTGATGAAAGTGCTCGCCGCCGGCAACGACAGCGACGAGCGGCGCGCGGCGGCGCGGCTGCTGGGCACCCTGCAAGTGCCGCAATCGCTCCCGTTGCTGAAGGACATCGTCGAGAAGGACAACGACGTGCTCCTGCGCCGTGCCGCGGCCGCCGGGCTGCGCCAGCTGCAGACGCCCGAGTCGCTGCCCGTGCTGGAACACATCCTGGCCAACGGCGGCGACGATCGCTTCGTGCGCCTGAGCGCCGCCTATGGCCTGGCCGAGTCGGGGCGGGCGGTCGGCGTCACCGGCCTGGCGCAGATCTTCCAGGAATCGAGCGCCGACGGGCGCGGGCGCGAGATGGCGTTCCGCTCGCTCGCCTCCCTGAACGACGAGCGCTCGCTGCCCTTCATGCGCCAGGTCGTGGCGTCGGAGGCCGAGCCCTCGTATCGGCTGCGTGCGATCCAGTACCTGACCGCACAGGGCGATCGGCAGTCCCTGGCGACGCTGCAGGTCCTCATGCAGTCTCCCACCGAGCAGGCGTCGATTCGCGACGCCGCCGCGCAGGCGTACCGGACCCTCGGCGGCAAATAGACCGCCGACATTCGCGTTGACCGCGTGTGCTACATGTAGCACACTGGGGCCATGCGCACCGCCGGCGTCCGTGAGGCTCGTCAGAATCTCTCGGCCCTTCTCGACGAGGTCAAGAAGGGTCGGGAGATCGTGATCACGGAGCGCGGCCGCCCGGTGGCAAAGCTGGTGCCGGCGGATCGCCCGCGCGGCAAAGGCGTTCCCAATCTCGCCGCGTTCCGCAAGAAGATGCCGGTCTTCGATCCTCCACTCTCCACGACGATCGAAGAGGATCGTGAGGACCGCATCTAATCGGCGCCCGGTGCGGTGGCGCGAACAGCGCGCCGCGTACCGGATCCAGGTTCCCGGCCCTCTGTACTGCGACACCAGTGCACTGCTCAAGCTCTACGTGTCCGAGCCGGGCAGCGACGAGTTCAACCGCATGGTGGAGGGGCGAGAGGACCTGTTCGTGTCCGATCTGACGGTGACCGAGGTCGCCTCCGCCCTCGCCCGCCGTTTGCGGCAAGGCGCGGGCACCCTGGAGACCGCGCGTCTCATGCAGCACGCGATCCTCGAGCGCCTCGATGGTGGCATCTACCATCGTGTCGAGCTCACCCGCGACGTCCACCGCCGGGCGGAACGATTTCTCCTCAGTCTGATAGAGACTCCGCTCCGCGCCGCGGACGCTCTGCACCTGGCGCTGGCGACATCGGCCCACGCGGCGTCGCTGGCGTCATTCGACGCGCGACTCGGAGCCGCGGCGCGCGCGATCGGCCTCGTCGCGTACCCCTGATGCAGTCCGCCGACGTCGTCGTCGTCGGCTCGGGCGCCTTCGGCGCGAGCGCGGCCTATCACCTCGCGCGGCGCGGCCTCCGCGTGGCGGTGCTCGAACGCGCCGCGCTCGCCTCGCAGACCTCACCGCGCGCGGCCGGGCTGACGAGCCAGGTGCGCGCCACGCCGGCGCTCACGAAGCTCGCCCAGCGCGCGGTGACGAAGCTCGCCGCCTTCGGCGACGAGACGGGCCAGCCGCTGCGCTTCACCCAGAGCGGCGCGCTCAAGATCGCGCGCACCGAGCGCGACGCCGAGCAGCTCGCGCTCGAGGTCACGCGGGGCGCGGCGGCCGGCGTGCCGATCGACTTCGTCTCCGTGGCGGAGGCGCGGCGGCGGCTGCCGATCCTCGGCGAGCGCGGGATCGTCGCGATCACCTGGAGTCCGACCGACTGCAACGTCGAGCCGTCCGAGTTGCCGCTCGGCTACTGCCGGGCGGCGGAAAAGCTCGGCGCCCTGCTGCTCCCGCACACGCCGGCCACCGGCTTCGAGATCGGCCCGCGGGGCGTGGAGGGCGTGCGGACACCGCGTGGCACCATCGCGACGCGCGCCGTGGTGGACGCCGCCGGCGCGTGGGCCCGGCTCGTCGCCGCGGGGCTGGGCGCGCCGTTGCCGGTCGTGCCGACGCGCCATCAGCTGCTGATCACCGAGCCGATTCCCGGCGTCGGACCCGAGTTCCCGATCGCGCGCGTGATCGACGTCAACGTCTACGTGCGCCACGAGCGCGGCGGGCTGATGCTCGGCGGCTACGAGCCCGACCCCGTGCAGGTCGACGCGGCCACGCTGCCGCCGGCGTTCGACATCGCCGACCTCCCGCTCGACGTCGAGGTGCTATGGCGCCTGGCGCGCAGCGTGCGCGAGCAGTTTCCGATCTTTCAGGGGCCGACGATCCGCATCGCCGAGCACCGCGGCGGACTGCCCACGCTCACGACGGACGACCGTTACCTCGTGGGACCCCTGCCCGGCGTGGCCGGCGCGTGGGTGATGAGCGGCTGCTGCGTCGGCGGCCTCAGCGTGTCGCCCGCGCTCGGCGAGGCGATCGCCGAGTGGATCGTGGACGGCGCGCCGGCGCTCGACTGCTCCGACATCTCCCCCGCGCGCTTCGCTCTGCCCATCGACGAGGCCGCGCTGCGCGAGCGCTGCCGGCACGCGTACGCGACCCACTACCGCGCGAGCGGCGGCACGACCGCTCGGTGACCCAGGGAGAGAGCATGGACGACCGGCGGCTGGTGACTTCCGATCCCGCGCGTCTCGCGAGCACGCTGGAGCGCGTCCACGACGCCGACGTCGCGGAAGCGCTCAATGCGATCGATCCTCCGGCCGCGGCCCGCGTGCTGGCCGCGCTGCCGTTCGATCTGGCGGTGCGCGCGCTCAACCAGCCCGAGCTCGATCACCGGGCGCGTCTGTTCGAGCACCTGCCCATCGACAGAGCGATCGCGCTGATGGGGGCGATGTCGGCCGACCAGCGCGCGGACGTCTTCCGCGACCTGCCCCAGCGCACCGCGGCGCGGCTGCTCGCCGCCGTCGACGCGAGCACCCAGGAATCGCTGCGCTCGCTCCTGAACTACCCGCCCACGACGGCGGGCGGCATCATGACCACGGAGCACGTCGAGGCGCCGGCGACGTGGACGGTGGAGCGCACGCTCGTCCAGATTCGCAGCGGCGGGCATCCGCGCCGCCCCGTCTACGCGGTGTACGTCCTCGATCCGGTGGATCGCCGCCTCGTCCACACGGTGACCCTCCGCGAGCTGGTGATCGCGGATCCCACGCGCACGCTGCTCGAGGTCGGCGACCGGCACCCGCCCGTCACCGTGCGCGCCTGGACGGATCGCGAGGAGACGGCCCGGCTCATCGCCAAGTACGATCTGCTGGCGGTGCCGGTCATCGACGAAGGCGGCCACCTGCTCGGCATCGTCACCGTGGACGACGTCATCGACGCGCTGATCAAGGAGCAGACGGAGGACGTCCACAAGCTCGGCGGCATGCAGGAGCTGGACGAGCCGTACACGAAGGTCGGCTTCGGGACGATGATCCGCAAGCGCGGCGGCTGGCTGTGCGCGCTGTTCCTCAGCGAGATGCTCACGGCGACGGCCATGCAGCACTTCGCGGCCGAGCTGAGCCGCGCCATCGTGCTGACGCTCTTCATCCCGCTCATCATGAGCTCGGGCGGCAACTCCGGATCGCAGGCGACCTCGCTCATCATCCGCGCGCTCGCGCTGCGGGAGGTGCGGCTGCGCGACTGGTGGTGGATCGCCCTGCGCGAGCTCCCAGCGGGTGTCACGCTCGGCGCCATCCTCGGCGCCATCGGCATCGCGCGCATCGTCTCGTGGCAGTTCTTCGGTTTCTACAACTATGGTCCGCACTGGTTCCTGGTGGCGCTCGCCGTTGGCTTCGCGCTGGTCGGGGTCGTGACGTTCGGCTCGCTCGCGGGGTCGATGCTGCCGTTCGTCCTGCGCCGCCTCGGGTTCGATCCCGCCAGCGCCTCGGCGCCGTTCGTCGCCACGCTGGTCGACGTCACCGGGCTGGTGATCTACTTCAGCGTCGCCTACCTGGTGCTACGCGGGACGCTGCTGTAGCGGCAGCTCCACCCGCCCGCCCGTCGCGCTCGAGCGCTGCCCGGCGGCGATGATTTCCTGGACGTCGCACCCGACGTCGGCGGCGCAAAAGCCGGTGACGTCGCGTCCCGCGCTCACGCAGGCGAGGAAGTGTGTGGGCCCGTCACGCTCGTCGGGGCCGAGCGGCGGCGGCTCGACGAAGCGGCTGCCCTCCGGGGTGACGACCTGCACGCGTCCCGCGCCGGCGCGCTCGCCCTCCCGCGCCGGACGCGGCTGGTGGACGAGCAGCGTCCCTCGCTCGCCGTAGACGATCATCGCGAAGGCGGGCTCGCCGCCGATCTGGGTCCAGCTCGCTTCGAGCAGCCCCAGCGCGCCGGCGTAGGAGAGGACGACCACCGCGTTGTCTTCGGCGACGAGGCCCGCCGTGCGCGGCGCTGGCGTCACCGCGGTGACCGCCTGCGGCCGGCCGAGCACGAGACGACAGAGGACCGCCCCGTAGCCGCCGTAGTCGACGAGGGCGCCGCCGCCGTTTCGCCGCGGGTCGTAGAGCCAGTCGCAGAACTGCGGCGAGCATCCGAACTCGCGTGGCCCCGCGTGGCCGCCGCGATGGCTCAGCTGGACCGGCTCGCCCACGGCGCCGTCGCCCGCCAGCGTCAGGCCGTGACGGAGCGCGGGCCGCCACGCGGTCGGCCAGTTCACCATGAGCGGAACGCCGGCGGTCCGCGCGGCGGCGAGCAGCGCGCGGGCGCCGGCCAGGTCGGCGGCCATCGGCTTTTCGATCATCACCGGGAGCCCGCGGCCCAGCGCGCGCACGCCGAGCTCGGCCGACGTCCGGTTGTCGGAGAAGACGAGGACGGCGTCGAGGTCGCGGCGCTCGAGCACGGCGTCGAACGTGTCGTGCGTGGCGATGCCGTCGTGCAGCGCGCGGAGCCGGTCGCGCAGGCCCGCGTCGGGCTCGGCGGCGGCCACCAGGCGGCCGCGCTCGCCGGCCGCCAGCGCCGCGAGGTTGCCCCACACGTGATCGTGGCTCAGCCCGAGGACCCCGACGTTCAAGCGCGCCATCGATCCGACATTGTCGCAGCGGCGGGGGGAGTTGGCACCCGCTCGCTGCAATTGTCACTATTCCGGCGCCACGGCGAACGGCACCCGCCATGCAGCACGACAGCGAGGGCCGCGTATGCACGCGGCCGAATGCCGAGTAAGGAGAAGAGGCCATGCAACAGCAGACTCGAGCGGTCGCAGGATTCCTGGTGGCGCTGGTCCTCGTGGCGGGGTGCTCGCGAGCGGCCCGCGAGCCGCGCGTGAGCGAGGCGCAGTCGCCGCCGTCGGTCTCCGCGGCGTCCACAACCGTCGTCCTGCTTGCCGGTCATCCGCCCGTCACGACGAGCGGCGTCGTCGCCAAGTTCGATTCGACGAACCGCGCGCTCGTCTTCCAGGACGGCCGGACCGTGCTGCTCACCGACCAGAGCCAGATCGTCGCGGCCAAGACGCAGCAGCCGATCGATCTCGGCGCCATCCGGCCCGGCGACCGGGTCGTCGTGCAAAACGCGCTGCCCATCGGCCTGTCGTCGGTGGCGAAGGGCAAGCGCCAGCGCGCGGCGACGGTCGCCTCCGTCGACCAGACGAGCCAGTACGTGCGGCTCACGGACGGCAGCATCGTGCGCGTGACGCCGGCGACGCAGATGACCTTCGGTCCCGGCGGGCAGACGGTCGTCCTCGCCGACCTGCGCCCGGGCGACGAGCTGATCATCGTCATGGACGCGGTGACGCCGCCGACGACGTCGCAGGCGACATCCGCCACGCAGACGACGGTGGCAACCGGCCCGCAGACGAGCGGGTCGGCGAGCGAGCTTCCCCGCAACGTCGTGACCGGAGCGCCGAGCGATCCGAGCGACGCGAGCCAGCTGATCATTTTCAGAGAGGCCCAGGCCCCCTGACACCCTGCCCGGGTCGACGGCGGAGACGTCGGGTGTCCGGCGTCTCCGCCGCGTTGTATGATCCACCCCCGTGAAGGTGACCGCGCTCGAGACCTATTTCCTCTCCGCGCCGCTGCCGCAGCCGGTCAGCACGTCGACCCATCGGATCACCAGCGTCAGCGAGATCGTCGTCAAGCTCACGACCGATGCGGGCCTCGTGGGGATCGGCGAAGCGCACGGCCCGTTCCTGTTCCAGCAGGGCCCGGCCGGGCTCCGCACCGTGAGCGACATCATCGGTGCGATCACGCCGTTCGTCGTCGGCCAGGACCCGTTCGACGTCGAGCGGATCTGGCAGGACCTGTTCGCGCTGACGTACACCAGCGTGCGCGGCATTCCCACGCTGGCGCGGCAGCAGCGTCCGCTCGTGACGGCGATGAGCGCGATCGACATCGCGCTGTGGGACCTCAAGGGCAAGGCGATCGGCCGGCCGGTCTGGGCGCTGCTCGGCGGCGCGCTGCGCCGGCGCGTGCCCGCGTACGTGACGGGCTTCTACTACCGGGACGGCGAGCGGCCGGACGATCTCGTGCGCGAGGCGGCCATGTACGTCGAACAGGGCTATCGCACGGTCAAGGTGAAAGTCGGCGGCCTCACGCCGGAGGCGGACGCCGAGCGCGTGGGCGTGATCCGCAAGGCCGTGGGCAAGGACGTCGCGATCATGCTCGACGCCAACCAGGGCTGGAACCTGCCGACCGCGGTGCGCGCGGCGACGCTGTGCGCGCCGCACGACATCTTCTGGCTCGAGGACCCGATGCCCTGGTACGACGAGCGGCGCACGCTGGAGCGGCTGAAGGCCGAGGTCGACATCCCGATCGCGGCCGGCGAGACGGAATACAGCCCGTTCGGGCTGCGCACGCTGCTGGCCGAGGGCCTGGTCGACTACCTCATCATCGACTCCACGTGGGCCGGCGGACTCACGACCTGGCGCAAGGCGGCGGTCATGGCCGAGCTCTACCAGATCCCGCTCGCCGCGCATCACGATCCGCAGATCCACGTGCACGCGGTCGCGGCCAGTCCGACGGGGTTCATCCTGGAATCGTTCGCGGACCCGACCCGCGATCCCCTGTGGTTCGAGCTGTTTCGCGAGCGTCCGTCGATCGTCGACGGCTTCATGGCGCTGCCGGACGCGCCGGGGCTGGGGCTCGAGCTGCGCGACGACACGCTGCAGAAGTATGGCGTCAAGATCGGCTGAGAGGACGACGAGCATGCCGAAGATGTGGCGCGTGTACAGCGGCGCGGACGGCCAGTCGCACCTCGCGGAGCTGCCGCTGGCGATGAAGCCGTTCAGGGACGTCGAGGGCGCCCACGGCGAGGGCACGCCGATGCAGGGCGCGAGCGGCATCGCGTTTCGGGCGGCGCCGCCGGGCTACGTGCTCGACTGGCACTGCGCGCCGCGGCGGCAGTACTCGATCTCGTTGTCGGGGAGCGCGGAGATCGAGGTCGGCGACGGCACGGTGGCGCGCATCGAGCCGGGCGACATCGTGCTCGCGGAGGACCTGACGGGGCGCGGACACGTCACGCGCGTGGTCGGCCATCAGCCGCGGGTGTACGCGATCGTGCCCCTCACGGACGCGTAGAAGAGAGGACGCGAGCATGGACGTCGGCGCGGCGATCTTCTTCACCGACTACTCGATGGGGCCGGCGGAGCTCGGCCGGGCGCTGGAGGAGCGCGGGTTCGGATCGCTGTGGGCGCCGGAGCACTCGCACATCCCGCTGTCACGCCGCACGCCGTTCCCGCAGGGCGGCGAGCTGCCGAAGAAGTATTACGACGTGATGGACCCCTTCGTGACGCTGGCGGCCGCCGCCGCCGCGACCACGCGCCTGCGCGTGGCCACCGGCGTGTGCCTCGTCGTGCAACGCGATCCCATCCAGACTGCCAAGCAGGTCGCGAGCCTGGATCAGATCTCGGGCGGTCGCTTCCTCTTCGGCATCGGCGCCGGCTGGAACGCCGAGGAGATGGCCGACCACGGCACGGAGTTCGGGTCGCGCTTCGAGGTGATGCGGGAGCGCGTCGAGGCGATGAAGGCGATCTGGACGAAGTCGAAGCCGGAGTACGACGGCAAGTTCGTCAAGTTCTCGCCGATGATGACGTGGCCGAAGCCCGTGCAGAAGCCGCACCCGCCGGTGCTCGTGGGCGGCGCCTTTCCGTACGGCGCGCGCCGGGCGATCGCCTTCGGCGACGGCTGGATGCCGCACGCGCGGCGCCCGACCTACGGCGACGTGCTCGGCCTGCTGCCGGGGTTTCGCACGCTGGCCGTGGAGGCCGGGCGGGACCCGGCCGCGCTGCCGATCACGATCTTCGGCGTGCCGGAAGACCGCGACCTCGTCGAGCGCTACCGCGACGCCGGCGTCGCGCGTCTGGTCTTCAATCTGCCGCCGGCGAAGGCCGACGAGGTGCTGCCCGTGCTCGACCGATGCGCGACGCTGGTCCGTTAGCGGACGGTGCCCTCGGCGCCGCCCGAGTCGTTGCGCAGGCGCGGGCGGAACGTGTTGTTGAGCCCGTAGCCGTTGATGAACTGGCTGGTGAAGGTCGACGGGTTGGCGACGCCGGGGCGGCCGCGGCCTGCGGTAGGGCCGAGACCCCGGGCTCGCGCTGCGCGCGCGCGACGGCCACGGCCTGCCTGATCTGCGCGGCCCGTTCCGGCGCGGCGGCCAGGGCCGCGGACTCGATCGCAACCTCTTGATCGGGCGCTGCCGTCACGGCGGCCGCCGTGATCTCGGGGGCGTGCGTCCGGTCGGCGGCGATGCCCTGGAGCGTGAGGCTCACGGCCTGCTCGGGCAGCAGGAAGATGCTGGTCGCGGTGACCACGTCCATCTGCGGCCGCTCGATCATCGCGCAGCCCGTCGCCGCCACCAGCGCGGCGACGACGAGTCCCATCCGTCTCCGGGGAGCGTTCGTGAGATATCCCATGCCGCCGGCGAATACAACGTGCGTGCCAGCGAGATCAACGAGCGTGCCACGGAAGGTCGGGCGTGGCCATCCAGCTGACGCTCACCGGGGCGACGCGCCGAGCCACCGCCCCGCCTGGCGGATCTCGCCGGCGTCGAACGGCGGCCCGATCAGGAGAATCAGCCGCTGCACGCCGGCCCGCTCGAGCGACTGCCGCGCGCGCGAGTCCGCGCGCAGCAGACGCTCGTTCAGGCCCGCGAACACCGTGACGACGAAGCGCGACGCGTCGCGGCCGGAGGCCGCGTGCTCGTCGCGCGCGCGCTGGACGAGGGCGCCGAGCTGCGGATGGAAGGCCTGTGTGTTGAAGCCGTCCGCGTGCCGCCCCGCGATGGCGGCCATGCGCGGACCGAAGCCGCCCACGATGATCGGCGGCGGCGGCTCGGGCCGCAGGAATCCCGACTCGCCGGCCCAGAGCCGCCGGATGAGCGCGATCGCGTCGACCACGCGCTGCGCGCGGACGGCGTCGCCCTCGACCGTCTGGCCGATCGCCGCCTGCTCGACGGCGTACGGCGTGCGGCGATTGCCGCCGGCACCCAAGCCCAGGAGCAATCTCCCGCCGGAGACCGTCTGAAGCGTCGCCGCCATGTTGGCGAGAACTCCCGGAGGGCGGTTGGCGACGTTGAGCACGAGCGGGCCGAGCGCGACGCGTCGGGTGACTTCCGCCAGCGCCGTCAGCACCGTCCACGCCTCGGGTACGCCCGGGCCATCGCCGTCGTCGGGATCGCGCAGGTGATCCCAGGTCCACAATCCGTCGAAGCCGGCCTCCTCGGCGGCGAGCGCGGCGGCGCGCATGTCGGCCCAGCGCGCGCTCATCGGGATGAGGAGCAGATCGGTCTTCATGATGTCGTGGCGCCCGAGAGTATCATTCGCACATGGACGCGCGAATCTTCGTGGGCACCGGCAGCGGGCTGTGGCTGCTGCAAGGGGACACGGCGAGGCCGGTGGAGGCGCTCGCCGGGCGCTCGGTGACGGCGCTCGCCCTCGGCCCCGCGTCGGTCTGGGCCGTCGCGGATGGCTCGACGCTGTGGGCGCTGCGCGACGGCGCCTGGACGACGCGCGCCGCGATCGATGGGCCGCCGGCGACGTGCGTCGCGCCGACGCATGATGGCGTCCTCGTCGGCACCGCGCAGGCTCGTCTCTTCCGGCTGACCGGGGCCGGGCTGGCGCCCGTCCGGGCGTTCGAAGCCGTCGAGGGCCGTGACGCCTGGTACACGCCGTGGGGCGATCCCGCCGACGTGCGGTCGATCGCCGTCGCGCTCGACGGCGTCATGCACGTCAACATCCATGTCGGTGGCGTCGCCCGCTCGCGCGACGGCGGGGCGTCGTGGGCGCCGACGGTCGACATCGAGAAGGACGTGCACCAGGTCCTCGCGCACCCGTCTCGCGCGGAGATCGTGATGGTCGCGGCGGCCGAGGGCTTCGGGCTCAGTCGCGACGGCGGCGACTCGTGGCGCTTCGCGACCGCGGGCCTGCACGCGCACTACCTGCGCGCGGTCACGGTGGCCGGCGACCACGTGCTGGTGTCGGCCTCGACGGGATTCCGTGGACGCCGCTCGGCGATCTACCGGAGGCCGCTCGATGGCGGCCGGCGCTTCGAGCGGTGCTCCGAGGGTCTGCCGGCCTGGTTCGACGACAACATCGACACCGCGTGCCTGGCCGCGGCCGGCCCGCTCGTCGTCTTCGGCACCGGGGATGGACGCGTCTACCGGTCGGTCGACGCCGGCGCGCGCTGGGAGCTTGCCCTCAAGGGGTTGCCGCCCGTCGGCTGCGTCGCCGTCGGCTGATCGCGCGGCGCGTTCTCAGCCCAGCGCGCCCTTCGCTCGCACTCGGGCCACCTCGTCGGCCGAGAAGCCGAGCTCCGCCAGGACGGCGGCGGTGTGCTCGCCGGCCAGCGGCGGCGGCGTCGTCGGCGCCTCCGATGCCGACAGGTGTACCGGGCAGCCGGGGAGGCGGAAGCGCCCGCGCGTCGCGTGCTCGATCGTGTGAATCTGGCCGCGCGCGTTGAGGTGCGGATCGTCCAGCACCTCGCCGGTGTCCAGCACGGCGCCGCACGGCACGCCGGCCTTGCCCAGCGTCGCCATCACCTCGTGCTTCGTGCGCGCGCGCGTCCATCCCGCGATGATCTCGTTGAGCGCGTCGCGGTGCTCCCAGCGCGTCTTCGCGTCCTTGCACCGCGCGTCCGCGAGCAGGTCCTCGCGGTCGATCGCCGTCGCGAAGTCGCGCCACATGTCCTGGTTCATCGTCTGCACGTAGATGTAGGCGTAGTCGTTGGAGCCGCCCGGCGCGCAGGGATAGGCGCCGCCCGGCACACCGCCGACCAGCGCGTTGCCCCGGCGCTCGCTCGGCTTGCCGTCGCGGTAGTGGTCGACGAAGCGGCCGCGCAGGAAGTTGGCGACCACCTCCTGCATCGCCACCTCGACGAGCTGGCCCTGGCCCGTGCGCTGGCGCTGGATGTAGGCGGCCATGATGGCGGCGGCGGTGTGGACGCCGGTGCCGGTGTCGCCGATGGCCGCGCCGCAGCGCACGGGCTCGCGGTCGTCGAACCCGGTCACGCTCATCACGCCGCCCGTGGCCTGGGCGATCATGTCGAAGCTCTTGTACTCGTGGTACGGGCCGGAGAGCCCGAAGCCCTTGATGCGTGCGACGATGATGCGCGGGTTCGTCGCTCGCAGCCGGTCGTAGTCGAGGCCCAGCCGCTCCATCAGCCCGGGCGCGAAATTCTCCACCACGACGTCGGCGCGCTCGACCATCCTCAGGAACAGCGCGCGGCCCTCGGGGTTCTTGAGGTCGATCGTCACGCTGCGTTTGTTGGCGTTGAAGACGAGGAAGAACATCGCGTCGAGGCCGGGCACCTCGGGCCGGTTGCGCCGCGACTGCTCGCC
>Ga0137403_10003839_pt1 | contig 17909 bp, 11 predicted proteins | sample CZOMad2_1_16fung_FD_122057 | JGI IMG/M metagenome (GOLD analysis project Ga0137403, IMG submission 122057) | Vadose zone soil fungal communities from Angelo Coast Range Reserve, California, USA - CZOMad2_1_16fungal (Hybrid Assembly) | ecosystem: Environmental > Terrestrial > Soil > Vadose zone...
CATGCTCTCGCTGACCGCAGAACGATTAAAGGATTTGTCGAATGTGGAGCTAGTGGAGATATCCGGCTATGATTTGACCGGCGTTGCGGATGCTTCGGTGGACGTTGTTTATTGCACGGTAGTGTTCATGCACCTCGAATCCTGGGACCGATACAACTACATTTCAGAAGCGTTTCGCGTGTTGCGAACCGGAGGTCGAATTTACGCGGATAACATCAATCTCTGCTCGGATGGCGGCTGGAAAGTCTTCGAAACTCACCGCGCGTTCTCGCCCGCAAATCGTCCACCGCATATGACGCAGAACTCCACCCCGCAAGAGATCGAGACGTACCTGAAACGGGCCGGTTTCGATGAGGTGCGGATGCGTACCGATGACGATTGGATCCGGGCTTGGGGGATAAAGCCAAAGTGTTGAGCGACCACGGTAATACGGCGTAGTGAAGGTTCTATCTCTTTTCGCTGACACGTCAGCACGCGCGCGTGCTCTCAGCGAGCAAATCGCGAATGCAAAGGATCGATATTCCTGGTGGTTTGATCACCCCGTCGAGTGGGAGCGGCCGACGCAAACGCTCTACATCACGGGTTGGTGTGTGAGCCGGTACGGCAAGAAAATTCGTTCAATTCGTGTCAGGCGCGGGCGTCAGAAATTTTTGGGTAATTACGGAATCGAACGCAAGGACGTAGGCGCCGCCTCTGAGCGAGTCGGGTTTGCCATTGCTGTGCCTCTGCCGAGAGGAAAATCGCACGTGACAATTGAAGTGCAGGAGTCGGATGGCGTGTGGCGAGCCATTTCGAGTCGCGCAGTCTTTGGCGTTCCGAATGGAGATTCCGTAGCTCCTATTGATCCCAAATACTTTATTCCAAATCCCGGCGCCAACCCACGAATTGAATTCTGGCTTGATCGTCCGTTGGTTTGGCCAAAAAAAGCTCGTCAGCTCAAAGTTACCGGATGGTGTTTTGCGATCTCCGGTGACGAGATCACCGAGGTGCGCGCGCGTGTCCGGAAAAACTTTTTCCCGGCACGTTTCGGCACGCCCCGGCCTGACATCGGTCTTCAGTACGACAATAGATCGGGCGCGTTGCGAAGCGGCTTTTCACTACAGGCCATCATTCCGCCTGGGCGCAGCGAATTCATAATAGAAGCGCGCAGCGGCAACGGCCCGTGGGAGACCTTTTTCATTCATCTCGTGCGCGGCGCGATTTTCCGAGAGCCATCGGATGGGGACGCAGGTGATTATACGCGCTGGATTCGATGCTACGATCGGCTCCAACGAAAGGACGTAAAACGCATTCGGGAGCAAATCTTACATCTTGATTGCTTACCGCTGATTTCGATTTTGTTGCCGGTTTACAACTCGAATTTGAAGTGGCTACGGCATGCGATTTTGTCGGTGCAAAAGCAATTGTACCCGCGTTGGGAGCTTTGCATCGTGGACGATGCCTCGACTGACCGAAAGATCTGGCCTTTCCTGCAAAGATGCGCGCGTCAGGACCGGCGAATAAAGTTGATGCGACGCACGGAAAATGGGCACATCTCAGCGGCGTCAAATGACGCACTGCGTCTTGCAACCGGCGACTTTGTCGCGTTGCTCGATCACGACGATGAACTGGCGCCTACGGCATTGTACTTCGTGGCACTGGCGTTGAACAAGAATCGCGATTTGCAACTGCTCTACAGCGACGAGGATAAGCTCGAAGAACACAATCGACGCTCTGAGCCGTATTTTAAATCCGATTGGAACCCAGAGCTCTTTCTGGCGCAAAACTTTGTCTCCCATCTCAGTATTTACCGAACCGATTTGATCCATCGTATCGGTGGTTTTCGCATCGGGTTCGAAGGTTCGCAGGATTATGATCTGGCGCTGCGCTGCATAGAACAGATTCGACCGGAGGAGATCGAACATTTGCCTTGGGTCCTTTATCACTGGCGCGCAGGAGATCAAAGCACGGCATCGAATCCTACTGCCAAACCGTATGCACAAGAAGCCGCTCAACGGGCGGTGCAGGAACATCTCAAACGTACGGGAGTCGCGGGAACGGTCGTACCGAGTCACGGTGTCTATTTACAGACCAAATACGCGCTCCCAAATGAGCGACCGATGGTTTCCATTATCATCCCGACACGAGATCAAGCTTCAGCCTTGAAGAAGTGTGTTCATAGCATCTTCGAAAAAACCGATTATCCCGCATACGAGCTGATCGTGCTTGATAACGAAAGCTACGATTCTGAGGCGCTGGAATTTTTGGCCGAGCTAAAAAAACGTCACGGCGTTCGGGTGGAGCGGATCGACGATGCATTTAATTACAGCCGCCTGAATAATCGTGGCGTCGAATTGTCTCGAGGCTCCTTTGTAGCATTGCTCAATAATGACGTGGAAGTGCTGCATGCGGATTGGCTCACGGAAATGGTGAGTCGTGCGATGCAACCAAAAGTAGCAATGGTTGGCGCACGACTCTGGTATCCCAACGGGATGATCCAGCACGGCGGAGTGATCCTCGGAGCAGGTGGCATTGCTGGTCACGCGCACGCTGGTCTTCGGCGCAGCGAGCCCGGTTACTTTGCTCGCGCACATCTTGCGCAAGATGTTTCCGCAGTGACGACTGCTTGTGCGCTGGTGAAGCGGGAAGTGTATCTAGAAGTCGGAGGGTTCGACGAAAATCTGGCAGTCACTTTCAATGACGTCGATTTTTGCCTGCGATTGCGTGAAGCGGGCTACCGCATTGTCTGGACGCCATACGCAGAATTGATTCACCACGAGTCGGCCAGTCGCGGTTTCGACAACAGCGCGCCGAAACAAGTCCGATTTCTAGCTGAAGTCGATTACATGAAATCAAAGTGGAGCCACATATTGCAGCGCGATCCGTTTTACAATCCGAACCTCTCGCTCGACGAAGATCTCTTCACTCTGGCTTTCCCGCCACGGACGACTAAGCCGTGGCAGAGTGTTGCGGCTTAACTGTGCCTGACTGAAGTCCTGCTGCTCCGATTATGACAGAATCAATCGAGGAGAAAATGGTAGTCGCAGACTACGCATTTCGTTTCGACGCGCTGCCAGAGCGGGTCACTTTCAGCAACCAAATCAAATTCACTGGCTGGCTGTTGCATCGCCGAGGCCTGCCGATTCACGGAATTCGTGGAATTGTTCGCGGCATTCTACGGCGCCGATCGATTTTCCGGGCGCGCCGCAAAAGATCGCGACCAGTGATTGCGGCTGCTTACCCCGATTTGCCCGAAGCGGGGCAAGGCGGCTTTCTTCTGCTGCTCGAGCTGCCCGTCGGCCGAAGTGAAATTACGATCCAAGTCCAGGACCATCGAAAAATCTGGCGAACGATTTTTGTCACCGATGTCTGGGCTTTTCCTCTTACCTTTCTCGGTCGAATACGTCTGCCGCGGGTCGAACGGTTCTTATCCACTTATCTCGCGCAACTTATTGTCGGAGACAGGCAAAACATGGCGAGCTCGGTGAAGCCAGACCCGTTCAGCCAGATTGAAGGCAGTTTGCCTCGCGACAGGCTCCAAAGCTTCAGGGGTCAGCCCGGTTCAACGCAGAGCGATATTAGAGCGGTAGACTTGTTCGTCACTTCGAAGTCGAATCTATTTATCCGCGAAATTGCCGACTTGCTTTGCGCCGGCTTCCGCGCTGCGGGATGCCGAGCGCAGCTTTTGATCGACCAAATTCCGGCCGAAAAAACGGAGGAAGGCAAGATTCAAATCGTGGTTACACCTCATGAGTTCTTTAATTTATTCCTGAGGGACAAGCTTGCCTGGGAGAAGATGCAGCGCCTTACAAATCATCTGTTCCTGCTGGGAACCGAACAACCCGAGAGCGAATGGTTCGACAGCAATCTCGTCGTTGCACCGCATGCACGCGCGATGCTCGACATTCATTTATCCGGCGTGGCCGCATACCGCGCGCACGGTCTGCCCTGTTTCCACTTGCCGCTCGGCTACCACCCATTGCTCGAACAAAGTATTGTACCAGCAAAGCCCAAAAGAGATCTCGACATTTGTGTTCTGGCTGCGATGACCGACCGCCGTGAGGAATTCATAGCCGCCAATGCCGATTTCTTCGCGGCACGTAACTGCCATGTTAGATTCGTTCCGATCGGCTTCGCCAAGACCGAAGAGACGCGAAGTTATTTGCCTATTCCACAACGCAACGCCCTGTTGCAGCGGGCAAAGATCCTGCTGAACGTTCATTACTCAGATCTGCGCTATTTCGAGTGGCACCGAGCGCTGATCGCTCTGGCCAACCGTTGCTGTTTAATCACCGAAACCTGCCAGGGATTCGAGCCGCTTGTGCCAGGCAAACACTTCGTAATGGCGAAAGCAGACGATCTGACCACGTGCTGTGAATACTATCTCAATCGCGAAGAGGAGCGGGAAGCGATCACCGAGGCAGCTTACAATTTCGCGCGTGACTGCTTCACGCAGGAAGAAAATTGCCACGCATTCCTGCAGCAGATAACGAAAGAGTTCCAAAGCGGCAATGCCGGAACCGAACTGACGTTGAATCTGGCAGCTAACGAAGCCGGCTTGCCAGTTGAGCCATTGCCCGAGTCATTGGTAAAAGATCTGTCGCGAAAACCTGTAACGCTATTCTTCTCGGCGTTGCGTGAAGATCTTTCAAACCTGTTTCACCCCACGCATACAGAACCGATTGGGAACGGCAAGACCTCCACAGATCCAATCGAAACAGCCCGGCGCATCGCCATCGTCTCCGATAGCCGGCGTGGATACATCGAGCGATTCGAGGCGCAGAAAAAATTTCAGGAACAAGAGAAAGCGATTTTTCATTCAATCGACAACTCGCGTTTTAATGGCAGCACGCCCGCGATTTCGGTCATCGTCACGCTCTACAATTATGGCGCCTACATTCGGCAGTGCTTGAAAAGCCTGGAAGACTCGCACACTGCAGCGATTCCGGGAGGCATCGAGGTGGTGATCGTTAATGACGCTTCTACTGACGATTCGTTGAAGCAGGCAATGGTGGCCCAAAAAAATTCACGTCATCCAGTTCGGATTATCGACAAACAGTTAAATACCGGGCTGGCCGATGCACGGAACATCGGCCTGCAGATCGCGCGTGCGCCGTATGCTTTTATCCTGGATGCCGATAACATGGTGTTTCTCCACGCACTCGAGCAGCTGCACGCGGCGATCGTGAGAGACAATTCCGCTGCTGCTTACTCGATGCTCTGCCGTTTTCAAGGTAGCCAAAGTGATCGGGAAGGACTGCTTTCCTATTTTGATTGGGACCCGCGGATGCTGGTCGAATTTCCCTATATCGATGCGATGGCGATGTTCGATAGAGAGCAGCTCATCGAGATCGGCGGTTATGATAACGAACTGTACAAACTCGGTTGGTTTGGGTGGGAGGACTATGACCTATGGCTGCGAATTGCCGGGGCAGGACTCCATGTGAGCTTTCTGCCGAACGTCCTTGGTCTCTATCGCCATCATGAGAAGGCGATGAGCAATACGACCAATCTTTTCGAGCGCGAACTCGTCGCGCATTTGTTCGAAAAACACCGTGCGCTCATCGAGAGATACCCGCCGAAACGACGTATCCTTGGAGTAGATCGCTCCCGGTTCGAGCCAACGGCCGAAGCAAGCGATCACGGGCGCAAAAGCCCAGAGGTGTATCTGGCGCAGGTTAAGTAATTAAGCTCACTGCCCGCTTGATCTGCCTGAGTACTCGGAACCGGATATCACCGGCGGGAAAAACACCGCTAGCAATCGATCTGAATTCTCTGCGTTGGTTAATCCGAGACTGGAACTGCACAATGCTGCTGGAACATTAATCGGCTCTAATGATGACTGGCAGCATACGATATCGGCGGTGTTATTACACGGAACCAAGTCGGCGATATCCAGAACAGCAGCCACGCTCCAACGAATCCATTCGAATCGGCGATCATTGCAGATCTGGCGCCGGGGAACTACACCGCGATTGTGAGTGGCGTAAACAACATGACCGGAGTCGGTCTCGTGGAGGTATACGATCTTAGCAACGACGCCAGCTCAATTCTTGGCAATATCAGCACTCGCAGCTTTGTGCAGACCGGTGACAACGTCATGATTGGTGGCTTCATCGTTCAAGGAACGGGCGCCAAGAGAGTGATTGTTCGCGCCATAGGCCCTGAGCTCGGTGCGCCTCCATATAATATTCCCAATGCATTGGCTAATCCCACCTTGGAACTGCACAATGGCACAGGAGCTTTGATTGCCTCTAACGATGACTGGCAGCATACGATAATCGGTGGCATCTTCACAGCCGGCCAGGTCGCCGCTATTCAAGCGAGCGGGCATGCTCCAACTGACCCATCTGAGTCGGCGATAATTGCGGACCTGCAACCGGGCAACTACACCGCGATTGTGCGGGGTGTAAACGACACGACCGGGGTTGCTCTCGTGGAAATATACGACCTGGACAGGTAGCAACTTCGTTATTTGCGCAGCGAGAAGTCTGCGCATTCACGTGAGAGATTTGGATTATAGTAAGGATCACCTTCCAAAACGTGCGACCAGCGTTCGCGTATGACTGCTTCGCTACGAACATCGCTTTTATCTAATACCGCGTGCCAGCAGAGTTTTGCCAGAGGCGTGTAAAGAATCAGGTAACCCGCGCCTCGCATTTTTAGGCAAAGATCGACATCGGCGAACGGGCCTGAGAGCTGTTCATCGAATCCGCCGACTTGTTGAAAGACTTCACGGCGCACCAAGAGGCATGCGCCGGACACCGCGCTGTAGTTGCGGGTCATCTGCAACTGACGGTTTACGCCAGGATGGTCCGCTGGGAAACCGCGAAAAGCCGACTGCGCAATTCCGTTGACGCCCAAAACAAGGCCGGCGTGTTCGATCGTGCCGCCGGGATTGATCAGTCGCGGGCCGACTGCGCCAGTCTCCGGCCGCTGTACGTGCTCAGCCATGATCGTTAGCCAGTCCGGGCCGATCGGTTCTACTTTTTCGTCGAGGAAAAGAAGCCAAGGGCTGTCAGTCTGCGCGACCGCGTAATTTTTGGCTCCGGAATCATTCGCCGCCTCTGCGAAATGCAGCACCCGGAAATCTGTGCCACGCTCATGGACTTTGTCGCGCTCGCCCATTTTAGCGATCACGATCTCGTAATTCGGATAGCTTGTTCTGCTGACCACGCTTTCGACACATCGCTCGAGCGACTTCGAGCCGCGGAAACTCAGAATGATAACGCAGATTTTTTTGGCTTCGCGCAGCTCGCGTCTGACATAAAACGCGTGGGTTCGCCAGTCGACGGCAACGTGGGCGTGCTCACCTCTGCGTGTCAAGTGAGCTTCGATTGCGCGCCACGAGGCTTCGAGCTGTCCTGGCTTTTGGCGAACGTCGCTCGCACTGGAATTTTCGCTGCGTCGCCAATGATAGAGCACCCGCGGAATATGATGAATTCGGTTTGTTCGCTCGCTGACACGCAGGAGAAGATCGTAATCTTGTGAGCCGTCAAACTGCGGTTGGAATCCCCCGAGCTCTCGCACAAGGTCCCGGCGCAAAAAAATCATGTGACACAAATAATTGCAGGACAGAAAGAAGTCCGGCGACCAGTCCGGTTTCAATATCGGTGAGTCGAAACCCTGATCGGTCAGCTTATCTTCGTCCGAGTAGATCAGGTCGAGTCCCGGATTTTCCTGAAGCAACCTTACATTTTGGAAAAGGGCATCGGGCTCAAGCACGTCGTCATGATCGAGGAAAGTGACCCACTCGCCGCTGGCGAGATCAAGGCCTTTGTTCAAGGCGGCTGAAATGCCTTGATGGCTCTCAAGGCTAACGAGACGAATCCGCCGATCACGCGCACCTATGGGCGGCAACGCGCGCAGCATTTCGGCGTCGGTTGATCCGTCGTCGATCAGCAAGAGCTCCCAGTTTTCATAAACTTGCGCCAACACAGATTCCACAGCCTCGCGGAGCCACGTAACTGGCGTATCGAATACCGGCGTCAGTATGCTGATGAGCGGTTGCGAAGCGAAAGCGCGTACCTCATGGCGCATCGCGGCCAAGTCCTCCGCACTCGCGCGATGACGCTGAAACCATTGCTGGTATTCGTTTTGTGCAACAGAGTTCCCGACCGTCGGCTTCTGCTGGTGAAGCTTTCTCCAAACTGTCTTTGCAGGTTTTTCCAAAACCCGATAGGGCGCGAGCAATACCTGGCCGATCCTGCGTTCAGGGGATTTGCGCAGACCGCGTCTCTCCTCCTTCAGCGCCTTCAGCTCACGCCGGTATTGTTTCAGCTTCAGTAGTTTTTCTTCCAGCGCCGCGATATGGCTGTGCGCTTCCGCCAATTCACGGTTGCGGATTTCAAGCTTTCGCTCAAGCGCGTCCAATTCTTTGTTCATTTTGCTGCACAGTCCTTTGTTAGAATGTGAGGCAAATCCGATCGGCTCGAATAACTGAATGGCAGCGACACAGGGCACATTATATTGGTTGAAGGCGCACGCAGGCAAATCTACCCTGCCCCGCGCCGAAGGTGGAACGCGTTCTCCGAATGCGTTCGTCGTCTTCGGAGAAGCCGATCAATCTCCGTAATGCTCGACTTTGTCGTTTACCTTCTTTATCGCGCAGGGTCAGCCATTGCCGCCGCACTGCCGTTGCGGTTTCTGTTTGGTGCCGGGCAGTTCCTCGGCTTTTGCGCGTGGCTCGCCTCAGGGAAATATCGGCGGCTTGCGCAACGCAATGTTGCCATTGCCTTCGGCAACGGCAAGTCACCACGCGAATTGCGTCGTCTAGTACGCCGGCACTTTCAACGGCTTGGCGCTAACCTGCTCTGCAGCGCAAAACTCACCACAATGCCGCCGGAGCAAATTCTCCGCCGGGTTGAGGTCGAAAATATCGAAGCGATGGCCCGCGAATTTCGCGCGGGCGTTCCCGTCGTCCTCATTTTGAGTCATCTCGGGACATGGGAATTGTTCGCGCAATTGATGCCCGGGTTTGTTGGCTTCGTGCGAAACGCGAGCGTTTATCAGAAGCTCGGCAATCATTTCATTGACGAGCATGTGCGCCGGACACGCAGCCAAACTGGCTTGGAATTGTTCGACCGCCAGGTCGGATTTCAGCCGGTGATCGACTTGCTGCGCTCTGGTGGCGGCGTCGGCGTTCTGTCCGACCAACACGCTGGCGACCATGGAGTTTGGACGCCGTTTTTCGGAAGACTCGCGTCCACTTCGCCTTTGCCTGGTTTGCTTGCAAAGCGGACCCACGCGGCGCTCATCGCCGCTGGAGTTTACACAACCGGTCCAGCGCGCTGGCGAATGGTGTTCACCGAGCGGTTCGACCAGCCAAATACTTCCGTTGCGGACACTACGTGGAGAATAAACGAGGTGATCGAGCAGCAGATTCGTGTCGCACCAGAAGATTGGTTTTGGGTGCATAATCGGTGGAAAACGCCCCAGCCCAATTTTCTTCTCTCGCGATATAAACGCGGCGTGTATTTGCCCCCCGGAATCTCAGCTCATGACCTCAAGCCATTTCGAATTCTCATTCGTTCAAGCAATTGGCTGGGCGACGCTGTGATGAGCGTGGCGGCAGTGCGCGCGATCAAGCGCGGGCGTCCCGATGCTCACCTTACCATCGCCACGCCGGCGAAGATTGCGCCGATGTGGAAGCTGATTCCTGAAGTGGATGCAATTATTCCGTTGCCTGATAGTTCGTTTCTTCCTGTTGTCTCTCTGCTAAAGCGACAACCGTTTTTCGACGCTGCGATTCTTTTTCCAAATTCGCTGCGCGTTGCACTTGAATCGTGGCTGAGCGGAATTCCACGCCGGGTCGGCTATCCCGGGCACTGGAGAAGATGGCTCATGAATCAAACGGTTCAGAAACCACGAAAGCCGCGCCCGCCCGAACATCATTCATTTCGATTTCTTCGTATCGCCAGCGAATGCGGCGCAGAAACATTTAACATTCAAGCTCCAATCAGCAACACCCATACTGACGTTGCGCATCAGACGATCAAGATTGGCCTTTGCCCAGGCGCCGAATACGGACCTGCGAAACGATGGCTACCGGAACGATTCGCCGAGGTCGCCGCAAAGATTAGCGCGCACTCATCGGCCCAATGGATTTTGTTCGGAACCAGCAAGGATGCGGAAGTAGGCGAAAGGATCGCGGCTGCGATTGGCGACCATTGCGTCAATCTGATCGGTCATACCACGCTCGATCAACTTATCGACGAACTGCGGGAATGCCGTCTGGTGCTAACAAACGATACCGGCACAATGCATCTCGCCTCTTTACTCGGCCTTCCCGTGGTCGCGATTTTTGGCTCAACCGAGCCGCGTCTGACCGGGCCGCTCGGAAATGGCCATATTGTCCTTCGACACCATGTGGAGTGTAGCCCCTGCTTTCTTCGTGAATGCCCAATTGATTTCCGTTGCATGAAGGCGATTAGCACCCAGGAGGCCGCCGATGCGGTGATTTCAATTCTCGGCGAGAAACTTCAACTTGAAATTTGAAATACAAACCATGGCCGCCCCTCGAATCCACACGGATGTGCAGATTATGTTTTTCGATACCGATTGCGGAGGCGTGGTTTCCAATATCGCCTATCTGCGTTTTATTGAGATCGCGCGCACGCATCTGGCCGAGGCGCTGGGGCTTGGGCTCGTAGAAATGGCCGAAAAGCAAACGTACCCGGTGGTGGTACGCACCGAGATTGATTATCGTCGAGCTGCCAAACTCGGAGATCGGCTGGTGATTGAGGGCTGGCTCGATCAGGTCGATCGCGCGCGGTTCTGGTGCGGATTTCGCATCACCCGACCAAAGGACGAACTGTTGATCGCGACGTGCCGTCAGATGCTCGCGCTGATTGAGATGCCATCGGGCAAATTACTGCGGTTGCCCGAACATTGGCAGGAATATCGAAAAGGCGAGTCGGTGCAGTATCCCAAAAGCGAAGGTCAAATCGGAATTGTTTCCGGCGAAGAACGCATCGGATGACCGCAAGCGCACGAACCTTAACGGTTGAAGAAACTCTGCTCGAGCCGCCGGCGTTACCTCCGCCGCCAACGCGTCACGCGCTCTTCGCAATTCTAGTTGCGTTAACGACGCTGTTACACTTGGGGACGATCGGCAGCGGCGATCTGTATAGCGAAACAGAAGGGCAATATGCCGGAGCCGCTCGCGAGATGGTCGAAACGCATCAATGGCTCTTGCCAACGAACGACGGCATCCCGCGTCTGCAAAAGCCGCCGTTGCTCTACTGGCTCATCATTATTTCCTTCAAGCTCTTCGGCATCAATGGCGCAGCTGCTCGCCTTCCGATCGCGATTGGAGTCGTCGCTTCGGTCGCGCTGACTTTTCTAATTGGGGAGAAACTCACGGATTACTGGCGCGGCTTCATGGCCGGTCTGATTTATCTTAGCTTCTGCGGCACATTTTTGCTCGGGCGCATCGTCATGCCCGAGCCGCTCGTCAGCGCGTTCATCGCGGGCGCGATTTTTTGCGGCGTGTGCGGTTATCAACGACGGCGTCATCGATGGGCCTGGTTCGCTGGCTTTTGGATTTGCTCGGCCTTCGCCTGCTTGACCAAAGGCTTACTGGGTGTCGTTTATCCGGCGGCGATCCTTGGTTTGCTCTCGATATTCTATCGTGAAGCACGGCTACGATATCGCGCACTTTTGCGATGGGAGTATGTGGCAATGTTTCTTTTAATTGTTGCTCCCTGGCACATTTGGGCGGAACGACATTTTCCAGGTTATTTTCACTATCTGCTCAGCTCTGAATGGTGGGGCCATCTGCGGGGGATTTCCGACGAGATCCATGATTACAAGGGGATGCCCGGGTACCAATTTTTGGTCATGCATTTGGCCTGGTGGTTTCCGTGGTCCATGGCCTTGCTCGCCGGCGTAATTTTCGCCTGGCGTCGCGTGATCCGGCCGCACGAGATCAATTTCGCCGCTGCGTTGCCGCTCTGCTGGATGGCCGTGGTATTTGTCCCGCTCCTCTTTTTGGGTCAACGGCAGGATTATTACTCGATGAGTATGTGGAGCGCCCTTGCACTCTGGGCTGCGGTTGTATGGGACCGGATGCCGCAGAAATTGCGGGCCGCGGGTGCAATCGCAGTTGGTCTTACCGGAGTGATAAGCGCGACGGCAGCGTTCTTCCTCGTAGGCGCCGCGCACGCTTTGGACGGAGACTGGGGGACAATGGACGCGCGCTGGACGGCATGGCGCGCGCTACATGAGATGCCCATGTCAGTCTGGCTCGTAATTCGGCCGGTCCTCGCGACTACCGGTGTTTCTCTGGTGCTTCTGTCACTTGTGGCGCTCTATCTTGTTTTCAAAGAGCGAGAGAGACTCGCTGCCGTTGCGTTGGCAGCAGCGATGGTTCCAGGCGGCCTTAGTATGATCGAAGGGGTCGCCCGAACTGCACCTTATTTCTCACTCGCCAATGTTGCGCGATACATAAATCCGCATCTCGATGCAGGCGGCAATGCGATTTTTGAAGGGCCGTTCGACGACAGCAGTAGCCTTGTTTTCTATCTGAACAGGAAGTTTCTTCTCGTTAATCAAAACCGCCAGAAGACCGCCCCGATCGGCAAACCTTCGGTCGATATTTTCGTGAACGAAGAGGCGGTATTAGAGAAGTGGGCTCGACCGGAGGCGGTCTATCTCATTGTGGAGCTAAGTCGGGCGGATTACTGGAAACAACTATTGACCAGCCGATTTCACGTTTATCACCAGGTGACCACGTCGGGGACGTACGTGGTGCTGAGCAACCAGTTGTAAGTCGCATTCCGGCCTCCATGGCACCCGATGCCGGGGATCTTCATTTGAAAAATCCGGGTGGCCGCGTAATGTGCCGGCTCATTTTTCCGTGTAACCTTTGTAACCTTTCAACCAACCCATGTCGCAACATCGCAGTCTAAAAGGTGCCAGCACCATTGCCGCGAGGCGAAATGTGCTGAAACGCTTCGAGCGCGTCGAGCTTCTGAAGAAGCGTGGCCAATGGAAAAAAGACAGCAAAGTCATTGGTCTGCCGAAAACGAAACCAGACGTGTAAATGGTCGGATGTGAACAGTGATCAGTAGACGTCTCGACATTCGCAGCCGTTCACCGATCATCCATCACTGATCACATGTTTGGCCTAGGCCATGCGCTTGAACCGTTTCCTCGCCGCTGCCGGCGTTGGGTCGCGGCGACATTGCGATGCGTTGATAGCGACGGGTCGTGTCACCATCAACGGCAAAGTCTGCACGGACTTCAGCTCACAACCGGGCCCGCGCGATCACGTCAAGGTCGACGCTAAACTTGTTCACGTTGCCCCACCCTTAACGATTATGTTGCACAAGCCCGCAAGGTTTGTGTCCACCCGAAAGGATCGGCACGCGCGCGACACTGTGTTTGATCTGCTTCCCCAGAAATTTTCCAAGCTCTTCAACGTCGGGCGTCTGGACGCGCAAACTGAGGGTCTGCTTCTTCTCACAAATGATGGCGAACTGGCGCAGCGGCTCACCCATCCGCGTCATGAAATCGATAAAGAATACGAGGTAACGCTCGATCGGCCGTTGGACCCGGCGCTCGCGCCAAAATTGCTTCACGGAATTTTTCTGGACGGCCGGCGAGCCAAAATCGTGCGACTTCATTCCATCTCGCCCACGCGTTTGCACGTTGTTTTGCGCCAGGGAATCAACCGGCAGATTCGCCGGATGTTTGAAGCTGTTGGGTACCGCGTCAAACATCTTATCCGGGTTCGAATCGGAAATCTTCGGCTTGCAGATTTGCCTCGCGGGCATTGGCGTGCACTTACAAAACGAGAGATCGGAAGCTTGCACTCGCGAGGCAGCAGTGACGTTGCAGCCGCTGGCGCTGACCGCGATAGCCGAAGAAGTGGACACGCCAGCGAAGGCCGAGGTCAACGCCGTCGGCTACAGCTCATATGAAGATCGACGGCTGTAACGCTCTCATCACTGGAGCTTCCGCCGGGATCGGCCGCGAATTTGCCCGGCAACTCGCCGGACGTGCGCGTTCGATGATCTTGATCGCGCGACGTGAGGAACAGCTGGTTGAGCTGAATCATGAACTGCAACAGCAGCATGAAAATCTTCGCGTTCACATTCGGAAAGCCGACCTCTCTAATCTTGCTCAACTCAAGGAGTTGATGGAGTCGCTCGATCGCGAACAAGTAGAGATCGATCTTCTAGTCAATAATGCCGGACTCGGCGATGCCGGGCTCTTCGCAACAAGCGATCCGACTCGAAACGAGCAAATGCTGTTGGTCAATGTGGTGGCACTTACTTCGCTGACTCGCCATTTGCTTCCGCACATGATCGCGAAACGGCATGGCGGGATTCTAAATGTTAGTTCGTCGGCTGGCTTTCTTCCCATCCCAGGCGACGGCGTTTACGCAGCCACCAAAGCCTATGTGACAAGTTTCTCTGAAGCACTTCGAGCCGAACTCCGGGGAACAGGCGTGAGTGTATGCGCTCTGTGCCCCGGTCCTGTGCAAACGGAATTTCAAGAAGTCGCCAGGCGCCAGGGTGTTCAGCCCAGGCTCGGTCCGAAATTCGTTGTCGTTCCGGTCGAACAAGTTGTCCGCGACGCGCTCGCCGCGCTGGAATCAGACCGGCCACTCGTAATTCCAGGATTTGCAATGAAGTTTGTAATGTTTTTGAGCCGCCTGATGCCGATGCCACTTTTGCGCCTGGTATTTAGGCTGGTGCCGGCTCGAGGCTGAGATGATGTGCCTCAGAAAGGTGTTATGATTACCAAATGTAAACAGAAGCGGCTGTCTTGTTCGACCGCCGCTTCAAATGCTTTTGCCAGCTACACGCGCGCTATGGCTCTACGAAGACTTATATTTGACCGAGCAACCGTATGGTTTTGTCTGTGGAGTGCTGACAGATTTGCCCGCCAACGATTCATCTAAAGCGGCTTTAACGTAGTTTGTAGAACTGGGAATGTCCGCCGGATTAGGACTCGCTTTGCTGTCGATTGCGCCTTCGTATGCGATCTTTCCCTCGGGATTAATTATCACCATATTAGGTGTGTTCTTCGCGCCGAAAGCCCGTCCCGCTTTGCCTTCCGGATCCAGAAGCAACGCGGTCTGATGGGTCTTCCATGACTCGCTGATCTTTTGCGCCTGTTCCGGCGTGATACTGCCTTCGGTGCCGGGGGCATTCGAATCAATTGTCAGCCATACCACTCCTTTGTTCGTATATTGATCCTGCAACTTTTGCATGTTGCCGCCGCCGTAATGCTTCTTCACAAATGGACATTCCGGATTAAACCACTCGAGCACGACGTATTTGCCCTTGTATTGTGAAAGCGAGTGGGTTGTGCCTTTCGCGTCCGGGAGCGAAAAATCCGGGGCGGCGCTGCCCACCGGAGGCGGCTCCAAGGCAAATACTGCGGTGGCGATCAATGACGTGAAAACGGCTAATGTGATTTTGTTCATGGATTGATTAGAAAACATTGTTTCCCAGATGGTTCAATTTTCTGGCGAACAACACCATGGCGTTGCGCTGGAAAATTTCAACGAGAGTCGCATGAGTAGGGCTGGTCCTGACCTGCCCGGGCACGCCGCGTGGGTCTGCAGACGACCGCGCGCACGGAGTGACGCGCCCTACCGACGAACACCAAATGGCGCCCGCAATTTAATCGCGCGCCATTTTCTCGGCCAGCGCGCGCAGTCCCTGCGAAAAAATTACGATTCATCAAATCGACGAGCTGCGCCTCGTGTTCCGGGTCGATGTCGAATCTTGAGGACCATTCAATATAGGAGCGGTTGCCATCAGTAATCGGCAAAACCCTTAGGGTGGTGCGATGGTTACGAACGGAAACCGGCGAGCTGACGAACGTGTACGAATAGAAACGCTCGGCATCGGACAGCGCAACCAGCACCTCGCGAAATACCTCTCCATCAGTCTGAGTCAAAACGCGGACACACCCAACCCGAGTTGGATCGCCGCCACCTTCAATCGGGCTGGATTTCACGAAAGGCAGCCACTCGGCGACGGCGTCGAAGCGCCGAATGGTTGCCCACACCTTCTCGGCGGGCGCAGCTACCACGCTGCTCACAAAAACTTGCGGCATTCTGGCTATTGTGCAGCCACCGTGCGCGATGCGATCTCGAGTTTCTCCAGGACCATGCTCTTGGTAAGCAGTTCCGGAAAGACGATCGGCTCGCCGTTTTTTCCTGGATAGAGCACGTACAGCGGAACGCCCGGGCGACCAAATTGTTGCAACAATTTCGTGATGACCGGATCGCCATTGGTCCAGTCGGCTTTCAGTTTCACGATGCCGCGACGCTGAAATGCATCTCGCACATCATGACTTTCGAGAACATTGGCTTCGTTGAATTTGCAGGTGAGGCACCACGCAGCCGTGAAATCGACGAAAACATTGTGGCCCTGCTCCAGTTCCGCTTGCAACCGTTCGGGTGTGAACGCCTGCCAGTCGCCACGAAGTTGTGAGCCGGCAGAAGCAATTTTCGCGGAGTGAAATTTGTCCCCGATGAAATAAATGCCGCTTACGAGTACGAGCACAAGCATGAGCACGGCCGCTATACTTCGCTTGAGGGCGGATGCAGTAGGCACAACGAACGCGCCTTTCATCCAGCAGGCGACACTGATTACCAGCAGGAAACAGCTGGCCCAGATCGCTCCTTCCAGACCGCGCTGCGACCCGAGCACGTACAGGAGAAACAGCAGCGTCGCCAGCAGTAGAAAACCCATGAATTGTTTCACGTGCTGCATCCACGCTCCGGGCTTTGGCAGAAACCGCAGCCAGGCAGGTTGCGCGCTCAAGAGCAGATATGGCGCGCTCATGCCGGCGGCGATTGCCACGAACATCGCCAAAATGATTGCGGCCGACTGCGAAAACGCGAACCCGAGCGCGGTGCCGAGAAATGGCGCAGTGCAAGGCGTGGCCAGAACAGTCGCGAACACGCCCTGGAAAAATGAACCAAGATTGTCTTTGCGTTCGCTGGTCGAAAGCAAGCCGCGTGTCATGCTTTGCGGCAACGAAATTTCAAACACACCAAAGAGGTTCAGTGCGAATACGAGCACAATTACGCTCAGCACGAGGACGAAATAGGCGTTGGTAAATTGAAATCCGCCCCAGGTGACTTCCTTCCCCGCGCCTTTGAGTGCGATCAGGAGCAGCGCAAGCGCGATAAACCACGCGAAGATCCCAATCGTAAAAGCGATGCCGCTCCGCAAAATTTTCTGTCGACTCTGGCCCGCCTGCTGAATGAATCCAAAAATCTTCAGTGAGATCACCGGCAACACGCACGGCATCAGGTTCAAGATGATGCCGCCGAGAAAACCGAAGAGCAGGAAGGTCAGGACGCCTCGCGCGGGTGCCGGATGAGCCGCCGAAACAACGGGCGTACTTGCGATTTGCCAGCCCGTGCGATTCTCACCGTTTGGTTGCTGGGCAAAAACGAGCAAGCCTGCCATGGAGGACAGATTCTTTCCCGACGATTCAATCGGAATCCGAACCGTGACTTGATTGTTATTCCGTGATTCAACCGTTGGATGTCCGACAACTGTACCTTCGTCAGGCAACGGAAAAAAATCGATTGCCGGATAATTTGCTAAGGTATTGCTCGTGACTTTTAGCCGAAGATCGGACGCAGCTCGGCTCCATTCGGCAGTCGCCACGTTCGCTCCCGGCCAGTTTTGCGGAAGCAAGCGTCGATAGCGCGCGAAAAGTTCCATGTTCGCAGGCTGGCTGGTACTCGATATCGGCAACTCCAATTGCGATGTTTCACCACCGGGGATGCAGATTTTCTCGCACACCAGCCAATTGGCATCTGCAGAAAGTTTGACGGACGAATCGCCGATCTTGGAGGGCGGCGTGATTTCCTGCATGAGCAGGATTTCATTTTCGTATCCGTAAGTCTCAATGTCTCCCGGGTCGATGGTTTTCAGCGGAACAGGCCA
>Ga0137403_10003840_pt1 | contig 17907 bp, 17 predicted proteins | sample CZOMad2_1_16fung_FD_122057 | JGI IMG/M metagenome (GOLD analysis project Ga0137403, IMG submission 122057) | Vadose zone soil fungal communities from Angelo Coast Range Reserve, California, USA - CZOMad2_1_16fungal (Hybrid Assembly) | ecosystem: Environmental > Terrestrial > Soil > Vadose zone...
AGTTCAGTTGTGAAAAATGTCAATAAGTTATAGTATAGTTATTCAGTTTATAACCCTAAGAGAGAGAGGGAAAAGGTGACGAGGCTGTAGACCATATTCATCAGAGAAAAACCACCGATTGGAAAAAAGAGTAAAAGCATAAGAATAATCATCCCTGATGAGCCGATTGACAAATAAGCGGCTGCTTGATGAGGTGGAAGAAGGAGCGAGAAGACTTTTGAGCCATCAAGTGGAGGAATAGGGACAAGATTGAAGATTGCCAAAACGAGATTCCATTGCACAGTTGTTGCAAGCACAAAACCACTAATGCCGCTATTGAGTACTTCAACAAACCGGAATCCTGGAAAGAAGATATGGATAAAGATACTAGCAACGATTGCGAGAAGGAGATTGGTAAGTGGGCCAACAAGCGACACGAGCGCTAGATCTTTTCTGCCATCACGGAGATTGAATGGGTCAACGGGGACTGGTTTGGCGCCGCCAAAGAGAAAGCGGCCACCAGTGGAGATATATAAAAGAATAGGCAGAAGAATACTCATATACGGATCAATATGTTTGCGTGGATCAAGCGTAATGCGGCCCAACAGTTTGGCTGTTGGGTCGCCGAGACGATAAGCAATAAAGCCATGAGCAATTTCATGGAGGATTGAAGAGTAAATCAAAACGACGATGCTTAAAACTGCAAATAAGATATCCATACGTGCCCTTGAGATAAATGTCTTAATATGATATCATATTGTCCTATGGGAATGAAATGTAATAATTGTGGCAAAGGCGTCATGTATGGACACAATGTGTCTCATTCCAAAAGACGAACCCGCAAGATTTTTAAACCAAATCTTCATGTTGCACGTATCACGGTTGGTAGTCAATCAATGAAAGTGAGACTTTGTACAAAATGTCTGCGTATGTTCAAACGCGCAACCCTTCGTTCAAATTCAGGGCAAACTGCAGAATCTACAGCTTCTCAAGTCGCTACAGCATAATAGAATTAAGAAGCAGGAATTTAAACATCAAGAGGATCAAATAATTTTGTAATTTCATTTTGAACTTCTGGATACCCATTGATAAAATCTTTTATTGTCATAGGCTTACGGCTTTCTACTTGTATCCGTTTTTCTGGTAGTAACTTGATTCTTGATTCTTGATTCTTAATTTTTAATTTTGTCCACACAGTCGGCCAGGGATAATATGCTCTGATCATCCGATCAAGCTGCATCAGGTCAGGAGGATTGCTTGTATCAATATACCCATCTTGCTTGGTAAAAGAACGTTTTGTATAGGTTGCTTGTTCGTCATTTTGTTTTTGCGCTGTTATTTTATTGTCCAGATATGCAGAAATAATTTTTTGTAACATTTCTGTTCCTTTGGTAAATAATTTTTCATGAAGTGATGCAGTAGTATCAGTTGAGGAGATAGTTTCATGTGCTTGGGCAAGAATTGGCCCATGATCCATTTGTTCATCAAGTTTGATAATGCTAACTCCTGTCTTTTGATCGCCGTTGAGGAGTGCAGTTTGAACTGGTGTGGCACCACGATAGTGAGGAAGAAGAGAAGGGTGGATATTAAGAATACCATGAGGGAATAATTGTAAAAGTTTTTGAGGCAGGATCAGTCCAAAGTAAGCGAGGATACCCAGATCTGGTTGTGTTTGTTCTATTCGTTCTAAAGCTTCAGAAAGGGTTTTTATGGAAAGATAGGGAATAGCATGTTTTTGACAATATGCTGGAAGAGTATCCAGAGGATCACGTTCTGTTGTCACGACAAGCGCAAGGGAATAATGATTCTTGAGCATCTCAATAAGAGGAATAACAAATTTTGAGGCACCAAACAATATAATTTTCATTTATAACTTTATTTCTTCAAATTCAGTCTCTCCTTTGGTATTTTTAACTGAATGATAGAGTGGGCTGTTTTGCTCAAGTACTCTTTTGGGGAAAAGTGTTCCTTGGAGATGATCGTATTCATGTTGGATAATGGTTGCGAGAAACCCGCTAAATTTTTTCGTCTGTTTCTGCCCTGTTTCATCTTGATAAGAGAGGGTAACGCCAAAATTTCTTTTGACAACACCCCACACATCTTTGAGTGAAAGACATCCTTCTAATTGTACGTCGCGTTTCTTTTTTTTCTTTTTTGGATCTTTTTCTAATTGTTTTTCTTCGGATTTATCAAAAAATTCTTCGATTTTTGGATTAATAAAAGTAAGCAATGGTGCATGAGGTGATTCGCGGATGATAAAAATTTGGAGAGATTTTTCAACTTGTGGCGCTGCCAATCCAACGCCTTCTGGATCGCTTGCATGATCAAGGGTCTCTTCCATTTGCTGGAGAAGATGGGTGACTATTTTATCGATACGCGTTACTGCTTTGGCTTTTTGTGACAGGACTGGATTTGGTGCCTGGATAATTTTTAACATAGTAGAGCTATTATACTATAGGTAATGCTGAATGCAAAGCCTTTTTAGGCAAATCATTGTGTTTGCCATTCTTTGAGATTTTTTTCGGCTTCTGCATCTTTTGGAAAAAGATGACTAAGAATATATTGATATGTTTCGATAGCTTTTTGTTGTAGTTCGGGGTTAATAACATGATTTTTGCTGTCAACAGCCATTTGATGATAAAAAAGACCTAAGGCAAAATACGCATCCCGGTAATCTGGTTTAAGTTTGATTGTTTCTTGAAGCACTGTAATACCTTTTGGTATATCTCCTGTTTGTCCATAGAGCACGCCAAGATTATAAGCAATTTTTGCATCCGTTGGTGCTAGTTCATAGGCTTTTTGTATTGCTTTGAGTGCCTCTGCAAAATCTGCTGCTTGTTGACTATGTCCTGATTGTGCAAGCGTATAAAAGAGTCTTACTCGATTCTTCCAATAAATAACATCATTGGAATGAGTTGCCAAAACATCGTCATTTAATGCGATGGCATTATTGGCAAATTGCGTACCATTGGTTGTGTCATTTTGCGCAAATAACGCACCTGCCAGGACAGCAAGATTAATTGATAATTCATCTTTATAAACTGGTTCACGTGGCTCGATTTGCGCTGCGGCAAGAAGGAGCGGATATGCTTGTTGGTAATTTCCAACACGATCTAGATTATAACCAAGTGCATATTTTGTATCAGCGTACCAAAAACGACAGAGACCAATAATAACATATCCCGCACACAAGATAAAAATGCCAATCAGCGTCCACTGATAAGGATTTGTTGCGTCAGTATTACCAAAAGGTCCAAAACTGAATGATTTATTGGTTAGTCGATCTTCAAGCAGCAAGACAAAAGCAGGAAAAAGAAAAAGATATACATTGATAATGACCACAGAAAAACCAAAAAAATTACTGATGAGGATAGAAATATAGCCACTTACTAAGGCGATTGTTACAATACGATAGAATTTTGTGTTGTTATCGCTCGTCTGTGACATATTTTTTTGTTTTTGGTTTTCTGTTATCTTTTGCTCTTTCTGAAAGAAAAGATATTTCGCAAAAAGGAGAAGAAATAATCCTATGAAGGCAAGGTATGTGCCAAGACCAAAAAGGCCGGTTGTTGTTAGATAGTTAAGATATTCATTGTGTGCTTTGTTGTAGAGATAATCCCACTCTGAAGTAAGATTGTGTCCGGCAGGTCTGAATTTATAATAGGCAAATGCGAAAGTTTCAACGCCTGTTCCAAAGAGAGGATTTGCTTTCCACGCATCAATTGCTCCTCGCCAGACATATAACCGAATCACTCCCGAATCAGTAATATTGCTTTCAGATGTTGCCAAAGGCTGGGGTTGTGATGGGGGAGTTGATTGGATAGGTTTTGGTTGTGCGGTTGTGGTGTGCTGCTGTGTGGATTTTGCTAGATAACTTTCTTGGATACCAGCAAGGGTAAATTTATAAAAATTATCAAGAGGGATGCCAAAAAAGAAATTACAGATGAGAAAAACCCCAGTAAAAAAAAGAAAGGACCGGAGAAAAAGTTGTTTACTCAAGATTTTTTTGACAAAAATAAGAGCCCAAAAGACAACGTAGGCGATAATAAAGGCGATAAAGCCAGCTCGTGTTTTGGCGAAGTTGAGGTTGAGATAAAAAAGTACGGCAACGCCGATATACGAGATGAGCTTTACATTCCACAGATTTTTTGTGGTATATTTGAGTGCGTAGACCATTGCAAGCGGAATCAAAACTGCCAAATAGGCAGCAAACCACGCGGGTTGTCCAAGGGTTGAGAAGACCCGAATAGTTGGCCTAAATGCATCAGTCCAGCACGCGGTATCAAAGCTGCCTCGAAACACAAAGCACGTTGGATCAGCACCAAAATGCGAGGGTAATCCCCACAATGAGACAATGATGCCACTGATAAGCGTTACGGTGAGGGTTTTGAGAACATGTTTTACCTGTAAGTTAGAAACAAACGAATAATACAACAGGATATAGCAAACAGTTGAAAATAATCCGCCATTGAATCGAGAGTAGTAGCCCCACCAAGAGACGTAGCTATCAAGTGAAAAGAGTGTTGAGATGATTTGTGAAATGAGAAAAAGTAGTAGAGGGATATCAAGAGGTGTTCGCTGGACAAAAATTTTTCTTTGAAGGACCATTTTGGTTAACCATGCTGTTGTAATAATAATAGTGAGAATAAACGTAACCCACATTTTGTTCAGTTCAAACAACTCTGAAGTATTACCTGCAAAAATAAGTGGAACGAAAAAAAAGAGCGTGTAGAAGGAGTATTCGATAATTTTATCGCAAAACTTCATAGAGATACTGAGAAATTATTTTAATGCTATCATATTGGCAAACATCGAGCAAGCTGTTAGAATGTGGAAAAAGATTATGAATATTATCAATAAATTTTTTAGCCTCTTTTCTTACGATATTGGTATTGATTTAGGAACGGCAAATACTCTCGTTTTTGTTAAGGGGAAGGGGATTGCGATTCGTGAACCATCCATTGTTGCCCGACATAAAAAAACTAAACAAATTATCGCAATTGGGACAGAGGCAAAAAAGATGCTTGGTAAAACTCCTGCATCAATTATGACTGTCAGACCACTTCGTGGTGGTATTATTGCTGATTTTGATGCGACTGAGGCGATGATCTCACACTATATCAAGCAAGTACATGAATTAGGCAATATTTTGCCTCGTCTGCTTGCTCGTCCAAAAGTTGTTATTGGTATCCCTTCATCGGTGACTGAGGTACAACGTCGTGCAGTATGGGAAGCAGCACTTTCTGCTGGAGCACGCGAAGCGTACCTGATTGAAGAACCGATGGCTGCTGCGATTGGAGAGAATATTTCTGTATTTCAGTCAAAAGGTGTAATGGTTGTGGATATTGGTGGCGGCACAACTGAGATTGCTGTGATTTCTTTGGGTGGGATTGTCGTTGGGCGATCACTTAAGCTCGCAGGAGATGATATGGATGAGGGGATTTTGCATTATATCCGCCTTCGCCATGGGCTTCTTATTGGTGAGAAAACGGCAGAGGATATTAAGATAAAAATAGGAAGCGCTTATGAGCGAGTAAGAGGTAAAGGGCAAAGAATAAAAGACAAAGATGATGTTGAGACAGAAAGAGGAGAAAAAATGATAATAGTACGGGGGCGAGATATTGAAACAGGCCTTCCAAGAAGTCTTCGTATTACTGAAACAGAGATACGTGAAGCGCTGTCGCCAATTTTTACACAAATTATTCAAGCGATTGCGGATGTGTTAGAAGAGACACCGCCAGAACTTTTGCCTGATATTTTGGAACAAGGTATTCTTCTCACAGGTGGTGGTGCCAATCTTTCAGGGCTTGATGAGTTAATTGTAGAGCGAGTACATTTACCGGTAGTTGTCTCTGATGACCCCCTTACATCTGTGGTCCGAGGTACAGGAAAAGTCCTTGAACATGAGGATATCTTGGAGAAAGTAAAGGTCATTGGAGGACTGAAGTAATGAAGGGAAATATTTTCATCAAGTAAAGGTTTATGTTTAAAAAATCTTTTAGGCATGAAGTGTTGTAGCTAGGGTAGAGAAGTTAATAATCTGAGCTACAATACCCTTATGAAACAGAGGGTAACAATTGTTCCTATTTTTCTCATCTTCTTAGTCCTCTCCCTTAGTATCTTTTTCTTTTCCCAAAAGGGTTTTCTTAACGGTAGTAATGGATTTTTTGAACAGATCACTGTCCCGATCCAAAGATTTACCTTCATACTGTTTCATAGAACGGATACGCAATCAACAGAAGCAAAACTTCGCGCAGAAAATCGTCAACTCCTAACGCTTCTTGCCAAAGAGAAAGAAATCGAAAAAGAAAACCAAGCGCTCCATGATCAATTTCAAACAACAACGCCTTCTCCTAAGCAACTTCTTCCAGCAGATGTTGTCGGTATGAATTCTAACACGTTGATTATTGCGTGTGGCATAAGTGATGGAGTAAAAAATGGCGATATTGTTGTCGTGAAAGACAACTTAATTGGTAGAGTGATTGCCCTATCAGCACATCTTGCGATTGTAAATCTTATCACGCAAAAAGATATATCTCTGACAGCCCAAACCATCAAAACCTCAACCCTTGGTGTTATCAAAGCAAATGGTGAAGGAGCAATAATTTTTGATAATGTTGTGTTGTCAGACAAATTAGAAAATGGCGATATTGTGACAACAAAAGGTGATATTGATAGCCACGGAGTAGGGTATCCGCCAAACCTTATTGTCGGAAAGATTATTTCAGTTGATAAAAAAGCAAGTAATCTTTTTCAAACAGCGCAAGTACAAAGTTTGATTAATTTTTCAAAGTTAACAATGATATTTGTGCTGATACATAACCAATGATTTTTCTACTGGGTATTATACTTACTATTTTTGCATTTCTGGAAGGTAGCATAACGACGCTGCCGTTGGTATTACTTTTTTTGTTGTGTTTTGCCAGTATTAAGAAAGACGCAATTGTTTTTCCCGTTGCTTTTGTAATAGGTTTGTTGCTGGATTTATTATTGGTTCATCCGATTGGTGTAAGCAGTTTCTTTTTTGTCATTTTTCTTTTTTTTGTTCTTTTATATCAAAGAAAATATGAGATAAATTCCTATCCGTTTGTTGCAGTTGCATCATTTTTGGGAGCTATGGTTTTTTTGCTTGTGTTTGGATATGACAATGTTTTTCTTTTGTCAGTGGTGAGTGCAGTATTTGCCGTAATTTTTTTTGGAGGATTGCACGTTTTACTGGTCAAAAAATCGTAATATGAAACATGGTTTTGCTTTTGGAGAGCATATTAAAACAGAAAAACTCAAACGACATCGCTATGATGAAAATCCCCAGTCGTCATTCCAGATGCGAAGTGTGTTGTTGCCAATTATATTAATTGGCGCAACAATACTTCTGATCATCAAGCTTTTTCTTTTACAAATTGTCCATGGCAGTGATTATCGTAAACTTGCTGATTCAAACAGGATTCGTACAGCCATTATTCATGCGCCACGAGGCATTATTTTTGACCGCAATGGCACGCCGCTTGTTTTTAATATGCCAGGTTTTCGGGAAGTCCATCAAGATCCCAAAAATCCTGGTGCAAATACGTCAACGCACTTGAGTAAAGAAGATGCCCTCACGCGTATTGCCGCGGGTGATCATCGTATTGAAGTTGATAGTCTTCGACAGTATCCCTACAAAGACGCAACAAGTCATGTGCTTGGCTATCTTGGACAGATTTCCAAAGATGAAATTGAAAGCGGTGAGTTTGCCGGTTATCAAACAAGTGATTGGATTGGGAAAAGCGGCATTGAAGGAGAATATGAACATCAATTGCGTGGGCAAGATGGTAAGCAGCTTGTTGAAGTTGATGCGCTGGGGCGAATTGTCAGAGCGCTTGGACAAACAGATCCAATTCCTGGGGAAGATATCACCTTGACACTTGATGCTAAGTTACAACAGGCTGCATATGATGCTTCAAAGGATGTCAAAAAAGGAGCAATTGTTGTTTCACGTCCTGATGGAGAAATTCTGGCAATGGTTTCCAAACCTTCCTACGATGCAAACCTTTTTACCCTTGATACGACGTATAAAGGTGCATCTGATAGCGCATATCATTCATTAGCAAGTGTTCTGTCTGATACAAATAACCAGCCGCTTTTAAATCGCGCGATTTCTGGTATCTATCCGCCTGGGTCGACATTCAAGCTTGTCGTTGCAGCATCAGGTCTGCAAGACAAAGTGATTGATAGTAACTATCATATAACTGATACAGGTATTTTAAAAGTTGGGGATTTTTCTTTCGCAAATTGGTACTACACAGAATATGGCAGAACAGAACAGGGTGATGTCAATGTCACACGAGCCATTGCCAGATCAAATGATATTTTTTTCTATAAACTTGCAGAAAAAATCGGTGTTGATAAATTATCCGCAATGGCGACAAAGTTTGATCTTGGTGAAAAACTTGGTATTGATTTAGCAGGTGAGGAGGCAGGGCTTGTCCCGACAAAAGAATGGAAGCAAAAAACACTCAAAGAAGATTGGTATTTGGGAGACACATATCATTATGGTATTGGACAGGGATATCTATTGACTACGCCGCTTCAGGTCAATAGCTGGACGCAGGTCGTTGCCAATGGGGGGAAGCTCTATCAGCCGAGATTATTAAAGAGTCAACAATCCTTCGACTCAGCTCAGGACAAGCCAAGAGTCAAGAAGCAAGGGATTATAGATGAGAAAACAACGTCGTTAATTCGTCAGGGGATGATTGATGCATGTAGTACTGGTGGAGTTGCCTGGCCGCTTTTCGATTTTAAAGTCAAGAATCAAGCATTAAGAAGCAAAATAGATGGAAAAGATTTCTTGATGCCAAAAACTGCCACTGGTTCAGCAACGACGCAAGATGTTGGTATCTCGGTTGCGTGTAAAACAGGAACCGCACAACATGGTGGAGAAGATACGCTCCCTCATGCATGGATTACGCTTTTTGCGCCGGCCTACAATCCACAAGTTGTCGTGACTGTTTTGGTTGAGGCGAGTGGTGAAGGTTCAAATGTGGCCGCACCAATTGCAAAAAAGATTCTGGAAGCATATTTTGGGAAGTAGAATTTATTTTTCAGTTTTTATGCTTAAGTTGTTTACGAAGCGGCTCTGGGAGTTGATCTAAAGCCTCTTCACCCCAAATGCATTCGATTTCTGATCTTGCAGAAAGTATTGCTACATGGTTAGCCAAACTTGTTGCATGATTCAATTTGGTATATACTCTTTGTATGCAAAAGAAGGTTTTAAATTATCGTATTATTATTGAGAAAGAGAAATATGCAGACGGGTCAGACGTCTATGTCGCTTATTGTCCAACACTTGGTATTAGCGATTATGGGGACACAGTAGAAAGTGTATTGGCAAGTATTAAAGATGGGATTGAACTGGCAGTAGAATCACTTATTAAAGAAGGAAGAGAGATGCCACTTGATCATATCGAAGAGCAGATTATTACCTCGACAAAAATAAACATCCCTTCTGGAATAAAAATTTCCCTCACCTAAATGACCAAACTGCCTCGTAATATAAAAGGAAAAGAGTTGATCAATATCCTTGAGCGATGGGGTTTCAAAGTTGTTGGTAAAAGAGGTAGTCATGTCCGTCTTGCTCATCCTGATGGACGATGGACACAAGTTGCAGTTCATCCAAAACCAATCCCACAAGGCACACTTCATGCGATTCTTCGTCAAGCAGGTTTGACAGGAGAGGATTTAATAAAAAAATAATATTCTATGGATGATAGATCGTATTGGGTGGGGTTTTCTGTTTTTCCTGGAATTGGGCCTGGGCGGTTTGCAAAACTGCTTTCCCATTTTGGTACTGCAAAAGATGCCTGGAATGCGTCAGAAAAAGAACTCGCGTCAATAATCGGCAAAGCATTGACAGAAAGTTTTGCAGTTTTTAGAAAAAATTTCTCACTTGCAGCATATGAATCGCAATTACAGAGCGCAAAGGTTTCTTATCTGATAAAAGATGAATCTGATTATCCAACGCTTCTCAAACAAATCAAAAATCCACCATTCGTTTTATATTGCAAAGGCAATAAAGAGATTCTAAAACAAGTTCAGAACGATATATATATTGGTATTGTTGGGACGAGAAAAATAACAAGTTATGGCAAGCAAGTTACCGAAATGATTACAGCTCAACTTGTTGATGCTGGGTGTGTGATTGTTTCAGGACTTGCGTTAGGGGTGGATGCTGTCTCTCACACAAAAACACTTGAGTCAGGCGGAAAAACAATTGCTGTTCTTGGTTGCGGAGTTGATTATTGTTATCCACGCGAAAACGAGAAAATCTATGCTGAGATTCTTGAAAAGAATGGCGCCGTTGTTTCAGAATACGCATTAGGCGCAAAACCAACCATCGGATCTTTCCCTTCACGCAATCGTATTATTGCCGGATTGTCACTTGGAATCGTTGTGACAGAAGGCTCAGCAGACAGTGGCGCATTGATAACAGCAAAGGACGCGTTGGCAAATAATCGAAAAGTGTTTGCTGTACCAGGACCTGTGACCTCCAGTCTTTCTCAGGGGCCGTATCAGTTGATAAAAAAAGGTGCAACGGTTGTCAGTAGCGCAAAAGAAATTCTTGATGAATTAGGAATCAGGAATAAAGAATTAGGAAGAAGTAAGAAATTGATAAAAGGAGATACCAAAGAAGAGCAGCAAATTATTGTTTTATTACAACAAGAAAATATTCATATTGATGAGCTTATAAAAAGAACACAGATTGATTCAGCAAAAATTGGTGGGATTTTGTCACTGATGGAGATGAAAGGGATGATACAAAGTCTTGATGCTGGATTTTTTTGTTTGCAAAGAGACTAGCTAGAGAGTAACAATATCATAAATTTCAGGTCCATAGGCACTAAGTTTTTGCATGACTGTTGTTTTTCCAGTATTTTTATTATATCGATAAATCATCGCTTCTCCCACAATCGTCCCTTCGTCTTCAGCATTTCTAATAGTACCTTTTTGCGATTCGTGCATAACTCCGGTGCTTTCCCCAATTAATAAATTATCTTGATTATCATAGGCTAAGCCACGTGTATAGAGATTTCCCTCCCATACAGTTTTTCTATTAAGGTTGTGTACCTTTGAACGTGAAGATTCACAAATAAGAATATCAGAGCCTGCAACAAAAAGCGTATGTGGATGATAGATACCTTCAATAAGTTTTTCACTAGTAAGAACGTCAGCGACAAATCCATTTTGTGCGGTATACCATTTTTGTCCTTCTCGTGGGCCAAAACCTGAAACCAATGTTCTCCCGTCAGGAGTTGTTACGATGGAATTGAGATGGTAAGTATCGGCAGAACCATTACTGTCTGGTACGCGATAGACAACTTCTGATTTTTTACCAGGGTCGGTAAGAGGCACGGCACGTACTTCGTCGGTGCCGGTGGCGACAATAAATAAGTTATCTTCAACTACGCAGAGTGAGTGAGGATCTCGTGTGTCTAACGCATAAGTGTCTCTTACCGATAAATCATTGGCATCCAATACTTTAAGAAGCGGTTTACCTGTGTCTTTTATTTTTCCTGCATGAAAGACAACATTAGCGTCAGTATGTTTTACTAAACCATAACTTTTTACCATTTTTTCTTCGTGCAGATTTACCCAACGTGGTTTTGGTGGTCCTATGACAAGGAGAGAGCCTTCTTGATTGGTCTGGTGGGGAAAACTGACGAGTATACGAAGTGGATTTACTTCAATCATATCGAATCATTCTAAGTCACGATTTTTATAAATACAAGAGTTTCTTTTTGCGTAATGGGATGGGGGTGATTTTCTTATTGACACAATAATATTCTCGCCTTATACTTATAACTAATCAAGAGTGATGGCGAGAGTTTTGGCTCTATGACCCATCCGGCAACTGATTTGATCGAAATCAAATCATCCTGAGCGCTTTGCGCGAAGGGCGATTCGACAAAAAATCAACCGCGGTGCCCAACCCAAACCCATCTGGGAAGGATTAGCCGTTCCGATTCAATCGGAATAAGGAAAAACCAATTTGCTCCCTTTTGGGGAGTTTTTTTTGTTTTATATATGGCAAGCAGCATTGAAAATCTTTTAAGAGGACAGTATAGTCATAAACGAGGCACAGAAGATAGAAGTCTTCCTCCAATAGTTATTGTTAATGATTTTGGTAATCATCTTTCTCCTGCAGAGTGCCAACTGAGTATAACAAATGTTTTTGATGCTCATAGGATTCCAAATGGACGACAAAGTAAGTTTATGACAATAGGTGATGTAAAACCATTTAACGTTGTAGATGGCGCTTTTCAAATCACTCAATTGGCTGGCAATAGGAGAGATATGGAAACAGTTTTTGTCGGTGTGGTTGATCCAGGGGTGGGTACAGAGCGGAGAGGTATAGTTGTGCAAACAAAAGAAGAACATACCTTTATTGGACCAGATAATGGTTTGCTAAGTCTTGCTTTTGGAGAGCAACAAGTGAAAAATGCTTATACAATTCGGAAAGATTTTTTTGATCAAGTAGCACCTACTTTTCATGGAAGAGATATATTTACTCCTCTTGCAGCGGAAATTGCAGTTGGTACTGATCCTGTAACAATACCTGCATTAGAAACAATAGACCCAAATGATTTAATGAGATTACAGCTTGAAGAAGGACATATTGTTCACCATGACGGCTATCAAAATGCAAAACTTTGGAAAAAAGGAGTTCCAATTATTTCAGAAGGAGAAAGAGCAGTGGCAGTAACAATTACGCCTGAACATAGAATTTTTGACAGAGGACTATTCCGTAAATCAATAACTGTGCCTGTGGGTCGTACTTTTGAGGATGTTGAGGTTGGAGGTTGGCTTGTTTATGAGGGAAGTAGTGGGCGAAATAATAATGGGGGAAGTGGACATGTTGAGGTTGCAATCCGTGAAGGAGCAGGAAAAAATGGTGCAGGGAATAGATTGGGAACACCAGTTGGTGGTATTATAGGATTGGAGTGGCACTTTGGCGGAAAGAAAAAGAGATAACTTTAGTTAGCGATAATCCTAATACTCATTTTAAAAAGAAGATATATAACACCTGAATATATAAAAAAACTTCACAAAATTTTAGTTTGACAAGATACTGTATGATTATAATCATAAAATTATGTCAGTAGAACAAAGAAACCCACTACAAGGAAAACTTGGACCAAGATTTGGTCAAGCTGTTGCAGGAGAAACCTACATTGATACTCCCGAAAGGCAAATCTATCTCGATAAAAAGCCAGCAGAAGGACCATATGGTTTCATAGATTTTCATCGGCAGTATGGATTGAAGCAAGAGGATAAAACATATGTTGATAAAGTTGCAGCACATCAAAAAACGCATCCAGCAGATAATGTTGTTACTATAAGTATTCGTGAGCTTCATCCAGATAGGGTGCAGGCATTAGCAACGGAAAATAATCTTGTTTCTAGTCCTGATGGACACATCAGAGTTAACTATTATTTGTTTGATAACGATGATGATGGTGATAGGCTAGTAAAGTATGTCAAAACGTATTGTAAAAAAGGATGGGATACTAGTTCAAATAGATTAGGAGAAGGTATACGAGAAGTTGGAGAAAAAGATATAGAAACGGTGAATACTCTTTTGACTGCTCTTGAAGACAAAGAAAAGCGCTTTCGTGAATCGCCAGACGTTAGTGTGCCTGCACTGGTAACAGTACGACTAAAAGTAATGGAGGGACCTACTCCTGAGGGATATATCCCAGTAAAAATTGATCCTTCGGACAAATAAATTTTCATATTTAACTCCTTCATTTTGCTTTTCCCTCTTGACAGCTCCTGTATAATTGAGATTAGAATTGAACCTTAGATATATAAATAATATGAAGCACTTAGTAATCGTCGAATCGCCGACTAAAGCAAAAACCATTTCAAAATTCTTGGGCAAAGATTACACCATCAAATTTTCAATGGGACATGTGATGGATTTGCCCAAAAGCAAGATGAGTATTGATATCGAGCATAACTTTGTGCCGCAATATGAAATTATTGAGGATAAAAAAAAGCTTATCGCAGAACTTCGAACTGCTGCTAAATCATCAGATGCGATTCTGCTCGCGACAGATCCAGACCGAGAAGGAGAAGCAATTTCAGCCAACATTCAAGAACTCTTGAGTGAAGGAAAAGCAAAAGTTTCAAAAGATAAATTTAAACGGATTGTTTTTCATGAAATTACAGAAGGAGCGATAAAAGAAGCACTTGCATCTCCCCGACAGGTTGACGGCAATCTCGTTGATGCCCAAACAGCAAGGCGTGTTTTGGATCGTTTGGTTGGTTACCAATTGTCTCCACTGCTTTGGAAAAAAGTCAGACGTGGACTTTCTGCTGGTCGTGTGCAAAGTGTTGCCTTACGTCTTTTGGTAGAGAGAGAAAGAGAAATAGAAAAATTTGGCAAAGAAAATTATTTCACCATTCATGGCATGTTTGTACAAGACAAAGCAAACAAAAAAGAACCTACAGAGTTTACGTTGCTTGAAATAAAAGGTGAGAAAATTGATATCCAACAGAAACTAAATTTATATGACGGCGAGTATTCGTTTGGTAAAACAATAATTACAAGTAGAGAACAAGCTGATTCTTTGTTGGACCAAAGCAAGAAACAGGAATATATTGTTGGTGAAGTGAATATGCGAGAATCCAAACGCAGCCCTTATCCACCGTTCACCACGTCAAGTCTTCAACAGCAAGCAGCCAATCGATTTGGGTTGCCAGGAAAACGGACAATGAGTCTTGCTCAAAAGCTCTATGAAGAAGGCTTTATTACCTATCATAGAACTGATTCTTTTTCACTATCTCCAGTTGCTATCAAACAAATGCGAAGTTTTATTGCAAAAGAATATGGCGAAAAGTATTTACCAAAAGATGCAAGGCTTTATCGTACCAAGCAAAAAAATGCACAAGAAGCTCATGAGGCAATTCGTCCAACGCAAGTTGAGAGAACAGCAGCGACTGTCAAAACAGAACTTGGAGAAGCATATGCCAAGCTTTATGATCTTATTTGGAAACGTGCGGTTGCTTCTCAAATGATTGATGCACGGATTGAATCAACAACTGTTTTTGCTGATTCTGTCATCCTGAGCGTAAGTGAAGGATCTAATAAAGATTCTTCGGCTTTACCTCAGAATAACAAGAAACCTGCCTATCGATTCAAAACCAACGGTTCGATTTTGCTTTTTGATGGATTTCTCAAATTAACACCTCAGGCTCTTGAAGATAGACGTTTGCCTCAGTTTGTCAGTGGTGAACAAATTGATCTCCGTGATATTCGAGCAGATGCCCATGAAACAACGCCGCCGCCACGCTACAATGACGCATCACTCATCAAAACGCTTGAAGAAAAAAGCATCGGTCGTCCATCAACGTATGCCTCAATTATCTCAACGATTACTGATAGGGGATATGTTGAGCGGGTAGAGCGCAGATTTACTCCCACAACAGTTGGGACGGCTGTAAATGATTTTTTGGTAAAGAATTTTTCAACAATTGATGATATCCCATTTACTGCGCAGCTGGAAGATGATTTAGATTTAATTGCCAATGGGGAAAAAGAATGGCATCAAATGATGAAAAACTTTTATGATCCTTTTGCGAAGAAACTCCAAGAAGTTGAAGGAGCAGAGCGTGTCAAAATACCGGTTGAAGAGACAGATGAAGTGTGTCCTCAATGCCATGAAGGAAAGCTTGTGATCAGAACTGGACGATTTGGTAAGTTTTTTTCCTGTAGTAGATTTCCTGATTGCCGATTTACCAAACAATTTGTTGAAGAAACCAATGTGATCTGTCCCAAAGATGGTGGCAAAGTGATTATCAAAAAAACCCGCAAAGGCCGAAAATTCTATGGTTGTTCCAACTATCCAAAATGTGATTTCGCCGCCTGGAAATTGGAAGATATTAAAAAAAGCGCTAATCAGTCGCAAGAGAAAAGAAGATAGATTTATCTTGAAGATTTTTTGGGACGGTTTTGAGAGAAGGATGAATAACAAAAAAGTATGTGATAAAATCTCTCTATGATCAAACTTGACGCAAAAAAACTTCGTATCACAGAAGCACCTGAAGAGCAAAAAAAACTTCTGAAGAAAAATCCAGTGTATATTATTGTTGATAACGTTTTGGATACCTACAATATTGGTGCGATTTTTCGTCTTGCTGATGCAGTTGCAGCGGAAAAGGTTCTTTTATGTGCGGGTTCTGAAACGCCGCCAAATCACCGGATCAAAAAAGCTTCCATCAATACTACAGAGTGGGTTGAGTGGGAATACTATAGTAGTGCAGCGGAAGCGATTAAGGATTTAAGATTAAAGATTAAAGACTTAAAAGTGATTGCTGTAGAGCAAGACAATCGAAGTATTTCTTATGATAAAGTAGAATATACATTTCCAATCGCAATTGTCGTTGGTCATGAAACTGAAGGGGTGTCAAAGGAAGTTCTGGATACGGCAGATCAGATTGTTGAACTCCCGATGTGGGGAGTAAATATTAGCTTGAATGTCATGGTGAGTCTTGGGATTATTTTATATACCGTGATGGAACACTATGAATAAACAGACAGAACTAGATCAAATTGCTCGCGAGATAGAGCGTTGCAAGATTTGCAAAGTAGGGAAGAGTGGCAAAGCAGTTCCCGGAGAAGGCAATCCTGATGCAGATCTCGTCTTTATTGGTGAAGCACCAGGGAAAAAAGAAGCCGAGACTGGTCGTCCGTTTATCGGCAGATCAGGGCAACTTCTCCGTTCGCTCATTCGTAGCATTGGATTTGATGATGAAAAAGACGTTTATATCACAAGCCCAGTAAAATATTTGCCAGATAGGGGAACACCGACAAGTGCAGATATTGCACATGGTCGAGTCCATTTAATGAAACAATTTGCGGTGATCCAGCCAAAAGTCGTAGTTTTGTTAGGTAGAGTAGCAGCGGAAGGAGTTCTGGAACGCAAAGTAGCAGTTGCCAAAGAACATGGACATATTATTGAAGAAAAAGACGGCATCAAATATTTCCTGACCTTGCATCCTGCGGCAGCGTTGAGATTTCCTCATAAATACAAACCACTACTGCAGGAAGATTTTAAAAAACTAAAATCTCTAATGTGACTAAATAACGATAGTAAGTAAATAATAAAGATATGACTAATGAGGCCTCTTTTGGAGCGAGTAGAGAACCCAAAAAATATCAAATACATTCCTCAGGCGATTCCAGACATGTACATGCAATGGTGGATCGTGTGATGAATACCCTTCCCACAAATAGATTATTCGCAACATTACACGCGTACAGAAATTTGAGAAGTCATGAATTACGAGATCAGAACGTTTTTTCATTAACAGATATACCTCTTGCAAGATTTCATAGTGATGCAGAGCATCCCCTTATTGAACCAACAATTGGTTCACTTATAGTAAGAGGAAGCTTGGCAGAATCACGAATAGGAAATTTTTATACGAATGACAGAATTTTCAGACAGGAAGATGGGTCAGTCGAATTACGAGGAGCTAATTATTTTATAAATAAAGACAGTAAAAAGGAATCTCCCTTTGAAAAACTTGCTGTTATTGAACGAGATTTTCGTGATGGATTAAGTGTATTAGAGCAAGTAGGAAGACCAATAAATGAAAAGGAATTTTTAATGTATCTTGGGGTACTAGATTATTTAAAAATACATTCTCTTTCATTGCTTCATACACTAACGTACGATGAGCGAAATGGTCAAATGCCACAAGATAAAGAGGCATATTTACAGATAAGAAATGAGGCAGTGGGACTGATGAGAGGTACTGTGAGAAGGTTTTATCAGACAGCCTGTGGATTTCGTTTTGATACTGATGTAAGTTTAGAAGCGATGGGTTCAAAAATGGATAGGCTTGTTTCGTATCTTCGTAAAAATATGAATGAACAAGATTCTT
>Ga0137403_10003842_pt1 | contig 17895 bp, 19 predicted proteins | sample CZOMad2_1_16fung_FD_122057 | JGI IMG/M metagenome (GOLD analysis project Ga0137403, IMG submission 122057) | Vadose zone soil fungal communities from Angelo Coast Range Reserve, California, USA - CZOMad2_1_16fungal (Hybrid Assembly) | ecosystem: Environmental > Terrestrial > Soil > Vadose zone...
TCTTCGGACAATAACCCGCTCGACGGCAGCACCACGTAAAGCACATTCTTGATCCACCGCCACGCTACGTTGTTCACTGCCCGGCCGCTTGGCTCCACAATCATCACGACCACTGCAATCGCCGTCGTGATTCCCCACGCCACAACGGGATGCATCCACGTCACCAGCATCATCGCCAGCGCTGCATAAATTGAATACCGTACCAGCGGATACAAAAGCATTACCCACGGTGCCGAATGAATCTTCTGCCCGCCGATCAGCGCCAGCAGGTAGCTCAACACCAGCATCATCCCCACGTAGGCGCACATCAACAGCATCACGCCGAGAAATTTCCCCAGCAAAAACTGCCATCGCTTCACGGGACGCGCCATCACGGCCAAAATTGTTCCGCTCTTCATTTCCGTCGCAACCGAATCCGCCGCGGTCCACGCCGCCAACAGGCTTCCAAATCCACTCGTGAAAATCAAAATCACTGACACAATTTCCAGCACCATCGACTGGGCCTGCGCGGGATTTCCCATGCTCGCCATTGCTTTCGCGGCCAGCAGCGGCGTCAGCATCAACAGCAAGCCGCACGTAAACAGAATCGCCACGACAATCAAAATCTTGTCCCGCAAAAACATGCCGAACGTGTTGAACGCGATCGTCCGCAGAATCATGACGGGTTCTCGCTCCCCACCACCTGCATGTACAACTCTTCCAGCGAACTCTTCAGCGGCTGCATGCTGACCACATCCGCGCCGGCCGTCCACAGCGCTTCCACCACTTCCCGCTTACGTTCGAGCGGCAACAATATCTTTACGCCGCTCGGCAATTGCTCCCGCGTCGCGCCCCATTCCTGCAGCCGCGTCTCCAACTCCGGCGGAATCTGGTCCGCAATCACTTCCAACTTGTCGCCAGTCGTCAGAAGGTTCTGCATGGTGCCTTCGCGCACCAATCGTCCGCGATTGATGATGATTGCCTTGTCGCAAATCTGTTCCACTTCCGAAAGAATGTGCGAACTCAGAAAAATCGTCTTTCCCGCGGCCTTGAGCGAAAAAATCAGGTCGCGCACTTCTTTGCGCCCGGCAGGATCCAATCCCGAAGTCGGTTCATCCATGATCAGCAACTGCGGATCGCCCAGGATGGCCTGCGCAATGCCTAGTCGCTGCACCATTCCACGCGAATACTTTCCGATTTTCAGTTTTTCGTATCCGGTCAGCTTCACCTTGCTCAATAAATCCGTAATCCGTGCGTCCATCTCACCGAGCGGCACGCCCGCCAACGCCGCGTGAAACCGCAACAATTTCACCGCGTTCAAATGCTTGTAAAACGCAAAATTTTCCGGCACAAACCCAATCTGTTTCTTCGCCCGAACATCTCCCGGCTCATATCCCAGCACCCGCGCCTGTCCCGAATCCGCCGCGTGAAATCCCATCAGAATGCTGATGCTCGTTGTTTTTCCGGCGCCATTCGGTCCAAGAAACGCGCAAACCTCGCCCGAGTTCACCGTAAACGATACGTGGGTGAGCGCCGGTACTTCTTGCCCGCCCAATCCGCGCCGGTAAACTTTTGTCACCGAATCGAACTCAATCGCCGCCGTCATCGTTCGACTTCCCCGAGCTTTGCGGAATTCCGTTTTCCATCTTGATTCCAAGCTCAATCGCCAGCTTGATCTCCATTGTTTCGTCCAATCCGGTCTGCGTCTGTTTTACCTTGCCGCCCTTATCCACAATGAACGTCGCCGGAATCGCCTCGACCGAATACGCGTCGGCGGCCTCGTGCCCGAGGTCCAGCAGCACCGGGAAGGGAAGCTTCGCTTTTTGTGCGTAAGTTTCCGCCGACTCTCGATCCTCATCGATGCTGATCGCTACAAACTCGAAATCCGAATTGTCCTTGTGATACTTCTCGTAAAATCTCTTCATCTCCGGCAATTCCACGCGGCATGGGCCGCACCAGCTAGCCCAATAACTGATCACCACTTTTTTCTTGCCGCGGTAATCCGCAAGGGACACCTTGTGGCCGTCCAGTGAATCCAGAGAAAAATTCGGAGCCGATTTCCCGCTCAACGAAGAAATGGTGTCGTGCGAAGCAAGCGCCTTCTCAATTTTCTTGGCGCGCCAGGTAATGAAAACGGTGAAGATCAGCAGGGCAACGAGTCCCACGATCTGCAAAGGACTGAGTTTCCGTAACATGGAGGGTAAGAGTATACCGGATTACGTTTAGTTGGAATATTTCGAGTGACGCCGCCCGAAAATTCGCGAGACTCGTCAGTCCGCGGTCGTCAATTCAACCTGTGTCGACGCGCTCAGTCGTGTCCCGGCCAGCGGCGATTGATCAATCACGGTCCCATGCGGCCACTGTGGCGCGGAAACTCCGTTTACCCTGCGTTTGATCCCCGACGCTTCGAGCCGGCGCTGCGCTTCTTCTTCGTTCATGCCTACCAGGTGCGGCATCACAAACGAATTTTCGTGCGGCCCAGCCGAGACCAGCACATCCACGCGCGGCGTCGCCGCTCCAGCTCCCGGGCGCGGATTTTGCATCACGACAGTGTCCGCCGCCTGATCCGGCATCTCCAGATTCGAAACCTCTCCCACCTGAAGCGACCCACGCAACAACTCGATCCGCGAAACACGCAAAGAATTTCCTTCAATCGAAGGAATTTGCAACTGCCGCTGTCCCAGACTAAGCACGACGTGTGCCTGTTGCGAAACTTTCATCTGCATCCCCGGCGGCGGCGTCTGCCGCACGACGAGGTTGATCGGCAAATCCGAATAGACGTGATCCGCCACGCGCAATCCCAACCCGCGCGAACTCAGCATCGAGCCCGCCTCGCTGACGTTCTTGCCCACCAGATTCGGCATACTCACTTCGCGTCCATGAATCGCCACGCGCATCGCGGTGATCGCGCTCAAGAACGCTGCCGCCGCCAGGATGAACACCAGCACCGTGGCGCGCAGCGCCCATTCCAGCCGTTCCCTCAGGCCGCCGAAGAACGTTTGCCCGTTCGGCTTTCGTTCATCCGGCCGCGATGCATCGTTGCTTTCCGTATATTGCGGATCGTCGCTCATCTGCTTTGTTCTATAAGACCTATTTCTTCACCAGCGGCGGCGCCGGATAATCCGGTAGCTTGTCCTTGCTCGTGTCCGCTCGCTTCACTTCCAATTCGTCAAACAGCAGCGACGGGCAAATCACGGTCGTGCCCCATCCGCCCAACCGGTTCGTCACCAACGGGTCGTTTCCCGCCGCGCTCAAATCGCTGCGCAACGCCCGCACGTCCAGTTCGCTGAACACCGCTCCGCGAACCAACTCTTCACGTCCATCTTTCGCGTACACGCGATAAAGCAGACGCGGCGCCGTGCCGCCCATCGTCACCACGCGATAACCAAACGGTTGCCCCTGCGCGCTCACTTTTTCGATCATCGCCTTTTTCAATTCGTCCAGCGGTTTCGGCTCCGAACTTTTTATCAACAACACGCCGAGGCTCGGCGCCGGTGGCGTGGCCGGAGCGGCTCGTCCGTGCCCATTCGACGCAGAGAAATCCCGAATCGGCTGGCGGCCCAACAGGTAATTTGCCATCACGCCTTTGTCGATCACGTTTACTGCCTGCGCCTTCACGCCCTCTGAATCCACGTCATAACTTCCGATCGTGCTCTTTCCCTGAAATTCCTTCATCGTCGGATCGTCAACGGCGTCCATGAACGGCGGCAGCACCCGCGATTTGTAGCTCGTCGCAAAGGCTCCCGTTGTGCGATTCGGCGCGCCTAGCTGCGGCTTCCGACCCAGCACGTTATTTCCGACCAGTCCCGCAATTACATCGTCCGCCGCGTCCGCTTCGAACAGTACCGGCCCGCGATATTCTTCATCCACGATCGGCGCATTGCGCAAAGCTTTCAACGTTTCGAGTGCCTCGCGCGAATACCCCGCCAGTTTTTCGCTGGTCGGCAACTCTTCATATTTCGCAACCGTCCAGGCCGGTGAACGCGCCAGCCGCATTCCGTCCGGCGCTTGCGTCGAAGCAGACAATTGGACGCTGTATGCATTCCGCCCCGTGCGCGTCACCGTTCCTTCAGAATTCACGAAGTACTCGTTCAGCACCGAAAACCGCGCAAACGCCGACAGTGATTGAATCTCCGGATACGCACGGTAAATGCTCGTCGCATCTTCCAGCGATTTCTTCCACCCGGCTTCATCCACCTTCAGCGACGCTCGCGCCTGCACCAGCGTAACCGGCGGCGCTTTGGCGAAATCGTCCACCGGATGGTCATCCGTCGTAAACTGCTTCAGCGCGGCCTGCTTTTGCGTCAGCGCCTGGCCCGCGTCTTTGTACGCTTCGTCCGTGGCCAGCCAAATCTGGTGCCGCAGCGCGATGGGGTCATTGTCGAGCGGCAGAATCGTCGTCTGCCCCATCCCCTCGCCGTAATAGCTGTCTTGTTTGTAATCGCCGACGCGCACCACCACGCGCATCACGCGCACATGCACCTTCTGATTTTCCCGCAGTGCGCCAAACGCCGCTTCGGCCAAAAACTCTTCCACATCGCTCACGCGATACTCGATGTAGTAGGGCGCCGCAACCTGGTCCATCTTCAGTTGCGCTTTCGAACGCTCCAGTTCTGTCAGCAACGCTTCCAGCAGCGGATCGCCGTTCGCGGCTGCGTGAGCTGCAGCCAGCGATTTCGCTGCGTCAGCGTCATCTATATGCTCCGCCGCCGCGCGTTGCGCTCCACCTGCAACGAATGTCGCCGCCGCTACAATCCCGCAAATCAGTCGGTGAAGTTTCACGGCTTCACCTCCGACTTTGAGTTGTCCGCCTTCATCGTCTTGTCTTCAAACCCGGGCGGTGGCAACAGTGGCGGTCGTTCGTGCTCGTGTGCGCGCTTCTGCACTTCCATCTCACTAAACAACATGGCCGGCGCCGCTGCGGAAACAGGTACGCTTCCGCTTTCCGCGCCGCACACTCCATTGAACACGTGTTGCTGATCGCCCGTAGTCACGATCCTCGTCAACGCCGCCAGCGGCGTGCCGACGATGTCTACTCCGCGTACCAATTCATCTGGCCGCCCATCGGGATACACTTTGTACACAATCACCGGCAGCACTTGAAACGCTTGCGGCAAAGATCGCGTCGTCAGCGTGAACCCGCCTTGAATGTCGTCAAAATAGAGTCCGTACGGTTTATTCTGCTTCTTCACTTCATCAATCAGCTTTTGCCGCATATCTTTTTCAGGAACCGTCTGCGTCGAACTCACAATCAAATTTCCCTGCCTGCCGGTCGGCATCAATCCTGGTTGATTGCGGCCATGTCCGTTCGACTGTTCGAATCCCTTGATCGGCATCCTCGACGTCAGAAAATTCTTTAGAATGCCATCCTGAATTACTTCCACGCGCCGCGCCGGCACGCCCTCATTGTCGAAGTCGTACGAACCGGCCAGTTTCACTCCCGCCAGTTCGCTCTTCGTCGGATCATCCGCGACACTCAGGAATTTTGGCAGCACCTCTTGCCCGACCTTTTTCGTAAACGTCTGCCCTTCGTCTTCATCCTTTTGCCGATGGCCTTCGAGCCGGTGTCCCAGCACTTCGTGGAAGAAAACCGCCGCCGCCCGTCCGCTCAACAAAGCCGGCCCGTCGTACGGCTCCGCAACCGGCGCCTTTCGCAGTGCGTTCAAATCGATCGCCATCTTTTCGATCTTTTCCGCCAGTTCCTTTTCGTTCGGCAATCCTGCCGCGGACGGCGCCTGAAATGTCTCGACGCGCAGCAAATCCATTCCGTCCTCGGCACGCGTCTGCGCCTCCATCACCAGCCGCGTCGTATTACTCGGCGACGTAATCGCCGTCCCTTCGCTGTTCACCATCCGCTCGTTCGAACTCTGCACCTGCAGAACGACCGACGCGAAGTAGACCTCCGGATACTTCCGGAACGCCGACGACAATCTCCGAATCTCTCCTTCCCATGCCGGCTTATCGAACGGCGGCACCGTCAGCGCGTCGCCCGTGTGTTGCACCGAAGTCTCTTTCGAAAAATCGGGAGACTTATCCTCTTCTTCCGCTCGCACCGCCGTGTTCGTCTTCACATTCAGAAACGTCGGTCCCGCCCGCTTGTACCCGCGATCCGTCAACTCCCAAAGCACGCGCGCAATCGCGTCCTGGTCTTCGCCGAAGGGAAGTGTCCCTGAAGTCACGCCGCTCGCTCGAGCCTGTCCGTGTGTATTGTCGAGCGCCGGCGAACCCACGCGCATCGTGACGTCCGCTTGGCGCCGCCGCATCGCTGTATCAGTCAGCAAACTTCCATACGCCCCCGCCAAAATCACCACGTTCTGGTCGTACACCGTGTAACTCAAAAAGTAGGGTGCTGGGTCGGACTTCGCGAGTCCCGCGGTCGCTCGCGATAATTCCGTCTGCATCGTCTTCAGCACCACGTCGCTGGCAGCCGTCGCCGACGGTGCCGCTTCGCTCTTCGGCTTCTCCTCCGTGGCCCTCGCAGCCGCGTAAGGCGACATCACCAACTGCATCGCCAGCGCAAGGCACACGCCTGCGCGCATTAACTCCGCTGCGCGTTTGCTGCCGTCGCGTGAGGGAACTGCCGAGTGGTCAACCATGAAAGGGAGGCTCCATAACTTCGCTAAGTAATTAGATGCAAAACGCCAGTATGCTTGAGGCCAACTGCCCGCGCAATTCAGACTTCCCCGAAGCGTTCTCCGGGCGCGATACGCGCTCCATTTCCAAATTCCTGCCCGGACACTTGTTTGCGCCCTTCCACTTTGACGTGCAAAACCCGCAGAAGGCTGCCACCGCCGCAAACCACGCGCAGTTCTTTACCGTCCCAGATCGGGGCACCGGCATCCATCTCCGGCCGCATTCCTTCGGCCGCCTCTAGCTGCAACTGGCAATTCTGCCCGCGAAACTTTGTATGGACACCGGGCCACGGCGTGAACGCCCTCTGCCGGTTGAATATCTCACTGGCACTCCGCTTCCACCCAATCCAACCGTCTTCCTTCTTAAGCATCGGCGCTGCCGTCGCCAGCGAATGATCTTGCGGTCGCGTCTTCAATGACCCATCCGCCAGCCCGCGAAGCGTCTTCTCCATCAGGAGTGCCCCCGCCGCCGAGAGCCGCGCCGACAATTCCGGAGTCGTCTCCTTCGCGCCAATTGCCAACTCCTCCTGCAACGCAATTTCGCCGGTGTCCATCCCCGCATCAATCCGCATCGTTGTCACGCCGGTCTTTGTCTCGCCGTTCGCAATCGCCCATTGTATCGGCGCCGCTCCCCGATATTTCGGCAGCAGCGACGCATGCAAATTAATCCATCCCAGTCGCGGAATATCCAGAAGCCGCGCCGGGATGATCTGCCCATACGCGATAATCGCAATCGCCTCAGGCGCAATCTCGCGCAAAATCTTCTCCGCCTCCGGCCCTCGAATCTTTTCCGGCTGGTGCACCGGAATCCCTGCCGCCAACGCAATTTTCTTTACCGGTGGCGGCACGATTTCCTTCTCGCGCCCCTGCGGACGGTCCGGCTGCGTAAACACCGCCGCGATCTCGAAATCTTTCAATGTCAGGAAATGCTTAAGGCAGGGAACTGCAAATTCTGGCGTCCCGCAAAAGACCATCCGCATCACCGGCAAGTGGGAAACCTTTCCGGCGTTACCACTCGCCTTGTTTGCGTAGCTTCTTGATTTTCCGCCTGATTAAATCGCGTTTCAGCATGCTCAAGTGCGCCAGGAACAAAATCCCATTCAGATGATCGATCTCATGGCAGAACGCCCGCGCCAGTAAATCTTCTCCGCGGATTTCGAACGTTTCGCCTTTCGCGTTTTGCGCTTTCACCGTCACAAACTGCGGCCGCACCACGTAACCGCGGAATCCCGGTATCGAAAGGCATCCTTCTTCTTCGCGCTTCTCGCCTTCCGCATGAATAATCTCCGGATTCACCAGCACAATCTTCGCTTCCGGATTTTTTCCGCCCGTCACGTCCACCACCGCAATTCGCAAGCTTTTTCCGACCTGCGGCGCCGCAAGTCCCACGCCCTGCGCCGCGTACATCGTCGCGAACATGTCCTCGGCCAGTTCTTCCAGCGCCGCGTCAAATTTCGTAATCGTAGCGCCCGGCTTTTCCAGCACGGGATCGCCGTACTTCACCACGTTATAAATTTTACGCGCCGGCACGACTGGCTCGGGCGTCACCGCAACTTCTTCAGAACTGGGCAATTTGTTGGGCATAGTTCTCGAAATTCCGCTTCATCTCCCGCAGCGAGTCTCCTCCGAATTTTTGCAGAAAAGCATCCGCCAGCACAAGCGCCACCATCGCCTCGCCCGCCACTCCCGCCGCCGGCACCACGCACCAGTCGGACCGCTCGTAGGCTGCCGCCACCGGCTCCTTCGTCACCATATCAGCCGTCTTCAATGCGCGCCGCAGCGTCGAAATCGGCTTTAAGTATCCGCGCACAACCACGTCTTCGCCGTTCGTAATCCCGCCCTCAAGCCCGCCCGCGCGATTCGAACTCCTCGTAAACTTCTTCGCGTCTTTATCGTACGAAATTTCGTCCTGCACTTCGCTTCCAAATGATCCCGCCGCCAAAATTCCTGCGCCCACTTCCACGCCCTTCACCGCCTGAATGCTCATCACCGCCTGCGCCAGCCGCCCATCCAATTTTTCATCCCACTGTGCATGCGAACCCAATCCAACCGGCACGTTGTGTACCACCACTTCAAACACGCCGCCCACCGTGTCTCCCGCCTTGAGCACCGCATCCACTTCCGCCTTCATTTTTTCCTGCAGCGCGCCATCGATGCACCGTAGCGGCGATTCCAAATCTCCACAAATCTTCTTGATCTCGTCCCAACTCGCCTTCCGCTCCAGATTGTGATGTCCCACCTGAATCGTGTGGCTCGCAATCTCCGTCCCAAATTCCCGCAGCAGTTGCCTTGCAAACGATCCTGCCGCCACCCGCGCCGCCGTCTCTCGCGCCGACGCTCGCTCCAACACATACCGCGCATCATGAAAATCAAATTTCTGCGAACCCGCCAAATCCGCGTGACCCGGCCGTGGCGCCACCAGCTTCTTCGTCGGCGCATCGTCTTCGGAATTGTCTTCCACCGGCAAAATCTTTTCCCAATTTGCCCAGTCCCGGTTCTCAATCCTCAGCGCAATCGGCGCCCCGATTGTTTTCCCGTGGCGTACACCCGCAAAAATATCCGCTCGATCCTTCTCAATTTTCTGCCGCCCCCCTCGCCCGTATCCCAACTGCCGCCGGTGCAGCTCGTGGTTGATCGCGTCTACGTCAATCGGCAATCCCGCCGGCAATCCTGAGACAAACGCCAGCAGCGCCTGTCCGTGCGATTCCCCCGCGGTGTAATACCGCAACATTTCTGCCTTTATCTCCCGATCTCTTGAGTGCCCGAAGCTGTTGTAGGACCCGCTTCTTGCCCTGAGCGCAGCCGAACGGGTCTGAAGCCGGCCGCTGCCACACCACCGCAGCCGTCGCCGTCTGAATCGCCCAGTTTACCGTCCCCACTCCGCACCGTCCACCAAAAGCGCGTCGTGCGAGGAGTTTTTCTTCGCACCACACCGCTTGACGCGCCGTATCGCCAACGTTACGCTTCCACCAGAACCTTTCTGAACAAATCACGGCGTCAATCCGTTTCCCGGCGCTCGTGGTCTATCGCAGAACGGTTTTCGGACTAAAGACAAGTGGCACAAGCGCCTCTGCAGGTCACCGGGCAGCAACCGAGATGGGAAGAGAAAATCTCGGTTTTCGACGTGCTCTCCAATAGCGCGATGCAGTTCGTCGCCAACGTGCAGGACTATTCCATCCTCGCCGCTCAATCGCTCACCAACCTTCTCCGCGGCCCGCATTATTTTCAAGATCTTCTCGACCAGATGGACGACATCGGTGTCGGCTCTCTTCCCATCGTCCTGCTGACCGGATTCTTCATCGGCGTCGTCATGGTGCTGCAGACCGGTTCTCAGTTCACACGCTTCGGCCAAAGCGCGCTCACCGGAGACGTCGTCGCCATCGCGCTCGTCCGCGAACTCGGTCCCACGTTGACGGGAGTGTTCGTCGCAGGCCGCTGCGCTGCGGGCATCGCCTCCGAGCTCGGCTCCATGCTCGTCACTGAACAAGTCGACGCCATGCGCGCCATGGGCACCGATCCCAGCCGCAAACTCGTTACGCCTCGCGTCCTCGCCGCCATTCTCATGCAGCCGCTCCTCACTGGTCTTGCCGACTTCGTCGGACTGCTCGGCGGTTGCGCAGCTTCGGTATTTTCTCTTCGTCTCAGCGCGGTCGAATTTTGGACGCGCGCCATCGACGCCCTCGAATTCGGCGATCTCATGCAAGGCCTGATGAAACCACTCGCCTTCGGCTTCATCCTCGCTACTGTCGGTTGTTACAAAGGCCTTACCGTTCGCGGTGGCACGCAGGGCGTCGGCCGCGCCACCACGCAGGCCGTCGTCATCTCGAGCGTCCTCATTATCGTCGCCGACACCTTCCTCACCAAGCTCGCACTCTTCCTCTCGGACAAAATTTTCTAATGTCCTCCGCTGCCTCCATCGGATTCAACGAAGGCCCCGCCATTGAATTCGATTCCGTCCGCATCGGTTTCGACGAAGGCGAAATTCTCAGCGGCCTCTCCTTCCGCGTCATGCCGCGAGAAACCCTTATTCTTCTCGGCGAAACCGGCACCGGCAAAACCCTCTCTCTCAAGCTCGCCGCTGGCTTGCTCAAAGCCAAATCCGGTTCCATAAAAGTCCTCGGAAGAGATCTCGGCGGCATGTCCGAACGTGAACTCCTCCACTTCCGCCGCGAAATCGGCTTTGTCTTCCAGGAAGGCGCGCTCTTCGATTCGATGACCGTCGCAGACAACGTCGCCTATCGCCTCCTCGAAGACCGCGCCGCTCCTGACGAAATCGAGCCGAACGTCCGCGAAGTTCTTCGCTTCGTGGAACTCGAACACACCGTCGATCTCATCCCCTCCGAACTCTCCGGCGGCATGCGCCGCCGCGTTTCCATCGCGCGTGCGCTAATCACGCGCCCGCCCATCGTTCTCTACGATTCGCCCACCGCCGGTCTCGATCCCGTCACCTCGCAAACCATCATCACTCTCATCCTCCGCCTCCGCGACATCTACGGCGTCACCGCGCTCCTCGCCACTCATCGGCTCCAGGACGGCTTCGCTCTCGCCAATTTTCATTTCGAAAAATCTTCCAATCGCGTCGTCCCCAATTCGAAAAATCGCCCAACAAATCGCGCTGCTGCCACGCGCTTCCTCGTCCTCCGCGACGGCAAAATCTATTTCGAAGGCGCCCCCGAACAATTCGCCGCCTCCACCGATCCCTATCTAAAAAGGTTTTTGGTCTGACCTTGCTGCCGTGTTTTAGAATTCGCCGCTGCCGTGCTCCGAAGTTGCTCTGTGTAGCTCAGGGGCTTTCAGCCCCGTTGAGCTTGGCACGGTCGCTCGGGGTAGAGGCACGATATCGAAAATTCCGGGCAGCAGCCAATATATCGTGCCCTGTGCTTGGCAAGATGTAACGCGTAGTGAAGTAATCCGTGCGATAGTTAATCGTCGCACTCCGGAGGCCAACTTAGATGCCGCAGCGAAAACAGCTCACCTGGGCGGAACTCCGCGTCGGGCTTTTCGTTCTCGTGGGCCTCGCCGTTCTCGCCGCCGGCATCTTCTACGTCACCGGCGCCGGCATTCTCGGCCCAAAATATCGCCTCAAAACGTTTCTTCCCGAAGTCTCTGGCCTCTCCAAGGGCGCTTCCGTCAAGCTCGACGGCGTGGAAATCGGCAACGTGGAAGCCATTCAACTCGTCCCGCGTACTCCCGGCTCCCTCAAAGACAAAAATCGCAACGTCGAAGTGGACATGCGCATCGACCGTCGCTACCAAAAAGACATTCTCACCGATTCCGTCGCCACTCTCGTCACCGAAGGGCTGCTCGGTAATCGTTACGTGGACATTCGCCGCGGCTTCACTGGCGTGCCGATCAAGGAAAATCAGGAGATTCCCGGCGCGGAAGAAAAAGCCATCAAGGAAGTCGTCGAGCGTAGCGCCGAACTCCTCGGCAATCTCACCGCTCTCGCCGACGACGCCCAGGACATGGTTGCTGGCGTCAAAGCCGGCCGTGGTACTCTCGGCAAACTCCTCACCGACGAGCAGGCCTACAATCACCTGAACAGCCTTCTTGCTCACGGCGATCAGTTGGTCACTAACGTCCAGCAAGGGCAGGGAACTCTCGGCAAACTCGTCGCGTCCGACGAAATGTACGGCAAAGTTGACAAAGCACTCGACGACGTCAACGGCATCATCACAGATGCCCGCGCCGGAAAAGGCACCCTCGGCAAGTTGCTCAACGATCCAACCCTCTACGATCAAGCCAGAGAAGCCATCGCCAGCACCAACACCATGCTCGCCGACGTTCGCGCCGGTAAAGGCTCACTCGGAAAACTCGCCACCGACGACACGCTCTACAACAAACTCCGCGACACCAGCTCCAACCTCGCCTCCGCCACCGCCAAGCTCAACGACAACACCACCACCGCCGGAAAACTCTTTTCCGATCCCAAACTCTACGACAACCTCGCCGGCCTCACCGGCGACATGCGCCTTCTCATCGGCGACTTCCGCCAAAATCCCAAAAAATTCCTGAAAATCAAAGTCTCCGTCTTTTAGGTATTCCGCAGGTAAAAAGTTTCCGCCGGCATAATCTTTGCCGCAGTCTTCCCCGCAATTTACCGTGATTCCCTCGACCAGGCCCGCCCCACCTCGTTCATCTCCTCATAGCATTCGCACGATGCCGCTTCGAGCCGCGCCCGATCCAGAATCTTCGCCCCGCCGCGGGAGTACGTCACGATGCCCGCTTTGCGCAATTGCCCCAGGGCTACGCTCACGCCTGCCCGCCGCATTCCCAGCATGTGCGCCAGGAATTCCTGCGTCAGGTCTACGTAAACGCCTTTCATTCGATCCTGGCTCATCAGCAGCCATCTCGCCAATCGTTGTTTGGAATTGTGTAGCCGGTTGCACGCCGCGATCTGCGCCGCTTGCGCTCCGACCTCGTGCGCGTATCGCTGCAATCTTCGTCGCAGCACCGGACACTGTGCCAACACCAGCACAAAATCCCTCGCCCTTATCCGCAAACCGCTTCCTGCCACTTGAACGATCACTCTGCCGCCGCTGGTCTTTAAACCCGCTACCAGCGGCAGCCCGACGAATCCTTCCGCTCCGCTAATCCCCACTTCCACGATCTTTCCGCTTTTCAGCACGGTAAGAATGGAAGCCAATCCGCTGTTGACGAAATACCCGTACTCGATCCGCTTTCCCGCCGCGTTCAGCACTGCGTGCAGCGGCAACGGCACAAATTCCAGCTTTCGCCGGATGATTTGAATTTCTTTTCGCGGAAGTCGCAAAAGCAATTCGTTCGCGTGAATTGTCTGGGCGGTCAAAACGTTCCTTGAGAACACGTTCCGTCGGCAACTTGTCTTTGACACTACGCTCTTTTAACGCGGAGTACTAGCACCGTAAGTTAGTTGGGGGGGGGGGTGTTTCCCTGATTGCTTTCTGTTTGTACGCTGGCGTACAGTGGGCTTAAGGCTGGTTTCAGGATGCCGCGTCAATCGACCCCGACCTCATCGACCCCATGGGCCAAAGCCATCCGCGAACTGCGCTCCTCGCTCGATCTCAATCAATCCGACTTCGGCGCCAGGATGGGCTTCTCCGCTATGGCCGTCTCTCGCTGGGAACGCGGCGCCCAGGAGCCTCCTTCTCACGGTTACATCGCCCTCGGAAATTTGGCGCGCGATTCCAATTGCTGGTTTTTCTGGGAACGTGCGGGCCTTCGTAGCGAAAATATTCTCCGCGTCCTCCCCACCATCGAACGCAAGAGCGCAAAGGTTTCCATCGACAATTTCGAAATCGTGTCGGCGGGTGTCGGTTCTCGAAAACCCGAAGAAAAATATCAGCTCGTCGCCGTACCTCTGTTGAGTGTGGTTGCCGGTTCCCATCGCGAAGCGGGTGACAAGCGTCACTTGCTCAGCGACGCCCCTGTGGAAAGTATGCTGGCTGCGCCAAAAGATTGGTGTCCCAACCCGCCGTACACCAGCTGTCTGCGCGTTCGCGGAAATTCCATGGCCCCGCTCATTCTGGATGGATATGTCGTCGCCGTGGATTCTTCAAGTATTGACTTGGCTACGTTGGACGGGAAAATCATCATTGCCTGGCATAAGGATATGGGACTTACCATTGCCCGCTTCCATCGCTATAACAGTACGGAAGTTCTTGTCTCGGAAAATCCGGAGTATGGATCTCTCACCATCACTTCGAAACAGCCGTGGAAAATCATCGCCACCGTGCTTTGGTGGGTTGGCAAAGCGCCGTGACGCCTGGCCTGGCGCGTCCCTTCCAGGTGTAGGGGCGGGACTTCAGTCCGCCCTTTTGCTTTTCTCCTCTGTAGTGGCGGGTCTTCAGACCCGTGTCTTTGCTCTTTCTTTTAGTCTTCTCTTTCTTCTGCTCTTTCCTCTTCCATCTTTTGCCCTTTTGCTTTTCTCCACTTCTTTCCTACATTTCGGGGCGTCACACCAGGTGGGCCGGCGAACTCTATCGACTCGCTGCGTCAACTCGGGGCAAACTCTCGCGGGAAATCCGAAATTCAAAACGAATCGCGTAGCGGCATTTTTCCGTAACGCCGGTTCCATTCCGCGCGCGCTTCGCTGAGTTCAGTGGTCGGCAGGTCGGCTGAAACTTCGCCTTGCTTCAACCCTCGCTCGTGCCCAAGCTTCGCCCTCATTCCGCAACGCAGTAGTTCACCGTCGGACATCTTGGATATGCGCTCGCGGATCGTGTCAGTTTCCGCTTTTTTCCCATCGGGCGATGGGAGTTTCGAAGCAATGCCCTTCATTGTTGCCGCGTCGGTCGCCCCCCTCTTCGAAGGTCTACCAAGCATCACTAGCTATAAGCGTTAGGAGAGTATACCCACGTCTCATTAACGGCAAGCGACAACTTATTCATCCCTTTTTTCACTCCCGCGGCTCGCTCGCACACGTCGCGCCGCCCGCTCCGGGAATCGCCATATTCGGATTTTTTATTTGGATGGAATTCTCCGCAGGAATCGCGTCCCTATCGCGGAAATCCGTCGGACGCCTTCACCCGCTCCGCCTGTAGCAAGTGCCGGTGCTGGTGCCTCGTCACAATCGCAAATCCCGTTCCCACCGTAAATCGAATCACCGCAATAAATGGATTCCTAAACCGAATTCGATTCACGTCATATTCGCTCGCTCGTTCAATCAGCTTTCGCAACTTCTGATTGCCCGCCAGAAACCGTTCCATCACGGTCCCGTCCACTCGCGATGCTGGCACGATCTTCTTCGGCGCCTTGGCCCGTATCGATTCCGCCGACGGCTCGATCACTTTCTTCAAAAACAATCTCCCAAACCATCCCGGCCTGATCTCCTCCACCGCCCCTTTCGCCTTTCCCTCCAGCGCCGCCGCCATCGGCGGCAAATAAACATTATTCGTCGCGCACAAATGATCCAGGCACTGCCCAACGCTCCACGCTCCCGCCGCCGGTTGCCAATTCAGTTGTTCCACGCTGATGCCGTCTACCAGTCTGCCCGCTCTGTCATCCATCTCGTTCAACTGCGAAATCAGTCTCGTCGTCCACTCCGGCATGATGCAACGCTCCCCTCGTCGGGTCAACGCACTCGGCCGTCGCACTCAATGCCTGGACGACTCGGCCACGGGAAACAACAACTCATTTCCGTCGGGATCGACGATCTTGATCACGTCGTAACCCCACCAGGACTTCTCGGTCGGAACCGAGCGCTCGACGATTTCACGCCGAAACGCGGCGAGTCCATCGACGTTCAGTGCCACGAACAAGCGCGCCTTGTCGGTTCGCGTGGCATCCTCGCAAAGGATGATCTCGCACCCCGCGCGATGGACTTGGCAGACCCCGCCCGCGCCGTCGCCTTCATGCCAACTCTTCTCGAAGCCGAGCATGTCGATGTAGAAGCGAAGTGCGCGGTTAACGTCAGCCACAAAGAACACGGGACGCGTGTACCACCGGTGAGTGATTTGCTCGCTGACGGCTGTCTTGGTCATCGCGACTCCTGATGCGCCCAGTAGACTCTCTTTTCGTTTCAAGCAATTTCTAGGCGCCAGTAGGGGCACGATAAATCGTGCCCTCTTCGCGAGATCACCACACGTACTTGCCGCCAATCGCGCCACTGGGCAAATCGGTCGTTGTAGTAGGCCGATCAGCATATCACTGCCAACAATGCGAGGCTTGCACTATAACGCCTGGCCTCATCGCGGCGAGCCGAATGGCTCCCGCCTTGTCGGCTGTAGGAAGTCGTCCGTCACCACTCCCTGGACTCCCGTGTCGGCCAACTTCCGCATCGTCGACAACCCGGGAATAGCTCGCGATAAGCGCGTTTGTCGGGACCAATCCGCCAACCCGGAAGCACTAGTTCCGGTTAGCCCGTGATCCGGGAGCAATCCGGATGAGCACATCTCCGAGATGACGACTTCTGGTCAAGTTGGATCACTTCCAGGGCTACCGACATCAGCAATGGGCAGTGTTTTATCCAATCCTATGGTTCAACCCCATGAGACATCAAGTTCGGGAAGTGCATCGGGGCTCGTCAGGATGTATTCGTGACGATCGAGCTTCGTGCCGTCGAGGCACCGTGTCACCGCTTCATGGGCAACGCCTAGTTTATGGAATCCCAATTTCTCTACGATGCGCCGGCTAGGCTCGTTTCCGTCGAAGTAGCCGATGCTGATTGCCTTCGCACCAAGGTGGCCGAACGCGTAACGAATAGCTGCGTTTGCCGCCTCCGTCGCCATGCCCTGTCCGGCGTATTTCGGCGCCATCCAGTATCCGGTTTCATAGATGTCTGGCTCACCGGTAACATCCAACGCGGTTCGGACGACGAAATCCCCGTTGATCCTGTGGAATCCGGCCAATGCGATTCCTGCTTGACTCTGGTAATCCATCGTTCGTCGAATAGAGTTTTCCATCGCCTGCCGCGACCGTTGGTTGTCGAAGGCCCAGGCCATCCAACGCTGCAAATCGGGCCACGCCTCCTCTTTGGCCGTCTGAATCGAATCCAAATCGCCAAGAGTTGGCGGGCGCAAGACCAAGCGCGGCGTGACGATCGGCATCAAATGGCGCATAACGGCTACCCTGAGTTGTGGCGGTATGATAAGGCGGAAAAGGATGCTCTCCGCACTAGAAAGTTCGCCGTGACGCACACTAATCTGCCCTGGCTCGGGATTAGCAATGGGAAGTCGGGTTGGAGCAAGTGACCCGATTGCTTCCGGTGCAGAAGGGCAGGGAAGAGAGGTCGAGGTCGACGTTGCCGCCGGGGCCGGGCGGCGTCGGGGCGCGGCGGGAGGTCGAGCGTTGCTACTGTGCCGGGCTTCAGGAGCGGGGCGATGGCTACGGCGGAGGACGGCTCGATGATGATTTTCATGCGCTCCCAGACGGTGCGCATGGCGGCGATGATTTCTTCTTCGCTGGCGGATCTAAATGACCACAAGCGCGTTTCACAGGACTAATATTGAGTTCGGTAAACATTGGTCGCTGAGCGCATTGGCCTGAAGGCCACAGTTGAGCCAAGGGTCACTTAGCCGGAAATGTCGCTACTCGGCCAAGCGACGAGAAGCCTGTTCTAACTAGCCTCCGCCGCCGGCCGTAGCTGTATCTCCTGCGGGACGATCGTCAAAACTCCAACTTCTTATTTCACCTTCGCTAGCCCCGCAATAACTGCGGCAACTTTTTCGAGGGTCTCATTCCAGCCCTCGAGTTGCCCGCTGTTCTTTGCGTCTTCCATGGTTTCATTGCCAATCATGGTGAGTTTCGTCTGGCCGTTCCCAAAATCCTCAAAAATAACCACGTCGCGCGCATCGTCTATGGCCTC
>Ga0137403_10003843_pt1 | contig 17879 bp, 12 predicted proteins | sample CZOMad2_1_16fung_FD_122057 | JGI IMG/M metagenome (GOLD analysis project Ga0137403, IMG submission 122057) | Vadose zone soil fungal communities from Angelo Coast Range Reserve, California, USA - CZOMad2_1_16fungal (Hybrid Assembly) | ecosystem: Environmental > Terrestrial > Soil > Vadose zone...
GGCCGCAGTGGGCAATCCAGCCCATCTATTGAGCAGCTTTACACGGTGGCTGAAGCTCCGGGCTTAACCCATCAACCAGGATTCTTTCAGATCGGTGAGGGCATTCGGTTTGGCCCCAGCATCCCCAAGACTCCAGTGAAACTCACCGACCGCGCTACATTTCAGCAATTCTTCGCGCCCAGCGACTCGGCGTTCATCTTTCGCCGCCTCACACTGGATTTCTCCCATCGTATTCTATTGCCTTATAGTCACGCGATTCCTCATCCGAACGAGACGGTGGGACCAAACGGAGATCCAAAGACAGATAGTCATGACAAAACTGAGAAGGCCTATAGCTTCTCTCGTGACGTAGAGGGTAGTTTTGAGCTGCGGTTTTTTCTCTCTGAATCAATCGCACCGGCAGGCCACGTCGTGCCTTTCTACTTCCAGCCGACAATGGGAGGCTCCGACCTCAATGGCGATCGAGCCCTGAGCAGTTATCAGGATTACCGCTTTCGCGCCCCTAACGTGATGTTTGCGCGTGCTGCTTTCGAGCACTCGCTTTGGAAATTGCCGCTGGGATTCACGGCGATGGCGGACTACGGAAAAGTCGCGCTCACTCGCGGTGATCTCGACTTCGACCACCTGCGCCACAGCTTTTCGGCAGGTTTCACGGTCCGCGGGGAAAATATCCCTCAGCTCTGGATTCTGTTCGCGTGGGGCGGGCATGAGGGCACTCACACCATTGGCTATGTAAACCCCAACCTCCTGGGCGGTACGCCCAGACCGTCCCTGTTCTAAGGCCGCTGCAATGACCAAACTGAGCTGCTGGTGTCTAACCAAGGGGAACGTTACCTCGCGTATCATTGAACACGGCCATGCGGCTGCTTTTTGAAATCTTTGCTCAGACGCTGCGGACTTTATGGGCGCACAAGCTGCGGTCGTTTTTGACCATGTTCGGGATCGCATGGGGCGTGGGGTCGCTGCTGCTGCTGGTGGGATTAGGTGAGGGCTTCCGCTCCGGCAATCGCAAACAGTTTGATGATCTCGGCGAGAACGTCATGTTCATCTGGGGAGGCCGCGCACCCGCGATGAATGGCAGCTTCACCGGGCTTCGGCAGTATTACCTGACTTACAAGGACTACTTAGACATTTTGCGTGACGCGACGGATGTAAGAGCTGCCGCTCCCGTAATCTCTCGTGGCGATGTTCGCGCCGTCAGCGATTTTTACAATAGCAGCGGCCAGCTTATGGGGGTTCCCGCCAGCTTCAACGAAATTCGTTATTTACCGATTGAGGATGGCCGCTGGCTCAACGAACTCGACGACACGCAAAAGCGTGCGGTTGTCGTGCTCGGTGACGAAGCGCGCCGCGTGCTATTCCCCGGACGGCCTTCAGTCGGGAGCACGATCCTGCTGAACGGGGTGCGGTTCCAGGTTATCGGGACGCTGAAGCGAATCGGCCACGGCGATAACAACACGTTGAACCTGCGGATTTTCATCCCATTTAATACCATGAAGATGAATTTCCGGCCCCTCAATGTAGGGGGAACGAACGAGGCGATTAGTTTCATCAATTATCAGCCGAGGAGCCGGGATCTTCACGACGCCGCCAAGCTCGAAGTTCACAAAATCGTCGCGCGCAATCATAACTTCGACTACGACGCTCCTGAAGCTTTCGATGAATGGGACACCATAAAAACCGTGGATCAGATCGGGAAGATTTTTGATGCGATGAATCTTTTCTTGGGCAGCGTTGGTTTAGTGACATTGGCTCTAGGCGCAATCGGGATTATTAACATTATGCTTGTCGCGGTGGCCTATCGTACTCATGAAATCGGATTGCGCAAGGCCCTTGGCGCCACTAAAGGCAACATCATGTTCCAATTTTTTATCGAGGGCGCATTTCTGACATTGTTGAGTGGAGGAATCGGGATGGGCGGTGCGGCGGCTTTGATGGCGGCGCTCGGCACACTTCCGCAGCCTCCCGGATTCGACACCCCGAAGCTGGTGCCGATGACGGCGGCTTTGGCCATTACATCGCTCGCCTTTTCCGGAGTGGTGGCGGGTTTATATCCTGCGCGCAAAGCTGCGGACTTGCAACCCGTGGAAGCGCTACGCAGGGAGTAAGCATGAAACGCGATCTTCTCGAACAAGCTTATGCCGCCATGCGGCACGACATGCGCAAGACCGTGCTCACCATGTTCGGCATGGCCTGGGGCATTGCCACGGTAGTTCTTCTGCTTGCTTATGGCGAAGGCTTTGCCCGCGCCATCCAAACCATTTTTGAAAGCTTCGGCGCCACTGCCGTCGGGGTTTTCCCGGGGCGCACTTCGCAGCAGGCTGGCGGAAACAAGGCCGGAGTGCAGATCCGCTTTACCAATGACGATGTAGAAATGCTGCGCAATGTGGTGCCGTTGGTGCGCCACATTTCCCGTCAATCGCAATTGCAATCCACTGTGCAAAACGGTAATCGTTTTTTCAGTTTCCCCGTGTACGGCACGGATGCGAACATTCGAGACATTTGGAACCTGGATATGGAATCGGGCCGTTTCTTGAACGATCAGGACAATCTGAGCCACGGCCTTTACACCGTGATTGGCTCAGAGGCAAAAGATAAATTGTTCTCTGGGATTCCGCCAGTTGGTGAGACCATTCGCATAAACGGCGTGAGTTTTCAAGTTGTTGGCGTGATCAAGCCGCGTATGCAAGAGGGAGACAACGACGAGAATCGCAGCGTCTATGTACCTTTCAGCTCCTTTGACGTTCTCCACGACAATCATTACATCGACGGCATCTGGCTCGACTCACAGGGAATGGATCACCAGAAGCTGACCAAAACCATTCGTGATTCACTGGCCATGGCCCACAGCTTCAAACCAGACGACGAACGGGCGGTCTTTGTCTTCGACGCGCAGAAGCAGCTCTCACAATTTGGGATCATTTCGCTAGGTCTGAAGATTTTGCTGGCGTTTATTGGCACGATTACTCTTGGTATTGGCGGGATAGGACTAATGAACATTATGCTTGTCTCGGTCACTCAGCGTACGCGCGAAATCGGCGTCGAGAAGGCTCTGGGCGCGCGCAAACGTGACATTCTCTTTCAATTCCTGGCGGAAGCGCTGGTGATCACCGCCGTAGGCGGAGTTTTCGGTATTTTGCTTTCCTATGCGGTTTCACTTTCAGTCGGACGTCTGACCCTTTATAGCGCTCTCGCCAAACACGCCGAAGCCGCCGACATCACCTTGATTGTCGCGCCAAAGATTTTGCTGATCGCGACCACGATTCTTGCTCTGGTGGGTGTGGTAAGCGGGATGTTCCCAGCCGTGCGCGCGGCAAATCTCGATCCGATTGAGGCGCTGAGATACGAATAGCGGCGCGTGCACCGTTGCAGGATCGCTGCCTGGCCCAGCTAGCGACTGGTTCGCTGCGCTCAAGACAAGGCGGGGTCGGAAGCTTATGAGCCACATCTGCGTTACTTGCGGAACACAATATCCAAACCCAAATGAGCCTCCGCGGAACTGTCCCATTTGTGAAGATGAACGCCAGTATGTGGGGCCACTGGGACAGAAATGGATCGCGCTGCCCGAGTTGCAGAAGACGCATCGCAACGTCTTCTTTGAAGAGGGCGAAAATCTCTGGGGAATTCACACCGAACCGAATTTTGCCATCGGACAGCGGGCATTACTGTTGCAAACGCAACATGGCGGGATTCTCTGGGACTGCCTCAGCTTGATTGACGCCAGCACTGTTGACCTTGTGAAGGGACTCGGCGGATTGTCAGCCATCGCGATTTCGCATCCTCACTACTACACAAGCATGGTGGAGTGGAGCCGAGCATTCGGCGGCATCCGGATCTATCTCCATGAAGCCGATCGTGAATGGGTGCAGCATCATGATTCCGCCATTGTGTTCTGGAGTGGCGAGAAGCATTCGCTGAGTGACGATCTCACTCTTATTCGCGTCGGTGGGCACTTCAGCGGATTTCAGGTGCTGCACTGGGCCTCCGGCGAGCGCGGCCGGGGTGCGCTGATGACCGGGGACATGCCACAGGTCTGTCCGGATCACAAATACCTCAGCTTCATGTACAGCTACCCGAATTTCATTCCTGTGGATGGCGCGACTGTGCGTGAGATCCTGATGAAACTTGAGCCTTACCAGTTTGCGAAGTTGTATGGCGCATGGCCGAAGTTCGTTGTGGAGGGCGATCCGAAGATCGCACTGAGGCGCTCGGCTGAGCGTTATCTGCGTGCCATCGGCGATCTTAAGCCTTTAGGCGCCCAGCATTCTCCCGTCGCTTAAGTCGCATGCGAATGGGGCCACTTGCGGCTTTACGCCGCGTGTTTGTATTTGCTCCTGTCGGGACGCTTCTGCACATCCGAGAGCCCCCGCTTCAGTCCGGAACTGAAATCGACAGATTCGGTCGCGCGACTGGCACGCCTAGCGTACTTGGACCAAATACGGCGATGATGGTATACCGTTCGCAACGACAAACAACTGGCTAGGCCCTGTTTCTGCATTTGCCGGCACATCAAAACTTGTTGAGACTTTCTTGCTTCCAGTCGCGATTGCCATAGTGCTGTGGTTGTGGGTCCGGCAATAAACGACGTGTCCGGTCGCCTGATTCACGATGCGGACCAGGGGGTAGTTGGTGGCATCCTGGAAATCATCTCCGTAAGCGGCTCCTTGTGAGAGGCCGTTGAACTGCGTGCCGGAGACGGTGTATGTCTTGCCGCGTGTGACACTGTTAGGCGCAGAGCTGATGGCCGGCGCCCACGCGGGATTGTAAGTGCCCGCCGGAGTGAAGACTTCAACGTCGGTAGTGAAATCCGTGAACATGATTTGTCCGGTCGGCAGAACGAGCAGGTGTCCGACGAATGACGCGTCTTCAACGGCGCTCAGCGGCGAATTAGTCGAAGTTAGGCTGGTGCCGTTCCATTCGAAGAACTGTCCTGCCGGAGGATAGAAGCGGCTCGGGCTGGAAAACACCAGCACGTTGCCGTTGGGTTCCAACGCTGCCGGTGCATCGGCGACGCCGTATGCGCCGGGAAAATCCGGACCAGCCGCCCACGTTCCGCTGTGCGAGTTGTAAACCGCGGTGTGGCCCGGTCCGCAAGTATTCGCGCCCGTGGCAAACACTGTGCCATCGGGTCGCAGCACTGCCGGCCCGACTTCATAGGAAGCCAGGTCTGCGCCGCCGCATGAGTCCCACAACTGGACAATCGTGCTTCCGGCGCTCGTCCATGTCGCGCTTGAGGGGTTATAAATTTCGGAGTTTGTGCCAGTGGCGTCGTACTGGAAGACGTAAGCATCCACTGTCAACACCTTGCCGTTTGGCAGCAAAGTCCATCCTTCTTCGTCGTTGATGTCGAACTTCCCCTTACCCACGGCGTTCCAAGTTAAGTTTGCAGGATTGAAGAGCGCCTGTTGCTTTGTGCAGCAGTTGGCCTGCATGTAGGTTCCGTTGGGCAGAATCACAGATTGAGCATCGCCGATGGTGGTCCAGCCTTTTGGGGGTTGGACGGGCGTCCACGTATTTTTCAGCGGATCGTAAATAGCGCCTTGGTTGGTCCAGACCGCGTTACAGCTTCCACTGGCGCAGTTGTATTCTCCGCCCTCCACGACCACCCGGCCGTCGGGCAGCACGGCAGAACCAAAATACAGTGGGGCGTAGCCGCTAGGGAGCGAGGCGATCTGCGTCCAAGTGCCGTTGACGTAGCTGCCGTTGCTGTCGGGCGTGAGCTTGTACCACGAACTGTAGTCGGTGGTTGTGCAGGTGAGACAGTTTGGCTCCGAGTGCATGATGACGGTTCCATCCGTCAGCAGCAGCATTACGCCCGGGTTAAATGTCGGTTGATTGGTGAGAGGTTCCCAAGTCTGGCCAGCAGCAAAGGTGGTCGAGATCATGAGACCCAACAGGAAGGCTCCCAGAATTCTTAATATTCTCATTGTTTCGCTCCTCTGGTGTGTGCGCGCAGCGTGTCGCCATGCCCCAAGACTCAGAAGATTTTTGCGGACGAAACAGATTTTTCTGGCGATCCGGCTACTTACGGCGATGGCAGTAGATTCAGGAACTACTCTGGAGGGTTGCTTCTACTCGGCTCTAAGTAGAAGCTTTTTGAGGGGCGGATCGGCATTGACTCGAAAGATCACACCTTCGCACTCGGCAAAAATTGGGGCGGTTTTCTGGCTTTCGTGAGCTGCTCAAATCCGTAGGCGATCTTTAGTAGCACCGGCTCGCTCCAGGCGCGTCCAAAAAATGAGACTCCAACCGGCAAGCCAAAGATGAAACCTGCCGGGACGGTAATGTCGGGATATCCGGCCACCGCGGCGGCATTCGAACTGCCTCCGCCGGCATGGTCGCCGTCCACCCAGTCCGTGATCCAGGCAGGGCTGCCGGTGGGCGCCATGATTGCGTCAAGGTGGAACTTGTCCATGAGAGCATCAATGCCCTCTTTGCGTGAGAGGCGGCGATTCGCCTCCAGGGCGGTTACATATTCTTTCTCAGTAAGCGGGCCTTTTCCCTGCGCCTTAATGAAAAGGTCTTGGCCGAAGTAGGGCATCTCTTTATCTTTGTTGTGGTCGTTGAAGTCGATGAGATCTTTTAATGTTTTCGGCGCTCCGGGACGAGCGGCGAGGTAAGCGTTTAGATCAGTTTTCAACTCGTACAACAGGACCAGGAGTTCGGTGTCGTCGAATTTTCCGTGCGAATCAAGATCGGCGGGATCGACGATGATGGCGCCGGCCCTTTTCATCTCATCGGTCAGGTCATTCATTAGCGAGTCCACGGCGTCGCTGAAACCGAAATATTTGCGCGCCACGCCGATGCGTGCGCCCTTCAGGCCGTTGGGATCAAGGAAGCGCGTGTAATCGGTGGCAATTTTTCCGTTGGCGGCGGCGGTGACGCTGTCGCGCAGATCGACACCTGCTAAAGCGCCGAGAAGGATTGCAGCGTCACGCACAGTACGCGCCATCGGACCGGGCGTGTCCTGGCTATGGGCAATCGGAATAACGCCTGATCGGCTGATGAGACCGAGAGTGGGCTTGATGCCTACAAGTCCGTTCGCAGATGAAGGGCAAACCACAGAGCCATCTGTTTCCGTGCCCACCGCTGCAGCGCAAAGGTTCGCGCCTGTGGCTGCGCCCGAGCCTGAGCTAGAGCCACAGGGATTGCGATCGAGGGCGTAAGGATTTTTTGTTTGGCCGCCACGTCCGCTCCATCCACTTGAGGAATGGCTGGAGCGAATGTTCGCCCACTCGCTGAGATTGGTCTTGCCGAGAATAACTGCTCCAGCCTCGCGCAATTTCTGGACGACGAACGCATCTTTTGTACAGCGCGATCCGAGCAGCGCCAACGATCCCGCCGTGGTTTCCATGCGATCGGCGGTATCGATGTTGTCTTTAATCAGGACTGGAATTCCGTGCAGCGGACCTCGCGCGCCTTTATCCCTACGTTCTTTGTCGGCTGCATCGGCCATGGCGAGCGCGTCTGAATTCAGTTCGAGCACGCTGTTGATCGCCGGACCCTGCTTGTCGATCGCGTCAATTCGCGTCAGATACTTCTCAGTGATCGAACGGGCAGTGAATTTTCCTGAGGATATTCCGGCCTGGAGATCGGCAATGGTCATTTCGTCCAGCTCGAAGGGCTTAACGTCGGGAGCTCGCGTCGAGGTAGCGAGCTCCCGCGCTCCTGCCAGGGCGGGCGGCAATGCTGCGGTCATCCCTCCTAAAACACTGGTCTGCAAAAACCTTCTGCGCTGCGGCGAACTCGGTAACAAGCTTTTTGGACTGTTCACCTATATTGTCTCCTTGTGAACTATTTCAGATGCTTGTCGAACCAACCGACAATGCGATTCAGACGATCTACCAGATGCTTCTCTTCTTTTAACCCGTGACCCTCGCGCGGGTAGACGACCAGCTCGGTTTCTACTCCGTAGCGTTTCAATGCGCGATAGAGAGCCTGGCTTTGGCCGAGCGGATCGATTACATCGGCATCGCCCTGCAAAATTAGCGTTGGTGTGTGCGCATTCTTAATGTATGTGAGCGGCGAACTGTGGCGAAATCCATCTGGTTTTTCGTATGGCAAACCGTAGAACCATTCATCGTAAGCCGGATGAACTTCGGTGCTGAACTCGGCGGCCAAATCTGACATTCCAGCGCCCGAAACCGCTGCCTTAAAGCGAGATGTCTGCGTGATCGCCCATTCGGCCATGTATCCGCCGTAAGACCATCCAGCGACGCCCAAGCGCTGGGGATCGGCGATGCCCTGCGCAATCAGGTAATCGACTCCCGCCATCACGTCTTTGAAATCTGCTCCGCCCCAGTCGCCACGGTTGAGCACCATGAAGTCGTAGCCGTACCCGGTTGATCCGCGAATGTTGGGGCACAGCACGGCATAGCCCGCGTTAGCGAGAAGTTGGACCCAAGGTTCGTATTCGTCAGACCAGTTCCCTGTTGGTCCGCCGTGGATGAGAAAAATTGTTGGGAGCTTTGTGCCAGCCTCTGCTCCTGGCGGGCGAAGCAATGCTGCCTCGATCTGGCGGCCATCGAAAGTGCGGTAGCGGAGAAACTCGGGTTGCGCGAGTGGGAGCTGTGCTAAGGCTTGATTGAAATGCGATACGCTGCGTGGCTGAGATGATTTCAAGTCCCATATAAATAACTCTGGGGGGCGATGCATGTTTTCGCCTACGAATGCTAGAAGCCCGGAGCTTGATAGCGCGAAGCTGGAAATGTAGACCGGCGGGGCGTGCAGAGGTTCAGCGTGAGCAGTGCCATCAATTACATAAAATTTGCTCCGGAAACCATCACCGGTCAGGGCCAACAGCTTGCCATCAGTTTGCCATTCGTACGCCTCAACTGGCCGATCAAGGGGCGCAGAGCTCAGGTTGCGTGGCGCTCCACCAGAGAGAGACTGCGCAAACAGATCGTGCGGAGCGGGTCCGTCTACGCGCGCCCCGACGTAAGAAATCTGCGTTTTATCGGATGAAACTCGCAAGCCCTCGAACGGACCGCGCGGTGCGGCAAGCGACTGCATTTTTCCATCGGCTGTGTCGACCAGAAAAATGCGGTTGGTTTCCTGGTCGGATTCCGGATGATCTGTGGCAGTGACGGCCAACTGCTCTTTGTCGGGCAGCCATTGAAGTTCGCTGAAATTCCAAGGCGAGCCCAGGAGCTGCTTTGTCTTTCGTGATTCGACGTCGATCATCCAAAGGTGATCACGTTTGTCGTCACGATCGACTGACTTGGCGTCGTCCTTATCTTTTTCCTTCTTCTCTTCCGCGTCGGTTTTCGCTTCTGGAGCAAGAAACGCAATCTGCTTACCGTCGGGCGACCATTCGAAGTCTTTTATGGAACGTTTGCCTTCGGTCAGCGGCAGCGCCTCGCCGCCATTGGCGGGCATCACATAGATTTGCTGAAATTCTTCACGGTCCGATAGAAAAGCCAGCCGCTTGCTATCGGGAGACCAGCGTGGATGGCTCTCCGATTTCGCGGAGGTCGTGAACTGCACAGGCTCGACGTCCGAGTTCCCAAATATCCAGATATGACTACGCGTGTCGGTTCCCTTTGGGGGTTCAGTCACGGTAAATGCCAGGCGGGTGCCGTCCGGAGACCAGCGCAGCTCTTTTAACTTGCGAACCGTGATCGCTTGCTCGGTCGTGAGGCGAGCTTTTTCCGGCTCGGTGGCACGCGCCGTGAGACTGAGTATGCTTATGGTCGCAAGAAATGCAGCGAGAAACTCACGGGGTCCTTTGACATGTCTGGTGGACATTTTCGTAAAGAAAGGAAACGGCATTATAGGCGATGGGTCAAGCGGAACGCCTGCAAAACAGCTTTCCTTCTTTCGTAAGAGGCGTCCAATACAAAGTCGAAGTGTCTTTGTTGCAACTTGCTCGCAAGGATCTTTACGAGCGCGGCAAGCTGATACAATCGCACGTTTGCCTCAAATGAAAGTTCACCGACTTTTCCCAACAAATTTGACTCCCGCACGGAGGAAGCCTGGAATGTCTACTCTGAAGAACTGGGTTGCGCTATGGCTGGTGGCATGTGCCTGCGTGGCGCTCGGACAGAATACTCAGGAAGCCCGCCTCATGCGCTTCCCTGATATCTACAAAGACAAAGTCGTGTTCATGTACGGCGGGGACTTGTGGCTGGCATCCACGTCAGGCGGCGCGGCGCGACGCATCACGACCAATCCGGGGCGCGAACTCTTCCCCAAGTTCTCTCCAGACGGCAAATGGATTGCGTTCACCGGCCAGTACGATGGCAATTTCAACGTATATGTCATGCCCGCAGAGGGCGGTCAGCCGAAGCAGTTGACGTTTTACCAGGGCAGCGCGCATCCGCTGAACGACCGCATGGGGATTCACGACGAAGTAGTGACCTGGACTCCCGACAGCAAGCGAATTGTATTTCTCTCCCGCCGCGATGCCACCAATGGGTGGATCAAACGGCCCTTTACCGTGAGCATTGATGGGGGCCTTCCCGAACCGCTGCCGGTTAAGGAAGGCGGCCTGACTTCGTTTTCACCCGACGGGACGAAGATCGCCTATAACCAAATCTTTCGCAATTTCCGCACCTGGAAGCGCTACACCGGAGGCTTGGCGCAATCGATCACGATCTACGATCTGAAGAACAATACCAGCGAGGACGTGCCCCACACCGAGTGGACCGACACGTTTCCGATGTGGCATGGGAATGCGATTTACTTCAGTTCTGACCGAGGACCCGAGCATCACTTCAACCTGTATAGCTACGACCTGGGCAGCAAGCAAATCGAACAGCTCACTCACTTCAATGATTTCGATGTTATGTGGCCGAGCCTTGGCCCGGATGCAATCGTCTTTGAGAACGCAGGCTATCTCTACGCGTTCGATTTTCAGTCGAAACAACCGAAAAAGCTGGCCCTTTCTGTGCCCGGTGAACGCGACCAGAGCATGAAGCACTGGACCAGCGTGAGCAAGAACATCACGGATTTCGACATCTCTCCGGACGGCAAGCGCGCCGTTTTTTCCGCGCGCGGCGACGTGTTTACGGTCCCGGCGAAGGAGGGTAGCATTCGCAACCTCACTCGAACGCCGGGAATTCGCGAGAAGTTGGTCGCGTGGTCTCCTGATAGCAAGTGGATTGCCTATATTTCTGATCGCTCTGGCGAGGACGAACTGTACATCGCTCCCCAGGATGGCCTCGGGAAAGAGCAGCAGATCACCAGCGGCCACAAAGGATTTATGTTCCAGCCGGTGTGGTCGTATGACAGCAAGAAACTTGCGTGGGCTGACCAGACTCTTCGGCTTTGGTATGTGGAGGTAACCGAGAAGAAACCGATGGAAGTGGATCGCGCCAAATACGGCGAGATCACGAATTATTCGTGGTCTCCCGATAGCAAATGGCTGGCCTACGACAAACCTGCTGAGAGTCTCTATTCATTTGTAAATCTCTATTCGCTGGCGGATCGCAAAATCACTCCGGTCACGACGACGATGTACAACAGTTTCGCGCCGACATTTGATCCAGACGGAAAGTATCTCTATTTTCTCTCCGATCGGGACTTCAACGAGGTTCTGGGAAATGTGGACTTCGAGTTCGCGAATCCGAAGACTACGCGCGTGTACATTGTCACGCTCAAGAGAGACGAACCCTCTCCTTTCAAGCCACAGAGCGATGAGGCCGGGAAAAAGGAAGAAAAAAAAGACGAGGCCTCCACCTCAACCGAGGAGGGTAAGAGTAAGGAGGAAGGTAAGGAATCCAAGGAGAAGAGCAAACCAGCCGGTAAGGAATCAAAAGAAAAGGAAAAGCCTCCGGAGTTTCGCATTGATCTCGACGGCATTCAGGATCGCATTGTCGCGTTGCCTGGCGAGCCTGCCGTGATCCGTTCTTTCTCTGCCGCGAAGGGATTTATTTACTTCGCAACTGCGCCGGCGCAGGGTCTGTCCGGACCCATTCCGGGCGAGGCATCTGCCGTGCACGCGTACGATCTCAAGGAGCGAAAGAATAAGGTACTGATCGAAGAAGTAGAGCGCTTCGCACTGTCATTCGACGGCACCAAGCTGCTGTACGAATCAGGTCCTCCTGGCGGCGCCGCCGGTGCCGAGGGCGTTGCAGCACACAGTTACGGGATCATCGATGCCAAGCCTGACGAAAAGCCAAAGAAAGTGGGAGACGGCGCGCTCGCGCTGACCGGAATGCGTGCAGAGGTTGACCCGCCGCAGGAATGGAAGCAGATGTTTAACGAAGTCTGGCGGCAGGAGCGCGACTACTTCTTTGAGCCGTCCATGAATGGAGTGGATTGGGAGAAATTAAGAGAGAAGTATTCGCAACTGCTCCCCTACGTTTCCGACCGCTACTCGCTCACCTATATTCTTGGCGAGATGATAGGCGAACTTTCCAATTCACATACTTACGTTGGAGGCGGAGATTATCCGGATATCCATCCTGTGAATGTGGGTCTGCTGGCGGCAGATTTCGAGCCTGACCAGGCAAGCGGCATGTATCGCTTCAAGAAGATTTACTCGGGAGAAAACTGGCACCCGAATCTGCGCTCACCTCTTACTGAGCCAGGCGTGAACGTGAAAGAAGGTGACTACCTGATCGCAGTGAACGGCCGGGCATTGCGAGTCCCGGAGGATCCATACGAATTGTTTGTGAACACCGCGAACGAGACTGTCACATTGACGGTAAATTCCAAAGCTTCTGAAGACGGCTCGCATACAGTGCAAGTGAAGCCGATCGCCGATGAAGCCGATATCCGCGAACTGAACTGGGTAGAAAGCAATCGTAAAAAAGTCGAGGCTGCCACGAATGGGCGGGTGGGATACGTCTACTTGCCCGATATGGGTGACAGTGGCCTCAATGCATTCGTTAAACAATTTTTCCCGCAGATTCGCAAAGAAGGCCTGATCATTGATGTCCGCTACAACGGCGGCGGCTTCGTGGATCAGCTCATTTTCGAACGCCTGCGGCGCATTCTCGCCGGCATGGATAGAGCGCGCAATTGGGAGCCGGGCACTGTTCCCCCCAACGTATTCAATGGTTCGATGGTGTGCATCACCAATCATTACGCGGCTTCGGATGGGGATCTGTTCAGTTACTTTTTCAAATATTACAAGCTGGGCCCGCTCATTGGAGAACGCACCTGGGGCGGCGTTCGCGGCATTCGCGGCAACATCCCGCTAATCGATGGCGGTTACATCACCCGCCCGGAATTTGCGCGCTATGGCCTGGACAGTAAGTGGGTAGTGGAAAACCGCGGCGTGCAGCCCGACATTGTCGTCGAGAACCGTCCTGAACAAGTGGTGAGCGGCAAAGATCCGCAGCTAGACAAGGCACTCGAGCTGGTAATGAAGGAAATTCAGGAGCACCCAAAGAAGCTGCCACCGCCTCCGCCGGATTTGCCGGCTTATCCTGAGGGACCGGGGCTGTAGATGGCGTCAGGAGCGCGAGTCTGTTAGGAAGCTACGATATGCGAATAGCACTGCAAGCAGCGGCGGCGCGAGCAGCACGCCCCAGAAGGGGATGACAAACCCGAGCACGATCGGGGCAAGGATGGAAGCCCAGATCGGCACTTTCGCGGTTCTTCGCATGATGTAGGGCTGGAGCAGCAACCCATCCAACACGGCAACAGCAGCATAGAGAATTAGGACGTATATCGGATGCAGCCAGTCTTTCCAGTGAAGCGCGGCGGAAAGAACTGGACCGATCAGACCAAGCGGCGGCCCGAGGTGAGGGACGAATTGCAAAAGCGCCGCAAGCACAGCCCACAACGGAGCCCACGGCACTTTCAAGAGGTAGAGGCCGAGCAGCCACAGAAGACCAACAGCAGCTGAGTCTTGGAGCTGCGCGACAAGCCAGTGTCTAAGCGCACCGCCAGTAATGCGAAGGTGTTGTCCGATTTCCACTTCTTCTTGGGGACAAGAAAGCAATAGCTGTGAACACAAAGCCCACAACAAGGGCCTTAAGCATTTTGATGCCGGTTGTAAACCCGGCGCTCGTAAACTCGTCCATATTGACAGCACAAGAGGAGCAAAGTGGAGACGGCGCTGACCGCAACTTTGAATCCGGCTGTTCCGCGTGAACGAGAGGAGATCTCGGCCAGCAGCTTCGACCAACTGATGCGGCAGCATCAGCGCCGCGTGCATCGCGTCATCTTTCTGTTGGTACGAGATGATGATATCGCTGACACGCTAACCCAAGAATGCTTTTTGCGCGCTTACAAAAAGCGGGCCAGCTTTCGCGGGGAGTGCAGGATCGAGACCTGGCTGCTGCGAATTGCCGTCAACTTGGTGCGAGATCACGGCAAGAACCGGCGCACGTCATTCTGGAAGAAGTTGGTGGGGCTGGAGGATCGTTCAACAAACGACGAGCCTCGCGAATTTGCGACCCCGCAGCCCTCGCCGGAACGGGTATTGCTCGCGCGTGAACAGCTGCAATCCATTTTGAGTGCTGTGTCATCGCTGCCCACCCAGCAGCGTTCGGTATTCTTGCTGCGATTCGCTGAAGAGATGTCGCTGGCCCAAATTGCAGATGTCCTCGACATCAAAGTGGGTACGGTAAAAGCGCAACTCGCACGCGCAACAGGAAAGTTGCGCGAGATGAAGGAGAGGCAATGGAGATAATGCGCCATTTAACAAATGAGGAGCTCACGGACCTGGCGCTAGCCAGTGACGAACAGTCGCTGCGGCTGGAGATCGAAGCTTTGTCTGAATGGTCGCGCACAGCTTCCCAGCAGGCAGACGAATTTTGGGAGAAACAGCGAGCCGAAGTTTGGTCTCGCATTAATGCCGGGGAAGAGCGTAAATCGCCGCACGCGCTCGTATTTGCCTGGTCTGCTGCAGCAGCCATGATCGCTATTGCCGGTTTGATGCTTAGTTCCAGCACCCGAGAACCCGTGATCTCCCAGGCACGAGTCGATTCCGATCAGGAGCTCCTCATGACTGTGGAACGTGTGGTTCAGAGCGAGGCATTGCCCTCGCTGCAACCGGCTGCGCTGCTTACACGAGAAATGGTCCAGGCAAGCTCCGCTTCCACGATTCGCAAAAAGGGGTTGAGTCATGAAGATTAGCCATATGGTTGGATTAGTACTTACCGTCATTTCGGCGAACGTGCACGCCCAAGTCACAAAGGCGACGAAGCCTGCGCCGCCGGGCGCAAAGATGACCGTCGTTTTCCGGGGTGAGTTGGGGAAATGGTGGCAGAACTCGGAGATTGCGAAGAAGCTCCAGCTCAATGATGGTCAGATAAGCCAGCTTGACCAGATTTTCTACGAACATAAACTCAAGTTGATTGATTACGGCGCGGAGATGGAAAAGCAGGACCTGAAGTTACAAACCCTGCTCGATGCTGATGTACCCAACGATGGCCAAGTTGAAGCGCAGGTGGATCAGGTGCTTGCGGCGCGCGGGAAGCTGGAACGCGAATTTACTTTGATGAACCTGGATTTGCGTAAGGTCCTCTCGCTCGATCAATGGAGGCAGTTAAAGTCTGTTCGCGGTGAAGGCGGTGCTTTTGGTGACAGGATTTTTTATCGCAAGGCACTACCACTGGGCGCGGGTCCTGACGTGGGACCGCTTCCTCTACTGCCGCCCTCTGCACCCGGAGGCCCGAACGAGATGTTTTAATGCGGAGCTGACGTTGGGTGTTCCGCAGAGCCAAGCAGAAGTTTTACCCATGCTAAACTTGCATGTAAGCGTGTCTCCGAGGAATGCATGAAATTCGGCGTCGTCATTTTTCCTGGATCAAACTGCGATCACGACGCGTACTGGACCATCCAGCACGTAGCCAAGCAGCCGGTTACCTTTCTTTGGCACGAATCGCACGATCTTGAAAACTGTGATGCCATCATCGTACCCGGCGGCTTCGCCTATGGCGACTATTTGCGGACCGGAGCTATTGCTAAGTTTTCTCCGGTGATGGAATCAGTCCGCAAGTTTGCCGCCGATGGAGGCCTGGTGCTAGGCATCTGCAATGGCTTCCAAATTCTTTGCGAATCGGGAATGCTACCTGGAGCGCTCATTCGCAACGTGGGTCTGAAGTACGTTTGCAAGCCAGTTCACGTCCGCGTCGAAAGCGGCGACACTGCATTCACCCACAGTAGCCATGAAGGAGAGGTCCTCACGATTCCCATCGGACACATGGCGGGAAACTATTTCTGCGATGAACAGACCCTAAGCGATTTGCGTCGGGACAATCGCATTGTGTTTCGCTATTGCACTCCTGATGGGGATATCACTGCTGAAGCCAACCCCAACGGTTCGCTGGACAATATCGCTGGGATTTGCAGTCCAGAGCGCAATGTATTGGGCATGATGCCGCATCCCGAGCGCTCCAGCGAACCGGAACTGGGCTGCACGGAAGGCTTCAAAGTTTTCGAATCTCTGGTTGGGGCGATGGCGGAACAGCCGTAACTCCTAGAATTCCCTATCGTTGGGCTTCATTTTTTATATTTTCACTTAGGGCTTGGCTGCCGCATTCTTTTTTGGTAGGCTCAAGTCCCCTTTCGCTTTACTCCAGACTGTCTGGTGCATGGGTTCGTGTGTTCTTCCCGGAGGGAACTCTCATGACCGACAGAGAAATGCTCGATCACTTTTCGGATGTATTGATTTCCGATCCTCGCCTACTCAGCCTGCAAGAACGCGAATTGCTGTCTAACTTGCTGCAACTCGCTCACCGTTTTAACGGAGACAATAATGTTGCTGAAACGATCGCTCGCGCTGTAGGAGAAACAGTCGCCGGACGGATGCATGAGGCTCTTGGAAGCAGCATCCTGCAACGAATTGCGGCGGAGCGGACGGCTTCAACCTCTAACACCGCACAATTTCCTCCTCGCCCGCCAAGCCCCGGTCCACCGTCTCCCGGAGCTGGTCTTAATTTAACGGAAATGCGGATACAGTCGTCGCCTCCGCGTCCCCCAAGCCCGGGTCCGCCGTCTCCCGGAACTGGTCTTAATCTAAGGGAAACGCGGATACAATCATCGCCTCCTCGTCCGCCAAGCCCCGGTCCGCCATCTCCAGGCGCTGGTCTTAATCTAACGGAAACGCGGATACAATCGTCGCCTCCGCGTCCACCAAGCCCCGGTCCGCCATCTCCAGGCGCTGGTCTTAATCTAACGGAAACGCGGATACAATCATCGCCTCCTCGTCCGCCAAGCCCCGGTCCGCCATCGCCCGGAGCTGGTTTTAACTTGACGGAAACGTGGATACAATCATCGCCTCCTCGCCCGCCAAGCCCCGGTCCACCATCTCCTGGCGCTGGTTTCGCAACCGCAACTGCGGCTTACTCCGAGAGCGTTTTGGTCGCCGATCCCGCAGAGATTCTTCCAGCGCATTGCGTGATCCTGGAAGAGTTTCTTCCGCCGCAGGAACTTGAAAAACTGATTCAGGACACGCTGCGTCATGAGTCTGAATTTCACCTCAGTGAAGTCGTCTCGCCGGGCGTGAACGGCGGGGGGACCGATTTTGAGCATCGGCGATCGCGCGTGCTCCTGAATATTGGAAGGCATGGCGCGGCACTGGCTGCAAGCGTGAAGGAATGTCTGCCGCGCATCCTCCCGAAACTTGGCCATGATACGTTTCCAGTCTCGCGCGTGGAGGCGCAGATCACGGCCAGCAATGACGGTGATTTCTTCCGCTGGCACAACGACAATGCCCACGAGGAAGTCGCGTCGCGAGAGATCACATTTGTGTATTTCTTCCACCGCGAGCCGAAGAAATTTTGCGGGGGAGAACTGCGAATCTACGACTCGAGATGGCAAGACGGATATGTTCCAACTGAGAATTATCGCAACATCGTACCGCGCCAGAATCAACTGGTCGTCTTCCCCAGTTGTTTGGCGCACGAAATCACTCTGGTGGACTGCCCATCCCGGGCGTTTGCCGATAGCCGATTTACGGTGAACGGATGGTTTCATCG